>Ga0070675_100001277_pt1 | contig 18401 bp, 19 predicted proteins | sample KBSM43metaG_FD_65343 | JGI IMG/M metagenome (GOLD analysis project Ga0070675, IMG submission 65343) | Miscanthus rhizosphere microbial communities from Kellogg Biological Station, Michigan, USA - KBS M4-3 metaG | ecosystem: Host-associated > Plants > Roots > Rhizosphere > Soil ... | reverse complement strand
GCCGACTGGAAGAAGATCTACGCCGACCTCTCGGCCTGGCGCCGCGATGCGAACCTCTGGTTCCGCTTCACCGAGGCCGGCTTCGACGACTTCATGCAGAGCCAGAAGCTCTGACCCTTCCCGGCTCGGACAGGGAAGACCCGCGCTGCGGGGTTCTCAAAAGAAAACCCCGCAATGCGGGGTTTTCTTTGCCCCCGCAACGCGAGGTTCTTCACTGCCTTCGGTTCGCCGGGCGCCGAGGGCCTGGGCCCGAGCGCGCGGGTCAGGGCTTCTTTTCCTTTTCCTTGTCGCGCTGCATCGACTCGAGGAGTCGCGTCATGTCGTCGCTGTCGGCCGACGACGCGGCGCCGGAGCCGCTCGGGGCCGCCGCACCCGACGCCGCCGTCCCCGGCGGATCGAATGCCGCGGGCGCATTGCCCTTGTCCTCCTTGCCGCCCTGCATCTCGCGGAACGCCTTGTCGACGTCGACCGTCGGCCCCTTGGTCAGCCCGCTCGACACGAGCCCCGGGAAGGCGATCACGATGCCGACCATGATGACCTGGATGATCACGAACGGCACCGCGCCCCAATAGATCTGGCCGGTGGTGACCTTGGCGATCCGCTTGCCGGTGATCTTGTCGTCGTAGTCGTTCGGCGCGGCGACGCTGCGCAGGTAGAACAGGGCGAAGCCGAACGGCGGGTGCATGAACGAGGTCTGCATGTTGATCGCCAGCAGCACGCCGAACCACACCAGGTCGATGCCCAGCTTCTCGGCCACCGGTCCGATCAGCGGGATGACGATGAAGGAGAGCTCGAAGAAGTCGAGGAAGAACGCGAGGACAAAGATCAGGATATTGACGACGATCAGGAAGCCGAGCTGGCCGCCGGGCAGGCTGGTCAGCAGGTGCTCCACCCACTTCGGCCCGTCAACGCCCTGGAACGACAGGCTGAACACCGTCGAGCCGATCAGGATGAAGAGGACGAAGCAGGAGAGCTTCATCGTCTGGTCCATCGCCTGGCGCAGCAGGGGGAGGTCGATGCGGCGGCGGGCCAGCGCCATCACCAGCGCACCGACCGCGCCCATCGCGCCGCCTTCGGTCGGCGTCGCGATGCCGAGAAAGATGGTGCCGAGGACGAGGAAGATCAGGGCCAGCGGCGGGATCAGCACGAAGGTCACGCGTTCGGCCATCTTCGACAGCAGGCCGAGACCGGCGACGCGGTTGACGACCGCGAGCAGGAAGGCGACGCCGACGCCGACGCACATCGAGACGACGATCAGCTCGTCGGTGGGCGTCGTCACCGGCCGGGTCTTGGCGAACAGCACCGCGGCGATGACCGAGAGCACGAGCACCACGCCGAGCGAGCGCAGGCCGGGAGAGCCGTCGCTCTCGCGGATGGTCCGGGCCTCGGCCGGCAGCGCCGGTGTGTAAGACGGCCGAAAGAAGCTGACCCCCATCACGTACAGCACGTACATGCCGGTCAGGAAGAAGCCGGGGATGAAGGCGCCCTTGTAGAGGTCGCCGACGCTGCGCCCGAGTTGGTCGGCGAGGATGATCAGCACCAGCGACGGCGGGATGATCTGCGCCAGCGTTCCGGAGGCGGCGATCACGCCGCTGGCGACCCGCCGGTCGTAGCCGTAGCGCAGCATGATCGGCAGCGAGATCAGGCCCATCGAGATCACCGAGGCAGCGACGACGCCGGTGGTGGCGGCGAGCATCGCGCCGACCAGGATCACCGCGTAGGCGAGGCCGCCGCGGATCGGGCCGAACACCTGGCCGATGGTGTCGAGCAGGTCTTCGGCCATTCCGGACCGCTCGAGGATCAGGCCCATGAGGGTGAAGAACGGCACCGCGAGCAGGGTGTCGTTCTGCATGATCCCGAAGATGCGCAGCGGCAGGGCCTGGAGCAGCGTCTGCGGCAGGAGGCCGAGTTCGACGCCGACCCAGCCGAAGAACAGGCCGCAGGCGCCGAGGGAAAACGCGACCGAATATCCGAACAGCAGGAAGACGATCAGGCTGAGGAACATGATCGGCGCCATGTTGGCGCCCAGGAACTCGATCATGGCTTGCCTCCCGCGGCAGCTTCGCGCGCGGCGACTTCCTTCTGCAGGAGGAATTCGGCAAGCTCCTCTTCGGCTGTCTTTTCCTGCGATCTCTGCGTCGGGTCGGGGATCAGGCCCTTGAGGAAGGCGACCCGCTTGATGAGCTCCGAGATCGCCTGGAAGCCAAGCAGCACGAAGCCGAGCGGCAGCAGCGCGAACACCGGCCAGCGGATCAGGCCGCCGGCGTTGGACGAGTATTCGTTCATCACGTAGGAGCGCACGACCAGCGGCCAGGAGAGCTGGATCACGGTGAAGACCAGCGGCAGGACGAAGAACGCCAGGCCGATGATGTCGATCCAGATCTGGGTGCGCTTGGAGAAGCGCCCCGAGATGACGTCGATCTTGACGTGCCCCTGGCGCAGCATCGTGTAGCCGGCGGCCAGCAGGAATACCGCCGCGAACAGGTACCACTGGATCTCGAGGTAGGCGTTCGAGCTGGTGTTGAATGCTTTGCGGACGCTGGCGTTGGCGGCGCTGATCAGGACGGCGGCGAGCACCAGCCAGGCGACCCAGCGGCCGACGAATTCGCTGCAGCGATCGATGAGCCGCGACAGGGTAAGCAGGGGCGACACGAGACCTCCGGGAAGTGAGGGGTGTTCACCTCGAGCGGCACCGGGGGCCTTCGAAGCGCCGCCGATTCTAGGTTTGCGATTCGGGCGCTTCGATTCGTGTTTGCGCTAGGGGCGAGCGCGCCCGAGCCGACGAACGGGCCCGAGCCGACGAACGGCTCCGTTCAGAGTTGGCGAGCGGCCTGCCAGAGGCGGCCGGATCGCGCGCCGGAGCGGCAGAACACGAGGATCGGCTTGGGCAGCGTCGCGATCAGCTCGGCGAAGCCGGCGATCTCTTCCGGGCTCTGGTAGTTCGATGCGACCGGCAGGAAGGCGTACTCGAGCCCGGCCGCTCGTGCGGCGGCCTCGATGCTGGCGTTGGTCGGCTGGGTCGGCCCGCCCTCGAAATCGGGCCGGTTGTTGACGACGCTGCGGAAACCCGCGGCGGCCGCCTCGGCCATTGCTTCGGGTGCGAGTTGCCCCGCGACGGCGACGTCGGCATCGAGGCGTTGCATCGGCAGGGTCATGGGATCACCTCGCGAGGGCCGCCTTGACGGCGGCGGAAACCAGCGACATCTCGGCACGGCCGGAAAAGCGCGCCTTGGCCGCGGCCATGGTCTTGCCCATGTCGGCGGGGCCCGCGGCGCCGATCTCGGCGACGAGCGCGGCGACCTCGGCCTGGATCTCTTCGGCGGACAGGCGCCGCGGCAGATAGCCCTCGAGCACCGCCAGCTCCGCGGCCTCCTTGTCGACCAGGTCCTGGCGGCCGCCGGCGCTGAACTGCTCGATCGAGTCCTTGCGCTGCTTCACCAGCTTGTCGACGATGGCGACGACCGCGGCATCGTCGAGGACGATGCGCTCGTCGACCTCGCGCTGCTTCAGGGCGGCGAGCAGGCCGCGGATCGTCAGCAGGCGCGGCGCGTCCTTGGCGCGCATGGCCACCTTCATGTCTTCGGTGATGCGGTCCTTGAGGGTCATGGTGCTTGCGGGAGGAAAAGTGCCGGGGGCCAAACGACGAAGCCCGCGTTTCGCGGGCTTCGAGGCGACCGCGCGGGGCGGGTCAGTAGAGCTTCTTGGGCAGCTGCATGCTGCGGACACGCTTGAAGTGGCGCTTCACCGCGGCCGCCTTCTTGCGCTTGCGCTCGGCGGTGGGCTTCTCGTAGAACTCGCGCGCACGCAGGTCGGTCAGGAGGCCGAGCTTCTCGATCGTGCGCTTGAACCGGCGGAGCGCGACGTCGAACGGCTCGTTTTCCTTGACGCGGACGGTGGTCATTTAAGCGGGGTGAAATTTGTGGGAAACGACGATTATAGCCCGGCATTCGAGGCCGCGCAAACCTGCCCCAGCGCCCGGGCACAGGCTTCGGCACTGGCCCAGGCCCACTGGAAGTTGTAACCGCCGAGCCAGCCGGTCACGTCGACCACCTCACCGATGAAATGAAGGCCAGGGACGCGACGGCTCTCGCCGCTGCGCGAATCGAGCTCCCGCGTGTCGACGCCGCCGGCCGTGACCTCGGCCTTGCGGTAACCCTCGCTGCCGGCGGGCAGCACCTGCCAGCGCTTGAGCCCGTCGGCGAGCTGCGCCAGGTCGCGGTCGCGAAGGTCGGCGACCCGGCGCTCGGCAAGCCCCGGCGTCGTCTGCAGCCACGCCTCGGCGAGCCGGCGTGGCAGCAACTCGGCGAGCAGCGCTCCGAGGCGTCGGCCGGGGACCGACTTGGCGTCGCGCAAGACGGCCCGCAGGTCGCTGTCCGGGGCCAGGTCGATCGTCACGGTCTCGCCGGGCCGCCAGAAGGTCGAGATCTGCAGGGCGGCCGGCCCGCTCAGGCCGCGGTGGGTGAACAGCAGGTCCTCATGGAAGGCGGGCGAGCGGCGGGGAGCATCGGCGGCGATGCCCACCGGCAGCGAGACGCCGGAAAGCGCCTCGAACCGTTGCCAGGGTAGCCCCGAGCAGACCAGCGGCACCAGTGCCGGCCGGGTCTCGACGACGCCGTGGCCGAACTGGCGGGCCAGGGCGTAACCCCAGTCGCTGGCGCCGATCTTGGGAATCGACAGGCCCCCGGTGGCTACCACCAGCCGCGCCGCCTCGACCGGACCGCGCGATGTCTCCAGGCGAAAGCCGCCAAGCCCGTGGCCGACGGCGCTGACCGCGCACGGCTGCCAATGCACGACGCCGCCGGCCGCGCATTCGGCGAGCAGCATGTCGACGATCCGTGCGCTCGAGTCGTCGCAGAACAGTTGTCCCTTGTGCTTCTCGTGCCAGCCGATGCCGTGGCGCTCGACCAGGGCGATGAAGTCGCGCGGCGTGTAGCGGGCCAGCGCCGAGCGGCAGTAGTCGGGGTTGGTCGAATCGAAGTTCGCCGGTCCGGTGTCGATGTTGGTGAAGTTGCACCGGCCGCCGCCGGAGATGCGGATTTTCTCGGCGACCTTCTCGGCATGGTCGAGCAGCAGCACGCGCGCGCCGAGCTGTCCGGCCCGCGCCGCGCAGAACAGGCCGGCGGCGCCGGCGCCGACGACGACGGCGTCGAACCGGTCCGGCACGCTCAGGACGCCACGGCCACGGCGACCGTCGGCGGCGCGGACTTCATCCCTTCCACGTGAACGGAAACGCCAGCTGCCTGAAGAAGCTGTTCGGCACGTAGTCGCCGACCACCCCGTACTGGTCCGGCCAGTCTCGATCGGCGCGGTGCGCGGTGCCGAAGGCGTAGTCGAGGAAGGCGAAGTGGGCGGCGTAGTTGCGGTCTATCCCTTCCGTGTCCTGCGAGTGATGCCAGTGGTGGAAGTTCGGCGTGACGATCACGTAGCGCAGCGGCCCGAGCCGGACGCTGACGTTGGCGTGGTTGAACACGGCCTGGAAGCCGACGATCAGGATGTAGGTGTCGATCACTTCCTTGCTGAAGCCGAGCACGAAGATCGGCCCGAGCACCAGCGTGCGGGTGATGATCAGCTCGACGATGTGCTGGCGCGAGCCGGCCAGCCAGTCCATGCTCTTGACGCTGTGGTGGATCGCATGCAGCCGCCAGAGCGCCGGCACCTCGTGGTAGCTGCGGTGGGTCCAGTACTGCACCAGGTCGGCCACCAGGATGATCAGGAACAGGGCGATCGGGAACGGCAGCTCCTGCACCCAGGCGCGGATGCCGTCCTTGGCTGCCCAGCCGAACAGCTTGTGCACGAGCAGGTTGGTGGCCAGCAGGACGAAGCCGACGATCATGTGGTTGACGACGAAGTGCTGGAAATCGACCTGCCACTCGGGGCGAAACACCGGCTGCTCCTTGCGCAGGGCGAACAGCTTCTCGATGAAGACGAAGATCAGGGTCGAGCCGAGCAGGTCGAGGATGAACCAGTCGAGGCCGATGTAGGGAGTGCCGTCGGCGAAGTCATTGACCGGGACCTTGTGCCCGCCGAGTGCCAGGCTGGCACCGATCAGCACGAACGCGATCAGCGCCAGCCAGCGGGCCCGGCCCATGACGATGTTCAGAAGCGCCATCGCGCCGGCGATCACCAGCGACCAGAACAGCAGCTGGCGCATCGCGTCGACGTTGTAGGCCTTGCGCAGCTCCGGCGTGGTCAGGTATTGCGGGAAATGGAAGGCGAGCACGCCGAGGAAGCAGAGGATCGCCAGGCCGAGGGCGATCACGCCCGTGACCATGCCCTTGCCCGGGCGCAGGGCGCCGTGCGAGGTCGTCAGACGATGCAGCTTGTCGATCGGCTCCACGGTGCCTCCCCAGTCCCGCGCCGTGCAGGCGCGCGGCGAATTATGGAACGCCGTCTCGTGGCGATCGACCTCAGGCCGACACCTTCCGGCTCGCCGGCTGGTCGAGCTCGCCGAGGGCGCGCACCAGGCAGTCGACCTGTGCCGTCACCGCCGCAGGCGCCGGCATGGCGCCGCTGACGATCGCCTGGATCCAGCGGGCGGTGCTCGGCGCGTCGCTGCTGCGCGGCAGTACCGGCAGCTCGGTCACGACGCCGCTCTGTCCCGGCAGCGAGAGCTCGGGTCGGGCGACGCCGCCGAGGTAGACGTCCATCTTTTGCAGCCGGCGCGCGTCGGCGACCGGCTCGCCCTCGGTTCCGCGCATCAGCAGCACGTCGGCGCGGGTCTCGGCGATGAATTCGGCCAGGCGGGTGCCGTATTCCGGATGGGTGTAGTTGACGACGCGCAGCGTCCGGCCGCTGCTGCAGCCGGGGAGCAGCTTGGCGATCGTGTGCCCCGAGTTGCGCAGCCCCACCACCTGGCGTACCTCGATCAGCCGGGCGAGCGGCGGGCAGAGCGCGGCCGTGCCGATGAATGCCGGCTCGCGCCGGCTCCAGGCGTCGTCGATCTCGCGCGCGCTCGTCGCGCAGGTGAGGCCGAGGTCGTGAAAGATCTCCGCGGAGGTGACGCGCTTCGGATCGCGCACGTTGCCGTGCACCAGGACGCGAACGTCGCGCTCGGCCAGCAGCATCGCCAGCAGGGCGGTGAGGTTGGGGATGCGGCGCGAGCCGTTGTACGACGGCAGGACGATCGTCGGCCGGTCGGTGTGGATGGCGATGCAGCGCTCCTGCGCCGCGCCGAGGAAGCCCACCAGCTCGGCCACCGATTCGCCCTTGATCCGCATTGCCAGCGCGAAGGCGCCGATCTCGAGGTCGGTGACGCGGCGGTCCAGCACCTGGCTCATCAGGTCGTGCGCGCCGGCGAGGTCGAGCGAGCGCGCGCCTTCGCGGCCGCGACCGATCTCCCGGATGTATCGGGCGATGCTCATGAAACTTGTCTCCGCGACGGCCTTCGCAATTTCCGGGCCGTTCTGTTCAGGCGCTCGGCGGCGCCTTCCGATTCAGGCGAGCAGGCGGGTGATCTTCTTCCACTCCGCCGCGCTCACCGGCGTGATCGAGAGGCGATTGCCCTTCTGCAGCACCCGCATCTCGGCCAGCTCGGGGATCGTCCTGAGCTCGGGCAGGCCGAGCAGGCGGGTCTTCTTCACCAGCCGGACGTCGACGTGAAACCAGCGCGGCGCCTCGGGCGTCGACTTGGCGTCGTAGTAATGGTTCTTCGGGTCGAACTGCGTCGGGTCCGAGTAGGGCGCCGAGGCCACCTCGGCAAGGCCGACGATGCCGGGCTCCGGACACGACGAGTGATAGAACAGGACGCCGTCGCCGACCGACATCTCGTTCTTCATGAAGTTGCGCGCCTGGAAGTTGCGCACGCCGTACCAGTTGACGGTCTTGTTCGGCTTGGCCGCGACGTCGTCGACCGAGACGTCGCTCGGCTCGCTCTTCATCAACCAGTAGCGCATGGCGGCCCAGGCGTGGGAATAAGGTGTCCGCCGCGCCCCGTGAACCGCATTCCTGAACCCAGGCAGTTCAGGTGGGCGAGGTCAGCCCGGCTTCGGGTTCATCTGACGCGAGACGATCACACCTACCGGGCGATGTTCCAAGCCCTTGCTCTTTCGAGCATCGGTTCAAGGAAATATAAAGTTCACGCGAACGCAACGGACGAATTCATTCTACGCGCGGGCCCGGAAAAAAAGGGGCCGTTCAGAGCAGTTGTCCGTCGGCGCCGAGGGCCATGTCGAGGCGCTTGATCAGTTGCGCCACATCGACCGATGATGGCGTGCGTTCGATCGCGAAATCGTCATCGGCGGGGCTGCGCGCGAACGCGCTCGGCGCCTCGCCGCGCTCGGCCAACGCGAATGCCAGGTTGAGCGCTGCGAGCACCGCGATCCGCTCGCGCGCCTTGACCTTGCCGCCATCGCGGATGGCGCACATCTCCCGGTCGACGGCCGCCACCGCTTCCAGCAGCGCCTTCTCGCCCCCGTCCGGGCAGCCGAGCAGGTAGCTCTGGCCGAGGATCGTGACTTCGACCTGCTTCAACCGACGCTCCTCAGCTCGCCATCGGCGGCGTTCGCGGTTCCGGCGGCGCCGGCCTCGGTGTCGCGCGGCAGGCGATCGAGAAGCACGTCGATCCGGCCGCGCGCGGCGTTGAGCCGGGAGCGCAGGTTGTCGCGCTCGTGGGCGACCGCGGCGAGTTGCTCGCGCAGCAGGGTATTCGTTCGCTGCACTTCCTCATGCCGCAACAGCAAGCGCTCGACCCGGTCGGCGAGTTCTTCGATCTGGGACATGGGACTCCGGCGAAATGCGGGGTGGCGGAATTGTAGGCGGCGCCTGCGCGCCGACGGCCTGCATAGAATGCGATTCGTTGGTGCTCGTGAAGGCGTTCATGCCTTCGCGGTTAAACGGGAAGCGAAACGTGGCGCCCACGCGCCACCCAACCCGCGCTGCCCCCGCAACGGTACGGTGGACGAAGCCGCTCTCTCGCGAGATCAGGCTTCAATCCCGGCGCACATGCCACTGGAAGCTCGCGCTTCCGGGAAGGTCGCCGGGGTCGGATCCACCAGCCCGGATACCGGCCAACGAGCGGTCGGAGCCTCGTGCTCCGGCCATGTCGCACGTGCCCGCGGGGAAGCGGGTCACGTGCCGTCGTCCGGGCTTTCACATGGTTCTTCTTCGCAACGGGCCGCGCACGCCGAGGGCAGCGCTTCGCCTGTTTCTTCTCGTTCTCCCCTTGTCCGCTGCGGCGCAGGGTCGGCTCGATCCGGTCGCCATCACCGCCACCCGCGAGCCGCAGGCCCTGAGCCGCAGCAGTGCCGACGTCGTCGTCATCGACGCCGAGACGATTCGCAACAGCACCGCCGATTCGGTCGAGGACCTACTGCGTCGCGCGGCCGGCGTGCAGATCGCGCGCAACGGCGGCCCCGGCCAGACCTCGGGCTACTTCGTCCGCGGCACCGGCACGAGCAGCACCGTGGTGCTGGTCGACGGCGTGCGCGTCGGTTCGGCCACGCTCGGCCAAGCCGAGTTCGAGGCATTGAGCCTTTCCCAGATCGAGCGCATCGAGGTCCTGCGCGGCCCGGCGTCCAGCCTCTACGGAGCCGACGGCGTGGGCGGCGTGATCCAGATCTTCACCCGACGCGGCGAGGGCGCGCCGCGCATCACCGGCTCGGCGGCGATCGGCGGCTACCGTTCGCGTCAGGGCGACCTCGGCATCAGCGGCGCGCAGGGAGCATTCGACTACGCCGTGTCGCTCGCCGGCGAGAAGAGCGACGGTGTCTCGGCGGTCCGGCCCGGCGACGCGTTCGGCACCTTCAACCCGGACGACGACGGCTTTTCCCGCAAGTCGGGAAGCCTGCGCCTCGGCTGGGCCCCGGCCGCCGGCCATCGGCTCGGCTTCAGCCTGCTCGAGAGCCGTCTGAACGCCCAGTACGACTCGGCCGAGTTCGACGCCCAGTTCAATCCCGATCCTTCGCCCGATTTTCGCAATCGCTTGAAGACCCGGGTCGCCGCGCTCGACTATCGCGGCGCTGTCAACCGCAGCTGGACCACCAGCGCGCAACTCGGCCACAGCATCGACGATGCGGAGAGCGGCGGCACGACCACCACCCGGTTCAAGACCGAGCGCGACCAGGCGACCTGGCAGAACGCCCTCGTGCTCGCTCCTGACCAGCAGCTCGTGCTCGCCTACGAATACCTGAACGAGCGCGCCAGCGGCGACGCCTTCGCCGATGCACCGAAGCGGCACAACAACGCGCTCGTCGCCGGCTATTCGGGCCGCTTCGATGCGCTCGGCATTCAGGCCGACGTGCGGCACGACGACAACTCGGCCTACGGCGGCAACACCACCGGCCGGCTAGGCCTGAGCTACAAGCCGATGCGCGGGTTGAAGCTGCGCGCGCTCGCCGGCACGACCTTCCGTGCGCCGACCTTCAACGACCTGTTCTACCCGGACTACGGCATTCCTCCCGGCACGCCCGGCTTCGAGATCAAGCCGGAGCGCGGGCGCAGCTTCGAGATCGGCGCGAGCTGGGAGTCCGGCGACACGCGGTTCTCGGTCACCGCGTATCGCAACGACGTTCGCGATCTGATCGGCTACGAGCCGAACATCGACGAGAACTTCCAGCCCCTGGGCCTTTGCCCGCCGGGCTACGCCTTCGGCTGCGCCCGCAACATCGGTCGCGCCCGGCTGCAGGGCCTGACGTTCGCCGGATCGCAGCGCTGGCGGCAGTGGGAGCTGAGCGGCAACGTCGAGCTGCTCGACGCCACCGACAGCGACACCGGCTACCGGCTGAATCGCCGCGCCGCGCACCAGGAGAGCGCGACGCTGAGCTGGACCGAGGACGCCTGGACGGCGGGTGCGGCGTTCGTCTTCGTCGGCTCGCGGCCCGACGGCTCGCCCGGGACGAGCTTCGTGCTCGGCGGCTACGGCGTGCTCGATCTGCGCGCCACTTGGCGCTTCACGCCGCAATGGCGCCTCGAGGCCAAGCTGCTCAACGCGCTCGACCATCGCGTCGAGCCGCTGCGCGACTACCAGGGTCTCGGTCGCCAGGCCTGGATCGGCGTCCGCTTCGACGGCCAAGGTCTGTAGCCTCGGCACATCATGCAGATCCGCCATGCCCTCATGCTCACCGCGTTGGTCGCGGTGAGCGCGTGCGGTGTGGGCGTGCTGGCGGGCTCGACCGGCATCGGCGCCGCCTCGCCGGAGATCTTCTGGCAGATCCGCGTGCCGCGCGTGCTCGCCGGCTTCGGCGCCGGCGCCGCGCTCGCCCTGGCCGGCGCGCTGATGCAGCTGCTCACCCGCAACGCGCTCGCCGACCCGTATGTGCTCGGCGTCGCCGGCGGCGCTTCGGTCGGCGCGCTCGGAACGCTGCTCCTCGCCGGCAGCGCCGGTGGCTCGCTCTCCGAGTGGCGCATCGCCGGCGGCGCGGCCGCGGGCGCGTTCCTCGCCGCCGTGCTGCTGTTCGCCTTGCTTGGGCGGCGGCTGGCCGGGCCGACCTCGACCGCGCGCGAGGACAGCTCGACCGCGCTGCTGCTGGTCGGGGTGATGATCGGCTCGGGCTGCTCGGCGATCGTCTCCCTCATCCTGAGCCTGGCCGACCAGGGCCAGCTGCGCGGCATGGTGTTCTGGCTGCTCGGCGACCTGAACGGCGCCGCTCATTGGGAGATCGTCTGGATCGCACTGGCGCTGGCGCTCGCCGTCGTCTGGCCGACCGCGCGCCAGCTCGACTGGCTGGCGCGCGGCGACGCCTGGGCAGCGACGCTCGGCGTGCCGGTCGCCCGGCGCCGCATGCTGACCCTGATCGCCGCGGCGATTGCGACCGGCGCCGCGGTCGCGACCGCCGGCGCGATCGGCTTCGTCGGCCTGGTCGTGCCCCATGCCTTGCGCCTGCTCGGGGTGCGTGCGGCCGTGCTCCTGCTGCCCGCCAGCGCGCTCGGCGGCGGCGCCTTCGTCGTCCTGGTCGACGCGGCGGCGCGCACCGTGGTCGCGCCGGTGCAGCTCCCGGTCGGGGTGCTCGCGGCGGCGATCGGCGTGCCGGCCTTCATCGCCATGCTGCTGCATCGGCCGGCGACGAGGCGGGGCGAATGAGCGCGATCGGGGCCGAGGCATCGATGGGCATCGACCTCGAGGCGGCTGGCCTGCAGCTGAAGGCCGGCGGTCTGGCGCCCGGCCGCGACCTGTTCGGCGCGCTCGACCTGCGCATCGGCAGCGGCCAGCGCTGGGTCGTCATCGGCCCCAACGGCGCCGGCAAGTCGTCGCTGCTGGCGGCGATCGCCGGCGTCTTTCCGCTCGCTGCCGGACAGGTGCGCATCGACGGCCGCGCGCTCGCCGCGTGGTCGCCGGACGCGCTCGCCGGACGCCGCGCCTGGAGTCCGCAGTTCTGGTCGGACCCGTTTCCGGCGACGGTGCGCGAGACCGCCGTCCTCGCGCGTGAACGCGGCTTCTGGTGGCGCCCGGCCGAGGGCTCGGGCGACACCGGCGCGGTCGATCGATTGCTGCAACGCCTCGACCTCGACCGCCTGGCCGACATCGACGTGCGCGCGCTCTCCGGCGGCGAGCGGCAGCGGGTCGCGATCGCCACCGCCTTGCTTCAGGGCGCGCCGCTGCTGCTGCTCGACGAGCCGGCGTCGCACCTCGACCCGGCCCACCAGCGCCTCCTGCTCGCGCTGCTCGTCGACCACGCGCGCCGCGGCGGCGCCGTCCTCGCCAGCCTGCACGACCTCAATCTAGCGTGGGACCTCGCCGATCACTGCATCGTCCTCGACGGCAAGGGCGGCGCTGTTGCCGGACGGCGCGACAGCGTGCTCACCGCCGAGCGGATGTCGAGCGTGTTCGAGGTGGCGATCGAGAGCGTCGAGCTGCACGGCGCTCGACGCTTCGTGACCGGCCCGGAGGAGGGGGCGGCCCGTGGCTAGACTGCAGGCGATGCGACCCGCGGCAGCCCGGGTTTGCGCGTTTGCGTTCGCGCTGCTGGCCGCGTTCGCGACCGAGACGCAGGCGGCACCGGTCGTCGCCATCGACGACGCCGGCCGCGAGCTGCGCCTCGAGCAACCGCCGGCACGCATCGTCACGCTCGCGCCCAGCCTGACCGAGCTGGTGTTCGCCGCGGGCGCAGGGCAGGCGATCGTCGCCGTCGATTCGAGCAGCGACTTTCCCTCGGCGGCACGGGCGATCCCGCGGATCGGCGACGTCTCCCGGATCGACGTCGAGCGCCTGCTTGCGCTGAAGCCCGACCTCGTCGTCGTCTGGCGGCATGGCAACACCACCCGCGAGCTCGATCAGCTGGAGGGCGCGGGCATCCGCCTGTTTCGCCTCGAGCCGCAGCGGCTCGACGACGTCGTCGGCGCGATCGAGCGCCTCGGCGACCTCCTCGGCACCGAGGTGACCGCCCGGGCGGCCGCGGCGGCGCTGCGCCAGCGGCTCGGGGCCCTGCGCCGGGGCCATGCGAACGACCTTCCGGTGCGCGTCTTCTATCAGGTGTGGTCGAGTCCGCTGATGACGATCAGCGGCAAGCAGATCGTCAATGAAGTCATCGAGCTCTGCGGCGGCCGCAACGCCTTCGCCGGACTGGCGCCGCTGGTTCCGCAGGTGGCGATCGAATCGGTGCTCGCCGCCGATCCGGAGGCGGTCTTCACCGCCGACGAGCGCGGCAACACCGAGTTGCTGCGCCGTGACTTCGATGCGCCGGCCTTCGCCGCCTGGCGCCGCTATCCGCGCCTGTCGGCCGTGCAGGGACGCTGGCTCTACGTTCTCAACGGCGACGCCATCAGCCGCCAGGGACCGCGCATCGTCGACGGCGCGACGGCCGTCTGCGGCGCGCTCGACGAGGTGCGCCGCGAGCGCAGGGCTGCGAAGCGCTAGGCGTCGCGGTCGGCGGCGAGCAGGGCCGGGGCCGAGTCGCACCAGCGCGCGACGGCGCAGACCTCGCACATCGGCCGCCGCGCCAGGCAGACGTAGCGGCCGTGCAGGATCAGCCAGTGATGTGCATTCGCCAGGAACTCCTCGGGCACGCGCTTGAGCAGCACCGTCTCGACCTCGGTCGGCGTCTGCCCGAGCGCGAGGCCGGTGCGGTTGGCGACGCGAAAGACGTGCGTGTCCACCGCCAGTGTCGATTCGCCGAAGGCGACGTTCAGCACCACGTTCGCCGTCTTCCGCCCGACGCCGGGAAGGGCCTCGAGCGCCTCGCGCGTCCTCGGCACCTGGCCGCCGTGCTGGTCGACGAGGATGCGGCAGGTGGCGAACAGGTTCTTCGCCTTGCTGCGGAAGAGGCCGATCGTCTTGATCGCCTCCTCGAGCGCCGGCAGGCCGAGGGCGAGCATCTTCTTCGGCGTCGGCGCCATCGCGAACAGCCGGCGCGTCGCCTTGTTGACGCCGCGGTCGGTCGCCTGCGCCGAGAGCAGCACCGCCGCGAGCAGCTCGAACACGCTGGCGTATTCGAGCTCGCTGGTCGGGTCCGGGTTGGCGTCGCGCAGCGTCGCGAAGAACGGAACGATCGCGGCGTCTTTCATGGGGTCCGGGATCTGCTCGGTTCAGGAGCCTGCGCGCGCGGCGCGGGCACGGGCCAGCGCCGCGGCCACGGCCTGCTGCCGGCTCGACGCCGTGCTCTGCGACACGGCACTCGCGCGCGGCGGCGCATCGACGCGCTGCTGGTGGCGCTCGTAGCGACGCCGCGCCTGCTCCGCCTGTGCCGGGCTCCAGGCGTCCCAGCCGGTGCGATCGCCGCTGGCGGGCACGAGAGCGATGCAGTCGACCGGGCAGGCCGGCAGGCACAACTCGCAGCCACTGCACAGGTCATCGATGACGGTATGCATGCGCGTCGCCGCGCCGATGATCGCGTCGGTCGGGCAGGCCTTGAGGCAGAGGGCGCAGCCGATGCAGGCCGCCTCGTCAATCAGGGCGAGCGCGCGCGGTCCTTCGACACCGCATTCGAGGTCGAGGGGTCGCGCGGGCCGGCCGGAGATCCGCGCCAGCCGGACGACCCCCTCGGCGCCACCCGGCGGACAGCGGTTCACATCGGCCGCTCCCGAGGCGATCGCCTCGGCGTAGTCGTGGCAGTCGGCGTAGCCGCAGCGCCGGCACTGCGTCTGCGGCAGGGCATCGAGCAACGAGGCGGCCAGGGCGGCCTCGGCGGTCATGGAGCTCTCGTCAGGCCGCCTGGCGCTTGCGGCGGGCGGGCGCGCGCCGCTTGGCCGGGGCTTCCGGGCGGCTGTCGGACGTGCCGAGGAGCCGCTTCGATGCCGGCTTGCCTCCATTCGCCGCATTCTTCGGTTGATGCGAGGCGATGAAGTCCCGGATCCGCGGATAGGCGCTCTCGCGCCAGCGGCGGCCGGAGAAGATGCCGTAGTGGCCGGCGCCGATGACGTCGTAGCGGAACTGCTGGTCGGCCGGGATGCCGGTGCAGAGGTCGTGGGCGGCGTGGGTCTGGCCCGCGCCCGAGATGTCGTCGAGCTCGCCTTCGATCGTCAGCAGCGCCGTGGTCCTGATGTCCTGGGGCCGGACCAGCTGGCCCTTGACCTTCCACGTGCCGTTCACCAGCGCGAAGTCCTGGAACACGGTCTGGATGGTGTCGAGGTAGTACTCGGCCGGCATGTCGAGCACCGCGTTGTACTCGTCGTAGAAGTCGCGGTGGAACTCGGACTTCTCGCCGTCGCCGCGGATCAGGTCGAGGAAGTAGTCGTAGTGCGACTTCAGGTGTCGGTCGGGGTTCATGGCGATGAACCCGGCATGCTGCAGGAAGCCGGGATAGACGGCCCGCCCGGCGCCCGGGTAGTTGACCGGCACGCGATAGATGACGTTGTTCTGGAACCAGCTGTGGCTCTTGTTCATCGCCAGGTTGTTGACCGCGGTCGGGCTCTTGCGGGCGTCGATCGGCCCGCCCATCATGGTCATCGTCCGCGGCGTGGGCTCGCCGTTGCTCGCCATCAGCGAGATCGCGGCCAGCACCGGCACCGTCGGCTGGCAGACCGAGATCACGTGCACCTCGGGGCCGATCGTGCGGATGAACTCCTGCACGTATTCGACGTAGTCGTCGAGATGGAACGGACCCGCGCTCTCGGGGACCATGCGTGCGTCGGTCCAGTCGGTGATGTAGACCTTGTGCGCCTCGAGCAGCTTGCGAATGGTTTCGCGCAGCAGCGTCGAGTGGTGGCCGGAGAGCGGCGCGACCACCAGCACCGTCGGCTGGGCCTTGATCCGCTGCAGCGTGGGCAGGTCGTCGGTGAAGCGCTTGAAGCGCACCAGCCGGCAGAACGGCTTCTGGGCGGCCACCTGCTCGTGGACCGCGACCTCGTTGCCGTCGATCTGGACCGAGCGGATGTTGAACTCCGGCTTCTCGTAGTCCTTGGCCAGGCGGTGCATCAGCTCGAGCCCGGCCGAGACGCGGTGCGCCATCGGCGTGTGGGCGAACGGCGAGAGCGGGTGGTTGTAGAGCTTGGAAGAGGCGCTGGCGAATTCGGAGAACGGGCTCATCAGCGCGCGCTGCGCTTCATACCACTCGTAGAGCATCATGGATGGGGGTTCCTTAGCTGACCTTGACGATGGCCGCGACGACGGCATCGAGATTGTTTTCGTTCAGGGCGGCGACGCAGATCCGCCCCGAATCGACGCCGTAGACGCCGAACTCGCTGCGCAGCCGCTGCATCTGCGCCTTCGAGAGTCCGGAATAGCTGAACATGCCGCGCTGGCGGGTGATGAATTCGGTGTCGATGCGCGCGCCGGCGGCCTCCAGCCGGCGGCGCAGCTCGGCCCGCATCCGCTTGATGCGGTCGCGCATGCCGGCCAGCTCGTCTTCCCACATCGCGCGCAGCGCCGGGGTCGCGAGCACGTGGGCGACGACCGCGGCGCCGTGGGTCGGCGGGTTGGAGTAGTTGGTGCGGATCACGCGCTTGAGCTGGCTCAGCACCCGCGCCGCCTCGTCGGCGTTGGCGCAGACCACCGAGAGCGCGCCCACCCGCTCGCCGTAGAGCGAGAAGCTCTTCGAGAAGCTGGTGGCCACCAGGCAGTCGAGCCCGGCGTCGACGCACAAGCCGACGGCCAGTCCGTCTTCGGCGATGCCGTCGCCGAAGCCCTGGTAGGCCATGTCGAGGAACGGTACGAGGCCGCGCTTCGCCAGGAGCGGCACGAGCTCTCGCCACTGCGCCGCGCTCAGGTCGCAACCGGTGGGGTTGTGGCAGCAAGCGTGCAGGACGACGATCGTGCCCGGCGCGGCCGCCTCGAGGGTGGCGCGCATCGCCGCGAAGTCGACGTCCTTCTTGACCGGGTCGTAGTAGGCGTAGGTGCCGACCTCAAAGCCGGCGCCCTCGAACAGGGCGCGGTGGTTCTCCCAGCTCGGCTCGCTGATCAGTATCTTGGCGTCGGGCCGCATCCGCTTCAGCAGGTCGGCGCCGACCTTGAGGCCGCCGGTGCCGCCGACCGCCTGGACCGTGGCGATCCGGCCGGCCTTGCGCGCCGGGTGCTCAGCGCCGAACACCAGCGCCTGGGTGGCGGCGTCGTAGGCGGCGATGCCGTCGATCGGCAGGTAGCCGCGCGGCTTGGCGGCCTCGATCAGCATCTGCTCGGCGGCGCGCACGCAGCGCAGGATCGGCAGCTTGCCGTTCTCGTCGTAGTAGACGCCGACGCCGAGATTGACCTTGGCAGGGTTGGGATCGGCGGCGAATTGCTCGTTGAGACCCAGGATCGGGTCGCGGGGCGCCATCTCGACGGCGTCGAAGAGCGAAGGCATCGGAAATCGGTCCTCGTGGAGCGCGTTCAGCGCGGTGCTTGGAATCGGGGGCGGCGGCGCCATCTGCAACCAGCCGCCCGCTTCGCGCCTTTGCCCCGAAAGGCCCTTTGCGTTACCGTGTCCGGTTTCGCTCAGAACGGCGAAGCCCCGCCATTTTATCCGTCATGCCCGACATCGCCGATCTCCACCCCGCCACCGCCCCCGTTGCCGGGCACGAAGGCGAATTCGTCACGTTTCCCGGCTCGCCGTTCCAGCTCTTCAAGCCGTACGAGCCGGCGGGCGACCAGCCGCTGGCGATCAAGGGCCTGGTCGAGGGCATCCGCGACGGCCTGAGCTTCCAGACGCTGCTCGGCGTGACCGGCTCCGGCAAGACCTTCACGATGGCCAACGTGATCGCCCAGATCGGCCGGCCGGCGATCGTCTTCGCGCCCAACAAGACCCTGGCGGCGCAGCTCTATGCCGAATTCCGCGAGTTCTTCCCGAAGAACGCGGTCGAGTACTTCGTCAGCTATTACGACTACTACCAGCCCGAGGCCTACGTGCCGCAGCGCGATCTCTTCATCGAGAAGGACAGCGCGATCAACGAGCACATCGAGCAGATGCGGCTCTCGGCGACCAAGAGCGTGCTCGAGCGGCGCGACGTCATCATCGTCGCCTCGGTGAGCGCGATCTACGGCATCGGCGCGCCCGAGGACTACACCGAGATGCGGATGATCATGCGCACCGGCGACAAGCTCGGCCAGCGCGACGCGA
>Ga0070675_100001275_pt1 | contig 18404 bp, 11 predicted proteins | sample KBSM43metaG_FD_65343 | JGI IMG/M metagenome (GOLD analysis project Ga0070675, IMG submission 65343) | Miscanthus rhizosphere microbial communities from Kellogg Biological Station, Michigan, USA - KBS M4-3 metaG | ecosystem: Host-associated > Plants > Roots > Rhizosphere > Soil ... | reverse complement strand
CGGAAACCGACTCCGCACACCGGCAAAACTCACTTCGGCCTTGGGACTGGTGGAACGCTCGCGCAACCATTGAGGTTGCGCTCGATGTCACTGGCCTGCGTTCGTTTTGCCGCGTTCCCTGAGCGGTGTGCTCCGAACGGTTTCCTGCGCAAACGGGCCGATCCGGGCGCGCGGCGCCTCAGCGAGCATGCTCCGCGATTACCGCTGCGCGCCGTCTCCGCTACTCCGACGATCCTCTGATCGGCTACCTGCGTTTACGCCGCAGCTTCGAGCACTGGCTAATCGCCAGGGCCGATGTCACGACCGCGAACAAGGCAAGGCCCCCTTTGACGAGGAGCGCCGCGAGATCGTGACGAAATGACGCACCGGATTCAGCAGCGACACCGTCTGCACCCAGCAGCGTGAGACGCTCGCGCTGCGATCACATCATCTCGCGATCTGTGCGCTGGAAGTGGGCAAGCGCGAGGGCTAGTTGCGCGAGAGCAAACTGAACTCCGTGACAAAAGGTCTCCCGGCGGCATACGGAAGCCACGTTTGTGCTTTTCGGCTTTGAGCAAAATGGCACCCTGCGCCGAACCGAACCAGGCACGCAACTTGCCATATCCCTCTCGTACCGAAACGGCGCCTCACCTGAAACGATGGCAACGGGAATCGGTTGGAGGAACGTTGCATGAGAGCAGGTTGGGCAGGAATTGCGTCCGCGTTCGTGGTGATGACGGTTCTGACCGCGTCGCCAGCGAGCGCAACTTCGATTACTTACGTTCTCAATCAGAGCGGTACAGGGCCGGTCGGGACCGCGGGCACGATCACGCTGGACGACGCAGGAGACAACGGCGTCGAAATTCTCGTGACGCTGAATGACGGGTACGGGTTCGTGAAAACCGGCGCCGGCGACGCGCTGGCGTTCAATATCCTGGGCGATCCGGCGATCGTGATTGACGACATCACCGCTGGGTTTGCGATCGGTCCGACGCATGAAAGCGAGGCACCGTTCGGCACGTTCCACTATTCAGTGTCGTGCACAACGGGCTGCGGCAACGGCGGCAGCAATCCGTATCCCGGACCGCTCAGCTTTGACGTTCTTTTGACGGGAATTACCATCGACAGCTTCATCGCAAACGGTGACGGATACTACTTTGCGTCCGATCTGATCGGTCCAGGCACCAGCGGCGGGCGAATAACCGGCAACGTGGCGGCGAACGGATTGGTCGTCGCGTCGAGCGGCGTCACACCTGTACCAGAGCCCGCTTCGCTGGTGTTGCTGGGCAGCGGGTTGCTCGGGTCCGTCTATACCTGGCGTCGCAAGCGTCGCCAACGTGAAAACCGAATCGATCTGAGCCGATAGCGCCTGCTGTTTACGCGGTGCGCTTCGAGTACTGACGAATCGCCAGCGCCAATGTCACGACCGCGAACAAGGCAAGAATCGCCAGCGGTTGGACGATCTCCTGCAACCCCGCTCCTTTGACGAGGAGCGCCCGCGAGATCGTGACGAAATGACGCACCGGATTCAGCAGCGACACGGTCTGCACCCACGGCGACATGCTGTCGATCGGCGTGAACAATCCGCTCATCAGCAGATAGATGTTGACGATGAAGAACGTGACAAACATCGCCTGCTGCTGCGTTTCCACAAGCGTTGAAATCCACAGGCCGATCGCCAGTGCCACAACCAGATAGACGGCGGCCGAACCAAACAGCAGCACGAGGCTGCCACGAACAGGGATGTCAAAGATCAGCCAGCCTGCGGTCAGGCCAATTCCGAGATCCAGCATGCCGAGCACCCAGAAGGGCAGGAGCTTCGCCGCGATGAACTGCCCACGCGTCAGCGGCGTCACGTTCAGTTGCTCGAGCGTTCCGAGTTCCTTCTCGCGCGCGATGTTCTGCGCGCTGACCAGCGTGGCGATGAGCGTGACGAGTGCCACCAACAGACCCGGCACCATGTAGTGCTTGTAGTTCAAGGTCTGGTTGTAGCGGTTCCGCACTGTAACCTCGATGCGGGTCGCCCCGCGCATCGGTGGCTGATCGCGCGACGCGGAGCGCACGTTGGCCATCGTCGGCCGCAGCGTCGTCCCGAGTTCTGCAGAGTATGCCGACAGGATTCTGAGCGCGTAGGACTGCACAACTCCCGCCGCGGAGCCTTTCTCTGCGTTCACCGCGAGCTGTATTGGCGCCGCTCGATCGCGCATCAACGATCGCTCGAAATCGTGAGGCACGGTGACGACCAGCGTCACCCGTCCCCTGAGCAGTTCGTCATTCGCCAGGTCCAGGGAGGTCGAATCGCCAACGATGTCGAAATTACCGGATGCGGCGAAGCGATCGACAAGGCCCCGTGACGCCGTCGACCGATCGAAGTCGACGACATAAGTGGGAACATCGCGGACCTCGAACGTGGCCGCGTTCGACAGGATCAATAATTGCGCGAGAGGCAGCACCAGCACCTGAGCAAGCGTGGCGCGATCCCGGATTACGTGCAGGACCTCGGCCCATGCGAGAAATCTGATGCGCCGCATGGCTATTCCAGCCGCTCCTTGAACGACCGCGTGCTCAGCGTCAGTAACACCAACGCCATCACGACGAGGACGAGCGTTTCCCGCCAGAGGTAGGTCAGGCCGACGCCCTTCAACATGATGCTCCGTGCGACCGTCACGAACCACCGCGCGGGTACCACGAACGACACCATCTGCAGCGGCCAGGGGAGGCTTTCCAGCGGAAAAATGAACCCGGACAGCAGCATGGTCGGCAGCATCGTGCCGACCATCGCACCGAACATCGCCACCCGCTGCGACGACGTGCGGGCAGAGATGAGGATGCCGAGTGACAGCGATACCAGGATGAACAGCAGCCCTTCGGCCAGCAGCAGGGCCAGACTGCCACGCAGCGGCACGTTGAAGACAAGACGCGCCTCGACGATCACGCCAATCACCGACACAAAACCGATTAGAAGGTATGGCGCCACCTTGCCGACGATGATGTGCCACGGTCGCAGAGGTGAAACGAGCAGCGTTTCGAGCGTGCCCATTTCTTTTTCGCGGGTCAGCGAGATGGCCGTCATCAGCGACGAAATGATGGTGAGCACGAACGCCATCAGCCCCGGCACGAACAGGTTCGAGCTGTCTCGTGTGGGGTTGAAGCGCGTGCGCACCTGCGGCACGATGCGAATCGTTCCGGCCGCCGGATTGATCTCGCGCTCGTATTCCTGGATGACCTGTAGCGCGTATGCCTGGATTGCGCTGCCGGTGTTTGGCTCGGTCGCGTCGGTAATGATCTGCACCCGGGCCGGCAGTCCCTGCCCGAGCCGTGCGGCGAATCCGGGCTCGAACACAATCGCCTCTTGCGCCTCGCCGCGCTGGAACAACCGGTCGACGTCAGCCGATCTGGGCACGACGCCAACGATCCGAAAGTTGTCGGTCGCGCCGAAGCGGCTGCGCAGGGCGAGCGTTGCGGAATCGGGCGATGGATCAACGATCGCAAGCCGGACGTGTTCGACGTCGGTGCGGATCGCGTAGCCGAAGATTACCACCTGGACGATCGGGATCAGCGTGATGACGATCAGCGTCCGACGATCGCGCAGAATGTGGTAGGCCTCCTTCCGAAGCAGTCCCAGTAAGGCGCTCGATCGCGTGCGGAACGCCATCATGGGCGAGGCCTCGATTCGGGCGGCGCGTTCGCCGCCGGGCGGGCCAGACGAACAAACAGGTCATCGACCGAGTCGGTGCCGAACTGGCGCTTCAGCTCCGACGGCGTCCCAATCGCGCCAATCTTTCCAGAGACCATGATCGAAATACGGTCGCAGTACTCGGCCTCATCCATGTAGTGCGTGGTCACGAACACGGTCGTTCCTGCCGACGCAGCGTCGTAGATCATTTCCCAGAATTGACGACGTGTGATCGGGTCGACACCGCTGGTGGGCTCGTCGAGGAAGACAATCTTGGGATCGTGAAGGAGGGCGACCGAGAACGCCAGTTTTTGACGCCAGCCCAGTGGAATCGATCGGACAAGGTCGTGCGCGGCGTGGCGAAATCCCAGACGCGACAGCATCGCGTCGGTTCGATCGCGAATCTGCCGATCCGTCAGGTCGTAGATGCCGCCATAGAGACGGATGTTCTCGGAAACGGTGAGATCTTCGTACAGCGAGAACCGTTGGCTCATATAGCCGATCTGCCGCTTGATCGACTCGCTCTGGCTGTAGACGTCGAAGCCGGCCACGGTCGCCTGCCCGCTCGATGGGGCGAGCAATCCCGTCAACATCCGAATCGCGGTGGTCTTTCCCGCGCCATTCGCCCCCAGAAAACCGAACACTTCACCCTTGCCGACGTCGAACGTGATGCGATCGCAGGCCACGAAGTCCCCGAACTTTCGCGTCAACTCCTTCGCGACGATGGTTCGGTCGGAGTTCATGACGCGCTCTCCTGGTTTGCCGGGTCCCCCATGCGGTCCATGAACGTGTCTTCGACGGTCGGCGTTGTCATGTCGACGGTGACGTTGGTGAGGCCGCGCGATTCGAGAAACGAGCGAAGCTCCGTCTGCTGTCGTTCGGCCGGCACCTCGGCGCGCCGGTCGGTGAAGTGAATCGATGCCCCGAACGGATACGCCGTCCCCGCGTGCGGATAGGCGCGCAACGCGATCAAAGTGTCGTGACGGTTGTCGGACCGAACCGCCATCAATGGGTGGTCGAAGGAACGTGCCACCGTCTCAGGCGTATCGATCGCCAGCAGCCCGCCACGCTGAATGAGCGCGATGCGATCGCAGCGGTCGGCCTCGTCCATGTACGGCGTCGAGACGACGGCGGTGAGGCCGCCGGCCTTCAGCACGCCGAGCAGATCCCAGAATTCACGTCGCGAAACAGCGTCGACGCCGGTGGTGGGCTCGTCGAGAAACAAGATTTCCGGCCGGTGAACGAGCGCACAGCAGAGTGCGAGCTTCTGCTTCATTCCGCCCGACAATGCGCCGGCCCGGCGAGTCTTGAACGGTTCGAGCTGACTGTAAATGGGTGCGATGCGGTTGCGCTCGGCGGCGATCGTCGTGCCGAACACCGATGCGAAGAACCGGAGGTTTTCCTCGACGCTGAGATCCGGGTACAGCGAGAAGCGGCCAGGCATGTAGCCGACCCGTTTCCGAAGCGACCATAAGTTGCTCACGACATCCTCGCCGAGCACCTGGGCGTTGCCGGAATCGGGCACGAGTAGCGTCGTCAGAATGCGGAACAGTGTGGTCTTGCCCGCGCCGTCCGGGCCAATGAAGCCAAAGAGTTCGCCGGGGTGAATCGCAAAGGAAACGCCCGCGAGCGCCTTCGTCGCCCCGAATCGCTTCACGACGTCGTGGACGACCACGGCGTCGGTCATGGCTTCGGGCCGCCGGCGAAATGAATGTCGGCTGGCATGCCGACCTTGAGAACGCCCTGTTCGTTACCGACTCGAATCTTAATCGCGTAAACCAGGTCCGCCCGCTCTTCGCGGGTCTGGATCGGCGTCGGTGTGAACTCCGCCTGAGATGAAATCCACGTCACCTTCCCGGTGAAAGTTCGCAGTGTGCCGGCGCCGGCGTCGACCGCAATGTGCGCCTCGGATCCGAGATGCACCTGCGCGAGCTGCGTCTCCGCAACGTAGGCGCGGACATCGACTGCCGCGAGGTTGGCGATCTTGTAGAGCGGCTGGCCGGCTTGGACGATCTCGCCGGCCCTCGTGTAGGTCGCGAGCACAGTGCCTGCGACTGGATTCTTCACCTGGCTCTTGCGGATCCGCTCGTTCACCCGGGCCACCTGCGCGTCGACGGTGTTGACCTGCTCGGAGGCGGTCTGGCGCTGTGCGCGCGTCGCGTCGATCTGTTCGCGGTGAGCAGCAACCTGGTGCTCCTGAGCGGAAATCTGTTGGTCTTGCGCCTTGAGTTGCTGCTCGAGTACACGCAGGTCGCGCTCGGCCTGATCGAGTTGCTGCGCGGTGGCCGCCTGCTGATCGAAGAGCCGCTTGGTGCGGTCATAGGTGCGCCGCGCCATGTCGTGCTGGGCGTCGAGCACGGCTTTCTGCGCTTTGGCGGCGTCTCGCTGTGCGGCCGCGGCATCGCGCTGTGACTGCAGGACGTCAATCTGTCGCGCCACCTCGTTGACCCTCGACGCATTGGCGCCGCGTTGGGACGCCAGTTGATCCCGTTCGAGCGAGAGCTCGGTTGAGTCAATCGCCCCGACGACCGCGTCCGCGACAATCTGTTGACCTTCGGTGGCGTCGAAAGACATCAGACGGCCGGTCGCTTCAGCGCCGACCACGACCTCGATCGCTTCGACGTTGCCGTAAGCGTCGGGTCTGGCCGCGCGAGTGCAGCCAGCGATGGTTGCCATCAGGATCGACAACGACAGCAATTTCAAGGCGCTGGGTCGCATCACCGCACCTCCAATCCCAGCGAGGTCAGGAACCGCGCGCCGGCTTCCGCCAGTTCGACGCGATGTCCAGCCTGGGCGAATCGCGCTTCAAGCAGATCCGTGGTCCGATCCACGTACTCGGATGCGGTGAGCACTCCTTCCCGGAAGCGGATCTCGGACGTGCGCACGATTTGTTCGCGCAGTTCGACGATGCGATCGTCGAGTGTGATGGCGCGCTCCAGGCGATCGATGCTGGTGCTGTCGGTCTCGGTCGCGCGCTCGAGCGCCTTGGTGAAGGCGGCTTCATCGGCCGAGGCAATCTGCCGTTGCAATTCCAGCTCCTTGGCTTCGCGACCCGACGTTCCGCCCGCCCAGGCTCTCCAGTGGAGCTGCACGCCGACCATGCCGTACGTCTGGAATTCGTCGTCGATGAAGTTCAAGCCAGGCCGGCCGACACCGCCCCTGGCGAAGGCGGAAACCCGCGGTCGATCCTGCTGTGTAGCGGCATTCTGTTCGCGCGCGAGGCGCTCCTGAGTGCGCGCATACTGAACGAATTCCGGCCGGTTGCGCGCAGCGCTGCTGCGGCGAGCCTCGGCAACGGCGGCGGTCACGTCCGGTGGCGCCAGCGTGTCGGCTTCGCCGACGTCGCGGCCCGTCAGATTGGACAGTCGAAGCAGTGCGGCGATGCGATTCGCCCGAATGGCATCCTCGTCCTGCCTCCGCTGGAGCAGGGCCACTTCAACGGCCGCGGCATCGGAGGCCAACGCAGCGCCTTCACGCACGCGGACGCTGGTTTCGCGGAGGCGCGTTTCCAGTTCGGTGATCGTTGCGGCGAGCGCTCGGGAACGCTCCTGTAGCAGCGCCGCCGCGAAGAACGCGTCGTTCACTTCCTGCCGCAGGGAGAACAGCGCGGTGCGGAGCCGCGCCTGGGTTTCGGCCAGCCGCGCCTGCTCAACCGCTTTGCGCGTGCCAACGGTGGCGTCGAAGAGTCGCTGGTCCAGCCGCACGAAGGCATCGATTGTGCCCTTCGGCGGAAGAAACAACGGGGTTCCGCCCGGGAGGAATGGCGGCGGCGTTGGAACGTCCGATTGATATTGCGTCAACGCATCGACCGAGATCGCCGGCTTCATCTCGGCGCCAATGTTCGCGACTCGGAGCTCCGCCTGGGCCTCGTAGAGCTGAAGCTCGCGGAATCGCGGATCGGCTTCGACGGCGGCCTGCTGCAGCGCGGCGAGCTGAAGGCGGTCGCCCTGGCTTGACGAGGTGGCAATCGTCTGCGCGTGCGCGCCTCCTGATTCGGCGAGCAAACCGATCACCAATAGAGCAACGAGGCGGTGGATCATGCGCGCAGTCCTCTCACGATGAAGTGTGCGAGCTGGTGGCGGCGCTGCTTGATGAAGGTGTCGAAGCCTTGTAAATCGAGGCCGAGCAGGACCATGATCATCGGCCGCGCCGCGAACGGAAACACGCACAAGGACAGCAGGTTGACAATGAACTGTTCGGGCTCGATCGGACGCAGCGTGCCGGCGCGAACCGCCGCGGCGATTTGCTGCCGGACCTTCTGGATCAGCAGCGGGCGAACGTGTTCGGGCGTGGAGCCGGTCGATGCCGAAATCAGCAGGCGCACCCGCTCGGGATGATGGTGCAGTTCGCTGATGACGTAGCTGGGCAGCCCGGGCGTTCGCGAGAGGTGATCTATTTCGATTTCGACCACCTTGCTCACCTTGTCTTCCAGCGCCAGGTCTGACGACAACACCTGGATGACTTGCAGAAAGAGTTGGCCCGCAGCCCGCCTGAAAACGGCTTCGGCAAGCCGATCCTTGGTGCGGAAGTAGTAGTGGAGCAGTGCCTGGTTCACGCCCGCGGCTTTGGCGATGTCCAGCATGCGCGCGCCGGCGGTTCCGTGCTGGACGAACACCGCGTGCGCCGCGTCGAGAATGCGGCTCTCGGTGCTGCCGTCGCGGCGCGGCGCTTTCGGGATGGTGGTCACGCGGCGTTTCGACCGGTGGGTGTGCCCGGTCAGGCCGGCCGTCTGGCGTCGCCTTTCGCCCATCAGCTCCTCAACTAACTAGTTAGTTAAATCATATAGTCAATCATCTCGTCAACCCCAGCAGGGTGCCGAAAAACGCCACCCTGAATGCGTAATGTCCGATGCCAAACGCAGACCTGCGTTCTTCAGCAGCCTGCTACGGCCGATTCCACCGAGTGTTCAGTGCGCCGTTCGCGTCAAACCAGAACTGGCGCTCCAACGCTCCGAGCGCAAAGAGCGCAAGATTCTGGTCATAGTACCGGGCCGGGGTGCCGTACAGTCCGGTTCTCGAAGCGGCCGATCTGAGACGGGCCATTTGTTCACCCTCGAGTTTTGCTTCACGGAGCGCGGCGAGATAAGGCAGCAGGGCGGCGGAGAATCCGATCGGACCGTTAGGGTCGATGATCCGTCCAGCCGAGGAAACCTTCGCAGGTGGAACGGCATTGCTGCGCAGGCGGGTCGTCATTCCCGACAAGGCTTGGAGGACGGCGTCACGGCCGGGCGTTGCCGGGTCCAGCATACCCGCCCACAAGTACACGCGGATGGCATCAAAGCTGCCGACAGCGGACGGCTTGAACCCATCATGTTCGGAAAACTCGAGCCAGTCCGTCACATAGCCGTTGGGTGCCGAGTGTTGCACTAACGCCGGAATGCGTTCGGCGATCTGGCGCCAGGGTCCGCCAGCATCCAATTGAGCGAGCCGCACAAACAATTGAAGGGGTAAGTAGCTGATGTTCAATCGATACACCTCGCCCTGCCGAAATCCTTTCGCGCCTGGCAAAAGAACCACGCCGAAATTCGGGAGCTCCGCTGTCTCGTTGCTGGCGATGCGACTGGCTATGGCGCGACCGAGTGAGGTATAGCGCGACTCGTTCCAGGCCCGGCCGGCTTCGAGCAGCGCATACGCCATCCACACGTCTGCGTCCGACGCTGAATTCGGATCGAGCACGGCCCACTGGCTATCGGAGCCGCGTCCCCATAACCAGGCGGGCAGGTTGAGCTGAAGATCGCCCGAGGCGAGATTACGCTCCGTCCATCCCAGCAACCCGTCGAAGCGCGGGCGATCGTTGGCAACGAGTGCGAAGAACATCGCATACGCCTGGGCTTCCGACGTTGACCGCTCGCCAGCATCATGATCGATGACCCGAACCTGGTCATCCATGAAGCGGCCGGCATAGCCGGTCCATAGTGCCGGCCACGCGCGTTTCCCGCACGCAGTTTCCACCGCGACAGTTACCAGGAGCGCCAATAGCAAGCTCAGCTTCATACCTCTGCCGGACCTCTGCTGGAGATGCAATCGCTTGGATAGGTATTATGGTCGCTCACAAGCCGCGCGCTGATGCAGACGCGTCAGCGCGCGACGTTCGTCCTCACCAGACGCGCCGATTGATGAGAGCGGGTCACATGGACATCGGTCTTGGCGTAGTCGCAGGTTCACTCTCCTTCAAAACGACCTCATCGCGGGCGCTCCTCTCCACGCGCCTCGTTCTGAGTCTGTTCGCGATCCTGGCGCTCGGTGTTCTGGCCGTACTTCCGCTCGGCTGGAAAGAGCAGGCGACCTTTGGCGCGGCACTGATCGCTCTCGCCGTGATGCTGCACGTCACGTCCCGATCTTCGACCATGACCCTTGCGCTGATGGCGATTTCCGTCTTCGCGACGGTCCGATACGGTTACTGGCGCGCGGCGCGGACGTGGGAGGGCATGACGAGCGCCGGCCATCTTCGTCAGGGGGACGTGATCTTCGTTTTCCTCCTCCTCGCCGCGGAATTCTATGCGTTCGCCACCCTCATCCTCGGGTACTTCCAGACAGCTCGACCGCTCGGCCGGCAACCGGTCCCGCTCCCGAGTGACTCCAGCACGTGGCCGACTGTGGACGTGTTCATTCCCACTTACAACGAGTCGCTGCAGATTGTCCGGGCAACGGTTCTTGGCGCGCTGGCCATGGATTACCCGGCCGAAAAGTTGAAGGTGACGCTGCTCGACGACGGCCGTCGCGACGACTTTCGCGACTTCGCCACGACCATCGGCGTCGGTTATCTGACGCGCGAGAACAACGTGCACGCCAAAGCCGGCAACATCAATCACGCGCTCGAACGCACGCAGGGTGAGTTCATCGCGATCTTCGATGCCGATCACATCCCGACGGCGGATTTCCTGCGCCTGACGCTCGGTCCGTTTCTGAACGATCCGCGAATGGGGCTGGTCCAGACGCCCCATCACTTCTACTCGCCGGATCCGTTCGAGCGGAACCTGGAACGCTTCCGCAAGATTCCCAACGAGGGGGAACTGTTCCATCGCCTCGTGCAAGACGGCAACGATCTCTGGAATGCCAGCTTCTTTTGCGGCTCGTGCGCGGTCTTGCGACGCGCGGCGCTCGACGCGGTCGGCGGCATCGCGGTCGAGACGGTGACCGAAGATGCGCATACCGCCTTGCGCCTGCATCGCGCCGCGTGGCACACGGCATTCCTGAACATTCCGCTGGCTGCCGGCCTGGCGACCGAGAGCCTCGCGGCGCATATTGGCCAACGCATTCGGTGGGCGCGCGGCATGGTGCAGATTCTGCGCCTGGAGAACCCGCTATTCCGCCGCGGGCTGACCGTGCCTCAGCGCCTCTGTTACTTCAACGCGACCACGCACTTTCTGTTCGCGCTGCCGCGTCTCGTCTTCCTGACGATTCCGCTGGTATATCTGCTGCTCGGCCGCGTGAACATCTACGGCTATTCGCTTGCCGTCTTCGCCTACGCGTTTCCGCACATCGTGCTGTCGCACGTGGCGACCGCACGCTCACAGCGTCAGTACCGATTCTCGTTCTGGAACGAGATATACGAGGCAGTGCTCGCGCCCTACATCCTGTTACCCACGTTGCTGGCGCTGATCAATCCGCGCCTCGGCCGATTCAACGTCACCGCCAAGGGCGGCATCATCGATCGGTCGTACTTCGATCACCGCATTGCGCTTCCGCTCCTGTGTCTGCTGGCGCTGAACGTTGCCGGACTCCTCATGGGATGGCATCGTTACGGGACGGATCCGGCGCATCGCGATACGGTGATCATGAACGTCCTCTGGACGATCTACAACATCGTCATCATCTCCGTTGCGACGTCGGTGGCGTTGGAGCGAAGGCAGCGGCGCTCCGAAGTGCGCGTCGACGTGCAGGTGCCGTTGACGCTCATCACCCCGGATGGTGATCGCGTGGCCGGGACGACGTCTGAGCTTTCGCGTGGAGGTGTGACGGGCCATTTCGACGCGTCGCTCGAATTCCCCGTGGGTTCGCGCGTCATCGTCCTCTTTCGCGATGGCGACCGCCGTTGCGACCTCACCGCTTGGATCCTCGGCTTCGAAGGGCGGGTCGGGCGCCTGGCGTTTTCGCCGCTTGACCTGCGCCAGGAGAAGTACCTCTTGGGCCTGGCGTTCTCGCGTCCCGAGGCCTGGCAATCGTGGCAGCGCTCGCGGCCGCTCGATCGGCCGCTTCGAAGCGGCCTCGAGATCCTTGGGCTGGCAGTGCGCGGCCTGCTGCTCGTGATCAGTGGTCCGTGGGCCCGCAGATCGGCACCGGTCGGCGCAGCGAAGCGGCCCACACGCCGGGCCGCCGTCGTCGGCTCGCTCGTGATCGTTCTGGGTCTCTATCCGACAGGGATCGCCGCACAGCAATCGGCCACGTTCGAAGAGACGTATCAACTCGGCGCGATCACCGGTTCCCCGAACGGCATCGCACTGCGTGGTCCACGAGCCGTCGAAAGCGTGTTCTTTGCCGTGCCGGTCACCAAGATCATTCGCGCCGCGACACTCGAGCTCAGATACGGATCCCTGCTCGCGCCAAGCGAGGCCACGCTCGAGTTGTGGTTGAACGGCACGCGCGTGGCCGATCTGCCGCCGGCTGTCGGCCTCGACGTGCGCGCGGACGTCTCGTTACCAGCGGACCTCCTCACCACCGATAACACGCTGTCCTTTCACCTGACTGGAACCTGCGCGGCCTGCGGAATCGGCCCGTCGCCGTGGATTACGGTAAGTCCGGTAACGGTGCTTCGCGTCAGCGGGTCGCGGTTGCCGCTCGTGAACGATCTGTCTTTGTTGCCGGTTCCCTTCCTCGACCCGATTGGTCAGCGTCTATCGATCGTGCCGGTGACATTTTCTGACGCGCCGGACACGACGTCGCTCCAGGCCGCTGCGATCATCGCGTCCTGGTTCGGGGTGTTTGCAGACGTTCGCGGCGTACGATTTCCTGTTGTCGTGGGCGACCTGCCGATGGGCAACGCCGTGGTGTTCGCGAGACGCGGGTCGGCTCTCGAAGCCGCTCTCGCGCTTCCCGCAGAACCGGACGCGCTCGTCGCCCTCCGCGATAACCCGCGCGACCCGTACGGCAAGTTGCTGATTATCACCGCAGCGAACCCGGAAGACCTCGTCAGGGCGGCTCGTACTCTGACCACCCGCGATCGGCTTGCGGCGCGCACCGACGTCGTTCCAGCAGGTCAAATCGGCGTGGCGGCGCGGCCGATCTACGATGCACCGCGGTGGCTTAAAGCCGACCGGCCCGCGCCCATCGGGATGTACACGAGCGCCGAGCGTTTGAAGATCAAAGGCGCTGGTTCGGTGAACATCTACTTCCGCGTTCCGCCGGATCTTTTCCTGTCGGCGCGACAATCGGTGCCGCTCCGGCTCGAGTTCGCATACGGGAGCGTGTCCGGAAAGGATGCCGCCCTCTATCTTCGTCTAAACGATCAAGACGTCGAAACCGTTCGCTTGCCTGCAGCAGCGCAGCCGGTGCAGCGAGCGGAGACCGTTTGGCTTCCCACCGGACGGCTGCGACCGTACGCGAACACCCTCACGATCGATTTCGATCCCGGGAGCAACGACGCGCCGACCGACGTATTGCCAACGGTCACGATTCAGCGAGAATCGTCGATCGACTTTCGAGGCCTGCCGCATTCGGTCATCTTGCCGAGACTCGAGCTCTTTGCCGATGCAGGCTATCCGTTCACCGCGTGGGCCGATCTGGGCCGTACGGCCGTGGTCATTCCCGAAGCCCCCACGCGCGGAGAGTACGAGGCGCTACTGAACATTGCCGGGGCGTTCGGCGGACAGACCGGTTCGACGGCGACCGGCATCGAGGTGACCACCGCGGCTCGGCTTGACTCGGTGCGCGAGAAGGATCTGATCGTCCTCGGGACTCCGGCGTCGCAGCCGCTGCTCCGTGCCTGGGCGGGCCGTGTACCGCTCGACCTGTCAGCAGGCGGATTGCGTGTGAACGCCGCGCGCTTGCCGTCTCGTTTGTTCTATCCCGAGTGGCCCTTTCGCAGCGCGGATCGTGACCGCCTCGCCGGCTTCGTTGCGAATCGCCCGCTCGTGGACACTGTGGTCGAGCAATTCGTTTCGCCTGTCGCCCGCGATCGTTCGGTTGTCCTGATCGTCCCGCGCGACGCGAACAATTACGAAGAGGTTCCCGATCTGTTCATGCCGGCCGTTCGGAAAGGACCTGTGTACGGTGGCGTCGCGCTGGCCCGGAATGGGCGGTTTCAATCGTTTCTCGTGGGGTCGCTCGCGTACCGCTCGGGCGATCTCCACTCGTACGAACGCGCCGAAGTGTTTCTCTTCGAACATTACTGGCTGCTTCCATTGTTCGTCTTCGTGCCTGCGCTCATCGTCGCCCTCGAAGCACGGCGCGTCACCGAGCGTGTCGCCGCACGACGGTCCGTGGTGCCCTCCGTAAGGCAGGGATGGGTCTCATGATCAGATTCAGACAGTTCATCGTTTCGTCGCTGGCGGCCGGGCTCGCGCTGTCCGTCAACGTGGCGGGGCAGACGACCGAGGGAACCGCCCTCCTGTTGAGCAAAGCGCGGTCGCTCGAAGCGCGAGGTCGAATGGATCTCGCCGTTCAGAATTGGAACCAGGTGTTGCTGCTCGAGCCCGACCAGACCGACGCGCTGGCTGGTTTGGCCCGTTCCGCCAAGCAGGAGGGTGACCTCCAGGGCATGCGCATGCTCCTGGATCGACTGCGAAAGGTGAATCCGAAGGACCCGAACATCGTTGCCATCGAGAAGATGCACGTCCCTTCACCGACCGAGATCAAGAAACTGCTCGACGCCGGCCGGCTTGCCACCGGGCAGAAGTTCGACGAGGCGATGGCGATCTATCGACAGGTGTTTGGCGACGCGCCCCCGCCCGGTAAATGGGCGGAGTCGTTCTACGACACGGAAGCCTCGAGCACAGGGGGACGGGAGAAGGCGATCGCTGACCTGCGCGCGCTGGCGGCGCGCGATCCGGCCAACGAAGTGTATCGCCTCTGGCTGGCGCGGGTGTTGACATACAGCCCTCAGACGCGCATGGAAGGATTCCATCTGCTCGAGGCGATTCACGATCCGGGCACCATGGAGCAGGCCCGGGCGATCTGGCGGCAGGCGCTCGTATGGGAAAAGGACAACCCGTCCGCACAGGCGTCGCTGCAGGCGTACCTGCAGCGTTACTCCGACCAGGATCTGCAAAAGAGCCTCACGAATCTGCGCGAGCGGCAAGATCGTGCGGGCCGCGACGCGACCGAACAATCGGCGTTTCAGGCGCTGCAAGGCCACGACATCGATACGGCTCAGGCAACGTTCGAGAGGATGCTGCGGAGCACGCCGAACGACGCGAACGCGCTTGCAGGGCTCGGATTCGTCCGGCTCTCGCAGAAGCGATTCGACGAGGCGCTCACCTTGTTCGAGCGCGCGCGTACTCTCGCGCCGCGGCGTCCGGAGGACGTCGCCGAAGGTGCCCAAACGGCGCGATTCTGGCGCGCCATGGAGCGCGGTCGCGCGCTTGCGCCCAACGACCCTGCCGACGCGATAGCCGCCTACGAGATGGCCCTGGCGGTTCGTCCTCAGGACGAGGGTCCGGTGCTCGGCATCCTACAGCTGATTGCCAACTATGTAGAGCGGCGCGATCTCGATCGGGCGCTGACCGCGCTGCGCGCGATGAGCCCTCGCGCGTTCGACGCCGCCGCCAAGCACCCGGATTTTCTCAACACCGCGGCGTTTGTCTATTCGACAGATGGGCAGTGTGCCGAGGCGGAAACTCTTCTGACCCGGTCGCTCGCGACTGACAAGGCGCGGGGACGGGCGCCGGCGGAGCGGACCGTCATGCAGTTAGCCGGCATCTGGATGCGGGAACGGCGCTTCGACAAAGCAAGCCAGGCGTATCACGACGTCATCGCGTCGAACCCTTCTTCAGTTGATGCATGGCGCGAGTACCTCACAGCGCTTCATGAAGCGCACGACGACCGCAAGGTCGCAACCGAAGCCGGCCGCGCCCCGGCCACCGTGAGCGAAACGCTCGCCAATGACACCGGCTTTCTCACGTTGCTGGCCAGCGCAGACACGGCCATTGGCGACAACGATCGCGCCGTGGAGCGTCTCCGGCGCGCGCGCGCACGCTACGAGTTTCTCCAGCAGACGCCGCCGCCCGATCTCGATGTGCAGCTGGCGTGGGCCATGCTGGATTCATCAGGGTCTCAGCAGGATCTCGCCAAACAGATTACCGTCACGCTGGCGCGCACGGACCTTTCTGTGCGGCAACGTCGAGCTATCGAGGATGTGTGGTCGGTCTGGCGCGTGCGGGCTGCGCAGGACGCGGCGCAAAACGAGGATTACGTCGGCGCCATCGAGATTCTGACGCGCGCCGGCCGAGACCTGCCGGCGAGTGCGAACATTCGATCCGCCCTCGCATCGTTGTACATGAGCCAGCACGACTACGACCACGCGCTCGATGTGTACAAATCATGGGGGATGACGGACGCTGCGGCCGGTGATTATCGTGCCGCCGCCGGGGCCGCCTTCGCCTCGCACAAGAACGTTCTGGGAGAACGCTACCTGTTGGAGGGACGTCAGCACTGGCCGGGCGATGCGGAGCTCCTTCACATGACGGCCATGAACGCCCTGGAGAAGGAGCAGTACGACGATGCCGCGCATTACTTGAGGTCGACGCTGGCCCGGCTGCGAGCTGAGGAAGCGAACGGCGCGGATGCCGGATCGAGGTCCAAGGCAAACCGGCCGGCGGATAAATCAGGGTCTTCAACCGTCAGCGGCGCAGACTCGCTTCCCAGCGGTCCTGTGTCTCCAGCGCCGGTTGCGGCTTGCCGGACGGGCGTCAACGACGGAAACCGAACGCTCTCGACCGCTGTACCGCCGGCCGGGCAGAAACAGGTAGCCGAACACGATCTGCCGCAGATGGCGACCGAGCGCGTGCAGGACGAACTCGACGTAGTACAGCATCGCAACACGCCTTTCGCGGACATCCGGGCGCCGTTTACGTCCCGCAGCGGCAGCCCTGGAATCGACCATCTGATCACTCAAGACGCCGTCATCGGAGGCTCCGTCACGATCGGTGACGTGGTTCGGCTGGGCGCTGCTGCCCACGCGATCGATTTGAACAGCGGCACGCCTGACGGTCGATCCGGTTATCGGTTCGGCACGCTGCCGCTCGGCGCGATTTTCCCAGAGCAGCGCGTGAGCGGACTCGGAGCCGAGCTACAGGCCTCAACCGATGGTTACGGCTTTGCAGTCGGAATGTCACCAAAGGAGTTTCCTGTCCAGAACTGGACCGGCGGAATCCGTTTCGGTCGACCCGACGACGGGCTCGTTCTTTTCGCGACGCGCGACCACGTGAAGGACAGCCTGCTGTCATATGCCGGCTCGATTGATCCGCGCACCGGAAGCGTGTGGGGAGGCGTAATCTCCAACTCGGCGTCGCTGCATTTCAGCCATGACGCCTCCGGCACCGGGCAGTACTTGTCGCTTGGAGCCGCCTCGATCAAGGGCCATGACGTCGCCGACAATTGGAGCGTCGAGGGGACAGCGGGCGGGTACTGGCGCATCCTCGACACCGGGCAGGGCGGACTCTCGGTGGGGGTCAGCGCGACGGGCATCCACTACGACAAGAACCTGAACTTCTTCTCGTTCGGCCAGGGCGGCTATTTCAGCCCGCAGCAGTACTTGCTCGGTTCCATCCCTGTCTCCTGGCACGATCGGCGCGCGGGCGTCGTGTATGAATTCAGCGCGAGCGGCGGGTTTCAGTCCATCAGAGAGGATGCCTCACCGTACTACCCGACGCGACCGTTCGCGGGTCAGCCGAACTATGAAGGACATTTGACGACCGGACCCAACTACAATTTTGCGGCCCATCTCGAATACCAAGCCTCGCCACATTTCTACATTGAGGGGTTCGCGACGGCCAACAACGCGCGCAACTACGCAAGTCAAGCGGTCGGTGTTGGCATCAAGCTGCTGATCGAGCGATTACCCACCAGGACCAGTCTCCATCCGAAATCCCTTCCTGATTGGCGGGGAAGGCAGCCGTTCGGTTCTTGACGTGCGCGGGCGTCGAAATGCCTGTGCTCGACCGCAGCGGTTCGATCCAAACGTCACCGGACCACTCTGGACCGTCACGCCCGGGCGGGCGTTCTGTATAATCTGCGCGCACTCCGTCGCCAACCCGCTGTTCCTGACGCTGTCGAACAATGTCCATGAGCCGCTCAGCCCGTTGCGCCGCGCTCGTCGCCGTCGTTGCCGTGATCATCGTTTCCCACGGCCAGGCCCAAAGCGCGGCGTTCACATACCAGAAGGTGATGGTGCCGGTGCGCGACGGCGTGCGCCTCGAGACCGTCATCATGGCGCCGGCACACCGGACCGGTCCGCTGCCGATCCTATTTCGCCGCTCGCCCTACGGCGTGCCGTCGTCGGCCGCCGGTATGTCGTCCGAGTCGCTGCGAGCGCTGGTGAAGGACGGCTACATCTTCGTCGTGCAGAACCTGCGCGGCCGCTTCGGATCGGAAGGCACGTTCGAGCTGTCGTCGCAAGCGGATCTCGAGAATCCAAAAGCGACCAGCGAGACGACCGACGCCTACGATTCCATCGAGTGGCTGGTTCGCAACGTGGCGAACAACAGCGGAAAGGTCGGCATCTTCGGCGTCTCGTACGACGGGCTGACGTCGGCGATGACGCTGCTGCGTCCGCATCCGGCGCTCAAAGCGATCTCGGAACAGGCGTCGCCGGC
>Ga0070675_100001273_pt1 | contig 18413 bp, 14 predicted proteins | sample KBSM43metaG_FD_65343 | JGI IMG/M metagenome (GOLD analysis project Ga0070675, IMG submission 65343) | Miscanthus rhizosphere microbial communities from Kellogg Biological Station, Michigan, USA - KBS M4-3 metaG | ecosystem: Host-associated > Plants > Roots > Rhizosphere > Soil ... | reverse complement strand
CTGGTGTGCGTGAGCATCGTGATGGTCTACAGCGCCTCGGCGCTGGTCGCGCTCCAGAAGTTCGACCAGCCGAACCTGTTCGTCACCAAGCAGGCGCTCTGGACGGTGCTCGGCCTGGCGGTGCTGACCATCGCCATGCGGATCGACTACCGCACCTACCGCAACGAGGCGTTCATCTGGAGCGCCCTGGCGCTGGTCACGCTGATGCTGATCGGCGTGATGTTCAGCACGCCGGTCAACGGCACCCGGCGGTGGTTCGGCATCGGCGGCCTCGGCATCCAGCCGTCGGAACTGGCCAAGATCGTCACTGTGCTCTTCACCGCGCTCATCCTCGAGCGGCGGATGCACCGCATCGACGAATTGCGCTACTCGATGCTGCCGATCGTCATCGTGGTCGTGCCGTTGATGGGCCTCATCCTCCTGCAGCCGGACTTCGGCACCGCGATGACCCTGGTGCTCATCGTCGCCGCCATGGTATTTGCCGCGGGCCTGAACTACCGCTATCTGGTCGGCGCGGCGCTGGCCGCGGCCCCGGCGATCTACCTCCTGCTGATGCGCTCCGATTACCGGCGCCGCCGGGTGTTCGCGTTCCTGGATCCGTGGGCCGATCCGCAGGGCGACGGTTTCCAGATCATCCAGTCGCTGCTGGCCGTCGGCTCGGGCGGCCTGTTGGGCCGCGGCCTCATGTCCGGCGTCCAGAAGCTCTACTACCTGCCCGAGCCCCACACCGACTTCATCTACGCGGTGATCGGCGAGGAGCTCGGGCTCGTGGGCGCCACCTGCATCCTGGCGTGCTTCTGCGTCATCGCGTGGCGCGGACTCCGGATCGCCTCGCGCGCGCAGGACGCCTTCGGCGCCTTCGTCGCGCTCGGCGTCACCACCATGATTGGGGCGCAGGCGCTGATCAACATGAGCGTCGTGCTGGGGCTGATGCCGACCAAGGGGATCCCGCTGCCGCTCGTGAGCGCGGGCGGGTCGTCGCTGATCATCAACCTGCTCGGCATGGGCATCCTGCTGAACATCTCGCAGCACGAGGCGCGCGAGTGAGCGGGCCCCTGCGCCCGCCCGGAGGGCGGGCAACTAGACACAGTCGGTCCGCGAAGCGGACCGACGAACCAGTGCTGGCTGGGCGGATCGCAAGGCGAGCCGCCAGCGAGGCGGAGCCTGCGTGCCTGCCGACCCGAGGCGGAGCCTCGGTTGAGTGAGCGTGTCGGTGCTGGTCGCCGGCGGCGGCACGGGCGGCCACCTGTATCCAGGCGTGGCTGTGGCCCGCGAACTGCTTGCGCGGGTGCCGGGCTCGACGGTGACCTTCGTGGGCACGGCCGCCGGGATCGAGGCGCGGGTGATTCCGCGCGAAGGGCTGACGCTCGACTGCATCCGGAGCGCCGGACTGAAGGGCAAGTCGGTGCGGGCGTTGCTGCGCGGGCTGCTGCTCCTGCCGCTCAGCGCCTGGGACGCGTGGCGCGTGGTATCGAAACGGCGGCCGTCGGTCGTGATTGGCGTGGGCGGCTACAGTTCGGGTCCGGTGGTGGCGCTGGCGGCGCTGCGCGGCGTCCCGACGCTGCTGATGGAGCAGAACGCCACGCCCGGCCTCACCAACCGGCTGCTCGCGCGGGTGGTGCGCGCGGCGGCCGTCACCTACGACGAGAGCCTGGCGATGTTCGGCGCCAAGGCGTTCGTGGCCGGCAATCCGGTGCGCCCCGAGTTCTTCTCCGCCGAACCGGGCACGCCCTCGGATGGGCGGACGCGGGTGCTGGTCTTCGGCGGCTCCCAGGGCGCGCACGCGATCAACGTCGCGATGGCCGAGGCGGCCGTGGCGCTGGCGGCGACCGCGCCGCCTCTGCACGTCACGCACCAGACCGGGGAGCGGGATCACGGCATGGTGCGTGATGCCTACGAGGCGGCCGGGCTTGCGGCACGCGTCGAGCCGTTCCTGTTCGAGATGCACCGCGAGATGCGCGACGCCGAGGTGATCGTCTGCCGCGCCGGCGCGACGACGCTGGCCGAACTGACGGCGGCGGGGCGGGCGGCCATCCTGATTCCGCTGCCCACGGCCACCGACGACCACCAGCGCCGCAACGCCGAGGCGCTGGCGCGCCAGGGCGCGGCGCGGATCGTGGAGCAGCGCGATCTGACGCCGGCGCGGTTGGCCGAGGAGGTGCTCGCGCTGGCGCGCGACGGCGCAGGGCGGGAGCGGATGGCGGCGGCGGCGCGGCGAATGGCGCGGCCCGATGCCGCGCGCGTGATCGTGGACCGGGTGCTCGCGCTGGCCGGACACGGCGGGCGGACGGCAGGCCGTGCTCGGTAGGACGCGGCGGATCCACTTCGTCGGGGTGGGCGGGATTGGCATGAGCGGCATCGCCGAACTGCTCGCCAACCTCGGCTATGTGGTGAGCGGGTCGGACGCGCGGCGGTCGGACGTGACCACGCGGCTCGAGTCGGCCTGCGGCGTGACGGTGTTCGGGGAGCACGCGGCGGCGAACGTGGGGGATGCCGACGTGGTCGTCTACTCGTCGGCGGTGAAGTCCACCAATCCCGAGATCGCCGAGGCGCGGCGCCGCGGGATTCCGGTGATTCCGCGGGCCGAGATGCTCGCGGAGCTGATGCGCCTGCGGTTCTCCGTGGCAGTGGCGGGCTCCCACGGCAAGACCACGACGACGTCGATGATCGCGCTCGTGCTCGAACGCGCCGGACTCGACCCGACGGCGGTGATCGGCGGACGGTTGAGCGTGTTCGGAAGCAATGCCCGTTTGGGACGGGGTCAGTACATGGTGGCGGAGGCGGACGAGAGCGACCGGTCGTTCCTGCTGCTGCTGCCGTCGATCGCAGTGATGACGAACATCGATCACGAGCACATGGACACGTACGGCAGCTTCGGCGAACTGCAGCAGGCGTTCGTGGACTTCGCGAACAAGGTGCCGTTCTACGGCTCGGTGGTGGCGTGTGCCGACGATCCGCACGTGCGCGCGGCGTGCGCCTCGGTCACCCGGCGGGTCGTCACCTACGGCCTCGAGGCGCCCGCGCCCGGCGTCGAACCGCCGGCGACTGCCGGGCGAGACGTCGAGCTCGGGTCGTTTGGCGGCCGCTGCACCGTGTTTCGACGCGATGCCGCCGGCGAGGTTCGCCTGGGCCGGCTGGAGCTCACGGTGCCGGGACGGCACAACCTGCAGAACGCGCTCGCGGCGGTGGCCGTGGCCGGCGAGCTCGGCATCGACTTCGCGGGCGTGGCGGCCACCCTGCGCGACTTTCACGGCGCCGAGCGGCGGTTCGAGCGGCTGGGCGAAGCCAACGGCGTGCTCGTGGTGGACGACTACGGCCATCACCCGACCGAGATTGCCGCGGTGCTCGCGGCGGCCAGGGTCACGCTCGGCCGCCGTCTCCTGGTGGCGTTTCAGCCCCACCGCTACACCCGTACCGAGCGGCTGATGCGTGATTTCGGTCCGGCATTCGCCGAGGCGGACGAGGTCGTGCTGACCGACATCTACGCGGCGAGCGAGGAGCCGATCCCCGGCGTCACCGTCGAAGCGCTGGCCGAGAGCGTGGGCCGTGCCACCGGACGTCCGGTGCGTGTGGTCAAGGCCATCGACCGTCTCGCCGACGACCTCGCCGCCGCCGCGCGTCCCGGCGACGCGGTGCTGACGCTGGGAGCGGGATCGATTGCGGCGGTGCCGAAACAACTCCTCGCGGCGCTGCGCGAGCGCGAGGCGCGGGCATGAAGCGGGTGTCGGCGCCCTCCGACAAGCGCTTCCGCCGCGCGCACGTGTCGCCGGCACGGCGCCGCGGCTGGCGGCCGGTGCTGGTCACGGCGGTTCGCGTCGCCATTGCCGTCGTGGTGGGCGTGCTCGCCGTCTACACCGGTGTGAGTTTCGTGTTCACGACCGAAGCGCTCCAGGTGTCGCGCATCACCGTCGAGGGCAACACCCGGATGTCGCGGGGCGAGGTGCTGTCGCGGCTCGACGGACTCGAGGGCTCGCACATGCTGACCGTGGACCTCGAGCAGTGGCGCCAGCGGCTGCGGGCGGCGCCGTGGGTGGCCGACGCCAGGCTGCGCCGGGTGTTTCCGCGCACGGTGATGGTGGTGATCGCCGAGCGCGAGCCGATGGGCATCGGCCGCCTCAACGACCGGCTGATGCTGGTGGATCCCGAAGGCACGATCATCGACGAGTTCGGCCCGAACTACGCGACGCTCGACCTCCCGATCATCGACGGGCTGGTCTCCGGCGGTCCGAGCCTGGTAGACGGAGAGCGCGCGATGCTCGCCAGCCGGGTGATCGCCGGCCTGCAGCAGCAGCCCGAGCTGGCCCGCCTCGTGTCGCAGATCGACGTCAGCGACGCGCGCGACGCCGCCGTGCTGCTGAAGAACGACACCGCCGTGCTGAAGGTCGGACACGAGAAGTTCGCCGAGCGGCTTCAGTCCTATCTCGAGCTGGCGCCGACGCTGCGCGAGCGCGTGGACGGCATCGACTACGTGGACCTGCGGTTCGACGAGCGCGTGTACGTGCGCCCGCGGGGTGACAGAACAGGAACAGGTGGAGACAAGCAGTGAAGATCCGCCCCAAACGATGTCAGCCTTGGGAGATGCCTAGTGGCACGTAAAGAGCGATACGTCGTCGGCCTCGACGTCGGCACCTCGACGGTCACGTGCGTGGTGGCCGAGACCTTCGACGACGGGCGCTGCGACATCGTCGGCATCGGCATGGCCGAATCGCGCGGGATCAAGCGCGGCGTCGTCGTCAACCTCGAAGCGGCGGTCGACTCGATCAAGAAGGCGGTCGAGGAGGCGGAGCTGATGGCCGGGGTCGAGATCGACACCGTGCACCTGGCGCTCTCGGGGCCGCACGTCAAGGGCTTCAACAGCCGCGGCGTGATTGCCGTGGCCGGCAAGAACCGCGAGATCACCCGCGACGACGTCCGCCGCGCGATCGACGCCGCCAAGGCGGTGACGCTGCCGGCCGGGCGCGAGATCCTGCACGTCCTGCCGCAGGATTTCGTCGTGGACGAGCAGGACGGGATTGGCGCTCCGGTGGGGATGATGGGCGCGCGCCTCGAGGTGAACGTGCACATCGTGACCGGCGCCGCCTCGTCGACCCAGAACATCGTGTCGTGCGTGAACCGCGCCGGCGTCACCGTGGTGGACACCGTGATCGAGCAGCTGGCAGCCGCCGAGGCCGTGCTCACCCCCGACGAGAAGGAACTGGGCGTGGCGCTGGTGGACATCGGCGGCGGCACCGCCGATCTCGCCATCTTCGAGCGCGGCAGCCTGTGGCACACCGGCGTCGTGGCCGTGGGCGGCGAGCACTTCACCAACGACATCGCGGTGGGGTTGCGCACGCCGATTCCGGACGCGGACAAGCTGAAGCGCAAGAGCGGGTGCGCGCTCTCGGCCATGGTGGACGAGAAAGACACCATCGAGGTGGCGAGTGTGGGTGGCCGCAAGCCGCGGCTCATGGCGCGGCGCATCCTCTCCGAGATCCTGCAGCCGCGGGCCGAGGAGATCTTCCACCTGGTGTGGGACGAGATCCGGCGCGCGGGCTACGAGAAGTCGCTCAACTCGGGGATCGTGCTCACCGGCGGGGCGGCGATTCTCGAAGGGATGCCCGAGATCGCCGAGCAGATCTTCGACCTGCCCATCCGCCGCGGACATCCCGCGGGCGTGGGCGGCCTCGCCGACCACGTCACCAGCCCGGTGTTCGCGACGCCGGTCGGTCTGGCCCTCTATGCGCATCGTAATCGGCCCCCGGATCAGGCGCGCGGCGGCGGGAGCGCGTTCAGCCGCATGACCGGACGGCTGCGCGGCATCTTCAAAGAGTTCTTCTGAGACGTTTCATCGGCGGGGCTTCAGCACGGTTTTTGTAGGGCGGGCTTTAGCCCCGCTGCCAAGGGAGGGGTTGGGTATGGCACAACGCGATCACTCGGAGCTGCGCATGACGCTGGCGCCGGACGCGCGACGGGGAGCGAAGATCAAGGTGATCGGTGTCGGGGGCGGCGGCAGCAATGCCGTCAACCGCATGGTCGACGTCGGGCTGGTCGGCGTCGAGTTCATCGTCGCGAATACCGATCTCCAGGCGCTCGACCATGCCAAGGCCGCGGTCAAGCTGCCGATTGGCCACAAGATCACCAAGGGGCTCGGCGCCGGCGCCGACCCCAACATCGGGCGACAGGCCGCGCTCGAGGACACCGACAACATCATCCAGACGCTGTCGGGCGCCGACATGATCTTCGTGACCACCGGCCTCGGCGGTGGCACCGGCACGGGCGCGGCGCCGGTCATCGCCAGCCTCGCGAGCGAGCTCGGCGCCCTGACCATTGCCGTCGTGACCAAGCCGTTCCGCTTCGAGGGCAAGAAGCGGGCGCTGCAGGCTGAAGCCGGCCTCGAGGCCCTGCGCGAGTGCGTCGACACCGTGATCACGATTCCCAACGAGCGCCTGCTCTCGATCATCGACCGCCACACGACGATGAACGACGCCTTCACGCTGGCCGACGACGTGCTGCGTCAAGCCATTCAGGGCATCTCGGACCTGATCCTCGTGCCGGGCATGATCAACCTCGACTTCGCCGATGTGAAGACGATCATGTCGGGCATGGGCGTGGCGATGATGGGCACCGGCATGGCCGAGGGCGAGAACCGCGCCATCGCGGCGGCGCAGAAGGCGGTCGCGAGCCCGCTCCTCGAGGACAGTTCGGTGAACGGCGCGCGGGGCGTGATCATCAACGTGACCGGCGGCCCCGACCTGTCGCTCATGGAGGTGAACGAAGCGTCGTGCATCATTCAGGAGGCGGCACACGAGGACGCCAACATCATCTTCGGCGCCGTGGTCGATCCCGAGCTCACGGGGAAGGTGAAGATCACGGTGATCGCCACCGGCTTCGACCGCAAGTCGGCGCGCGTGCCGGGCTCGGGAACCTCGAAGACGCCGGTGGACATGTCGCCGTACCAGGAGCACGCGCGCGTGCTGGCGGCGGCGAGCGGCGGGCCGGTGCCGGTGCCGGTGGAAGCGGCTGAAGTGCCCGCGCCGATCAGCCGCCGGCCGACGATCGAAGTCCCGCTGCGCACCGCGGACGCCGGCGCCAAGGCGATTCGCGCCGCCTCGGCCGGCGCCGGGGACGACGTCGATCCCTTGTCGCAGTTCGACGTGCCAGCCTTTCTCCGCCGGTCGTAACTAGATGTAGGGGCCGCTACGTGGGGGCCGCCTTCAGGCGGCCCAGCGCCGGTACGTGGGGGCCGCCTTCAGGCGGCCCGCGTGGGCCGGCTAAAGCCGGCCCCTACAAGCCGGCCCCCACGAGCCGGCCCCTACAAGCCGACCCCTGCGTCGAAAGGCTCGTCGAGTACACTCGATCGGTGAGCCAGTGGCAGCAGCGCGAGCAGGCCAAGGCCCTGCTTGCCAAAGAGGTCGGCTACGTCCGCAAGCCCCACGCCGGGCGGCTGCGGGTGGCGCTCGCCTTTCCCAACACCTACTTCGTCGGCATGTCGAACCTCGGCTTCCAGACGGTCTACCGTCTGTTCAACGCCGAGGCGGATATCGTCTGCGAGCGCGTGTTCCTGCCGCCCAAGAGCGAGATCGCGGCGCTGAAGACGTCGGGTGCGTCGCTCGTCACGGTCGAATCGCAGACGCTCGTCCGTGACTTCGACATCCTGGCGTTCTCGGTGTCGTTCGAGTGGGACTACACCAACGTCCTCACGATGCTGCGCCTGGCCGGCGTCCCCGCCCGCGCCGAGCAGCGCACGCATCACGATCCGATGGTGATGATCGGGGGCGCCGTCACCTTCGTGAACCCGGAACCGCTGGCGCTGTTTGCCGACGTGATCGCCGCCGGTGAAGGCGAGGCGCTGATCCCGCCGCTGCTCGAAGTCTTCAAGGAAGCGTCGGACCGCGACGACCTGCTGCACCGGCTCACCCAGGTACGCGGCTACTACATCCCGTCGTTTTACGACGTGCACTATCGCGAGTCGGGCTCCATCGAGCGCTTCGAGCCGAAGGCCGGTACCGGCGCGCCGGCGGTCGTGCGCAAGGCGGCGCTGAAGACCACCGAAGCCGCAGATCCGCCCGTCACTTCCATTTTCACGCCGGACACCGAGTTCGGTTCGCGCTTCCTCGTCGAGGTGGTGCGCGGCTGCGCCAACCTGTGCCGGTTCTGCTGGGCAGGCTACAACTACCTGCCGGTGCGGTCGTTTCCGAAAGAGCGCATCCTGCAGCTTGCCGAGGCGGCAAGGCCCTATTCCAGTCGCGCCGGGCTCGTCTCGATCGCGCTCTGCGACCACCCGGACATCGAGGAGATCCTCACGCGTCTCGCGGCCATGGGTTATAGCATCAGCCCGGCCTCGCTGCGGCTCGACGACCTGACGCCGACGCTCCTCAACCTGCTGCGCGCCAGCGGCGAGCGCACCGTGACGATTGCCCCGGAAGTCGGATCCGACCGCCTCCGCAAGGTGGTCAACAAGACGGTGACCAACGACGAGATCCTCGAGGCCACCGAGCTGATCTTCGCGGCGGGGATGGAGAACCTCAAGCTCTATTACATGATCGGCATCCCCACCGAGACGGACGACGATCTCGTGGCGATCCGCGATCAGGTGCTGCAGATGCGCGACATCATGATGCGGCACGCCAGGGGCCGTGGGCACGTCGGTCGCATCGTTGGCAGCGTGAACCCGCTCGTGCCCAAGCCCGGCACCGCGTACCAGTGGCTGGCGATGGAAGACGACGCGTCGATCGACCGCAAGATCAAGCGGCTTCGCACCCTCACGGCCGACATCGAGAACGTCTACTTCAACATCAAGTCCGAGCGGAGCTCCTTCTACCAGGCGCTGCTGTCACTCGGTGACCGCCGCGTGGCGCCGGCTATCGAGGCCGCCGAGCGCAACGGCGGCAATTGGCGCGCCGCCGTCAAAGAGGCCGACGTGGACGCCGACTTCTACGTGTTCCGCGACCGTTCGGACGATCCCGTGCTGCCGTGGGACATCATCGACGGCGGCATGAAGGACAGCTTCTTCCGCGCCGAGATGGCCAAAGCCCGGCGCGAAGAGTGGACGCTGCCGCCCAAGCGCCAGAAGGAAAACGCCCGCCTGCTCACCGTGCTCTCGTAGGGGCTCCTCCGGGCTTCGGAGGAGCACGTGGGCTGAGCGGGCTTCTGGCTGCACCCAACCCGTCGAGGCCGACCGGGGTCTAACGTTCACGAGCCATGAGCGTCCGCCTCGCTGACATGCCCGGAGTCACGAATCATCCCTGCGTGGCCGGCACCTGTGCCGGTCTGATTGCCGCGTTGGCCGTTACGGCACTGACCGCACAGCCAGCGACGCAGACCGAGGCAACCGCGCAACTCACGCGATGGCTGGCGGTCTTCAACGCCGCCGACCGCGCCGGATGGGAGCGGTTCCTGAACCAGTTCGCCCCCCCGCCGCCGGCACCGCTCGTCGATCAGAACCTCGACTTCCACGAGCGGACCGGCGGCTTCGATCTCGTCCGCATCGAAAGCGCCTCGCCCACGCGCGCGATCGCCGTCGTCAAGGAGCGGAACTCCGAGGCGGCTGGGGCACGGCTCACCATCGACATCGAAGCCGCAGACCCGCACCGCATCGTGGCGGTCGGAATCGAGCCCGGCCTACGCCTGCCGGTCGACATCCGCCCCTTGAACGAGCCCGACCTGGTCGCGGCCCTCGGCGCCGAGATGACCCGGCGAACCGCGGCCGGCACGTTCGCGGGCGCCGTGCTCGTCGCGAGAAACGGCGCGCCGATCTTCGCGTCCGCCTATGGTCCGGCCAACCGGGAGCTGGGCACCGCCAGCGCGCTCGAGACACGATTTCGCAACGGCTCGATGAACAAGATGTTCACCGCCGTGGCGGTGTTGACGCTGGTTCAGGCGGGCAAGCTGGGGTTGCACGATCCCATCGGCAAGCATTTGCCGGACTATCCCGACCCCGGGATCGCGCGGCGGGTGACCGTCCATCAACTCCTCACCCACACCGCCGGGACCGGAGATGTATTCGGTCCGGATTTCAACGCCCCGCAGCGCGAGCTGCGCCGTCATCAGGACTACATCGACCGGTTCGGGAAGCGTCCGTTGCTGTTCGAACCGGGACAGCGGTGGATGTACAGCAACTACGGCTTCATCCTGCTGGGCGCTGTCATCGAAAAGGTGAGCGGACAGAGCTACTACGACTACGTCCGCGAGCAGGTCTACCGGCCCGCCGGTATGACGGGGACCGGGTCTGAGCCGGAGGACCAGATCGTGACCGGCCGCGCGGTGGGCTACACCCGACCGCCGGGAACGACCGCGTTGCTGCCCAACACCGGGACGCTGCCCTACCGTGGCACGGCGGCCGGTGGTGGCTATACGACCGTGGGCGATCTGCTGCGATTTGCCAATGCGCTTGCCGCCCACCGACTCCTCGACGCGCGGAACACCGACCTCCTGACGACCGGCAAGGTCGAGGCGATCGGCGGCCGCTACGGCTACGGGTTCATCGAGCGCCGCGTCAACGGCGTGCGCTCGTTCGGTCACGGCGGCAACGCGCCGGGGATGGACGGCTCCCTGGAGATTTTCCCGGAGTCTGGCTACGTGGTCGCCGTGCTCGCCAACGTGGACGCACCAGCCGCCCAGCGAGTGTCCGAATTCGTCATCAACCGGTTGCCGGCGCGCTGACACAGAGGCGGGGCTGAAGCCCCGCCCTACGAAGACCGGGACTGAGAGGCCCCGCCCTGCGAAGACCGGCGGGACTGAGGCCCGCCCTACGTGCCCTTCAGCGGCCCTTGGCGGCGAGGATCTTCTCCATCTCGTCCATCACCCGGTTCATCGACCGGATGGTGAGGTCGAGCGGCTCGTCGGTGGTCATGTCCACGCCGGCGTCCTTCAGCAGGTCGATCGGATATTTCGACCCGCCAGCGCTCAGGAACGCCAGGTAGCGCTTCGTCGCGGCGGCGTCGCCCGACTTCACCTTGGCCGCCAGCGCCTCGGATGCCGTGAACGAGGTGGCGTACTGGAACACGTAGAAGTCCCGGTAGAAGTGGGGAATCATGCTCCACTCGTGGGCGATGTAGTCGTCCACCACCGCGACGCCCTGGTCGTGTCCGTAGTAGCGGCGCGTGATGTCGAGATACAGCTTCGCGAGGGCGTCGCCGGTGATCGGCTGGCCCTTGGCCGCCATCTCGTGCATGCGCAGCTCGAACTCGGCAAACTGCGTCTGCCGGAAGACCGTCCCCTTGATGTTCTCGAGGTAACTGCCGAGGATCGACAGGCGCGCGTCGTCGTCCTTCAGCTGTTTGAGCATGTGGTCGATGAGCAGCGACTCGTTGAACGTGGAGGCGACCTCGGCGACGAAGATCTGGTAGTCGGCAGTGGCGTAGGGCTGGGTCTTCGCCGAGAGATAGCTGTGCATCGTGTGGCCCAGCTCGTGGGCCAGCGTGCTCACGTCGTCGTACTTGCCGTTGTAGTTGATCAGCATGTACGGGTGGACGCTGAAGATGCCGTTCGAGTACGCCCCCGAACGTTTGCCGACGCTCGGAAACAGGTCGATCCATCGCTCGGCGAATGCCTTCTGAATGGTGGCCGCGTACTCTTTGCCAAGCGGTTCAACCGCATCGAGCACCAGCCGCTGCGCGTCTTCAGGCGTGTAAGTGAGGTTCACCGACGCTACGAGCGGCGCGTAGAGATCGTAGTAGTGCAGCTGGTCCACGCCCATCATGCGTTTGCGCAGCTTCAGATAGCGATGGAACGAGGGCAGGTTGCGGTTCACGCCCTCGACGAGCCGGTTGTAGACCGGCACCGGAATGTTCGGGCCGTCGAGCTCGCTTTCGAGCGCCGTGGCGTAGCGCCGCGTCTTCGCGTGGAAGAGCACTTTCTGGGCCTCGGCGTTTATGGTCGTCCCGAACGTCCGGCTGAAGCTGCCGAGGCTGGTGAAGAAGGCGGACATCGCCTTCTCGCGGTCGGCACGGTTGGGCACCGCCCGGGCGGCGCTGTAGCCGGCCGAGTCGAGCCGCACCGATCGCCCGTCGGACAGGGTCACTGTGGGGTAGGGAAAGTCCGCGTTCGAGAGAATGCTGAAAACGTTCTGGGCGCTGCCGGATACCGGTTGCAGGTCGGCCAGCAATTTCTCTTCGCTGTCGGACAACGTGTGCGCGGCGCGACGGACGACGTCGTCGAGTTTCATCTGGTACGGCTTGAGCCGCGGTTCGGCGGCCACGAACTTGTCGATGGTCCCTTTTCCGGCCTTGAGGATCTCCGGATCGACGTAGGCCGCGGCCGCGCTGAAGGCGGCCGCCACCTGCACCATCTCCTGCCGCATGCCCTGGTGGGCGCTGTCGCGCGTGTCCTGGTCGGCCAGCAGGCTGGCATACGAGTAGAGGCGCTCCAACTCCTTGGCCAATCCGTAAATCCGATCGAAGGCGTCGGCCAGCGTGGCGGGCGACGACGCCAGCTTGCCCTTGAAGGTGCCAATCGACGGGATCTCCGCCGTCAACGTGTCTTTCGCCGCGCGCCACGCCGCGTCGTTCGCGTAGATGTCGGCGAGGTTCCATTTGTGCTTGTCGGCAATCTTCGCGCGGTCGCTCTCCTGCGCGACCGCGGTGATCGAGAGGGCCACGAGAGCGGCGAGGGTCCCAAGAGCGCGAGCAAGGTTGGCCATGCGCCTATTTTAGGCGCGCCCTTTGCCGTCCGGCCGGGCGCCGCCAAAGATTGCTGGGACGATCAGCTGGCGAGCGCAATCCGCTGCTGATAGTCGGCGTAGGCCTGCAGAATCAGCTGGCGCAGGCGGTCTTGTGGGGCGCTGTCGGTGACCGTGCGCAACAGGGCGAACGACCGCCGCTCGCCGTTGACGGAGTACTGGCGGGCGGGAAAGGTGACGTTCAAGCGCCCGGCGCTTCCGCCGCGGCTTTCCCAGATGGCAAAGCCGATCAGCTTCAGCCCCTCGAGGGCGCCGTCGGTGAAGTGCAGCTCGGCGTCGGCCAGCTTGCCGGCCGGCGCGTTCGTGTTCTCGTTCGGAATGATGGTGATCTCCATGGCGTCCTCCGCGTCGTCCGGCAGAGGAGGCAAGCGGCGCGCCCAGACGGCCGGCGGCGGCCTGTCGCCGGAACTCGCGGCGAGCGCGCCACTTCCGCCGATGGGTGTTTCGGCGGCCCGGCGCGCGGTGCCGCGGGCGACAACCGTGGTTGCCGCCGGTGCCCTTCAGTCGCGCATCAAGAGGACGTGGGCGATGGAGAGCTCGCGCGAGTGGGTGAGGGTCACGAGCGAGTTCGTCGCGCCGAGCGCCGTGAAGCGAGCGAGCGCGCCGGCGTGGAACTGCAGTTGCGGCGGGCCGTGGCGGCGCACCACCTCGATGCCCTGCCAGTAGACGCCGCGCGAGAAACCGGTGCCCAGCGCCTTCATCGCCGCTTCCTTGGCGGCGAAACGGGCCGCGAACGAGGACGCGGAGTCGCGCTTGCGGCGGCAGTAGGCGATCTCGCCTGCGGTGAACACATGGCGAAGAAAGCGGTCGCCGTAGCGCTCGATACTGTTGGCGATGCGCTCGATCTCCATCGCATCCATGCCGCTTCCTATAATGTCCATGGGTCCGCCCATCCTATATGACTCTTCCCGGGGTTCCAGAGCCGTTCTACTGGATCGACGCACCGTGGGGCGCTGCCTTGCGATGCCGGGCGCTCGATCCGGTCGCGCCCCATCTGTTCGGCACGCGACAACTCCAGTTGTCGTCGGCTACCCACGTGGCCGCGCTGGCCTCGTCGGTCGAGGCGGTTCGCGTGCAGCAGGTGACGCAAGTGCACGGCCGCGCCCACCTCGTGGTGCGTGCGGGAGACGACGTGCCCGCGGGCAACCCGCCCGAGGCAGACGTCATCGTCTCGAACGCGCCGGGGGTGGCGGTGGCGGTGCGCGCCGCCGACTGCGTCCCGGTGTTGATCGCCGATCGGGAAACGGGGGCCGTGGCGGCGGTGCACGCCGGATGGCGAGGCACCTGCGCCCGGGCGTCACCCGCCGCGGTGAGCGTGCTGTCTACCGAGTTCGGCGCCCGCCCGGAGAACCTGGTGGCGGCGATCGGGCCCAGCATCGGCGTGTGCTGCTATGAGGTCGGGCCGGAACTGGTGGACGCGTTTGCGGGCGCGGGGCACGAGCGTCATCTCATTCAGCGCTGGTTCGATTCCACGCCGCCGCCCCGCGGCTCGCGGGCGCGCAATCCGCTGCGCCTCGACGTGGCGGGCGCCAACCGCGATCAGCTGGTACTGGCCGGCGTGCCGGAAGGGCAGATCTTCCTGTCGGGGTTGTGCACCGCGATGCACCTCGATGTGTTGACGTCGTATCGGGCCGAGAAGGAGCAGGCGGGCCGGCTGGTGGCGGCTATCAGGGCACGTCCGTAGGGGCCGCCTTCAGGCGGCCCGAGGGCCGGCTAAAGCCGGCCCCCACGTATGTAGGCCCCTGATCAGCGGAAGCAGGCCGACAGCGATTGGCGCGCCGCACCCGTCAGCTCGTCGAAGGGAAACGTCACCGTCTCGCCGGGAAACAGCTCGCTGACCGTGAGCGCGCGGGCGGGCAACGGGAGGTGCGCGGCGTCGGCGCCGGCGGTGCCTTGAGCGAACACGAACGCCGCGGGCCCGGTCGTCGCCGCGGTGCCGTTCCCCATCCGCTCGGTGCCCTCCACCGTGAACCGGGTCGCCGGCTGGCCGTCGAAGCCGACCACCAGCATGCCTCGTTTCGGCTCCGGCGACCAGGCCACCTGCATCGCCCCGTCTCGCGTGGCGGCATTGCACGTGAGCACCAGGCGGTACATCGCCGCTTCCGTCCCCGCCGCCCGGCCGGCGGCGGCCGCGGACGGGAGCTCGCGCACGATGCTCGCCGTGATGACCTCGGTGCTCGTCGAGCGATCCTTTGAGCGTTGCACACTCCAGTTCGACGCGCCCGCCGACTGCGCCGTAAAGGCCGCGACCAACCCGTCCACAGTGGCCTTGTCCGGCACGCCGTTGCCGGACGCGTTGATGGCGCCGGTCTTCATGCCTTTCTCGAGCGTCGCCAGAGCGGCCGCGTCGTGACCGGCGGCGTTCACCGTGGCCAGCGCGGCGCCCGACGTGATCTTGCTCAGCATCATCGCGGCCAGGCTGGGCGCGACGCGCGCTCCGTCGAAGCCTTCGAGCGAGAGCCCGCCGTTGTTCGCCCGGTCGTTGTGGCAGACGGTGCAGTGCGTCTTCACGAAGGTGTTCTGTGTGTCGACGGCGATCGCGGGGGCGGCTGCGCCGCTCTCGACGGGTGCAGGCCACGCGCCGCTCGAGGCGCCGGCCAGTCCCAGAGCGAGGCTCGCGGTCGTCAGGAGTGTCGGGAACGGTGTTCGCGGCATGCAGCCTCCAAGTCGGCCGATTATGGTCGAAGCGGCTTCGTCGAGGTTCCCCCCGAATCGGGTGTCGCGGCGGCCTCGTCCATCGCCTCGTTGGCCAGGCGGTCGGCGTCCTGGTTGAGCTCGCGCCGGACGTGCTCGAACGTCACCTGCGCCAGGCGCCGCGCCAGAGACTGGGCCTCCTCGTAGAGCGGCCGTAGCCCAGGGTTCTTCACCCGGTATTCGCCGCGCATCTGCTTGATCATCAGCTCCGAATCCGCCCGCACCGTAAGCGACCGGATGCCGTGCTCCGCCGCCCACCGCAGCGCGGCCAGCAGGCCGTTGTATTCAGCGACGTTGTTGGTGGTGATGCCGATCGATTCTTTGATTTCGACGGTCGATCCGTCGTCGCGGGTGATGAACACACCGTAGCCGGCGGGGCCAGGGTTCCCGCGCGACCCTCCGTCCACGTGCGCCGTGGCCGCGCTGCCCGGCGAGGGGGCGGCGAAGGACGACCCGTGGGTCACGAACCGATCGTGACGGGGGGCGGTGTGGGCGCCGGCGGCGGCACCCAGTAGAGGATGCGCTGGCAGCTATCGCATTGCACGACGCTGTCGTTGGTCCGCACCTGCTGGAACACCTGCGGCCGCATCCGCACGTGGCAGATCGAGCACAGACCGTCGCGCGTAGCCATCGACAGCGCCACGCCCTTCCGCACTTTGGCGACCTGCTCGAAGAGCGACATCAGCCGCGGCTCGACCGAGGCAACCACGCCCTCGCGGGCGGCCGTGGTCTCGGCGAGCGTCTTTTCGACCGCGGCCAGCTCCGTCGCGAGCGCCGCCTTCTCGCTGTCGACCGCTTTTTTCTCGACCGTCCGCGCCGCCTCGGCGCGCTTGACCTCCTCGGTCAGGTCGTCGATCTCCAGCATGCGCTCGAGCACTTTTTCTTCGGCCGCGCCCAGATCCTTCTGCGCGGTCTCGATTTCGTGCTGCATGGCGGTGTATTCGCGGTTGGTCTTGACGGCGGAGAGCTGGTCCTTGAACTTGGTGAGGCGGCCCTGGTAGACGGCGGCGTCCTTTTCGACCGTCCGCCTCGCCTCCTGGGCGTCTTTGAGGCGTTGGGCCGCCCCCTCGACGACGCGCTCCGCTTCGGCCAGCCTGGCATCCGCGTCGGCCAGCCGCTGCGGGTGGGCGGCGATTCGCGCGCGCGCGTCGGCGATGGTGGATTCGAGGTTCTGGAGCTGGATCAGCCGTTGGAGCTCGGGCGACATCTGGGGAATCAGTGTATTCGACTGGTGTTCCTTACCGAAACAGGCCTCCCGCGTGGCTTCCAGGATGCGCCCGATAACGGTTCTCGTGATCGCCCAGTTCGCGATAGCGAACTGGGCCAAATAAATAGAGCCCGCCTGGCGCCCACCAACCTTGTACAGGCAACTGGCTTGGCCACCGGAATTCTGTTGGCCAAGCCAGATGGGACCAAGGTTGGTGGGCCCGCCTGGATTCGAACCAGGGACCAACCGATTATGAGCCGGCCGCTCTAACCGCTGAGCTACGGGCCCCGAGTAATTGTACAGAAGTAGGGCAGGCCTAAAGACCTGCCCCCACGAAAAACAGACGGGCTCTAAAGGTGGCCCCTACGTACGAGGTGTTACGTGCGGCCTTCGAGGAACGCCTTCAGCTTGCGGCTCCGCGACGGGTGCCGCAGCTTGCGGAGCGCCTTGGCCTCGATCTGCCGGATGCGCTCACGCGTGACCGCGAAGTTCTGACCCACTTCTTCGAGCGTGTGCTCGCTGCCGTCGCCCACGCCGAAGCGCATCTTGATCACTTTCTCCTCACGCGGCGTCAGCGTGCGAAGCACGGCTTCGGTCTGTTCCTTCAGGTTCAGGTTGATGACCGCCTCCGCCGGGGACACGATGTTCCGGTCCTCGATGAAGTCGCCGAGGTGCGAATCTTCCTCCTCGCCAATCGGGGTCTCGAGCGAGATCGGCTCCTGCGCGATCTTCAGTACCTTGCGGACCTTGGCCACCGGGATGTCCATCCGCTTGGCGATCTCTTCCGAGGTCGGCTCGCGCCCAAGCTCCTGCACCAGCGCACGCGAGGTGCGAATCAGCTTGTTGATCGTCTCAATCATGTGCACCGGGATACGGATGGTGCGCGCCTGATCGGCGATCGCGCGGGTGATGGCCTGGCGGATCCACCAGGTCGCGTAGGTGGAGAACTTGTAGCCGCGGCGGTACTCGAACTTGTCCACCGCCTTCATCAGGCCGATGTTGCCCTCCTGAATCAGGTCGAGGAACTGCAGCCCGCGGTTGGTGTACTTCTTCGCGATCGACACCACCAGGCGGAGGTTGGCTTCCACCAGCTCCTTCTTCGCCTGCTCGGCCTGCGCCTCGCCGCGCTGGATCACCTCGATGGTGCGGCGCAGCCGCTCGGGCGTCTCCTCCAGGTCCGCGATCATCTGCTTCACCTGGGTCCGGATGTCCTTTTCCTTCTTGGTGAGGTTCTTCCGCTCCTCTTCCTTCAGCTTCGGACCCTTGGCCTTCACCTTGGGGTTGAGGATGCGGTCGATGGCGTCGGCCTCGCGCTGCACCTTGGACACGGAGTCGACCGCGTCCTTCACCTCTTCGATCAAGCGGCGCTTGATGGTCTCGGTGAACTCGATGGCGCGGATGCGGCGCGAGACGTCGATGCGCGCGCGCAGCGTCTTGACGCGGGCGCGGCGGTATTTCTTCTTGTCCTTCTTCGGGACTTCTTCGAGCTTCTCGGCCAGCTTCGAGTAGCCGGCCCGCGCCTTGCGCACCGCCTCGATCTGCTCGAGCACTTCCTCGGCGCGCTCCTGGATCACTTCGTCGGTGATCTCCTCGTCGCTGAAGATCACGAGCTCGCGGATGGTGCGTTCGCCGGCGCGCAGCTGATCGCCGGTGATGAGGATGCGCTTGGCGATCGTGGGCGTGCGGGAGATCGACTTGATCACCGCCAGCTTCCCGCGCTCGATGCGTTTGGCAATCGCCACCTCGCCCTCGCGGGTGAGCAGCGGCACCGTGCCCATCTCGCGCAGGTACATGCGGACGGGGTCGTTGGTCTTGTCGAGGGCGCCCGGCGTGAGGTCGAGCTCGGGACCGTCT
>Ga0070675_100001270_pt1 | contig 18437 bp, 15 predicted proteins | sample KBSM43metaG_FD_65343 | JGI IMG/M metagenome (GOLD analysis project Ga0070675, IMG submission 65343) | Miscanthus rhizosphere microbial communities from Kellogg Biological Station, Michigan, USA - KBS M4-3 metaG | ecosystem: Host-associated > Plants > Roots > Rhizosphere > Soil ... | reverse complement strand
GCCACGAGATTCACCTCGAGGGTTCGACGAAAGAGCTCGATCGACGTCTTGTGCGCCGACCCGATCGAGAAGACGCCGGCGTTGTTGACGACGACGTCCGGTGCACCTCCCGCGAGCCCGGCGACGCGCTCAGCGGCGCGCTCGACCTGATCCGGCTCCGCGACGTCGCAGACGATCGGCTCGGCGTCCAGCTCCCGCGCGAGCGTCGCGAGCGCATCGCGACTGCGCGCCACGAGCGCGACGCGCGCCCCATCCGCCACCAGCCGTCGCGCCACCTCGGCGCCGATCCCACGCGATGCGCCCGTGACGACGGCCCATCGTCCAGCGAGCGGAGCCGGGGTGCCGGCCGTGCTCACCGTGAAGTCGCGTACGCGAGGCGGAGGAACTCGTCGCGCGTCTTGCCGTCGTCGCGGAAGACGCCGCGCAGCGCCGACGTGATCGTCCGCGAGTTCTGCTTCTCCACCCCGCGCATCATCATGCACATGTGGTACGCCTCGATCACCACGCCCACCCCGCGCGGCGCGAGCACGTCGTCGATCGCCGACGCCACCTGGTCGGTGAGACGCTCCTGTACCTGCAGCCGGCGCGCGAACATCTCGACGATGCGCGGCAGCTTCGACAGGCCGACGATGCGGCCGTTCGGGATGTAGGCGACGTGCGCCTTCCCGAAGAACGGGAGCATGTGGTGCTCGCACAGCGAGTAGAGCTCGATGTCGCGCACCATCACCATGTTCTCGTGATGCTCCTCGAACAGGGCGCTGCCGACGACGTCCTCGACCGTCATCTCGTATCCGGCGGTGAGGAACTGCATCGCCTTGGCGACGCGTTCCGGCGTCCGGACGAGCCCCTCGCGCTCGGGATCCTCGCCCAGCAGGGCGAGCTGCTGGCGCACGAGCGCGGCGTAGCCGGCGTCGCCGATCGACGCCTCGTCGACGTCGACGGGGTGGATCGACGCGTGGCGCGCCGACTCGATCGCGGCCCGGGAGGCGTGACTACTCACCAGTGTACTCGACATAGTTGTTCGGCGTCTCCCAGAGCACGAGCTTCACGAGCCGGCCCGGCCGGATCGCCGGCTCCAGCTCCCGCCAGATCCCGACGATGATGTTCTCGGAGGTCGGGATCACGCCGCGCATGAAGGGGACGTCGAGATTGAAGTTCTTGTGATCGATCAGATCGACCGCGCGCTCCTCGGCGACCCGCTTCAGCACGCTCAGGTCGAGCACGTAGCCGGTGCGGTCGTCGACGGGACCACTGACCGACACGTCGAGGATGTAGTTGTGGCCGTGCCAGTTCGGGTTGTTGCACTTCCCGAACAGCCGCACGTTCTCCTCGTCGGAGAGCGCGGGATTGTGCACACGATGCGCCGCGTTGAAGTGAAGGCGGCGAGTCACGGTGACGACGGGCATTGGCGTGGCGGAGTGAGTGCGTCGGTCCGGCGCGATACGAATGCCGCGCGGCGGAGAGCCGTTCCCGCCGCGTTCGCAAAGATGACGCCGAGCGGACGCGGGCGAAAGAAAATCGGGCCCCGCAGTGTGCCGCGGGGCCCGATCGACGAGCTGGAACGGAGAGGGTTTTTTGAAGCCCAGTCGAAATAATGAGGCTCTCACCACACCTTCCGCCTACCCCCGCACTGGGGGCGTGACGTCAGTATAGATTGTCGAACCCACTCGAAGGACTTATCGGCTCAAAAACGTTTCTCTCCGTTCCTTGGTACGTTGGTCTTTCCTTCGCGAAATCTAAGGCTCGACGCGAGAGCGGTCAATTCACAGGGTCAACACATGGATCTCGGAATCATCATCGCCATCGTCATGCTGATCGTGTGGGCGATCGGCGCGCTCGTGATGCAAGGGCCCGGTTGGATTCACCTCTTGCTCACGCTCGGCGTGTCGCTCCTGATCTTCCGGATCGTCGTCAGCACGAGCGGGGCATCGAAGCAGCCGCCGTCACGCTGAGCCCACCAGCATCGCGCCACGATGCGCTGCGGACGAGAAGGTGATCGCCGTCTCGTTGCACGATGCGCGCGGCGCGAGTCGCGCTCGGAGAGCGACGCTCAGACGACATAGTAGATCGCCAGCGCGATGGAGGCGATCGTCGCGACGAACGTCAGCGTGTTGACGAGCGTGGGGTTCAACGGCTGCTCCGCGCGCTGATCGCTCTTCCGCGCCAAGCGCTCGCGCTCGACCGCGCTGCTCTCCTCGGTGTACATGTTCATGAACGTGTCGGCCTGCTCCGGTGTCAGCTCGAGCGTGAACTGGCGCAGGGCCTCGGTCTGCGCGCGAAGCATCTCGTAGTGGCTCCCGCTGCGCTGCCTGGCCTGGACGAGCTGCTTCTGATGCATCTCCGCCAGCCTGCGCACGCGCGCGCGATCCGGCAGCTCGGGCGCCGGCGCTTCGCGCTGGGGCTCCGCCCGTGCTGCCGTGTCGCGCAGCCACGTCATCGTGAGATGCTGGATGTGCTCCATCGCGTCGTCCCGACGTCACTCCGAGTGTGCCAACCGCTCGCCGCATCCCTCGCATCGTTCGGTGGGAACTGCGCGCACGCGAGGGCGCAGCGCTCCGGTCGGAGCGCCTCATGGAGAGCACTCTATAGACGCGCTCGCTTCCCAAACGTTTCCGGGCGGCGACGGTGCCGCGCACGCGCGCGGGAGGGGTGGCGGCGCGACCGCGGCGAGGACCGCTGGACCGCGCCTAGATCTCCAAGTTCGACGCCAGCAGTGTGCGCGAGCCGGTGATCCTCTCCGAACACACTGTGAGGAACAACTCGACGCGTCCGACTTCGAGTCCCTAAATATTCGGGTTTCTCCGAATAGTCGGACACAAAACGGTCACACAGCTCGACGAGTGCCCTGCTCCGCGAAATCGCTGATGGGAAGCTGGATGTCCGGTCGCCATGGGCGGCGAAACGAGACGACCTTTCGGGCGACCTTTTGTGCGTCAATGCCGCCGAATGGCCCGCTCCCGAAAGGTCAACGGCGCGGCTGGCATCGCCTGGTCGCAACTTCGCAAGCTCGATGCGGGACGCGAGTGCAAAGGACCTGAAGGACGTCGGTGATTGGCGGGACCATAGCAGTCCGCTGAGCATCTACATCCAGCCCGATCTCGACCCGCAGCGGAGCGCGTTCGGGAAGCGACGTACACTCAGAAGATCGCGCGCGGCAGAGTCACGGAGCTTGGGTGCGTGACGTACGTAGGTGCTACGATCCGCTACACTGGCACCGGGAACTGGCACCGCGACCTCGTAGGGCCAGAACGACGAAGCACCGCCGGCGCTTGCATGCCGTGGCGGTGCTTGTGATTACCGAACGATGCGCGCGGCGAGATTCGAACCCACGACCTCCTGCTCCGGAGGCCACGGGAAAGCGTCGGCCGGACAACTGGGCTGAGAAGCCACAACGACTTATCGCGATTAACGCGTCCGTCCGTGTCAGTGAACGTCAGCCTATTGTGACACTGTTCCCGACACTGAAGCTGCCTGCCACTAGCCCGATTCGACATCTACGGCGTCAGGACAGAAGATTGGATCGCGACGCAGTACACCGGAGAGGCGAGTTATCCAATAAGCCTGACGCGCTGACTTCCAGGCCCAGAAGCGTCCCGATCGCCACGATGCGCTCACCGACCGAGGTCAGGTCGGCGCGAGGCTAGAGCGTAGGGAGTGTTGGTGCTCTCTGCACAAATCCGGGGTGTACAGCGTGCGCTGTACACCCCGGATTCACTCCGTGTAGGCCTGCGCTAATAGACCGAAGGCGCCAGCACGATCTTTAGAGGGACAAACCTTGAGTCTAGAAAGATCACCGCTCCCCCTTGAGACTCTACGATCTCGCGCTTGTCGAAGGCCGCGTAATTCCGGCCGATGAGATAGACGTAGAGAGAGCGGCTCACGGCGCCGGACTTAAACGCGCTGTTGACCCCCGCGAGGACTTTCGGGCATGTTTTCGTGTCCGTCACTACGACAACCTTCGTCGGGTCCGTAGCGGCAAATCCCAACATTGCCCGAACACGCGTAGACGACTCGTCATTCGCAGCGGCCACTCTGCGGACGTAAGTCTGAAGCCGCAGCGACGTAGAATCTGCCGTACCGATGCAGGTGGCGGTTTGTGCCCGCAGCGGTCGGCCACCAATACAGGCAACAGAGAACAGTAAAAAGAGGGCCGCGATTCGCGGCGTCCGCCGGCCTACGAGAGATATATAGTTCATGGCGATTCGAGTGAGTGGAGTAATCTCAGGTTCGTGAATAGAGTCACGCGTCGTCGTGAAGAGCGACAAAAGTCAATCGTCCCGTCACACCGGAAACATGCCGGGACACCCCAGTAGGTTCCGCCTAATCCACCTGTTCCGGTTGTTGCCGCGCTGCGCTCTCGGCACATTCGGGTCTAGCCTATACACCACGTTATTCTTGGTGATTGTGTAGGCTGGTCCACTAGCGGTGCTAGCCCAGTCAGCCGGACTGCCGCCCCCAGCGGCAGAATCGTTTGGGGCTGCCGCCGGTACCGGTAGTCCGTCACCCAACCTTTGCGCCAACCTTTGGCCTGTAGGTGTCGGTGAGCAACCGTATATGTCTTCGCCATCATAACTCGGATGCGTATGGTAGCTCGCGAGCGGAATTGCCTGCGGGTCCGGCTTAACGGAATCCATCTGAGTGAAGGGGTCGGTGTGGCACTCGGTTGCGTTGGGGTCAGGAACTAGGGTGGCCTTGATCGAGCCGTCTGGCATCCTCCAGATGATGCCACCGGTTTCTTTACGCTTCCCAGTACCGGGAAGCGAGTCCGGATTCGATGCCACCATGGCATCCTCAAACGCCTGCCGGATCGCCGGATCGTCCAGCGGCCTATAGGTCCTGCCATCTGCTGGCGCGACCCACTGGTCCTGCGAAGGAGGGCAAAACTCGGTTACCGTAATGGTGGAGCTCCCCGACAGAGCGTAAAACCCACCACCAGGTGGGGAGCCCCCGCAGTTCGTTCCGGCGGGTGGCCCGCTAAGGCGTAGAGCCCAAAGCGTCCCGGTCGCCAAGGGCAGCGTATCACTCTCCCACGCGGTGCCATCCGCGGTCTTTCTTAGAGTGAAGCTCGATGCACCTGAGTCGAGCGCAATGGCCACACCCAGGTAGCCCCCCGGCTGGTCGCGTGGGGCAGGTTCCGCTGGACCGTAGGACCCCATATCCGGGACCGTCGACCAATTGATTGAGTCAAAGCACCCAAGCTCAGTATTGGGCGAAGCGGTAACCGAGCCCGTGACGCGGATTACATAGGTCAACCCAGCTCGCGTCTGGATTCCCGTGTTCTTCCACCCCTCGCTCCCATAGTTCACTGTCGTCGTTGTACGCACGCCGAGAGTGTAGCTGCCGCCCCCTATAAGTCGGCGCGGGCTGAGATCGGGTGAGAGGGTGGGCGCCGTGGGCAACCTGTCGCAGGACGCAATTACGCCGAGTGCTAACGCACACAGCGTTGCAACGGGCCAATTACGCGCACGTCGAGCGCGCGGCCCGCGCGGAGCCTGATCAGTGGACATTGGGGGATAAGGAGGGTGGGAGAGGCAGGGAGGCGCGTTGCGGCGCGGAGGGCGGGCGGGTGGGCTTCGCTCTGCAGCCACTTTTAGCGGCGTCGCTTCAGTAAGCGCGAAGGCCGCAAGAATAGGCGGGCCATTATGATCGACAACCCGAGAATCGTGACAAAAAACCGGAAAGTTTGGACATAGTGGACAACACCGACACACGGAGGGCACGGGGTATAGTCGGGGACAACTGTCCGGATATGTGCGGGGCGTCACCGCCTGTGAAGTTGGCCAGGCCTCGCTTGATGACTCGTGGAAGTGGAATGGTGACGGGGAGGCCCGCCACCATGGCTAGGCTCCTCGCATAGCATTCTTCTCCTAGGGCTTCGGCTATCCAGTGACCGGCGTCCCGTCCCGCGTCCGCTGGGTATGGAAGGCGACGATCCTCTAGCGCGAGTCCGCGCGCGCCGAATACGTCAGCTCGTCGACGAGCTGCTCCCGAAGGTGCGGCGGCTCAACCCGACGATGCCGGACGATCAGGTGCTCGAGATTGCCAGGCACAATCCGTCACACCGCAGGAGCGACACGCTGATGGCACAACAACTTAGTGTGCGGCTCAGATCTCCCAGTTCGACAGCACGACCCCCTGCTCGCCCTTGCGCTCCTCGTAGCCGCCGAGCGCCATTCGCAGGTCGGTCCACCGCACGCGCGCGCCCGCCGTCACCATCGTACGGTACATGTTCGGGTACTCGCCCTGCACGCGAAGCGCGACGCGCCGCGTACCGCTTCGCTTCGCGAAATCGCACAGCGCGCGCAGCATCGCGTCCGTCGACGCATCATCCACCATCGCGAGCTTGAGCACGCGCAGCTCCTCCCGCGTGCGCCCCTCCACCAACGGCGCGGTGTGACAGAGCGCGAGCCCCACGATGCGTCCCCTGTCGCGCAGCAGCACCGTGTCGCCGAGTGCCAGCGACTCCGTGAGCTCCAGCTCGCGCGTGAAGTCGTAGCCCGCCGCGAGGCGATCGACCAGCGTGCGCGCCTCGCCGAGCGCGTCCTCCCGGTCCCGGAACCCGAGTCGCCCGAGCAGCTCGGGGGCATGATCCGCCGCCGCGGCATCCAGCGTCAGGGTGATCGTGAGGCGCCCCGGGACGAAGCCGAGCGCCGAGTAGAAGCCGATGTTGTCCATCGTGCGCGGCATCGTCTCGAGGCCGATCACCGTGGCGCCCTCGCGCTTGAGCCACGCGATCCCCTGCTCGACGACCTCCTTCCCCACCCCGCTTCCCTGATACTCCGTCCGCACGGCGAGAGGCCCCATCCAGCCCTCGACGCCCGAGCGGTGCACCATGTTGAACGCGGCGATCTCGCCGCGCGCGTCGCGCCACACCATCGCACCCGCGGCCGCGTCCTCGATCGCGTAGCGCCACACCGCCGGATTCAGATACGGCACCCGCACGCCGACCATGCCGTCACGCCGGTATCGCTCCGTGAACGCGTCGCTGAACACGACGTTGAGCGCGGGAATCTCCTCGAGCTTCGCCTGGTGCGGGCCGTCGATCTGCGCCAGCGGGCGCCAGCTGCGCACGCTCGCCATCAGTCCTCCGCGCCCGCGCCGGCGAGCAGCGGCGTTCCGTCCACGCCGCTCGGGTCCGACTGCGTCACGACGGACATCCCGGTCTCCTCGTCGTAGCGCACGTTGATCACGCGGTCGAGCCCCTCGCGCACCTGCTCGATGTGCGTGATGAGGATGACCTGCTCGAACCGGTCCTGCAGCCCGCGCAGCAGCTCCACGACGTTCTGCCGCCGCGCCTCGTCGAGCGATCCGAACACCTCGTCGAGGATGAGCAGCGAGAAGCTCTGGCCCGCGCGCTCGGCGATCATCTGCGAGATCGCGAGACGCAGGCAGAGGTTGGCGATGTCCTCCTCGCCGCCGGAGATGACGGGCTTCGGCACGCCGTCCTCGATCACCGTCAGGTTGTAGCTGTCGTCCAGCTCGAGCTCGTCGTAGCGCGCGTCGGTGAGCTCGGTGAGGAACGCGCTCGCGAGCTCGCTCATCTCGGGGCGCAGCTGGACGTTCAGATCGGTGCGGAGGTCCGTGTACGCGCGATCGAGCTCGTCGTGCAACCGCTTCTCGCGATCGAGCTGGTCGAGCTGCGTGCGCGCTCGCTGGAGCTCGGCCCGCATCTGGTCCGCGCGCGCCAGCGCCTGCTGCGCGCCGGCGGCCTCTCCCGTCGCGGCGACCGCGTCCAGCTCGGCGCTCCGCATCTCGGTCGCGGCGCGATCGTGGCGCGCGCGCAGATCGGCGTAGCTCTGCTCGGAGAACGAGAGCACCTCGCGGCGCGCCGAGAGTGCGGCCGCACGTCCCTGCGCCGACGCGAGACCGGCCGCGGCACGGTCGCGCTCCGCCTCGAGCGCTGCGCGGCGCTCGAGCTGCGCCGCGAGCCGCGTGGCGCGCGCGTCGAGTGGCCGCAGCCGCTCCAGCTCGCGCCGCGCCTGCGCGTGGCGCACGGCGTCGTATCCGCTGGGAATCTGCTCCCGGTCGTGGCGCACCTGCTGGAACCGCTGCTCCTTCGTGTGCACGTCGCGCGAGAGCTGGGCGAGCTCCTGCACCGCGAGCTGCACCTTCGCCAGGCGCCGTTCCAGCTTGCTCGTCTCGTCGAACGCGGCGCGACGGCGCTCGTCGAGCTCGCGCACCTCGATCGGCATCTCCTCGAGCTGCTCGAGACGCGACTTGAAATACTTCCCGTCGGCGACGAGCGCCTCGATCTGCTCGTCGAGCCGGTCGAGCACCGTGCGGTAGTGATCGTGCAGCGGGCGCTCGCAGGTCGGACACTCGCCGTCCTCACCCGCCTTCACCAGCTGCTCGCGATGCTCCTTCGCCTCGGCGTACTGATCGAGCAGCGCGCGGCGCTTCGTCTCCGCTTCCTGCCGGTCGCGCACCCATTCGGTGCGCTTGGCCTCGAGCTCTCCCTCCACCAGCTCGAGCATCGCGCGCTTCTGCTCCAGCTCGACCGTGACCTCCTCCTCCAGCGCGGGCGCGGTCTCGATGCGCGCCCGACGCTCGCGCAGCGAGCGGAGCTCGTCCTCGAGCGCGCGCTCGGTCTCGAGCAGTGTCCGCCGACGACCCTCCTCGCTGGCCAGGCGGTCCAGTCGCGCCAGCTCGTCGCTCAGCGCGCCGAGCGGCGCGAGCTCGTCGGCGAGGCGACCCAGCTCCGCTTCCGCCGACTGCACCTCGGCCAGCTCGCGCCCGACGCGCTCGACGTCGCGCGAGTATGCCGCCGCTTCGCTCTCGGCGACGCGAAGCTCGGCCAGCGCCTCCTGCAGTTGCTCGCGCTCGTGCTGCGCAGCGAGCCAGCGCGGCACGATGTCGGCCAGCGCGGCGCCGGCGCGGTCGCGTCGCTCGGCGCTCTCGCGCGCACGTGCGTTGGCGCGGGCGAGCCGCTCGCTCGCGTCGGCGTGCAGGCGATCGATGCTTCCCGCCTCCGGCATCGCGGCGCGCACGCCGGCGGCTTCCGCGGCGAGCAGTCGTGCGCGCTCGCGCACGAGCCGCTGCGCCGTGCGCAGCCGCTCGTAGCCGAGCACGCGCGAGAGGAACTGGGCTCGCTCGGACGGCGCCATCGCCGCCATCACGTCGAGCTCCTTCTGCCCCGTGAAGTAGGTGTTGAAGAACTCGTCGCGGCTCATGCCGAGCCGGCGGCGCAGGAGGTCCGTCACGCCGGTGAGCGAGTTCGCGATCGGCGCCTCGGCGCCGTCGAGGTAGAGCTCCGCCGTCGTCAGCCCACGCTCGACGCGATAGCGATGCCCGCCGAGCTCGAAGTCGAGCTCCACCTTCACGCGAGCGTTCGGCCCGGCGCGCAGGGAGCGCAGCGTCTCCTTCTTGCCGCGCGCCGCGTCCTGCCCGTACAGCGCCCACGCGATCGCCTCGAGCAGCGTCGACTTGCCCGACCCGTTCGCGCCGATGATCCCCGTCAGCCCGGTGTCGAACGTGACGAACGTGTCGCAGTGCTGCCGGAAGTTCGTGAGGCGAAGGCTGTTGAGCCGCATCTACACCCCGATGCCCGGCGGCAGCGCCGCGGTGGGGCTGTCGCGCTCCTCGGCTTCCTTCAGGTAGCGCAGCCCCAGATTCACCAGCGCGTCCCGATCGACGTCGTTGGGCACCATCCTTTCGCGCAGCTTGTCGCGCACGAAGTCGGCGAGCGAGGGCCGGCGGCCCGGCGCGCCGTGCCCGACCGAGCGGATGATCTCCGGACGCCGCGTGTCGAGATGGAAGTGCAGCGCGCGGCGCCGGAAATCGCGCAGCTGCCGGTGCTCGAGCTGACGCGCGACGTGCCGCGGCAGGTCGCGCACGACGAGCCGCACCACCTTGTCGTCGATCCCGCCGGGGCACGACTCGACCACGTCGGCGATGCGCGCGTTCACCTCCTCCGTCGTGAGCCCGCGCGCGGAGATCATCGGCAGATCCGCGAACTCGCGCGACGGCACGAGCCGGTGGAAGGTGTGCGCGCCAGTGACGAGATCGTGCTCGATGATCCCCTTCCCCGACACGCCCGCCATCTCCTCCTCGATCCGCTCGCCCCACGTGTTCGTGCTCGTGTAGTCGAGTGAGCCGCTGTAGAACTGGTTGGGCGCGAGCCGCCGGTAGACGTGGTAGTGACCGAGCGCGATGTAGTCCCACGTCGAGGGATGCAGCTCGTCCTGCGGGATCTCCTGCGTCGCGAACTCGTGCGTCGCGGCGAACGGTCCGAGCATCCCTTCGACTTCGCCGTGCAGCATCAGCACGTTCCACCGGCGCGTGCCCGGCGGCACGAGCTTGGGCCGCGGATACTGATTGTCCGCGACGGCGAGCACCGACAGATCGAGCGCGGGGAACTCGAGCGCCTGCGGCTCGGCCTCGACGACGTGCACGCCGAGCGGCGAGAACAGCCGCAGGATGCACCCCGTCTCCGCGGCGCGCGGCGTGTCGTGGTTGCCCGCGACCATCACCACTTCGGTGCGCGGCAGCGCCGCGCGGAGCCGCGCGAACTGGATGTACGCGTGCAGGATCGCCGTGTTCGTCGGCCGCACCTGGTGGAACACGTCGCCGGCGATGAGGACGACCTCGGGCGCGAGCTCGATGATCTTGTCCACGGCGCGCGTGAACGACTGCGCCACGTCCGCCTCGCGCTGGTTGATCCCGCGCGGAGTCAGCCGCTGGTATTGGCGGTAACCGAGGTGCAGATCGGCGAGATGGACGAGGCGCAGATGCTCGGGGGGCCGGGGTCGGCGAGGAGGTCGCGGCGCGCCAAGCGGTTGCGCGCGCGGAAGTTGGCTCACTCCACCGCACCGTGAAAGTCTATCGGCGGATCACCGCTTGTCCATGGTCCGCAGATGCTGGGTGACCTTGGTGACGAACTTCATCGGCTGCATCCCGATCCCACTCGGCGGCGTGACGACCGAGCGGATGAGGAGCGTGAAGAGCGACTCGGTCATCCAGCCGCGCACGCGGTCGATCCGCATCATGCCCGACATGCTTCCCGACATCTCGACGCCACGTGCGCCCCCGTCGGAGGCGATCTGCCCTCGCATGGACACGAAGGCGAGCTCGCCGTTGCCGCTCAGCGAGTCGAGCCGGAATTCGGCACGGACCTGTGCGTTTCCGGAGGAGCCGATCGGACCAGCCGACGGGATCGGCATCTCACGCTGCCATCGCTCGCCGACGGCGACCGCTCGGCGCGGCAGGACCGCGGGCATCGCCGCCATCGCGTCGGCGACGTCGCGCGACACGGCGGCGCCACGGGCGTCGCGCGCACTCTCGACCGAACCGTCCTCGGCGAGCTCCACGACCATCCGCTGCCCGCGCAGCACTTTCTCCGCCTGCGCCGACATGGCCGCACCGTGCGTGTCCGAGCTGTGGACCTCGGCGGAGTCGACGACCGTGAACACGGTCGTCGTCGCCTGTCGGGATGCCTGCACGATGGTGCGCGCGAGCACGGTGACGCTGGTCGTCATCGGCTTCCCGGGCGTGCCGCCGGGTTGCGCCGAAGCGATCTCGGTGAGCTGATCGAGCCGCGTGCGCAGCGTGTCGCCGACGTGTGGATGCAGTCGCAGCACGATCCCATCGGCCGACGCGGTCTGGCCGGCGCCGACGCGCGCGAGCCCGCCGAGCGCGGCGCAGGCGAGCGCGACGCGCGCGGCGAGCGACCGCGTCCGACGCGAGGAGCTCGACCCATGGTTGCCCAGCACTCGAGCTCTCATGCGCACGGCCCCATCAGAAGCCGTACGGATCGTCCGCTGGGGTGGCGGGCAGGGGCGAGGGCGCGTCGGGGCGGACGGCCGTGCGCGGCGCGACGGCCGCGCGGAAGTGCCTGGCGAACTCGCGGCGCACGTCACCCGGACGCGTGCGCACGACGTCGTTGCGCGCGCGCAGGATCTCGTCGTCGGTCGCGAGCTGCGTGACGTCCTGCAGCCAGCCGAGCGTGAGCGACGGATCGAGCGTGCGCAGCGTACGCAGCACCGCGGCGTGCAGCGACGGCGACTGCGCCGCCGGATAGCGGCTCACACCGTCGCGGCCGCGCATGACCGAGGGGCGCGGAAAGCGTACGAAGATCGGTTGGGTGAAGTGCGGGTGGCGCACCATCAACTGTCCTTTCTCCAGTGTGGCAAGCTTGGTCTTGATGGCCGGACTCAGCACGGCGTAGCCCGGAGTCGCCAGCTCGTCGCCGTCCATCCGGCCGTAGAGCGCCGTCCCCGAGTTGCCGACGACGCGGCGGTGCACCTGCGAACGGAACTGCTGCGCGGCGAACAGCACGAGGCCCAGGTACCGACCACGTTCCGCGATGTCGAGCAGCATCTTCCGGACGTAGGTCTCCGGCCCGTCCCCGGGTGCGTACTTGTTCAGCTCGTCGACGAACACCACGACGTGCTGCACACCCAGATCCCGCTTCTCGAGGTGCTCGCGCAGCTTCGTGACCACGCGCGCGAAGATCAGGTCCTGCGCGTCCTCCTCGAGACCGGCAACGTCGATCACATACACCGTCCGGTCCTGAAAGCTCCCGAACGGGAGGTCGCTCGTCGCCCCGTCGTCGGCGACGAGCCCCTTGCACCGGAGGGAGATGTTGGAGAGCCGGTTCCGGACCTTCCGGATCGTGGCCACGTGGTGGGTGCGCCAGCTCTGATCGTCCTTCTTCTCGAGGGCGCGCAGCACGTCCTTGAACCACGCATCCAGGTCCGCGAACGACGTGACCGTGTGCGGGCGCTCCAGCATCTGGTCGACGAACCGCTTGTCGAGGACGTTCTCCTTGATGAAGTCGATCAGCGCGTCCGCCTTCGCGTCGACGTCGTCCTTGTTGAGCAGCACTTCGGCATACTGCAGCACTTCCCGCAGCCCCCACGTGAGCGCGGTGACGTTGTCGAGCAGCGACTCGTTGGAGCGAAGCGTGTTGAGCGACACGCCATCCGACTTGTACGGGGCGTAGTACTCCACGTCCTCGAACGGCACGGCGGGCACGCCGCACTTCTCGTAGAGCGCCCGGTCGGCGTCGTCGATCTCGCCCGGCTGGTCGAGGTAGCAGAGGTCGGGGCCCTTCACGTTGAAGCACACTGCCGCCACGCTCCCCTTCTGCGCCGGGAAGTGGGTGAAGATCGACTGCAGCAGCCACTCCACCGCGCTCGTCTTCGTCGCCAGCCCGGACACGCCGCTGATGTTCAGATGCGCCGCTTCCGGTCCGAGCAGAAAGTCGGCATCGAGGTAGATCGCCGAATCGGTGCCTCCGGCGCGGTACACGCCGATCGGGATGCCGGTATGCGTGCCCGGCTTGAGATAGCCGTCCATGCGCAGCGCGATGGCGACGTCGCTCTCGTCGGCCAGGAACACGGTGCCCATCGGCACCGGCTGGAGCGGCTCCTCCGGCACGTGCCGGAGCACCGCGGCGGTGTAGAGCCGGATCTCCGCCCGGTCGGTCTGGCTGAGCGACTCGGCGCTCGGGCTCCCGTCGAAGCCCATCACGTCGTGCAGCGGCGAGGCGAGGTCCGTATAGCTGAAGCCTTCCGTGACGATGCCGTATACGTGGGGCACCGTCCCATTCACCGCGTCGCGTCCGTCCACGCGCACGATCGTCCCGATCCCGACGGGGGAATCGAGCGCAGTCCAGAAGTGAAACTCGTGCGGGGTGTTCGGGCGCCGCTCGGTGGCGACGACGCGGCCCAGGATGGAAGACATCTGCGGGGTTCGGAGGTTCGGGGGTTCGGGAGTTCGCTGGTTCGGGTGTTCGCTGGTTCGGGAGTTCGCGCATCGCGCAGAGCGCGTCGCGCATCGCACACCAGCGCTACCCCGCGACAGCCCTCAGAAATTCTTCACAGTCTCGAATGCCGTACACCATCTTGTCCCACCGCGCGTCGGGGAGCGCGAGTGGGCTCGTTTCGGCGAGGATCCAGCGGGACACCTCGTCGGCACGCTGACCGATCTCGTGCAGCTCGGCGGGATCGGGGTGCGCGATCTCGGCGCGCACGAGGCCCCACATCGGATCCCGCCCCGCCGGATCGCGGAGTCGCAGATACCAGCTCGCCACCGAGGTGCGGCGGGGCGACGTGATGCGCACGACGCTCGAGCGTTCCCGGTGGCCAAGGCCGAGGACCGTCTGTAGCGCGGCTCCCTCGGCGTACAGCGTCCGGTGGCTCTTCACGACGCCGACGGTGCACGACGAGACGGCGACCGTCTCGCTTGCGCTGATCCCTCCGTCGATGAACAGCCGGTCGTGCTCCGTGGCGCACCACCGCTCGGCGAGCCGGTGCTCGAGCGCCTCGCGATGCGCCTGGACGCGGTGGAAGGCCGCGTCGCGGAGGGCGAGCGGATGGCTGCCCGTATCGGCCTCTCCGTCGGTGGTGTCCACGAGCCGGTCGCGATAGGCCGACGACAGCGTGCCCCACTCCGCCTTCGAGAGAGCCTCGCGCGGTGCATAGACGCGCATCTCGACGAGGGGGACGCTCCAGCTGTGCATCCGGCGGTTCCGCCGCTCCCGGATGACCGCCGCGGCCGTCCCGTGAACGACCGGGACGCCGTGCAGGTGGGCCGCCACGACGCTCCGCTGGGTGCCGTCCAGGAACCCCCGGAAGCCCGCCACCGGCGTCTGGAATACCCTTCGGGCTCTTAGCGGGCCCGACCCCTCCAGCACGGTTGCGCTGATGAGTCGGGGGGCGTCTACCAATGAGGACGCGACCTCCAACGTCCCCTCTCCCTCGCTGGTGGGACGCGCCTCCGGAAGGAGGGCAGCGAGCTGCCGTCTGACCGTGCGGACGTCCAGTGCTGGGTCGCCTCTAGGACTCGAATGCATCAGACCTACCCCACCTCGCGAGACCCGTACGGCGAACGCAGCTCTCCGATCCTGGCCCGACAGCTACGGGCGATCTTCGGGGCTGCGGTGCTGGCCAGCATCCTAACGGCCACGACCGGCTGTGACAAGCAAGCGGAGACGGCGGAGGTCGTGCACCGGACGAGTCTCGCCAACAAGCCGAACATCGTGTTCCTGCTGTTCGGCGACCAGGGCGACCCGCGCGTGCTCCCGGTCGCCACGACGATCGAGGGCCAGGTCGCCCCGGTGTCGCTCGACGCGCAGGGCTGGCGAGACTTCGACCACATCTACTTCCGCCCCGGCACGCCGCTCTCGCTCTACCGCGACGGCCGTCCCGACGGTGAGGGCAGGATCCGTCGCGGCATGTGGGACGCCAACGGACCGCTGTACAAGCTTCCGCGCTGCCGGTCGGTCAAGCCGCTCGCCGCGCTGCTCCCGGAGAGGTCCACGTCGGGCGAGGTGATGCTCGAGCGCATCGCCACGAGCGAACCGCTCGCCCCCCCACCCGATCGAGGTTCGATCCCGCAGAGCGCCATCGACACGGCGCGCGCGATCGCGCTCAAGGTGTCGCAGCACGAGGGGATCACGCGCAACGCACGCGCACGGCTCGACCTCGCCGTGGCCGCGGTACACACGGGTGCGACGCGCGCGCCGACGCTCGTCGCATCGTTCATGGAGCGCGGCGGCGGCATCCAGGGGCATCCGCGTCACCTCTTCATCCTCGCCGACAGCACCGCGGGCGGCTTCGCGCCCAGCTTCGTCCACTCGGCCGACGACTCGCTCCCCGAGTTCCGGCGCTACATCGACCACGCCGACATCACCGGTGACGGCGTCGACGAGATTCTGCTCGAGGGATGGGAGAACGGAGGCGACAGCTTTCTCCTCTTCCTGCGCTACACGAACGGCAAGTGGCGTGAGATGGCGCGCGGAGAGACGAGCTGGTGCGCCGACCCGAAGCGGAAGAGCTGATCCAGCGCGAGGGACGCCGCGGCGACGTCAATCGACGCCGATGTCCCAGGCCTGCTGAAGATCCTTCTTGGAGTACGCACGGAACGCGGTGAGGGTCTGCGTGCGCTGCAGGCCCGGCACGGTCGGAAACACCTCGGTGACGACGTGCGCGATCTGGTCGTACTCCGGCACCTTCACGATCGCGACGAGATCCCAGTCGCCACTCACGGAGTAGACGTCCGTGACCCCGTCGATCTCCGCCAGCCGCTGTGCCGTCTTGGGCAGTGACGCGGGCTCGGCGCGAATGAGCACGATCGTCGTGATCACAGAGAGAGCGGCGAGGGCGCGGGCGGCACGTTGAGCATCCAGAGCCCCGCGATGCGGAGGCTCTCCGGATCGACGTCGAGCAGGAGATCGTTGCCGAGCCGCACCGTCCGCACCGGACGCGGCTTGCCGAGCCGGAAGTGGATCACGCGCTGGGTGTCGTCGGCCTCGGCGAGCAGGCGCGTCTGGACCTCCACCGCCGCCACGTCACGCGCGTTTCCCTGCGACGGCACCACGACGCGTGCATCCTCCGCCGCCGGAGGCGCGAGACCGCGCCGCTTATGGACGTCCGGCCACACCGCGACCTCGACACCGTCGATGCAGCCGGATGCGACGTCGAGGATCAGCCAGGAACCGTCCGAGCCTTCCAGCTCGACGGATCCGGACATACCGGTGCGTCCATTCGCGCCATGCAGTCGCGCGGTGAGGATCTCGGTGTCGGCGTCCCATCGATACTCCACCGCGGGCACGCTGGCAGCTGGCTCGAGCTGTACGGCAACAGTCACGATCTCCCCCGTTCGGCGGACGGTTGAAGCTGACGCGGCGAGTTTGAGATGCGTCGCCGTTCGCGCGCGCGCCGAAGCGGAAGCCCTCGGCGAGATGAGATATATGGTGCGCTCGTCCGTGAGGCGAGTGCGAATGTGCCGGGCTCGAGAGCGTAGCATGTAACATTGCGGCGAGCCCTTGCCGCAGCGGATGGCGGCGGCGGTGGCCTCTCCCATCGCCGGCGGGTAACTTTCGCACTCATTTTTTGACAACTCAGCGGATCACCGGGCGCGCCCGGATCGGAGCGAGGATCGTGGAATCTGAAACCAAGGAGCCGACGGGAGTGACCCGCGGCCAGAACGCCGTGCACGTCACGCCGCTGGATTGGTCCGCGCTGCCGCGGCTGCTCGGCACCCTCGTGGATCGCCTCGACGTCGCGCGGCCGGAGCCGCAGCTGCTCGTCGTGACGACGGACGCGGAGAGCGCCGCGGCTGCCGCCAGCGCGATCGTCGGCATGGCGGGCGAGCGCGGAGTTCGCGTGCTCGCCGCCACGATGAGCCCGCGAGCCGCGCGTCTGCTGCGGTCGGCGCCACCGCACGTCGTCGTCGGAGCGCCCGCCGAGCTCGCGACGCTGCTCCAGAGCTCCACGCTCAAGCCCGAGAGCGTGCGCGCGATCGTGCTGGCATGGCTCGACACGATTCTCGATTCACCCGAAGCACAGCCGCTGGAGAACCTGTTCGCCGAGCTGCCGAAGGAAGGCGCGCGCGTGGTGCTGGCGTCGGCGCTGAGCCCGGCCTACGAAACGTTGATCGAGCGCTACGCGCGTCGCGCGCGCCGCGAGAGCGAGCCGGCCGGCGAACCCGGCCCGGCGCTCTCGGCCGAGTACGTCGCGGCCTCCGAGGCCGGCCGCGCATCGGCGCTGCGCCGGCTGCTCGATGCGCTCGACCTGCCGGCGGCGGTGCTCTACGCCCGAGACGGCATCATGCGCGACGAGGCGACCCGCGTCGCTCGCGCGCTGGGCTATCCCGCCGACGCGGTGCGTGCCGCGGCCTCGGCGACGGACGCCGCCGGGAGCGAGCCGATCGTGCTGCTCGATCTCCCGGCGTCGCGCGAGGAGATGCGCTCGCTCGCTGGATCCTCCGGACGCCGGATCTACGCCATCGTGCAGCCGTCGCAGCTGGGGAGCCTTCGAGCGCTGATCGGTGGCGGCACGGTGAGCCCGATCGCGCTCGTGGACGCCGCCGAGCGCGCGCGCGGCCGGGACGCGGCGCTGCGCGCATCGCTGCGCGACGTGCTCACCTCGAGCGACGTGCGGCGCGAGGTGCTGGCGATCGAGCCCCTGCTCGCCGAGTTCGACGGGATCGAGATCGCCGCCGCCGCGCTGCGGTTGATCGAGCAGCAGCGGCCCGTGCGCCCCGCCGCGGCCGCGGCTCCGACCGGGCCGATGACTGCCCTGTTCGTGAACCTGGGGGAGCGGGACGGCGTGCGCGCGCAGGAGCTCGTCGCCGCGGTGACGTCGTCGGCCGGGATCCCGGGCTCGCAGGTGGGCAAGGTCGAGGTGCGCGACACGCACTCGATCGTCGAGGTGGCCGCGGCGGTGGCGGAGCTGGTGGCGGGAAAGCTCACGGGAAGCGTCGTCCGCGGACGCCGTGTGCAGGCGCGCGTCGATCAGCCACGCGAATCCCGTGAGTCCCGTGGCCCCCGCAGCGGGCCCCCGCGTGGGGACCGTGGCGACCGTAGCGGTCCGCGTGGCGACCGCGGCGACCGCGGCGACCGCGGGGACCGCGGCGACCGGCCTGCCCGTTCCGGCCCACGCGCGGGCGCCCCGCCGCGTGGAGCACGCGACGCCGGCCCGAAGCGCCCCTAC
>Ga0070675_100001264_pt1 | contig 18485 bp, 19 predicted proteins | sample KBSM43metaG_FD_65343 | JGI IMG/M metagenome (GOLD analysis project Ga0070675, IMG submission 65343) | Miscanthus rhizosphere microbial communities from Kellogg Biological Station, Michigan, USA - KBS M4-3 metaG | ecosystem: Host-associated > Plants > Roots > Rhizosphere > Soil ... | reverse complement strand
GCCGCGGTCTTTTCGCGCCTGGGCGATGCAGCGTAGCGTCCTCAGTTCGTTTGCATCGAGACGCGCGCCGCGGTCGCGCAGCGGCCGGATCATGTAGGCGCGCTCGCTGATGACCGCCGCCTCCAGCGGCGTCAGCGTTGCCGGTTCATGGAGCCGCAAAGGAATGCGTGCAGGCTCCGAGTCGCTCAGATCAGTTGATCGAAAGACGCTTGCCGAAACGCCGCACGCGAAGAGCGCGGTGATGGTCCAAGCGGCCGCGCGCGGCGTCACGTCAAAAGACATGCGGCAGAAGCTTCCACCTGACCTGTTTCATGTACTGCTCGTACGCTCCCGCCGATGAGCGCCGCAGCGAGCGTTCCTCGAAAGGGATTGCGATCAGCAGGTAAACGCTGCTCGTCACCGCGAAGACCAATTGCGTCATCGTCATGACAGGCATCGCGAAGACGAACAAGAACCATCCCGCATAGATCGGATGGCGCACCCAACCGTACGGGCCCGACGTTTTGAATGGCGTCTGCTCGGCGGGGTCCGAAAGGGCCCCGCCTCCATCGTCCGCCTCCTTTTGGACGCGCCAGATCTGCCTGGCTCCCGCCAGCGAAAAGAAATCGATCATCAGCGCACTCCGCAGCGTCAGCCAGATGCCAAGCAACTGCGCGGCGCGCAGCAGCCAGACGAGAGCCGGCTCATCGCTACGCCATGCAGCGCCAGCGATGGGCTGCCACCACGCGCACACGGCAATAAACAGGGCGCTGGCTATCCAGACATACGTCGATCGTTCGAGTGCGCCGACGGTTCGCGTAATCCGCTTACGAACCGTGTCGCGGGCAAACAGACTGTGGTGGAGCGCAAATACCGTGAAGAGCGTCACGTCGGCAATGACGACGCGCGTGTTGATTGTTCCGGCGGCCTCGCGTCCAAACACAACCACATAGCGATACGCGAAATAGAGCAGGGCCTCGACAAAGAAGAGAAGTCCGCCGAGCGCGATCGGTCGAGCAAGCCGCTGTGGCACGGCGCCGGTCGATTGCACGGCCGGTATTATAGTGAGCGCACATGCAGTCGAACGGACTGCCGCGCGTCGTCATCAGCGGAATCGGCGTCGTGTCCCCATTCGGGGCTGGACGCGAGTGCTTCTGGCGCAACATCAGTCGGGGCGTCAGCGGCACGCGCGCCATCACGCAGTTCGACGCATCAACCTTTCCATGTCGCGTTGCGGCATCGGTGCCTCCGGTCTCGATTGAATCCGCCGCGCCCATTGACGGGGACCGCGAGTCGGATGGCCGTGCGGATCCGAAGCGGTACTCGCGTGCGGCGCTGTTCGGCGTCATTGCGGCGCGCGAGGCGTGGAACGATGCAGGCCTTTCGTATGGCGAGATGAACGCCGGCGTCCTGATCGGTACCGGTGGCGGCGGCATCGATGTCGGCGAAAAGCAGTACGAGGACTTCTTCACTTCCGGTGGGCGCCACGTGACGCCCTACGCGATCGCGGTCGGCATTTGCGGAATGGTCTCGAGCGAAATCTCGATCGCACTCGGCCTTCACGGCATCAGCCATGTCCTGTCATGTGGGTGCACCAGCTCCACCGACGCGATTGGCTACGCTGCTTCGCTGGTACGCAGCGGGGAGTACGACATGCTGCTGACCGGCGGCACGGATGGCTGCGTGCTGCCGGGCATGATTTTCGGGTTCTCGCGCATGCGGGCGGTGTCAACGCATTACAACGACAGTCCCGAGGCGGCGTCGCGTCCCTTCGATCGCGGCCGCGACGGATTCGTTCTCGGTGAGGGCGCGTGGATGTTCGCGATCGAACGTGAGGATCACGCGCTGGCGCGCGGCGTTCGTCCGTACGCACGCGTCGAAGGATACGGATCCACGTGTGATGCGTACCACCGCGTGCAGATGGCCCCTGACGGCACTGAAATCGTCCGCTGCATCGAGATGGCGCTTGCCCGCGCGCATCGTCGGCCGCAGGAGATCGGCTACGTCAACTATCACGGCACCTCGACGCAGTTGAACGACGCTATCGAATCGAGATGCGTCCGGCGAGTCTTCGGGGAGTACGCCGATCGCGTCCCCGGGTCCTCGACCAAGTCGATGATCGGCCATCCGCAGGGCGCCAGTGGCGCCGCCGGTGTTGCCGCGACGGCGCTCGCGATCCGCCACGGGTTGCTGCCGCCGACGATCAATCTCAGCGAGCAGGACCCGGAGTGCGATCTCGATTTCATTCCCAACGTCCCCCGATGCGAAGAGGTCGACGCGGCGCTTTGCAACTGCCTTGGCTTTGGATCGAAGAACAGCGCGCTGGTGCTTGGAAGGGCCGGCTGACGCGGGCCGGTTGACGGTGGGCCGGCTAAAGCCGGCCCTGTCGCGTTATAGACGAATGACGACCGATGTTCTCATCGTCGGGGCAGGGCCCGCCGGAAGCATCGCGGCTTTGGTGCTCGCGCGAGCAGGCGTCCGCGTGCGTCTGGTCGATCGGGCGCGATTCCCGCGCGACAAACTGTGCGGCGACACGATCAATCCAGGATCGCTCGCCATCCTCGATCGACTTGGCGTTTCGGGGCCCGTCCGCCGGCACGCCATGGCGATTACGGGGATGGACATCACGGGCCCAGCGGGCGCACACGTCTCGGCGTGCTATCCCGACGGGATCCGCGGTGCGTCGCTGACGCGCCGCGATCTCGACATGATCCTGCTCGAAGCGGCGATTACGGCAGGCGTCACCTTTGACAGCGGCATCATCGTTCGAGCGCCACTCATTACGACCGATACGTCGCGGATTGTCGGAGTGCGTGTTGCCGCCAGCGGCGAGGACCACGATCTTCACGCACGCGTCGTCATCGCCGCCGATGGTCGTCATTCGAAACTCGCGTTCGGGATGGGGCTTGCCGAGTACGCACGGCGCCCGAAGCGGTGGGCCTTCGGTGCGTACTTCGCTGGCCTCCAAGGTTTGACGACACACGGCGAAATGCACGTCAGGCCGGATGGCTACATCGGCGTGGCCCCGCTGGCGGGCGAGATTGCAAACGTCTGCGTTGTGCGTGAACTCAAAAACGTCTTTCGCGCGCAACGGATGAACGCTGAAAGCATGATTGGTCACGTGGTCCGGCAGGATCCGGTGCTGCGCGAGCGCTTTTCGAGTGCGCGGCAGATTTCGGAAGTGACCTCTCTTGGTCCGCTTGCCGTCGAATGCAGGGCGGCTGGCTATCCAGGTCTGCTTCTCGCGGGGGACGCTGCTGGTTTCGTCGACCCGATGACGGGCGACGGGCTTCGATTCGCGCTGCGCGGCGGAGAGCTGGCGGCGGAAGCCGCGTTGCGAGAGCTTGCGACCGGCGCAGCCGCGTGCGTCAGCCTTGAGGCCGCGCGGGCCAAGGAGTTCCGCGCGAAGTGGCGTCTGAATCGCGGCCTCAGGGCGCTCGCCAGTTCGCCCCGATCGGTCGCGTTTGCGGCCAGCCTTTCAAAACAATGGCAGGCGCCCGTGCGGACGCTCGTTCGCCTCGCGGGCGATGTGTCGCTCGTTCAGCATGCCGCATCCTGACGTGGCGACGGCGGCAATGGCACTGTTCGCGGTGCTCGTCATGATGCTCGCGGAGCTGATGCGATCGCGTCGCCACGAGCGCGAGCTTCGACGCTGCGGCGCCGTCGAACCCGGCGGCGACGTGTATCGTGCGCTGGCCTTCGCTTACCCTCTGATGTTTGTGGCGATGGCCATCGAAGGCTCGTTTTTCGCGCGTGACAGTGATTGGCTGCTCGTTGGGGGATTCGTGCTGTTCGTGGCGTCGAAGGCGCTGAAACTCTGGGCCATCGCGTCGCTCGGCGTACGGTGGAGCTACCGCGTGCTGGTGTTGCCCGGAGCACCGCTGGTCGAAACGGGTCCCTACGCGCACTTGCGGCATCCGAACTACGTCGCCGTCTTCGGCGAAATCGCGGGGTTTGCGATGATGGTTGGCGCATTGTGGACAGGAATCGGTTCGCTACTCCTGTTCCGTGTGCTTGTGCGCCGGCGCATCGCTATTGAAGAGAATGCGCTCGAGACGGCTCAGGGCTCAGGGCTTCAATCTACGGCTAAGGCTTATGACCCGGGGCATCAAATACCTGAAGCCCGAAGCCCGGAGCCTGGAGCCTGAAATATACTTACCGCAGCGCATGAAGAAGCTGCTCATCGCCTGCGGCCTGTTTCTCGTAATCGCTGCGCTGCTGGGTGCGCAGGCCCGCCCACCGGCGACCGATCCTTTCGCTGCCGCGCGCAAAGCGCTCAATCTCGGTCAGTACGAACAAGTGGCGAGCCTGCTCGCCAACTCGAACGACCCTCGGGCGATTGCTCTGCGATCCCGGATCGACGTCGATCACGGCCGCTATGCGGAGGCGGAAAAGCTGCTCACCCCTGTCGCAGGATCCGCACCGGGAAGTGACGCCGCCCTGGAGCTGGGCCGTCTGCAGCTGTACCTCGGCAAACAGACGGAAGGCACGCGCACGCTCGAGCGGCTGATTTCGGCGAGCCCGCAGAACACCGCGGCCGATCTTGTCCGCCTCGGCGAAGCCGAACGCGCGCTCGGTCAGTTTCAACAGGCCAATGCCGATTTCCGCCAGGCGAATTCGCTCGCGCCCGACGATGTGGCGGCAAACCTCGGGTGGGGCGAAGTGTTCGCGGAGAAATACAACCGCTCGGATGCAGCCAAGTCGTTCCAGGCCGCGCTGAAGGCCGATCCCGACAACGTGCAGGCCAAGATCGGCATGGCGTCGTTGATGGTGGATGCCAATCCGCCGGCTGCGCGTGAGCTGATTGGCGAGGCGCTCAAGCTGAACGCGAGCTACGTCCCGGCGCACGTGCTCATCGCGCAGGTGGCGCTCGACGACGGCAAGCGTGACGAGGCCAAGGAATCGTTGCGGAAGGCCCTCGCGATCAATCCGAACAGCCTGGAAGCGCGTTCGATCGACGCGGCGATCGCGTTTCTGGAGGATCGCACCAACGATTTCAACACGAAGGTCGCCGATATCCTGAAAATCAATCCCCGCTATAGCGATGTGTATCGCCTGGCGGCGGACGTCTCCTCGCACAACTACCGGTACATCGAAGCGACCGACTTCGCGAAGCGCGCGGTCGCGCTCAACCCGGAAGACCCACAGGCGGCGGCCACACTAGGCCTCCAGCTGCTTCGCACGAACGACGAGGCCGGCGCGCGTGTTGTGCTGGAGCGTGCGTTCAAGGGCGATCCTTACGACGTTGTCACCTACAACCTGCTGTCGATGATGGACTCGCTCGACAAGTTCGTCACGGTTCGCGACAGCGACGTCGTCGTGCGTATGAGCGCGGACGAAGCGCCGGTGATGCGCGACTACGTCGTCTCGTTCGCGAAGGAGTCGCTGGCGAAGCTGTCGAAGCAGTGGAACTTCACGCCGCAAGGCCCGATCCTCGTCGAGATGTTTCCGAAGCACGACGATTTTGCCGTGCGCACGATGGGGCTGCCCGGGATGATCGGTGCACTCGGTGTCTGCTTCGGCCAGGTCGTCGCGTTCGACTCGCCGAAGGCGCGGCCGCCGGGTGAGTTCAGCTGGCAGGAGACCCTCTGGCATGAATTGACGCACGTCATCACCCTGCAGATGTCGAATAACCGCATCCCGCGGTGGCTGACCGAAGGCATTTCGGTGTGGGAGGAAGCGTACGCACGCCCCGACTGGGGTCGCGAGACGACGGTGTCGTTCGCGCAGGCGCTGGAGCAGAACAAACCACTGAAGCTCAGAAACCTCAACGAAGGATTCCAGGATCCTGAGTTGATTGTTCTCTCCTACTACCAGGCCTCACAGGTCGTCGATTACCTCGTGAAGACGTACGGAGAACCGAAGCTCCAAGCGTTCGTCAAGGCGTTCGCCCGCGGTATCGACACGGAAGCCGCGCTCAAGGAGGTCTACGGCGTCGGTATCGATCAGGTGCAGACCGGGCTAGATGCCGCGTTCGACCGAGACTTCGGACCGATGCGCAAGGCGCTGAAGAAGATCGACATCCCGCAGAACGCGACGGCCGACCAATTGGCCGCGATGGCGCAGGCAACCCCGGACAGCTTCGCGGTGCACATGCGTCTGGCAGCCGAGCGAAAGAAAGCTGGCGACGCGGCCGGTGCGATTCGCGCGCTCGAACAGGCCGCGAAGCTGCTGCCCGCGATCCAGGGCAAGCAGAATCCACACGTCGCGATTGCCGAGATTGCGCTCGAGCAGAAGAACACCGCCCGCGCGATTGAGGCGCTCGACGCCTTCCTCAAAGTCGATGGCAACGACGTCGATGCCGCGCGCCAGCGTGCGCAGCTGCTCGAGCCGCTTGGCGATGGCGCGCGAACGGCCGCGGCATACGCGCGCGTGATCGATGCGGATCCGTTCGACTCCCACGCACAGACCATCGTCGGCCGTGCCGCATTGCAGCGAAAAGAAGCGCAGCAGGCGATCCGGGCGTTCCGCGCGGCGCTCGCCGCCAAGCCACCCGACGCCGCCGTCGCGCACTACGACCTCGCGCAGGCCTATCTGGCCGCCGGCCAGAACGCGGAGGCGAAGACCGAAACGCTTGCCGCGCTCGAGATCGCACCGTCGTTCGAGCCCGCGCAGAGTCTGCTGTTGAAGATTGTGGGTGGAGGATAACTGCCGATTTACGAATTTACGAATTTACGAATTGACCAATTTACGGATTCAATTCTTCAATTTGAAAATTCGTAGATTGGTAAATCTCCGCATCGTTACACGTCATGCCACCACTCGACGCGCTGGCGCTCCGGCCGTCGAAAGAGAGCGACTCCGGTAATCCCCGCGACAAACCCGGCGATATGCGCCCAGAACGCAATCCCGCCGATCGCCCCGCCGGTGCCACCATTCCCAACCCTGCTGACGATTGATCCGAGCCCGCTGACAAACTGCATCAGGAACCAGATGCCGAGGAAGAAAATCGCCGGCACTTCGATCACCTGAAAGAAGAAGAACAGCGGGATGAGCGTGACGATTCGCGACCGCGGATAGAGCACGAAGTACGCCCCCATCACGCCTGCAATCGCGCCGCTTGCACCGATCATCGGCACGGTGGAATCAGGCGTCGTGATGGTCTGAGCGAGCGCCGCGGCAATGCCGCACAGCAGGTAGAACACGAGAAAGCGGCCATGACCCATCCGGTCCTCGACGTTGTCGCCGAAGATCCAGAGGTACAGCATGTTGCCCGCGACATGTAGGACGCTGCCGTGCAGGAACATGGAGGTGAATACGTTCATCCAGGAAAACGCCGCCGGGATGAGGCCGTAGTACAGCGTGAATGCATCGACCGCGCGGCCGAGCGAGATCTGGTACAGAAATACGATGCTGTTCAGCGCAATCAGACAGATCGTGACGACCGGCGTCGTCCGCGAAGGAATGATGTCTCGAAGAGGAATCACGGTGGGGTCATGGTACCGTAAGCCCTACGTCTTGAACCCGAAGCCGTCGACGCCGTGAGCCCTGAGTCACATGATCTGCAAACACTGCGGGACCGAAATCGCCGATAAGGCGCTGATTTGTTATCGCTGCGGCCACGCGACGACCGAGCCGCGCATCAAGCCACCGGCGGAAGGACCGCTCTTCGAGCGGCCCCGTCGCCGGTCACCGGTTCCGATTCTGATCGCCGTGCTGATCGTGCTCGCCCTGCTGATTGCCTGGTGGTTGGGGTTGGTCGGGTCGCCCGTCTAACCCCGTTCCTTCACGCCTTCCGAGATGTGTTCGAGCGTGTCGCCGACGCGTTTGTCCTTCGCTTCTTTTACCGCGAGATCGCCAAGCGACACGATGCCGACAAGCCGGTTGTTCTCCACAACGGGTAAACGACGGATCTGATGTTCGCTCATCAGGTCGGCGGCCTCATGCGTCGACATGTCCGGGGTCGCACACACAGGGTTGCCGGTCACGATGTCACGGACCGGGCGGTTGAGGTGCCCGTCCTCGGCGACCGCACGAATCACGATGTCGCGATCCGTCACGATGCCCACCGGCCGACCGTTGTCCACCACCGGAACCGCGCCCGTGTCGCAGTCGCGCATGATGCGCGCCGCATTCTGAATGCTGTCGGCCGGCGATACGTACTTCGGGTTCGGTGTCATCACTTCGCGAATATTCATGAGTTGCTCCTTTGTCGTTCGGTCACATCGTGTCTGGCGCGGTGCACATCGGCCCGGTCCCCTCCGGCATAGCCGCTTCGGTTAGTGGACCTGCCCGACGCACTTCGGCCTCTACGTGCCTCAAGCAAACCATCCGCCGACTTGCAGGCCCAACCGTATAATCGAGTCGATGGCTGTACGACCGCGCGGAATCCTGATCGCGACCGCATTGGTCGCCGTGGTCGTATTCGCGGTCATCCAGGATCGCGTGACCGCTGCAGGTGCGCGGCGGTACGTGGCGCTGCAGCGCGCTGCGCTTGCTGGACGTGGCTCCAGCGTGACGGTGGACGAGATCATGGGTCCGGCGATCGCGGAATCGGTCCATGAAGGACTGTTGTGGGGTGGTGTTGTGCTGGTCAGCGGAGTCGGTATCGCCGCGGTGGTTTCGGCGCGTGCCGTCGCCGGCCGGGATCCGGAACACGGGATCCGGGATCCGCAGCTGGCTGCCACTCAGCGCGTATCGGATTCGGGATCCCCGATCGCGGATCCCGCCACCAGGCACTGATGAACAAGGCGCTCATCTACGACTGGAATCGCAACACCCCGCCACAGCAACCGCCTGTCGTGATGCTGGATGACGAGACACTCCGCGACGGATTGCAGTCGCCGTCGGTTCGCGCCCCCTCCATCGACCAGAAGCTGCGCATTCTTCGACTCCTCGACGAGATCGGCGTCGATACCGCGGACATCGGTTTGCCGGGCGCCGGCCCGCACGTGGTCCGCGATGTGGAACGTCTCGCACGGGAGATTGTCGATGGCAAGCTGACGATTCGACCGAACTGCGCCGCGCGCACGGTTGTCAGCGACATCCAGCCGATTGTCGAGGTGTCGCAGCGTGTCGGGCTGCGGATTGAATGCTGTTGCTTCATCGGATCGAGTCCCATCCGACGGTACGCGGAGGACTGGACGGTGGATTACCTGCAGCGATGTACCGAGGAAGCCGTCGCCTTCGGCGTGAATCACGGCCTCGAGGTCATGTATGTGACCGAAGACACGACCCGTTCGGATCCGAAAACGCTGCGGCGGCTGTTCACGACCGCGATTCGTGCAGGCGCGGCACGTATCTGCATCGCTGACACCGTCGGTCACGCCACGCCGGCGGGCGCACGTGCCGTCGTGACGTTCACCAAGCAGCTTATCGACGAACTCGGCGGGGGCGTCGGCATCGACTGGCACGGGCACCGCGATCGCGACATGGGCACGATCAACAGCCTCACCGCGCTCGAGGCGGGTGCAACGCGCATTCATGGAACCATCCTGGGCATCGGCGAGCGGGTCGGCAACACGCCGATGGACATGCTGCTCGTCAACCTCGTGCTCATGGGGTGGATCAATCGCGACCTGACGAAACTCGACGAGCTGGTGCATGCCGTCTCCGAAGCGACCGGTGAGCCGATTCCGGACAATTACCCCGTGTTCGGCCGCGACGCGTTCCGCACGGCCACCGGCGTCCATGCCGCGGCGGTCGTGAAGGCGTTCCGCAAGAACGATCCCGAATTGATGGACGCGGTGTACTCGGGCGTCCCCGCACAGATGGTTGGACGCCGGCAGCAGATCGAAGTCGGTCCACTCTCGGGCAAGTCGAACGTCGTCTTCTGGCTCGAGCAGCACGGTTTCCCGACCGAGCAAGAAATCGTCGATCGCGTGTTCCGGCGCGCGAAATCCTCACAGCGCGTGCTCACCGAACAGGAAATCCTCGACGAAATCCACGTCGCGCAGACTTACGCGTCCACGAGACTGGACGCCTAAGCACGGTCGCCAGCCCCGCCTGGCACCTTGGACCCTATTTCCGCTCACACGAGACCCACCCCTGAAACCTGATACCTGATAGCTGTTTGGATCTAGAATCCGCCGGTCCCAGGAGGAGTGCCATGCGGCTATTCCGGCATACGTTTGTTCTGATCTTTGCGGGCGCGATCGTCCTCTCCGCGCAGACCTCTCCGTTGACGGCGGAGCAGCGCGCACAGTTCCACGGTCCGTACAGCCAGCCCGAGGAGCCATTCCGGTTGATCGGGAACATCTACTACGTCGGCGCAAAGAACATCGCGTCGTATCTGGTGGTGACGCCGCAGGGCAGCATCCTGATTGACACGGGGACGACCGAGATGACGCCCGTGATCACGGCGAACATCGAGAAGCTCGGGTTCAAGATGCGCGACATCAAGATCATGCTTTCGAGCCACGCGCACTTCGATCACATCGGTGGCCACGCGGCGATGAAGAAGCTGACGGGCGCCCGCGTGATGGCAATCAAGCAGGACGCGGATGCGCTCGAGGCGGGGAAGGATCTTTCGCCGCTTGGTGACGAGGGTTGGGCGGCCGTTAAAGTCGATCGCATTCTGAAGGATGGCGACACCGTCGCGCTGGGTGGGACGACGCTGCGCGCCGTCTGGGCGCCGGGGCACACGCCGGGCTGCACGGTGTGGACGACGGCCGTTCCCGACGCAGGGAAGACCTATTCAGTTGCCATCTTCGGATGCGGTGGACCGAACGGCGGCGTGAAGCTCGTGGGCAACCAGCGCTTTCCGACACTTGTGGACGACACACGGGCGACGTTCCGCAAGCTGAAGATGCTCAAGCCGGACATCTACGTGAGCGGACATCCCCAGATGCTCTTCGCTGGAAAGATTGAGCGGATGAAGGCGAATGAGCGGCCGCATCCGCTGCTCGACACGGGATCGATCGCGTGGGCGAAGATGCTCGACGATGCGCAGGCGGCGTTTGAAAAACGGGTCACCGCCGAGCGCGGCGACACGAAGGTCACGAAGACGAATTGAAGCGGGAAGAGCGCCAAGAAGCATTCAATCGCAGAGAACACAAAGGTCACGAAAAACTGCTCGGAAAGGAGCACGTCATGGCATCGATTAACGTCGGAAGAGTCGTGGCAGGCGGACTGGTGGCGGGAGTGGTGGCCAATGCAATTGATTTCGTGACGAATACATACATTCTGGCATCGGACATGGCGGCATGGGCGCCGACGCGCAACCTCGATCCAGCGGCGATGAACAGCGGTCCTGTCGCCGCGACGTGGATGGTCGTGGACGTCATCTTTGGGCTGCTGGTCGTCTCGACGTACGCGGCAATGCGGCCGCGGTTCGGTGCGGGGCCGAAGACGGCGATGCTCGCGGGTCTGACGTTGTGGATCGCGGTGACCGTTGTCCTGTTCGGCTTTACGCAGATGGGCGTGTTCTCTTTGGGGCTGTTCGTAAAGGGCTCAATCGCCGCGCTCATCAACGCTCTCGCCGCCAGTGTCGCGGGCGCTGCGGTCTACAAGGAAGAAGCTACGGCGCCGGGCGCTTCGTACGCGAGAGCCTAGCGAGACAGCTGTCCTTCGATCTGCGGCCACGCGTCGAGGACGACGTCGCCGACAGTCTGCAGGCTGCGCGCGCTGACGTGATCGAGGTCGTCTTGCGCGGTGTGCCACTGCGGATAATCGAGATCGATGATGTCGATTGAGGCCACGCCGGCCTCGACGAAGGGCAGGTGATCGTCTTCGACGGTAAAACCTTCTGGGACGAAGGTCGAGCCGTAGCCGCGGCGCGCGGCTGAATTCCAGACGATGGTGTTCAGCCAGCGCGCCGAATTCGAATCGGGCCGGATGTCGAGGTCCCGATCGCCAACCATATCGAGGAGAACCAGCGCCTTCAGCCCGGCGAGCGTTCCCGCCTGCTTCGCCGCCTGCACGTAGTACTTGCTCCCGTAGGTGTTGTCAGGATCGCGCCACTCGATGTTGACAGCTTCTTCTCCGTCGAGGAACAGCAGCTCTATTGTGAATTCGTTCTGACGGTTCTTGAGTACTCGCGCGAGCTCGAGGACGGCGGCTGTCGACGAAGCGCCGTCGCTCGCGCCGACGAACTTGAACTCCTGAAACCGTTTGGTGTCGTAGTGAGTGGCGAGCGCGATTCGCTCCGGTCTCTTACCCGGGATCGTGCCGATGACGTTGACCATCTTGATGACGCCGGCCGGCGTCATCGCGTCAAACGGCTGCTCGCGGTAACTGATGCCCGCGGCCTTGAGCTGCGCTTCGATGTACTGACGACACTGGGCCAGCGCCGCCGATCCCGCTGGCCGTGGGCCGAAAGCAACCTGCATCTCGAGATCGGTCCACGCCCGGTTGCTGTCGAAGCCTGCCCGCGGTGCGCTCGCCGATGCGGAACGATTCTGCGCATCGGCGCCGCAGGCGACGAGAAAGATTGCCGTCGTCGCCGCCAGCAGTACCTTTTGCACCTATTGCACCCCTCGCGCTAACCGCGTTTATTCAACGGGACATAATCGCGTCGCTTCGCCCCGAGGTACAGCTGGCGAGGCCGCGTGATTTTCTGGTCCGGGTCGAGCAGCATCTCTTCCCACTGCGAGATCCAGCCGGACGTCCGCGGAATCGCGAACAGCACGGGGAACATCGTCACCGGGAAGCCCATCGCCTGGTAAATCAATCCCGAATAGAAGTCGACGTTCGGGTAGAGCTTCCGCGTGATGAAATAGTCGTCTTCGAGCGCGATGCGTTCGAGCTCCAGCGCGATGTCGAGGAGCGGGTTTTTGCCGGTGACGTCGAACACCTGGTCGGCGGTTCTCTTGATGATCTTGGCTCGCGGATCGTACGACTTGTAGACGCGATGGCCGAAGCCCATCAGACGCCCTTCGCCCGCCTTGACCTTCTTGATGAACGCCGGAATGTTGTTGGTCGAGCCGATCTCCTGCAGCATCCGCAGCACCGCTTCGTTCGCGCCGCCATGGAGCGGGCCGTACAGTGCGGCCGCCGCACCGGCCATCGCCGAATACGGATCGACATGCGAGCTGCCGATGCCACGCATCGCGCTGGTGCTGCAGTTCTGTTCATGGTCGGCATGGAGGATGAACAGGATGTCGAGCGCGCGCTCGAGGACCGGACTCACCTTGTATTTGAGCTCGGTGCGCTTGAACAACATGTTCAGGAAGTTGCCGGTGAAGCTCAGTTCGTCGTCAGGGTAGACGTAAGGGCGGCCGATGCTGTGCCGGTACGCGTAGGCCGCAATGGTCGGCACCTTGGCGATCAGCCGGTGCACCTGCTTGCGTCGTGAGCCCTCGTCGAAGATCTGCTTGGCGTCGGGATAGAAGGTGGAGAACGCGCCGACGGTGCTGAGGAAGACGCCCATCGGATGCGCGTCGTACTGGAACCCTTCCATCAGCTTTTTGATGTTCTCGTGCAGCAGCCAGTGGGCCTTGATGTCCTCGGTCCACGTTTCAAGCTGTGTCTTGGTCGGCAGCTCGCCGAAGATGATGAGGTACGCGGTTTCGAGGTAAGTCGAACTTTCCGCGAGCTGCTCGATGGGATACCCGCGATATTCGAGGATGCCCTTGTCCCCATCGATAAACGTAATCGTGCTGCGGCACGACGCCGTGTTCATGAACGCGGGGTCGTAGGTGACCAGGCCGAAGTCGTCAGGGCTGGTCTTGATTTGCTTCAGATCCATAGCGCGAATTGCGCCGTCCTTGATCGGCAGCTCGTATTGCTTGCCGGTGCGGTTGTCGGTAACGGTAAGCGTGTCGCCCATAGATTTGGCCGGCGTAGCCGAAGCCGCCGCGGTCCTGTCCGTTGTGACGCTATTCGCCATGGTGTTGGTCCTGATCCTGATCGTCGTCGGGGGACGGTACCCGTTCGCCGGGTACGCGATAGCGGCCGTCCGCCCATCGCGCCAGATCCTCGTTACGGCATCGCTCGCTGCAGAAAGGACGCCACTGTGGATCCACCGGACGCGTGAGGCACAGCACGCAGAGCGGCGCGTCGCCCATCCGGTCAATGATAGTGCAGGCTTCAGGCTTCGGGCTACGGGCTCCAGTCGTGGTCACCCGTAGCGCGAACCTCTAAGGTTCGCGCTACAGGTGATTGGAAGCCTGGCTGCCCTAGACGGGAGTATTCGGCGTGTGGTGGCGGACGTCGAGCGCCGACACCATGAAGATGACGTCTTCGGCGATGTTGGTCGCGTGGTCGCCGATCCGCTCGAGATGTCGGGAGACGAGGATCAGGTCGAGCGCTGGTTCAACCGTCGCCGGATCCTTCAGCATGTAGTCGAGCAGTTCGCGGAAGATCTGCGTCTTGAGCCCGTCCAGCCGGTCGTCTTCATTCAGGACCGCCTGCGCGAGCACCGTATCGCGCCGCACGAACGCGTCGAGCGCGTCGTGCAGCATCTCTTGCGCGATGTCGCCCATCTGCGGGATGTCGATCAGTTTCTTGACGGGCGGATGCGTCGCATAGCGCTTGGCGGCTTCCGCGATGTTCACCGCGAGGTCGCCGACTCGTTCCAGGTCCGTGTTGATCTTGACAGCCGACACGATCGCCCGGAGGTCGGTGGCCATCGGCTGGTGCAGCGCGAGCAGCTTGAAACAACGATTGTCGATCTCGACATGTAGTGCGTTAATCGGTTCATCTCCATAGAGCACGCGCTCGATGGCGGAGATGTCCCGGCTCACGAGGCTCTGTACCGCAGCGGAGACACGTTCCTCCGCGAGGCCACCCATTTCCAGCAGCCGGCCCTGCAGCGCCTCGAGCTCCTCCTGAAAATGTCTGACTACGCGTTCCATTACCCGAACCGTCCCGTCAGATAGTCCTCCGTTAACTTCTCGGACGGAGCGGTGAACATCTTATCGGTGCGCTCGAACTCGACCAGCCGTCCGAGCCAGAAGAACGCCGTGAAGTCCGACACGCGCGCCGCCTGCTGCATATTGTGCGTCACGATCACGATAGTGAATTTCGCTTTGAGCTGATAGATCAGTTCCTCGATGCGCTGCGTGGCGATCGGGTCCAATGCCGATGCCGGCTCGTCCATCAACAGGATATCGGGCTTGACCGCCAGCGCGCGTGCGATGCAGAGACGTTGTTGCTGTCCACCTGAGAGGGCGAGCGCGGACTCATGCAGCCGATCCTTCACTTCTTCCCAGAGCGCAGCCTGCTGCAGACTCTCCTCGACGCGTCCCGCGAGCTCGGATCGATTTGACGACAGTCTGTTGATGCGCAGCCCGTAGGCGACGTTGTCGAAAATCGACTTCGGAAACGGGTTCGATTTCTGGAACACCATGCCGACCTTGCGGCGAACGGCGACGACATCCACACCCGGGCGGTAAATGTCCTGCCCGTCGACGCAGACGCGCCCCTCGACGCGGGCGCCAGGGATGATGTCGTTCATCCGGTTCAGCGTCCGAAGGAAGGTGCTTTTGCCGCAACCGGACGGACCGATGAAGGCCGTCACCATGTTGGGCTGCATCTTGATCGAGATGTCCTCCAGTGCCCGCTTTTCGTCATAGAAAAACGACAGGTGCTCGACGTCGATCTTGAGCGTTTCCGTCTGGCCTGCCGGCGGTGAAGCCGGAATGTCGGATTGCGGCTGCCGGACCGGTCGGACTTTGACGAGCGGCGGATTCATCGTTTGCGCCACGTCACCGTCCACGGATGCTTGCGACCCGCGCCGCCGCAAATCGTGCGGCCATTGAACACACCAGCACGATGGTCACGAGGACCAAGGCGCCGGCCCACGCCTGACGATGCCAGTCTTCATACGGCGAAATCGCGTAGGTGAACACCTGGACGGTAATCGAGGAGATCGGCTGCGTCAGCGACGTCGAAAAGAACCGGTTGTTGAACGACGTGAACAGCAGTGGCGCCGTTTCGCCAGCGATGCGTGCCAGCGCGAGCACGACGCCTGTGATGATGCCCGGCAGCGCGGCGGGAACGATCACCGTAAACACCGCGCGCGCCCGCGTCGCGCCGAGCGCCAGCGCGCCTTCACGCAGCGCGTTGGGGACCAGCAGCAGCAGCTCTTCTGTCGTTCTCGTGATGATTGGAATCATCATGACGCCGAGCGCGAAACCGCCGGCCAGGGTGCTGAAGTGCCGGAGCGGCAGCACGGCCACGGCATACGCGAACACGCCGATGACGATCGATGGCACACCGTTCAGAGTGTCCGCGGCGAATCTCACCGCCGACGTAAAGCGGCTTCCACGGTACTCCGACAGATACACGCCGCTGAGAATACCGATTGGAACGGCCATCGCGGCGGCCAACCCGGTCAGGATCAGCGTGCCGACGATCGCGTTGGCCATCCCGCCGCCCGGTTCGCCCACCGGCCGCGGGTTGTGGGTAAAGAAATCCACATTGAGCGACTGGACACCTTGGCTGACGACAAAGAACAGGACGAACGCGAGCGGGACAAGCGCGAGCCCGACGCACAGTGCACAGGCGAACACAAAGAGCGCCGAAAGCACCTTTCGAGGCGTCGCGGTCCGCGCGCCGGTCACGCTTCCGCTCCTCTCGGTACCAGCACCGCAGGCCGGGGCGCCGCCTGCCGCGCCATCGACCAGATCAACACGCGCGACAACATGTTGACAATGAGCGTGATCACAAACAGGACCAGTCCGATTTCGATCAGGGCCGACAGATACAGCGCGTCCGCCGCCTCGGTGAACTCGTTCGCCAACACGGCGGCCATCGTGTACTGCGGCGCGAAGAGCGATAGCGACACCTGCGGATTGTTGCCGATCACCATGGTCACGGCCATCGTTTCGCCGAGGGCGCGGCCGAACCCGAGCATCACCGCGCCGATGATGCCGGTCCGAGCGTAGAACATCGCGGCGCGGATTGCTTCGAAGCGCGTCGCGCCGAGCGCGAATGCCGCCTCACGCTGGCTGGCGGGAACGGTTCTGAGGACTTCACGGGCAATTGCCGACGTGAACGGCACGACCATGACCGCCAGGATCAGTGCCGCGGCAAACATTCCGACCCCGAGCGGCGGGCCGGAGAACAACGGCAGTGCGCGCAGCGACTCGGGCATGGCCGTCTCGACGCTGCGAACAGCTGGCACGAGCACGAAGATCCCCCACAACCCGTACACGATCGAAGGGATGGCCGCGAGCAGTTCGGTGAGAAAAATCAGCGGCGCGCGCAGTGCGCCGGGGCACAGCTCGGAAATGAAGACCGCTATCCCGAGCGCGACCGGCGTCGCGATCAACAGTGCCAGCACGGATGAATAGAGCGTTCCCCAGATGAATGGCAACGCGCCGAACTCGCCCGCGACGGGATCCCAGTTACTCGTGCCCCAGAAACCGAGTCCGAACTTCTGAATCGAGAGTGTCGAATCATTTGCGAGCGTCACGGCGATCGCGATCACGATCAGCAGCAGCGCGGCGGCAAATGCGCCGACGCCCACGCGAAAAGTAAAGTCGGACGATCGCACGTGCCTAGGAAACCTTTATACGTGCCAGTGCCGCCTGTTCGAGCATCGTCACGTTGGCGGGCAGCGGAGCGTAGCCCAGATCGGCGGCGTACTTCTGTCCGTCGGTGAGCGCCCACCGCATGAAGTCGACCATCGCCTTGCCGGCGGCTTTGTCTTTGGGGTCCTCGTAGAGGAGCAGCCACGTAAAGGACGAAATCGGATAGGCGCCGGCTCCTTGGGCGTTGGTGATCGAGACGCGGAAGTCGGCAGGGATGTTTGGCGCGGCCGCGTCTGCCGCTTTCGTCACGGCGTCCACCGATGCCTTGACGAATTCACCCGCGGCATTCTGAACGGAGCCGAAGCTGATCTTGTTCTGGAGTGCGTAAATCAGCTCGACGTACCCAATCGAACCGGGGGATTGCGTGACCAGACCCGAGACGCCCTCGTTGCCCTTTCCGCCAACGCCGGTGGGCCACTTGACCGACGTGCTGACGCCCACGTCTGATTTGAACTGGGGTGAGACCTTGGAGAGATAGTCCACGAAGATGTAGGTGGTGCCGGATCCGTCGGACCGATGGACGACGGTCACATCGGTCGCGGGGAGCGTCACGCCTGGATTCAATTTCGCGAGCGCCGGGTCGTTCCACTTCTTGATTTTGCCCAGGTAAATGTCAGCCAGAACCGGCCCGGTAAACTTCAACTCCGCAGTCGTTCCGGGGATGTTGTAGACGGGCACGACCGCGCCGAGCACCGTGGGGAAGTGGAGGATAGGCCCGGGTGCCGCTTTGAGTTGCTCATCGGTCATCGGACCGTCAGTGGCGCCGAAGAACACCGTCTGGTTGATGACCTGCTGAATGCCGCCCCCCGATCCGATCGACTGGTAGTTGACGCGGATATTCGAATGCAGCGTGTTGTACTCGCTGAACCACTTCGAATAAATCGGGTATGGGAATGTCGCCCCGGCGCCATTGATCTGCAACGACTGCGACGAACCGGAGCCGGATGAGCTATTTGCGGTAACCGGCTCGGTGTTCCCGCCGCCGCACGCTGCGGCGAGTGCCGCGATCAGCGCGACTGCGAGGTAACGCATCACGATCTTGTTCATACGACCGCAACCCTATCGAACGGGAATTTCGCGGCCGTTTCG
>Ga0070675_100001263_pt1 | contig 18495 bp, 11 predicted proteins | sample KBSM43metaG_FD_65343 | JGI IMG/M metagenome (GOLD analysis project Ga0070675, IMG submission 65343) | Miscanthus rhizosphere microbial communities from Kellogg Biological Station, Michigan, USA - KBS M4-3 metaG | ecosystem: Host-associated > Plants > Roots > Rhizosphere > Soil ... | reverse complement strand
GGGCGCGACGGCCGGCTTCCTGCCGGTGGCGGCGCCGGCAAGCGCGTTCGCGATGTCGCCGAACCAGTACTACAAGACCGACGAGGAATTCATGTTCGCCGGTGCGGAGGCGCTGCGGGAGGAGTACACAGCCATTACCGATGCCGGTCTCTTCGTCCAGATCGACGACGCCCACCTGCCGTTCGCGTACGACCGGATGGTGCCGCCGGGCACGCCCGCGGCATTTCGCAAGTGGGCGCGGGTTCGCATCGATGCACTGAATCATGCGCTCCGAGGCATTCCCGAAGACCGCGTCCGGTACCACATCTGCTGGGGCAGCTGGAACGGCCCGCATTCGAGCGACGTGCCGCTCAAGTCGATCGTCGATCTCGTGCTCCGGGTGCGGGCGGGCGCGTATGCGATCGAGTCGGCCAACGCTCGCCACGAGCACGAGTGGCAGGTATGGAAGACGGTGAAGCTGCCACAGCACAAGCGGCTCATTCCCGGCGTCGTGAGTCATCAGACCAACGTCGTCGAACACCCGGAGCTGGTGGCTGAGCGGCTGCTCCGGTTTGCCGGCGTCGTTGGCCGGGACCGGGTGATGGCCGGCACCGACTGCGGCTTCGCCCAGGGGCCGTTCGTCCGGCGCGTGCATCCGTCGATTCAGTGGGCCAAGCTCCAGGCACTGGCCGAAGGCGCGAAATTGGCGAGCACGGCGCTGTGGCCGCGATCGACCCGGGCCACGACACGCGCCCGCACGGGAACCAGAAGGACTGCCGCGACGTCGCGCCGAAGGTAAACTGGACGCCTTCAGCGGCACCGCTCCATGAAGGTTCCAGCCCGCGACACCAGCACTGCTGCGTTCACCGCGGCGCTCGACGGTCTCGTGCCCCAGCTGCGGGGCGACCGGTCAATCCTGGCCGCGATCCTCGGCGGGAGCCTGTCACACGACACGGTCTGGGCCCGCTCGGACATCGACCTCCTGCTCGTCACGGTAGACGACAAGCTCGCCGGACCGCCCCACGTCGCGCTCTATGCCGACGGCGTGAACGTGCACGCGATGCTGATGCAACGGGCCGAGTTCAGGAAGCTGGCCGAAGGCGCCATCCACCAGTCGTTCATGCACTCCTTTCTCGCCAAGAGCCGCGTGCTCTTCACGCACGACGACACGATCGCCGACCTGTGCGAACGGCTCCGGACCATTGGCGAGCGCGACACACACCTGGCGCTCCTCGAGGCGGCGACGCGTGCGCTGCCGTGCATCTACAAAGCGCACAAGTTCTTCGTCACCCGCGGCGACCTCGACTACACGGCGCTCTGGATCCTGTATGCGGCCACGCCGCTGGCGCAGGTCGAGGTGATCGCCGCGCGCAAGCTCGTGGATCGTGAAGTGATTCCGCAAGCGCTGACGCTGAATCCCAGGTTCTTCAAGACCGTCTACACCGATCTGCTGAACGCGAAGAAGACGAAGAGGGCGGTCAAGACGGCGCTCGCCGCGGTGGATGAGTACGTGGCCACGGGTGCGCGTCGCCTGTTCGCGCCGGTGCTCGCCCATCTGCGCGAGGCCGGCGACATCCGCGCCGCGAGCGAGATCGAGAGCCACTTCATCCGCGTCTTCGGCATCGAGGGCGTAACCACGGCCTGCGAATACCTCGCCGATCAGGGGCTCATCCTCAAGGCCGCGGCGCCCGTGCGCGCCACGAAGCGCAGCTCCGCATCGCTGCAGGAGCTGGCCTTCTGCCTGCCGGAGGGGTCCGATGGCGAGTAAGCCGTCGGTGTCGCGCACGGCGGCGCAGCCACAGAAGAACGGCGGCGTGCGGACGACGATTGCCGTGCAGGGCGCACGGGTGCACAACCTGAAGAACATCTCGGTGGAAATCCCGCGCGACAGCCTCGTCGTCGTCACGGGCCTCTCGGGCTCGGGCAAGTCGAGCCTCGCGTTCGACACGATCTACGCCGAGGGGCAGCGCCGCTACATGGAGTCGCTCTCGAGTTATGCCAAGCGCTTCGTTGCGCAGGTGGCGAAGCCCGACGTCGACTTCGTCTTCGGCTTGTCGCCGGTGATCTCGATCGAGCAGAAGACCGTCGGCAGCAACCCCCGATCGACCGTCGGCACGATGACGGACATCGCCAGTTATCTGAACCTGCTCTTTGCCACGATCGGCCAGGCGCATTGTCCGCGCACGGGTGAACCAGCGCCGGGCCGCACGGCCAGCCAGATCCTCGAAGCGATCCTGGCGCTGCCGGAGGGCACCGAGATCGAGCTGCGGGCCCCAGTGTTCAAGGTCTACGGCGAGGACCTGAACTACGTCTTCACCGAGGTGCGCAAGAAGGGCTGCCGGCGCCTGATCGTGGACGGCAAGCCGATCGACATCTCCGACGAGACCGACCTCGAGGCGTCCGACGTCGAGCACATGGACGCCGTCGTGGACCGCTTCGTCGTCCGGCGGGTGCACGAGAAGGCCATTCGCGCCGGCATCATCAGCACCCTGCTCGTCGGCGACGGGCTCCTGCGGGCGCAGATCCTGAAAGGCGCGTCGAAGGCCGAGGCCGAGCGCTTCTACAAGGCCCTGTGCAGCCCGACGCACCACTTCGTCTACGGCGACATCGGCCCCGAGTTCTTCATGTTCAACAACCCGGAGAGCGCCTGCCGTACCTGCGGCGGTCTCGGCGTCGACAAGCTCACCCATCCGGACCTGCTGGTGCCCGATAGGAAACGCAGCATCGCCGCCGGCTGTTTCGTGAAAGAGGCCTTCCGCTACAACCCCGAGACCTGGGACGGCATGCTGATGTTCAGCCTGTCGAAGGCGCTTGGCTTCTCGCTGGACAAGCCGTGGAAGGATCTGCCCGAGCGGATCCGCACGGCGATCCTCTACGGCATCGAGCCGAAGAAGATCGCACTGGTGGCGCCGCCCGGTGCCAAGGACACGCGTGGAAAGTGGGCGGGCAAGGAGATTGGATTCGCCGGCATCGCGCGCCGCATCGAACGCTGGTACCGCCGCTACCGCCAGCGCGGCGAGGCCAATTCGCGGATGGAGCAGTGGCTCGACAAGGTGATGGTGGAGCACACCTGCCCGGACTGTAACGGCACACGCGTGCGGGCGACGCGGCTGCTCTTCACGATCGGCGGGAAGACGCTCTACGACGTCGGGCAGCTGCACTTCGACGAGCTGCACGCCTTCGTCGGCACCATCAAGCCGTCCGGCCGCGGCGCCGCCGCCGGTCGACAGGTGCTGGGCGAAATCCGCAACCGGGTCGAACTGCTGCTCGGGATCGGTCTCGATTACCTGAACTTCAACCGGCGGTCGAGCACGCTGTCGGGCGGCGAGTCGCAGCGCATCCGCCTGTCCACCCAGATCGGCTCCGGGCTGATGGGCATGCTCTACGTGCTCGACGAGCCGAGCATCGGCCTGCACCCCAAGGACAACGTCAAGATGATCGCCACGCTCAAGAGCCTGCGCGACATCGGCAACACCGTGATCGTCGTCGAGCACGACGAGGACACGATCCGCGCCGCCGACCATCTGGTGGAGATGGGGCCGGGTCCCGGTGTGCACGGCGGCGAGGTCGTGGTGCAGGGGTCGATCCACGATCTCCTCGCAAGCAAGCGCTCGCCGACCGGCCAGTTTCTCTCCGGCGCGCGCGAAATCGAAACGCCCGTGCGCCGCCGGCCTGGCAACGGCAAAGCGGTGACCGTCCGCAAGGCGCGCGAGAACAACCTCAAGAACGTCGACGTGGTGTTCCCGCTCGGCGCGCTCATTGCCGTGACCGGCGCCTCGGGGTCGGGCAAGAGCTCGCTGGTGAACGAAATTCTCTACAAGGCGTTGTGGAAGAAGCTCGTCGACACGCGGACGCTGCCGGGCGATCACGAGGGCGTCGACGGGCTGGAGCACGTCCACAAGGTCGTCAACATCGACCAGTCGGCGATCGGCCGCAACAGCCGCTCGAATCCCGCCACCTACGTCGGCTTCTACGACACCATCCGCGACCTGTTCACGCAGGCGCCGCTGTCGGTCGAGCGCGGTTACAAGCCCGGGCGATTCAGCTTCAACGTCAAGGGCGGCCGCTGCGAGGAGTGCCAGGGCGAAGGCGTCATCACGACGCAGCTCTATTTCATGCCCGACGTCGAGGTCACCTGCGGCGCGTGCAAGGGCGCCCGCTTCAACGGCGAGACGCTGGAAGTGATGCTGCGGGGCAAGACCATCGACGACGTGCTGAACATGTCGATCGAGGAGGGCGTGGCGTTCTTCGAGGTCGAGGCGTCGGTGCAGCGCAAGCTCGAGGTGCTCAACGCGCTGGGGCTCGGCTACCTCACGCTCGGCCAGTCGGCGACGACCTTGTCGGGCGGCGAGGCACAGCGCGTCAAGATCGCCACCGAGCTGAGCCTGCTGCAGCGCACGAAGCACACCGTCTACATCCTCGACGAACCGACCACCGGCCTCCACCTCGCCGACATCGAGCGTCTGCTCCAGGCCCTCAATCAACTGGTCGACGCCGGACACACGGTGATCCTGATCGAGCACCATCTCGACGTGATCAAGACAGCCGACCACGTCATCGATCTCGGACCGGACGGCGGGCACGCCGGTGGCGAGGTGGTGGTAACCGGGACGCCGGAGAAGGTTGCGGCGTGCAAGGCCTCGCACACCGGCCGCTTCCTCAAGGCGAGGCTGCAGTAGACGGCGAGCACTGCCGGGTCGGGGCTCGTGGCCGTCGATCTAGCCTGTTTGGGGTACTTGACCCCCCTGGTGTCGTGTTCTACAACCGGTCGCGTCTTCCGTCCGACGAACGGCAACCATAGGACCTGTCATGCGCCTCATCCTGTTCCCGATCGCTCTGGCCGTGTTCGTGACCGCACTTGGGCTGACCGTGGCTGGCCAGGCGCCTTCGCCGCAGGCCGGCCGCGGCGCGGCCGCCGAGCCGACGCTCGAGCAGATGCGCCGCACGGTGGCCACCCTGCGAGGCAACCGGATTGCGACCCCGAACGACTACGACGCCCTGAAACCGGAACAGCAGGCTTACGTCCGCAGCATCCTCAGCGGCCCCCGCGCCAGCATCACCGGCCCCCTCGGCGTGATGATGGTGAGCCCCACGCTCGGCGACCTCATGCAAAAGGCGACGGCCTACGCGCGGTTCGCGGGTGACCCAGGCTTTTCGAGCGTGTCACCCAAGTACAACGAGCTGGCGATTCTCGTCGTCGCGAAGCACTGGTCGGCCGAGTACGTCTGGAACGCCCACCACGCCTACGGGGTGCGGATGGGGCTGCCTCCGGAGCTCGTGGAGGCGATTCGCACCGGCAGCCGTCCGCCACGGATGGACAAAGAACTGGAGGCCGTCTACGCTTTCGCCACCGAGTTCATCGCCGCCCGCCGCGTGAGCGACGCCACCTTGCAGGCAGCCAGGGCCGTGCTCGGCGGCGACCGCGGCGTGGTCGATCTGGTGGGCACGATGGGCCTGTATCAGGTCTCCTCCATGATGGTCGCGCTCGACGAGACTCCGCTCGGGCGCGACACGAAGCCGTATTTCACGCACTGACAACAGCACGTTTCCAGGTCGAACAGACGGGGGCTCCGATATGCGGCTGAACGTGAACGTGTGGGTGGTGGCGGTGGTGCTGGCGCTGCCGGGCGCGGCGGGCGCGCAGCAGAACCCGAGCATCGCCGGGCTGATCACGGACGGATCCGGCGCCGTGCTGCCGGGTGTGACGGTGGAAGCCGCCAGCCCGGCGCTGATCGAGAAGACCCGCTCCACAGTGACCGACGGCACGGGACAGTACCGCCTCGTTGACCTGCGGCCCGGCGTCTACTCGGTCACGGTGACGCTGCCGGGTTTTTCCACGGTGAAGCGTGACGGCATCGAGCTCACGGTCGGTTTCACGGCGACCGTCAACGCCGAACTGCGCGTGGGCAGCGTCGAGGAGACGGTCACGGTGACCGGCGCGACGCCCATCGTGGACATCCAGAACGTCAACCAGATCCGGGTGATCACGAAAGACGTGCTCGAGACGATTCCCACCGGGCGCGGCTTCGCCAACTTCGCGACGCTGATTCCCGGCGTGACCATGAGCAATTCGAGCCTCAACATCTCGCAGGACGTGGGCGGCGGCACCGGCTACAACTTCGCCTTTGCCGCCATCCACGGCGGCAAGGCCATGGACCAGCAGGTGATGGTGAACGGCATGTCGGTGACCTCGCTCACCGGCACCGGCGGCACCCGTACCAACTGGTCGGACGGCGCCACGCAGGAGTACGGCTTGCAGCTCGCGGCCCACTCGGCGGAGATTGCTTATGGGGGCATCTTCGCCAACGTCGTACCGAAGGAAGGCGCCAACCGGTTCACCGGGCAGGTCTTCGCGAACTTCGCCACCGAGGACCTGCAGGCGGACAACCTCGACGACGACCTGAAGGCGCGCGGCCTGACCGTGGTCAACAACACCAAGAAGCTCGTGGACTTCAGCCCGTCGTTCGGCGGACCGATCCGCAACGACAGACTCTGGTTCTACGGGTCGTTCCGCTCGGTGGTCACCGACACCTACGTCGGCGGGCTGTTCTACAACCAGACGCCTACGGCCTTCGTCTACACGCCGGACCCGACCCGGCCGGCCGTGAACGACCAGCGCACCTACAGCTCCACGCTCAACGTTACGTACCAGATGTCGCGCAACCACCGCCTGTCGGTCTTCGGCAGCTACGAGAAGATGTGCCTCTGTCACTTCTCGATCAGCCCGACGGTGGCGCCCGAAGCGGCCACCTACAATCCGGGCGACAGCAGCATCGTGCAGGGCCGCTATACCGCGACGCTGACCAACCGGCTGCTGTTCGAGGCGGGCGCGTCGCACTATCTCAGCTCGTTTCCCCGCCGGCCCCAGCCCGATGCCACCGAGCCGTCGATCCTCGAGCAGTCCACCAACCTGCGCTTCCGTTCCGGCGCCACCTATTTCCCGACGCCGCAGACGGTGGACGACTATCGCGCGTCGCTGTCGTACGTGACCGGCGCCAACAACTTCAAGGCCGGGTTCACGTATCAGTGGCAGTTCGCGGAAGACCCGATCGTGTTCTCGATCGGCAACGTGAACTACCGCACCCTCAACGGCATCCCGAACCAGGTGACCTACTACACGACGCCGTACGCGGCGCCGCTCTACCTCGCGCCGCTGGGAGCCTTCGTGCAGGATCAGTTGAAATTCCGCCGGCTGACGATCAACGCCGGCCTGCGCTTCGATCAGTTCAGCAGCTCGTACAACGCGATCCATCTCGAGCCGGTGCAGTATCTGCCGGTCGCGCGCGACTATCCCGGCGCCGACGTGCTCGGCTGGAAGGACCTGTCGCCGCGGCTGGGCCTGGCCTACGATCTGTTCGGCAACGGCCGCACCGCGCTCAAGTTCTCGGTCAGCCGCTACGTGCTGCAGGAAGGGAAGAACAACACCAACAACGTGCACCCGGTGATCTCGGCCACCAACAGCGTGGCCCGCACCTGGACCGACGGCAACGGCGACCGCATCGTGCAGGGCGACCCGCTCAATCCCGCGCTGAACGGCGAGCTGGGGGCGTCGCCGAACAACAACTTCGGCAAGCCGAACACCACGCTCCACTACGATCCCGATTGGGCCACCGGGTTCAACGCGCGTCCCTACAACTGGGAGACGCTGGTGACGCTGCAGCACGAGCTGCTGCCGCGGGTCGGGGTCGAGGTGTCGTACAACCGGCGGATCTACGGCAACTTCATCGTCAACGACAACACGCTGGTGGGCCCGGCCGACTACGATCCCTACTGCATCACCGCGCCGAGCGATGCCCGTCTGCCCGGCGGCGGCGGCAACCAGATTTGCGGCCTGTTCGACCTGAAGCCGGCGAAGGTGGGCCAGGTGGACACGCTGCGCACCTATTCCGGAAAGTACGGCGATCAGATCGAGCACTGGAACGGCATCGACGTCTCGACCAACGTGCGCTTCGCCAACGGCGCGTTCCTGCAGGGTGGCGCCAGCGCCGGGCGGCAGACGATGGACAACTGCGACGTCGTCACCAAGGTGGATAACCCGAGCCCGTACCAGTGTCATCGCGAGTCGGGGTTGCTGCCGCAGGTGAAGCTGCTCGGCACCTATCCGCTGCCGTGGTGGGAGCTGCAGATGAGCGGCACGTTCCAGAGCAGCGTGCCCGATCCGGTGGGCGGCGCGAACTTCGACTACAACTACTTCGGCATGCCGGCGAACTACGTGGCCGGCAACGCTCAAGTGGCGCCGTCGCTCGGCCGCAACCTGTCATCGGCCGCCAACGTCACGGTCAACGTCGTCGAGCAGGGAACGCTCTATCCGGAGCGCACCAATCAGTTTGACCTGCGGGTGGCCAAGACCTTCAGAATCGGCACATCGCGGCTGCAGGGCATGTTCGACTTCTACAACGTGTTCAACTCGAACGCGGTGCTCAAACAGAACGGCGCGTATGGTTCCGACGGCGCCGCGTGGGCCCGGCCGCAGGCGATCATTCCCGGACGCCTGGTGAAGTTCGGCGGCCAACTGAGTTTCTAGGACGGGTCATGCAGCGACTCCTGATACTGGTAACACTGGTCGCCTCGATTGCGACACTGCGTGCGGGGCAGGCGCCGGCGCCCGCGCCCGCGAGTTGTGAGCCGGCCGGGCCGATCCGCTTCGTGTGCGGCCAGGCCGGCCCCGAGGACCTCGTCATCGTGCCGGGGAACCGCTGGCTGGTGGCCTCGGCATACGGTGCCGAGGGCGGTCTTCACCTGATCGACACGCGCCAGGCCACGTCGGTGCGGCTGTTTCCAGCCGCCTCGGCCGCCGACCGCTTCGATCGTGGCGCGTACGCCGCGTGCCCCGGTCCGCTCCAAGGCGAGGATCGCGAGCGGTTCCGCACGCACGGCTTGTATCTCAAACCTGGCTCTGGCACCGTGCACTCGCTGTATGCCGTTCACCACGGAGCGCGCGAGTCCGTGGAAGTCTTCGAGCTCGACGCGGGCGGGGCGCCGAAAGTGACATGGCGAGGGTGTGTCGTGGCGCCGGAGCCGATCGGGCTGAACGCGGTGGTGGCGCTCCCCGACGGCGGCCTGGCCGCGACCAACTTCGACCCGCGGCCACCGGCCGGTGCCCGCGGCGGCGGCTTCTCGCGCGCGCTGATCGCCGGCGAGCGCAACGGGGAAGTGTGGGAGTGGCACGCCGCGACCGGCTGGAGCAAGGTGCCTGGCAGCGAGGCGGCCGGCGCCAACGGCCTCGAGATTTCGACCGACGGCAAGTGGTTCTACGTGGCACAGTGGGGCAATCGGTCCTTCATGCGGCTGTCGCGCGGACAGACGCCGCCGGCGCGGCAGGAGATCCCGCTCGGGTTCCGGGTGGACAACGTGCGCTGGGCGCCCGACGGCACGTTGCTGGTGGCGGGGCAGGGCGAGCTGCCCAATCCGCCGCCGGGCAACGCAGCTGGCGTGAACGTCGGCTCCTCGATCGTCGGCCGCATCGATCCCGGGACGATGACCTACACGACCCTGGTCGACGTCCCGACCGGGGCGCAGATCAACGCGGCCACCGTCGCGGTGCAGATCGGCGACGAGCTCTGGACCGGGTCGTTCCGCGGCGACCGCGTCGCGCGGTATCCCGCCTCTGGCTTGAAGGACACCAAACGGTGAGACCACTCACGCGCTGATTTCCAGCCGAAGTGGATCTTCCCGCGAGCGCACAGGGCGGTCAGGATCGAGGGCGTGTCCCCGTCCTCCGGCTTCAACGACTTTGGGCAGCCAGTCGGCGTCACGCTCGCCGGCTGGGTGCCACCACCATTGCCGCCCCGATCGCCGATGGGCGGGCGGTACTGCCGCGTCGAACCGATCGACGAGCGCTTTGCCGGCGACTTGTATGCGGCTGCCAGCCAGGACGCCGACGGACGCACCTGGACCTATATGCCCTACGGTCCCTTCAGCACGGAATCCCACTACCGGGACTGGCTGATGGCCACGTGCTTCGGCGACGATCCGCTCTTCCTTGCGATCGTGGACGCAGCGGACGGGAAGGCCGTGGGCCTGGCCTCGTACCTGAACATCAGGCCGACGCAGGGATCAATCGAGGTCGGGCACGTCTACTTCTCGCCCGCGCTCCAGCGCACGCGCCTCGCCACCGAGGCGATGTATCTGATGATGCGGCGCGCGTTCGAGCTCGGTTACCGCCGCTACGAGTGGAAATGCGACGCGCTCAACGCCGCGTCCCGCGCCGCGGCCGAGCGCCTCGGCTTGTCCTACGAGGGCATTTTCCGGCAGGCGACCGTCTACAAGCGCCGCAATCGCGACACGGCGTGGTACGCCGCGGTGGACGGGGAATGGCCGGCGCTCGCGGCCGCGTTCGAGGCGTGGCTGGGTCCGGAGAACTTCGATGCCGCGGGGCGGCAGCGGGTGTCGCTGCGCACCCTGACGGCACCCATACGCGTCAGCCGGTGACGCCGCCGCGATAACCGGCCCGCTGAAGCTTCCACACGCCGTCCTGCTTGACGCAGGTGTGTTCGAACACGCCGCGTTCGGTGCGACGCAGCACGCCGCCGCCTTGCTGCCGCGCCATGTCCAGGAGCGGGCACTCGGGACCGATCGCACGCTCTGCCTCCACCGTGCAGTGGAGCACGGCGATCGCGGTCTGCGCGTCGGCCGCGACCGTGATGATGTCGTGCGCGCCGAAGTCGTCCGACGTGACACGCTGTATCCCGCGGTCGATCGCGGCCATCGACGGGGCGGCGAACAGCGCCGCCGCGCCCTCGTAGTCACCGGCATTGACGTGCCGGGTATAGGCCTGGCCGAGCGCGCGAATCGCGGCGACGTCATCGGCCGGCGCAGGCGCCGTCGCCGGGCGGACCGCGGTCAGCGGGGCTGAGAGCGCGGCTCCGGCCACGCCGATGAACGAACGGCGGGTGGTCGCCATGCCGCTCATGACGGCGTCTCCGCGGCCTTCGGCGTGAAGTACTTCAGCGTGTTGAACCGGCCGGCATGCCGGGCGTGCGCGCCGACGACGCTCAGGCGCAGCCCGTTGGCGCCGCCGTTGTAGTCCACGCCGCAGTTCCGCATCGTCCGCAGGTTGATGAGAATCGTGCCGAGCGTGCCGTTGCACGCCTCTTCGAGCCAGTAGGCGAGGTAGAGCTCGTCGCGGATCTTCACGTACGACGCCGGGCCGCTCCATTCGAGGCCGCCGGATCCGTTCTCGAGGAAGATGATCCAGGAGAGCGAGTGCGGCGTGGAATAGAGGTGCATCGACGTCAGGCCGGGGCGGTAGTTCCACGACAGCGCGCGGCCGACCAGTTCGTCGGTGAACTGATGACGCCGGTAGCGCGGCGGCGTCAGCCCCGACATCTCGACGACACCAAACGAGGTCTTCACCGCCGCCTCGTTCGCGATGTACGGAGTGCCCATCGTGCCGTGCAGGCACGTGACCAGGGCGTGGTCGAAGTCCACGACGATCGAGAATGCGTCGTGATCCGGCTCACCGCTCAGCAGGTGACCGAACATGACCACGCCGGGCGCCGAGTCCCACGACTCGTACGTCTCCTGGCGCCAGGCGCCCTCACCGGCGCCGGCGCGCCGCCAGCGCAGCGTCTCGGCGCTGTCGAACCGGTACTGGATCGCCATGCCGCTGTCGTAGCGCAGCGTCAGGTCCTTGCCCGACAGAAACGTGCTGATCGGGCCCTTGTTGCCAGCCATCGCGTTGTTCGGCGCGAACACCGAGGTGGTCTTGGCAATGGCCGCTTCGAGCTGCGGCTTCGTGAGGATCGGATTGGTCTTGAGCGGCCGGTACACCGGACGCGCCCCTTTCGTGGCCGGAAGATTCCGGTTGCCGATCGCGATCTTGGTGCCGACGTCGCCGAACGGCTCGAACTGCGCGATCTGGCCCACCCACTCGCCGCGCCCCTGGAACAGGTAGTACTCGAGCGCGTCGGCCTGGTCGAAGCCGAGGCGCACGCCGATCTGCTCGACGCGGTTCACGTCGAGCAGGTAGGTCGTCATGGTGCCCGAGAACTCGGCCTCGACGCGCGAGTAGATGTATTTGTCGTCGTTGATCCTGATGTAGTCCGACGGCGAGCAGAAGCTCAGCTCGCCGCCGAACCGCGACAGCTCGACGAAATTGGAATAGAGCACTGTGGGGTAGAACTCCAGCGTTTCGGCGCCGGTGTCCTGCTTCCAGTAGAACCCCTTGCCCTCGATGCGGTTGGTGATGCCGTGCCGCGCCGCTGGCGCAGCGGCGCCCGCGCGCTCGACGTAGCCGTAGGAAACCTGCCGCTGCACTTCGCGGTTGTCCTCGTAGCCGCTGAACCACGTTTCGAACACGGTGGCGAGGCCGGTGTCACGCTCGACGACGACGGTGTACCCGCGCGGCGTCCGCGGCACCAGGTGCGAGAAGAGCACGACGCCGTCCAGACTGAGCGCGCCATATCCGGCCTGGACGGCGGCGCCTTCGCCTTCGCTCACCGACAGGTGGTTGCGATCGGCGAACCGGTAAGTGAGGGCCGGGGCGCCGTCGAGCACGAGCTTCATCGTGGTGCCCGAGAGCACGTCCGACAGCGGCGAGGCGCTCACCGGCGCGCTGGCCGCCGCCAGCTTGCCGGCGATCTGTTCAGGCGTGAGCTTGGTGTAGCGGATGCGGTGCATCTGCTCTTTGGGATAGCGGGTCGGCACGGGCAGATCCTCGACGGGTTACGCGGACGCTGAATCGGCGACCGGCTCGGTGATCACCGGCGACGGCATCGAGCCGAGACGGAGACGGAACTCGCGGCGCAGGAACGTCAGCACGATCCCGAGCTGCAGCACGACGGCACCAGCCGACAGGTACCAAATCCAGAGCAGGTGGAAGCCGGGCGTCGTCGAGAGCGCGATGGCGGGCACGGCGATCACGACGATGCGCGTCACCGACGCGACGAGCGACGGCATGGTGTTGCCCATCGCCTGGAACATGCTCGAACACACGAAGATCACCCCCGACGCGACGAAGGTCCAGGCGACGATGCGCAGGTACTCCTCGCCGACGGCGATGACGGCCGGGTCGTCCGAGAAGACCCGGATGAGCGCGGCCGGGGCGACGTTGCAGAACACCGCCATGAGCAGCATCCATCCGGCCGCCATCAGGCTGGCGTCCCTGAAGACCGCCTTGACCCGACCGCCGAGCCGGGCGCCGACGTTCTGGCCAGCCACCGGCGCCACCGAGAAGCCGAGCGCTACAACCGGCATGAACAGGGCCTGCACCACGCGCATGCCGATGCCGAAGCCGGCTTGCGCGGCGGCGCCGAACGGCCGCGCCAGCGCATAAACCAGCATGAGGTAGACGGCCATCATCGCGAACTCGGCGCCGGCCGGCAGTCCAATTTTCAGCATGTCCTTCCAGAGCTGGAACTGCGGCTTCATGTCGCGTCCGACGAAGCGCAGATAGCCCTCGCGGCCGAAGAAGTAGGTCGAGAGCCACGCGACGCCGATCGCCACCGCGATGAGCGAGGCCACTGCCGCGCCCGCGACCCCCATGGGCCGGCCCGTGCCCCAGCCGAACATCAGCACCGGCGCGAGCACGATGTTGATGATGACGGTGGCGGTCTGCACGACCATGCCGGGCTTGAAGTTCCCGACACCGCGCAGCGCCGCGGCCATCCCGACCATGCCAAACTGCAGGCTCATCGCCGGCAGGAAGTAGAGCAGATAGGCGGCCGCACTCCCGGCGGTGGTCGCGTCGGCGCTGAGCCCGTTGGCGTAAGTGGTCCGGAACGCCATCGAGACCAACAGGAAGGCCAGACCCACGACCGTGGACAGCACCTGCGACTGGTTGAACACCAGGAGCGCCCGTTCCGCGTTGCGCTGCCCGGCGGCGTGCGAGACCAGCGTCGTCGTGCCGACGCCGAGCATCTGTGAGACCGCGAGCACGATGAAGGTCAGATTGCCGGCCACGCCTACGCCCGCGACGGCTTCCTTCCCCAGATGGCCGACCCAATAGAGGTCGACGAGGAAATAGAGCGTCTGGAAGACCATCGTCACCAGCATGAAGCTGGCGGTCTTGAGCAGGTGCGTGGAGATGGAACCGGTGGTCAGGTCTTGCATGACCGTAGAGCCTAACTCGGCGCGCAGCCGGATGGATCACGCAGCGGAGCCGCCGCCAGGCGCGGGCCGCTGGTGCGACGCGCGTAAATGACGGCGAAACCTCCAAGAACGGCCGTTCCGTGGCCCAGTTACGCGATCCGGGGGGTAGATTCCGGGCGGATGGACACCCTACACTTACTCCGATTGGTGGTGGACCAGGGACGTCCCTCACGCCGGAGCCTCTTGAAAGCTGCCCTCGGCGGCGCGGCCGGCATTGCTCTGGCCGGGCCGGCCCGTCTCCTGGCCGCCGCCGGGCAGGCGTCGCCCGACGCAGCCGTGGTCCGGCTCAGCGACGATCTGTTCGTCGTGACGCTTCCCGGTGCCGCCAACGTGGTCGCGCACACCGCCGCCAGCGGTGCCGTGCTGGTGGACGGCGCGTCCGCCGAGGCCTCGGGGGCCTTGCTGAAAGCCGTGGCGGCGCTGCCGGGCGCCGGTCCCGTCCGGACGCTGTTCAACACCCACTGGCACCCCGAACAGACCGGCTCGAACGAAACCCTCGGCAAGGCCGGCGTTCAGATCATCGCCCACGAGAACACGCGGCTGTGGCTGACGACCGACGTCACCTGGCCGTGGAACGGGCGGCGCTTCACGCGCCTGCCGCAGGTCGCGCAGCCCACCAAGACGTTCTACACCACCGGTGCGCTCGACTCCGGCATCCGCTACGGCCACATTCCCGACGTGGCCCACACCGACGGGGACCTCTACGTGTACTTCCCGGCCCAGAACGTGCTCGTCGTGGGCGACGCCATGTCGGGCAGCGGCTGGCCGGTGGTGGACTGGGTGAGCGGCGGGTGGATCGGCGGGATCGTCGGCGCGATGCAGCGCCTGGGGAGCCTGGCAAACGACGACACGCGGATCGTGCCCGCGCACGGACCTGTGCTCGGGCTCAAAGACGTCAAGGCCCAGCTGACGATGTACAGCACCATCTTCGAACGCCTGACGCAGCTGCTCAACAAGGGGCGCGGGCCGACCGAAGCCGTCGAGGCCAGGCCGACGAAGGAATTCGACGCGCAGATGGGGAATCCCGACGAGTTCGTCCGCCGCTCGTTCGAGAGCCTGTGGGCCTACCTGTCACCGGACGCGTGAGGCGATGCGGCGTATGACACCACTCCCGGCGCGCACTCTGATAACGACGGCCGTAGCCGGCGTCTTCGTGGCCTCCCTGAGCGGCGTGTTCGCCGCCCCGCAGGTCACGGCTCCCGCCGTACCGGGCGCCCAGCCCGCGCCGACAGCCGCGCAGCCGGCGCCGCGGCCCATCGCGTCCTCGGGCGCACAGCCGCAGCTGGCCGCGCTCACGCAGTACTGCGCCACCTGTCACAACGACCGGGTGAAGACGGCCGGCGTCAGCTTCGCCGACGTCACGCCCGAGAGCATCGGGCAGCACGTCGACCTGTTCGAGAAAGCGGTCCGCAAAGTTCGCGGGCGCGTGATGCCGCCGCCGGGAGCCCGGCAGCCGGACGCGGCCACCGCCGAGGCGCTGGTCGCCTGGCTCGAGCAGTCGCTGGACCGGGCGCAGACGCAGGCGCACGTGCCCGACCGCCTCGTGCTGCACCGGCTCAATCGCAAGGAATACACCAACGCCGTGCGCGACCTGCTGGCCGTCGACTTCGACGCCACGGAGGTGCTGCCGGCCGACGACGTCGCCGAGGGCTACGACAACATCGCCGCGGCCCTCCAGGTGTCGCCGTCGTTCATCGAACAGTACGTGATTGCCGCACGGGCGGTGGCCGTGAAAGCCATGGGCCGCGCCGACGCGCGGCCCGGCGGGTGGACGTTCCGCGCCCCTTCTGGCTCGCAGCTCACGCACGTGCCCGGGCTGCCGCTTGGCACCCGCGGCGGCATCCTCGCCACCGTCGACCTGCCGTCGGACGGCGAGTACGTCGTGGACATCGCCGACATGGCCACCCATATCTGGGGCAACGGCATGGAGTTCGAGAACCCGCTCGTCGTGACCGTTGACAGCGCGGTCGTCTACGAGACGGTGATCGGCGGCGAAGAGGACATGAAGCTGTACGACCAGGTGCAGAACGGCGCGCTCGACCGCGTCAACGCGCGCCTGAAGAACATCCGCTTCCAGGCCACCGCCGGCCCGCACAAGATCGGCGTGGCCTTCAAACGCCGCACCTTCGCCGAGTCGGACGATCAGCTCCAGATGTTCACCAAGGGCGGCGGGCAGGACCGGTTGTACCGGGTGAACTCGTTTCAGGTGCGCGGCCCGTTCAATCCCAAAGGCTTGAGCGCGACGCCGAGCCGCGAGCGGATTTTCGTGTGCCAGCCGGGCCCGGGCGCGACGGCCGAGGCCCAGGCCGCGTGTGCGAGGACGATCATCTCGACGCTGGCGCGCCGGGCCTACCGGCGGCCGGTCACGGGCGAGGACGTGTCCGAGCTCTTCGCGTACTACCAGGACAGCGTGAAAGAGGGCGGGTTCGAAGGCGGCATCCGCGGCGCCGTCACCGGCGTGCTGGCCAGCCCCTTCTTTCTCTACCGCGGCGAGCGCGTGCCCAAGGGCCTGCAGCCGGGCGCCACCTACACCATCAGCGATCTCGAGCTGGCGTCGAACCTGTCGTTCTTTCTCTGGAACACGATTCCGGACGACGAACTGCTGCAGGCGGCGGTGGATGGGAAGCTGAAGCAGCCGGCGGTGCTCGAGCGGCAGGTGCGCCGCATGCTCGCCGATCCGCGCTCGGTGACCCTGGCCGGCAACTTCGTCCACCAGTGGCTCGACATGAAGCGGCTGGACGAAATCGTACCCGACTCGGCGGTCTTCCCGTACGCGTCGGGGCGCGCGGATCCGCGCGACGACTTCCGCACCGAGCTGACGCTCTTTGCCGATAGCCTCTTCCGCGAAGACCGCAGCGTGGTCGATCTGCTCACGGCGAAGCACACGTTCCTCAACGAGCGTGTGGCGCTGCACTACGGCATCACCGACGTGAAGGGGGCGCGGTTCCGGCGGGTGGAGCTGGCGCAGTCGGCGCGCTGGGGTCTGCTCGGCAAGGGCGGCGTGCTGATGGCGGCAGCCTACCCGAACCGTACCTCGCCGGTGCTTCGCGGCGCCTTCATCCTCAAGCACATTCAAGGCGTGCCGCCGGCGAACCCGCCGGCCAACGTGCCGACGCTCGACGAGAAGGACATCGGCACGACCCGGGCGCTGACGGTCCGCGAGATGATCGCGAAGCATCGCGCCAGCCCGACCTGCGCGGCGTGCCACGCGGTCATGGACCCGCTGGGGCTGGCCCTCGAGAACTTCGATGCCACCGGGATGTGGCGCGATCGCGATCGCTATGCGGGTGCCGCGATCGACTCGTCTGGCGTGTTGCCCGACGGCACTCCGGTCAACGGCCCGGATGAACTCCGGCAGGCGCTCACGCGCCGTCCCGAGCAGTTCGTGCAGACCTTTACCGAGGGGTTGCTGACCTACGCGACTGGGCGCAAACTGGAGGCGTACGACATGCCGACGGTGCGGCGGATCGTGCGCGGGGCAGAGGGCGGAGGCTACCGGTTCTCGGCGCTGGTCCAGGCGGTCGTGCGCAGCGACCAGTTCAGGATGCGACGGGTGCCGCAACCGGCGTCGACGCAGACGGCACGGAAGTAGGGGCCGGCTTGGGCCGGCCCATGGGCCGCCTTCAGGCGGCCCGTTGGGCAACGGAGAGACACATGTATTTGTCGCAGAAGCACATCTCCCGGCGGACGGTTCTGAAGGGCGTGGGCGCCACAATCGCGCTGCCGCTCATCGACGCGATGAATCCGGCCGCGACGGCGTGGGCGCAGACGGCCGCGGGCGGGCCGCCGAAGCGGTTCGCGTTCGTCGGCTTCCCGCACGGCGCGATCATGGACCGCTGGTCGCCGCCGCAGACCGGCGCCGGCTTCGAGATGTCGCCCATCCTGCAGCCGCTCGAGCCGCTGCGGCAGCACCTGACGGTCGTCTCGGGGCTGCGCAACAAGCCGGGCGAGACGCCCGAGCCGCACGGCTACATCGAGATGACGTGGCTGACCTGCGTGAAGCCGTGGGAGCACGGCGCCAACGGGCCGGACTCCGGCGTCAGCGCCGACCAGCTCGCGGCGCGGCACATCGGACAAGACACGCGGCTGCCGTCGCTCGAGCTGACCACCGCGCTCGGCGGCGCGCGCGTGGCGTGGCGCACGGCCACGCAGTCGCTGCCGCAGGAGGGCAACCCGCGCGCGGTGTTCCAGAAGCTGTTCGGCCAGGGCGACACCGACAAGGAACGCGCTGCCATCCTCAGCGAGACCGGTAGCATCCTCGATCGCGTGAAGGGGCAGGCGGCGCGGCTGCAGGCCAGCCTCGGCGTCCAGGACCGCGTGGTGGTAAACGACTACCTCGACTCGGTGCGCGAAATCGAACGCCGCGTGCAGATGGCGGAGAAGGCGGACATGTCGCGGCTCGACATCCCCGACGCGCCCGTCGGC
>Ga0070675_100001262_pt1 | contig 18503 bp, 12 predicted proteins | sample KBSM43metaG_FD_65343 | JGI IMG/M metagenome (GOLD analysis project Ga0070675, IMG submission 65343) | Miscanthus rhizosphere microbial communities from Kellogg Biological Station, Michigan, USA - KBS M4-3 metaG | ecosystem: Host-associated > Plants > Roots > Rhizosphere > Soil ... | reverse complement strand
CGGGCGATCATGCGCTGTTCCTCGGGATCGCCCTCTAGGGTCACGCCATCGGCGCTGAGACGCGAGCCGTAGGGAATGCGGCCGTAAACGTGGCCCCGGCGTCGTTTCGCACTCAGGGCGTCACGGGTGCGCTCGGCGATGGCCTCGCGCTCCCATTCGCTCACGACCGAGAGCAGCTTAACGACCATGCGGCCGCCTGCGCTCGACGTATCGAGGGACTCCGCCGCGCTCATCAAGGCCACGCCATGTTTCGCGCAGAGCGCGATCAGATCGCTCAGGTCCCGGACGGAGCGCGTCAGCCGGTCCAATTTTGAGATCAGGATGGCTTCGATCTGACGCGTCCGGACGAGTTCAAGGAGCCGAGCCATGCCGGGGCGATGCAGATTCTTCGCGCTCTCGCCCGCGTCGCTGAGGGTGTCCACCAGCTCGAAATCATGCAGGGACGCGAGTGCGAGGCACTTCGCCCGCTGATGCTCAAGGCTGAGGCCGGACTCGGCCTGCCCGTCCGTGCTGACGCGAAGATAGGCGACGGCTCGGACGGCGGTTTGTGCGGGGCGGGGGCGAGGCGTCATTCGCAAAATCCCAGATTCTCCAAGATTACAAGTACTGGTCCGTGATTCTATCGATGACTTCCCCTCGGCCACGGGTCAGAGTCCGCTTTCTGATGTCACACAGTTCCTGAAGAGCTCGTTCCCCTCGCGTTAATGGAAGAGCCATCAGGCTGAACCTCATCTATGCCAGGCGTTTGAAGTGGCCACGCCGTGTCCGTTACGGTAAATTCGGTTTGGCCCTCGCGGTTCACGGGCGCGGAAGGGGGAATTGTGCAGAGCACCTTCAGTCGACGAGCATTCGTGGCGGGGTTGGGAACGCTGATCGTCCCGCTGATCGCCTTCGCGCAGGAGAAGAAGGAAGACGCCGAGAAGAAGAAGGAAGAGGCGAAGAAAGACGCCGAAAAGAAGAAGGAAGAGGCGAAGGACAAGGCTGAGGATGCGGTTGACGGCAACGTCGTCGATGGACCCGGGACCGATAACAGCCAGGACCGGCGGCAGGATCGACGGCGCGACGCAGTCAAGTAACGAATCGTTCTGGGGTTCCCTCCTCTAACGAGACGAACCGATCCCGGTTGGTGAACCACACCAACGTTCAAGCGATTGTGTTCGACGTGTGCCCTTCGGCCCACGGTCGCGACAATGTCATCGCGAGCCTTTGTCAATCCGCTCGACGCCCCGAAGCCGCCATTCGGCCAGGTTGCGGGAAACAACGGTCGAACCCTCGAATCAGCTCAGCCGCGGCGCACCGACCTGCCAGCCGGCGCGGCGCGGAACATGCACTCGCCCCAGTGGGGAATTTCCGCGGAGGTGAGTTGTGAGCTTGAAGGGCAGATACGCATGGGCGCAAAAGGTGGCCGAGGGCAAGTTCCACGGGACGATCGAGGAGAGCGACGGCAAGTTCCGCATGAAGGGGACGGTCGCGACTGAAGCCGAGAAGAACGAAATCTGGGCCGCGATCAAGACGATCCCGACCTGGCAGGAGGAGGTCGCGGCCGATATCCGCGTCACCGGCGGCCCGGCGCCGGCGCCGGCGCCGCCCGCGTCCACGCCGGCAGCCGTGTCACCGCCGAGCAAGACCTACACGGTCAAGGCTGGTGATACCCTGAGCCGCATCGCAAAAGAGCATCTCGGCAATCCAAACGACTACCTGAAGATTTTCAACATCAACAAGGACCAGCTGACCGATCCCGACCTCATCAAACCGGGGCAGGTGCTACGGCTTCCCTGAGCGGGATCTGAGCGGCCGAGGAGGCAAACATGTTCGGCATACTGGGCTGGATCGTGTACGGATTGATCGTGGGCGTCGTGGCAAAGCTCCTCATGCCGGGGCGGGATCCCGGCGGCTTCATCATCACCGCGCTGCTCGGCATCGCCGGCGCCGTGGTGGGCGGGTTCATTGGCCAGGCGCTGGGGTTATATGGGCCCGGCGAGGCGGCTGGATTCCTGATGTCGACGCTCGGCGCGGTCGTGCTGCTATTCCTGTACCACAAGCTACGTCGGCCGACTTCGGTTCGCCAAGTCTAGCCCTCTGTCGTGCCCGTGCCGGGGCGGAGCCTCCGCGAGCCGTCGCTCGCCGGGGCTCCCCTCCAGGCGTGGGGCGGCACCCCGATCCCTGCTTACCGCATGCAGCGTCAGGATTTGCAGGGACGGAAACCGCTGTCGCGGTGGGTATACTAGTCGCCCGGGCGCGTCCGCCCAGGGGTTTCACGTCCCTCAGCGGCGCCCCGACAGACCAGTAACGCCGTGCCCCCCAGTCACATCGGCAAGTACGAGGTGCAGCGCCGTCTCGGCGCCGGCGGCATGGGGTCGCTCTACCTGGCTCGGGACCCTGGTCTCGAGCGGCTCGTCGCCATCAAGGTGCTCAAGGACGAGTACCACGACGACGCGGAGCTCCGCGAGCGGTTCATCCGCGAGGCCCGGTCCGTGGCCCGCCTCCGCCACGAGAACATCATCATCGTCTTCGACATCGGCGAGGCCGACGGCCTGCCGTTCATGGCGATGGAGTACATCGCCGGTGAAACGCTCGCGCAGGTCCTGCGCCACACCCCGACGCTGCCGCTCCCCCAGCGGCTTGTGATGGTCGAGGAGCTCTGCGCGGGGCTGGCTCACGCGCACGGCGCCGGCATCATCCACCGCGACATCAAGCCCGCCAACCTGATGATCAACGCCGAGGGCGTGCTCAAGATTCTCGATTTCGGCATCGCGCGCCTGGCCGATTCGGGGACGACGCAGGGCGGCATGATGCTCGGAACGGTCAACTACATGAGCCCGGAGCAGGTGGCCGGCGTCGTCGTCGACCACCGCAGCGACATCTTCGCCACCGGCGCCGTGCTGTACGAGCTCATCACGCTGGAGCAGGCGTTTCCCGGCCGGATCGACTCCGGCGTCCTGAACCGCATCCTCCACGAGGGGCCGACGCCGATCGAGCAGCGGGTCCCCGGCATCGACCGCGACCTCGCGGCGATCGTGCACCGCGCCCTCCAGCGCGCCCCCGACGATCGCTACCGGAACGCCTTCGAGATGGGCCGCGACGTGACGCGGGTGCGGCGTCGGCTCGACGAGACGCAACCCGCCCCGGATCCGTCGCTCACGCAGACCATCACCACCGTGGGCGAACGGCCGCGTCCGTCGCCGGCGGCGAAGAAGAGCGACAGCGCCCGGCAGCAGAACGTGCTGAGCCCCGAACGCTTTGCCCAGCTCCAGCGCCAGCAGGTCGAGGAGTACCTGCGCTCCGGCGAAGAAGCCTTCGCCAGGCGCGAACACGACGCGGCCCTGCACTACGGCGAGCGCGCGGCGATGGTCGATCCCGACAGCCGGAGCGCGATCGATCTGATCCACCGCGCCCGGCTGGCCATCGAATCCAAAGCCGTCAAGGCGCTGCTCGCCGAGGCGCAACGGCACCTCTCGGACGGGCGCATCGACCAGGCGGCGGCGCTGGCTGACGAGGCCGCGGCGGCGCTGCCCAACCTCGAGGGCGATGCCGACCTGCGGGCCGAAGTCCGTCAACTCGCGGAACACGTGGCCGCGGCACGCGACCGCGAGCGCCGCATCAGTTCCTCCCTCGACCGGGCGCGCGCGTCCATCGAGCAGGGCGGCTACGAAACCGCGTTGCGCGCGGTGTACGAGATCCTCGCGCTCGACCCGGACCGGACCGAGGCCCGCGAGCTGGAACAGACGGCAATCGCCCGCCTGCAGGCGCAGCGGGAGCACGAGCGCATACGCCGGCAGGCCTACGACCAGCTGTCGTCGGCGCGCGCGCTGGCCCAGGAAGGCCGGTACGACGACGCGCTCACCGCCATCAGCGGTGTCGAGGGGCCCTCGGACACGGTGCGCATCGCCGCCGCACGAGCGGCCGACGAGGTCCGCCTGCTGCAGCGGCGGGCGCAGGTGGCCGCGGTCGTGGCTGATGCGCGACGCGCCTGCGACCGCGGCGAGTTCGAGCAGGTGCTGACGGCGATCGACGGCATTCGCGGCGACGACCTCACGCCCGACGCGCGCGCGCTGCGCGCCGACGCCGAGCGCGGACTACAGGCTCGCATCGAGCTCGAGCGAAAGCGCGAGGTGGTCGAGGACGGGCTGCGCGCGGTGGCCGCGCTGATCGAGCAGAACGATCTCACCGGCGCCGCGGCCAGACTCAAGGAGGTCGAGGGCATCGGACTCGCCGACCCGCGAATCCGCGAGCAGCGGGACCGTGTCAGCGCACTCGTGGCCGCTGCCCAGGAACGGCGCCGGCAGGAGGCGCGCGATCGCCTCGCGGGAAAGCTCGTCGAAGCGGCCCGGCAGATGCTCGAGAACGGCGACGGCGACGCGGCCATCGCGCTCCTCGAACGCGACGGCTCGAGCCACCCGCTCGTGCGCGAGGCGCTCGCGGAGATACGCGCCGCGGTCGCCGAACAGGAAGAACGCGCCCGGCAAGAGGCCGAGCGGCGCCGCCAGGAGGAGGAAGCGCGCCAGCGCGCCGAGCAGGAAGCGGCGCGCAAGCTCGAAGAGGCGCGCCAGGCCGAAGAGGAGCGGAAGCGCGCCGAGGAACGGCGCGCCCGCGAAGCCGAGATCGCGCGGCGCCGCGAGGAGTTCGCCACGCTCGTGCATGCTGCCGAAAACGCGCTTGGCGCCTCGGACCCCGAACAGGCCACCCTGCTGCTGAAGCGAGCGGACCTCGTGGGTCGTGTCGAGGACTCGGGGCTGGCCAAACGGGCCGAGGGGGTGCGGGCCGAGGCCGAGCGGCTGGAGCGGGAGCGGAACGAGCGCGAGGCGGCCGAGCAGCGGGCGCGCGAGGAAGCGCGCCGGCGCGAAGAAGAGGAGGCGCGCAACCGCGAGGCTGCCGTGACGACGATCCTGTCACGCGAGCGGAGCGAAGCGCCCGAGATGGCACTGACGCTGCTCAGGGACGCGCTCACGCTCGCACCCGGCGATCGCCGGGTCGAGGCGCGAATCAAGCAGCGCAACGCCGATCTGGAGCGGCAGCGGCTCGAGGCCGAGCTGCAGCGACAAGTGGCAGAGGCCGTATCGGCCATCACCGCCGCCCTCGATCGGCAGGATCTCGACGAAGCGGAACGCCTGATTCTGGACGGCGAGCGCCAGTTCGCGGTTCCCCCGTTCCACGACGTGCGCCGGACCTATGAGTCGCTGCGGCGCACCGAGGCCCGCGCCCGGCGGGAGGCTGCCGAGGCCGAGCAACGCGAGCGCGATCGGCAGGCACGAGAAGCCGCAGAGCAGCGGGCGCGTGAGGAGGACGAGCGGGCGCGGCTCGAGCGGGACGAAGAGGCACGCCAGGCGCGCGAGGCCAAGGAAGCCAAGGAGCGCGACGCCCGCGAGCGGAAGGAGCACCCGAAACCGGACACGGACGAAGCGGCCGAACCCGCCGCAAAACCCGTCTGGTCGCGGTACGGCGCGGCCGCCGCCGTCGCCGCGCTGTTGATTGGTGGCGCGTCCTGGGTCCTGTGGCCAGACGCGGGCAGCGACACCGAACCCCCGTCGCCAATCGCCGGTGGCGGCTCGCCGGTCAACCCGAGCCCGCTCCCGAGTCCACGTGGCGCTCCGCCGGTGCCGGTGCCGGTGCCAGCGCCCTCTCCGCCCCCGCCGACGAGCCCTCCGGAGCGCGGCAACGCGCCGGGCCCACGAGGCGGCGTATCCACTGCGGCAGGCCGCGGCCGGCAGGGCAACCCGCCGGAAACGCCGCGGCCGGCCGGCGAGACCCCGGCGGAGCGCGCTGCACGCGAGCAAGCCGAGCGGGAGCAACAGGCCAAGGAGCAGCTCGTCAAGGACCAGCTCGCGAAGGAGCAACTCGCCAGGGAGCAGGCGGCCAAGGAACAGGCCGCCAAGGAGCTGGCCGCCAAAGAACAGGCGGCGAAAGAGCAGGAGGCGCGGGACCAGGCGGCCCGGGATCAGGCGGCCCGGGATCAGGCGGTGCGGGCGGCGGAGGCGCGCGAGCGCGCCGCCATTCAGCAGCTGCTCGATCAGTACGTCGCCGCCTACAACGCGCTGGACGAACGCCGCCTGCGTCAGCTCGTCGCGGGGTTCACCGGCATTCCAGGACGGCCGCTCATCAAATCGGTGCAACTGCGGCTGTCGAACCAGAGGATCGACGTGTCGCCGGACTTGCTGACGGCCACGGTCAGCGCAACCCAGAATTTCGAATACGTCTGGAACCGGGCCGGCGCGGACCGCACCGGCTCTGGTCAGTTGTACTGGAGGTTGCGGAAGAACGGCGGCGTGTGGACCGTGGTGCCCTAGTGACCTGCCAGGCCGGCGCCGCGCGTCGCTGATCAGAACACGTAGTCGAAGCCGATCACGGGCGTGAGGTTCGGCTTCAGCCCGGCGTCGTTCATCGGAACCAGCAGCGTCAGGTTCAGCAGGAACGTTCCACCGAGATTGATCTTCCCGCCGATGACGCCCAGCAACTGGTTCAAGTTGCCACGGCTCGGATCCACGAACTCGTCCGGCACCGAGACTGAAGCGGTCGGCAGCGTGAGACCGGGACCGCGGTTGGGATAGGTCGTCGTGTCGAGCACGAACCGCGGCATGTCGCGAATGGTGCGCCCGCGGATGTCGAAGCCCAGGGTGAGCTTCGGGTGCGCAGCCACGGCGATACCGAAGGTGTAATTCCACTCGTCGGGGAAACTGAGATCGACCGGATTCTGTTCGACGGTGGCTGCCGGAGGACCAAACTGCGCCCCTGGATCATCGACGTCCGCGGCATCGGCGCTGGCTTTGCCGCTCGAGAACGTGTACCCGAAGTTCACGTGCGGGCTGACCCGCCCGTACTCACCAGACATGATGAAGAACAGCTGCGTCTGCGTCGCCCCGGTGCCCAGCAGTTGGTCCTCGTCGCCGGTCGGGAGCCGCAAATCGAGCGCGCCGGCCACCGCGGTGGTTGCCGAGCGGAAGAAGTTGTACTTCGCGCGCACGAGCAGGTCGCCCAGGCCGGTCGCCGAGTCTCTGCTCGAGACTGTGTTGATCGTCTGTCCGAGGCCGTCGAAGCTGTGCACGGTGGGCGTTGCCGCCGTGGCCGTGCGGAGGATTTCGCCGGTCACGCTCGCGTCGATGTCGACGTGGACGATCGGCACGGCGAGACCGATGTCGAAGCGCCGGCCGACGCCGTAGTTGGCGAAGAACGCGTTGGTCTGTGTCGTGATCTCGGCGGTCAGCGAGCTCAGGAGCAGATCGCGCTCGAACTCCGGAAAGAAGTCGGTCGTCTGCATCGGCACGCCGGCGCCGGCCGGGCAGCAGTTGTTGTGCTCACTCACGAACCGCAGATCGCCGCTGTCGAGGCTCACGCCCTCGAAGGAGTCGAACGACGTGCCCTGGAAGGTGTAGCCGAAGTTGAACTTGCCCTTGCCGATCGTGACGGCGCGCTCGGCGAAGAGCGGCCCGAACGTCGTGCTGGTCGGCACCACTTCTCCGGTGGCGTTGAGCCCGAACGTGAACCCCCCGGACGAGGACGGCAGGGGAAACGTCGTCACCTGCTGCGCCAGCGAGACGTTGAGCAGCCGCACCGCGCGGGTCAGGTTCTCGCCGCCGAGGAAGAAATGCGACTGATGATTCACGGTGCCCGACGGGGCGTTGATCGTCACCGAGTCGAAGAGGCGCTTGACCATGCCCGCCAGTTCCTGCGCGCCGGCGCTGGCTGGAACCAGCGCGAGCGCCACGAGCGCGGCAAGAGAAATCACTCTGGAACGCATGTCCGCTCCTTGTCGGCAACCCATGCGTGTCAGGACCATCGTTGCCGCTGCCCGCAGAGTTTGGAGGCGGCGCGATTGTAGCATCACGCTGCACGGTGCCCGGGTTCGCAATTGAGACGACGGCAGCCGTACAACCGTACAGCCACGGTGGCGCCCGCATTGCGCCGCAGCCGCCGCGGTGTACGACGGAGGATCGGTGGAGTGACGCGAGGGGCCGGATGCGCGAAACGCCCGGACGAACCGTCGGGCTCGTCGCGGGCGTTTCAGTGCGTGTCTATCACGCCTCCTGGCAAGAGCCAGGATCATCTTCTTGCCTTATCCAACTTCGCGCGCCGTCAACCGATGGGACTGGCCGGCGACGCGCCATGTGAGCCCGGCGGGACCTCCATGGCAAAACCCCCTCATGGTTTCGGGTGGCGTTGCTTTAGGGATACGCCTCCGTCGCACGCGTGTCAAGCTCGATCGATCGAACAGCTCAGTTGTGGAGGAGCGATCGAACAGCTCAGTTGTCGGCGGGCCGCTCGACACGATCGATCACCAGCGTTTCGACGACCCGGCGCCGTGCGTCGAGCCTCGAGCCGAGGTCTTCCTGCATCGCACGCAGCGGCCGGCCTCTTACACCGCCCGACGTTTGGTCACCCCATCACGCCCGGGTACGCCGTGGTCGTGAATCCCGGAAACAGCGGGTCGCGCGGCACGCCGAGGTGCCGCACCGCCACTTCGGCGAACAGGCTCCGGAAGTCCGTCGTCACGGCCAGATCGCGGCCCTCGTGCAGCTGCTCGCGCGCCAAGCCCGGCCAGCGCCCGTACACCGCGCCGCCCTTCGCCGCGCCGCCCAGCACCAGCATCGCCGTGCCGTGACCGTGGTCGGTCCCGCGGTTGCCGTTCTCGCGCACCGTCCGGCCGAACTCCGACATCGTCAGCACCACGACGTCGCGCATGCGCTCGCCAAGGTCGCGATCGAGCGCGGCCAGGCCGTCGCCGAACTCCTTGAGCCGCAGCGCCAGCTGTCCGCGTTCGTTGCCCTGCGCGGCGTGCGTGTCCCAGCCGCCGACATCGGCGAAGGCGACCTCGAGGCCCACGTCGGCGCGAATCAGCTGCGCAATTTGCCGCAGGCTCTCGCCGAACCGGCCGCGCGGATACACGGCCCCGTTGGCCGGCGGGAGGCGCTGCGGCGCCGCGGCCTTCAGCACTCTCACGGCGTCGAAGGTCTCGCGGCCGGTGCCGTAGAGCAAGTCGCGCACGCCTTGCTCGTAGAGCGACTCGAACCCGCGTTTTGCGTCGAGCCCACCCGCGAGCATGGCCGAGTCGCGGATGTCGAACTCCGCCAGTCTCGTCATCGCCACCGCGCCCGCGTCGCCGCGCAGCACGCGCGGCAGCGCGGGGCCGAGCGCCACCGCCCGGAACGGTGAGGCAGCCGGCCCGGGCATGGCGGCCAGCCCACGCGCCAGCCATCCGTCTTCGGTGCTCTTCACGCCCGGCGTGCCGGACTCCATGTAGTCCTGCGCGTCGAAGTGCGACCGCGTCGCGTCCGGCGACCCGCAGGCATGGATCGCGGCGAGCCGCCCCTCGTCCCAGAGCGGCTCGAGCGCCGAGAGCGACGGGTGCAGGCCGAAGAAGCCATCGAGGTCAATGGCCCCCTCGCCGCTCGACGGGCGCGCAATCGCGATGTTGCCGCGCGCGCCGTAGTACTCCGGGTCGCCGTGCGGCACCAGCATGCTCAAGCCGTCCACCGCCCCGCGCTGGAAGATCACGACCAGGACCTTGGACCGCGCCGAGCGCGACTGGGCCAGCGCGCTCCGGACCACGAACCCCGGCACCGCCCCCATCGCCACCAGGGCCAGCGCCCCCTGTTTCATGAACGACCGCCGCGTCCAGGCGTGCATCGCTATCTCCTCTGGAACTCGGGCGAGCCGAGCACGAGCGCCGCGAGCTTGGCCACGTCGGTGTCCTTGGCCACGCGGTCGTCAGCCGTCGTGCGCGTGATCTCGGGGCTCTCGAGCTGTGCCGCCAGTACCGTGCGCGTCTGCGGCGTCGCAGCGCCATGCAGCACCACGGTGAGCAGCCGGTCGAGGACCTGCGCCGGCTCGCCGCGATCGGCGCTGCCGACCAGCGCGTCGAGCGGCACCCGCGCACCGCGAAAGCGGTTGTGCGCCAGCGAGAGCGCGAAGTTCATGCGGCCGAGCAGCGCGCCCGTGTTCACCCACGACTCCGCCCGATCCGGATAGCCGGTCGGCGGCTGCGCCTCGTAGAGCGGCTGTCCGAGCCGTCCCACCTCGCGGGCCAGTTCGAATCCCCCGCCCGCGGCCGCGGCGCCGCGGCCGGATGCCGCCACCAGACGTCCGTCGAGTGCCCGCACCGCGCTCGCCACGACGTCGAACGGCGTCTTGATCTTCGCGCGGTAGGCGTCGCGCGACCAGAATTCGGGCGACGTGACGAGCGTGGTCATCACCGCGCGGATGTCGCCGCCGGTTTGCTGGAAGGTGGCGGCCATGCGCTCGACCAGGGCGCGAGGCGGGTCGTCCTGCACGAAGTGCCGGGCCAGCTTGGCGGAGATGAACCGCGCCGTCGACGGATGGCGGACGAGGATGTCGATCACGCGCTCGCCGTCGCGCTCGCCGCCGCCAGCTGGAATCACCTGGCCGAGGACTCGCTTGGCCCCTGAATCGTGCGCGCGTGGCCGGAAGAGGTAGACGCCGTCGTCACGCGGCCGGTCGATCGTCCATCCGGTGAAGCAGCGCGCCACTTCGGTGACGTCCTGCTGCGTGTAGCCGCCATCCACGCCGAGCGTGTGGAGCTCCATCAGCTCGCGCGCGTAGTTCTCGTTCAATCCCATCGCGCGTCCCGCGAGCCGAGGCAGCGCCGAGACCGGCGAATTCGGACCGCGCGGCATCACGAGGTCCGCGCGCGTGCTCATCCAGTTGTCGAGATAGAAGAGCATCGCGGGATGCCGCGCCGTCGCCAGCACGAGCTCCCGGAAGCTGCCGAGCACGTGCGGACGAATCGCCTCGCGCTCGTACGCAGGCACCATCCAGCGCACCGCGCCTTTCTGGCTGAACACGTTGAAATGGTTGAACCAGAACTGTGCGAGGCGTTCTTCGAGCTGCGCGTCGCTCAGCACCGCGCGCGTGACGAGCGCGGCCTGCATCTGGGCGACGATGGCAGCGGGGCGGCGATCCGCCGGGAACATCTCGCGGAGATCTTGGCGCGTGACCTCACCATTCGCCACGCGCCGTTGCAGGTCGGCCGCCGGGCGCGGATAGTCTCGGAGAAGCTGTGCCGTCGTGGCCCCGAGCACCGGGTAATTCGCCAGGGCCTCGCCCATGACCGGCGACGGCGCCGGGTCCGGGTGCAGTTGGCCCTCGACGTAAGTGGCCAGGCCCAGCGCTTTCACGCGGGCCGGGTCCGCCGGCCGGGGCCCGTACCCGAGGCGGTTGAGCGCGTGCAGGATTTGCTCGTCGTCGGAAAGCGGCGACACCGGCAAGGTCAGCCCGGCGGCCCCACCCGTGGTCGTCAGCGGGGTTTCGGCCTGCCCGACCGTCAAGCCAGCCAGGAGCAGCACACCGGTCATCAGTGCCGCGCGCCTGCGTCTCAAGACCCCGGTCACGTCACATCAGACGGCATAGCCGATGAGATCGTTGTCCCACCTGCCCACCTGGCTACCTGCCTACCTGCCCACCTGCCTCCCCGGTCCGGAAGCGAAGCCAGCGCACCGCGTAGAGTCCCGTGGCCACCGCAACGGCCACACCCATCGCCGCCACCTCGGCCATGGACACCGTTGCGACGATCACGGCGCCAATGGCGGCGCAGGCGAGCAGCGGCACGAGCGGACCGCCCCACAGGTTGAAGGGCGCGCCCTCGAGCCGAACGCCGGTGGCGCGCAGCCGCCACGCGGCGAGGGCCACGACGATGTAGACGAGCAGGCTGGACAGGTTGACGAGAATCGCAAGCTGCTCGAAGGTACCGCTGAGCCCGAAGGCCAGCGCCACGGTCACATAGACCACGACCGCGATGTGTGGTGTGCGCCGCGACGGGTGCACCGCAGCCAGGGCACCCGGCAGGAAGCGGTCCCGGCCCAGCGCGAACAGGCCGCGCGGACCGGCCAGAATCGAACCGCACAGATTCCCGAACATCGACGCGACCGCCGCCGCCAGCATCATCGTGCGCGCCGGCGGACCGTAGGCCGAGCCGGCCGCGGTCGCCAGCGGCGTGACACTCTCATCCGCGAGGGCAGGACCGAGCACGCCTTGCGCCACGATCTGCACGGCCACATACAGCAGCACGACCGCCGCCGTCGCGGCGAGCGCGGCTCGCGGCACGGTCCGCTCCGGCGAGCGCACTTCACCGCTCGGCTGCAGTGCGCTCTCGATCCCGAGAAAGGCGAGGATGATGAGGCCGGCCGTGCCAAACACGTCCGACACCCGCGGCATCTCCGGCCAGGTGAGATAGGGAACGCGCACGGCGAAGGCGCCCAGGACGACGAACGCCACCAGCGGCACCAGCTTGATCACCGTCGCGGCCTCGACCAGGCGCGCTCCGCCCTTCAGGCCGCGGATGTTGATCGTGGCCGCCACGGCCACCACCGCGACCATGACCAGCGGTCGCGCGAACGGAGCGTTCACCCCGGTCAACGCCAGCAGCGACGCGGCGAAGATGCCGGACACGGCGCCGGTCGCCAGCACCGCCGACAGCAGGTTGAGGGCGCCGACGAGAAAAGCCACATACGAACCGAAAGCGGCTTCTGCGTAGGCATAGGGACCGCCGGTGGTCGCGACGCGGCTGCCCGCCTCGGCGAAGCACAGCACCATCAGCCCGGCAATCACCGCGCACACCAGATATGCGAGCACCGCGGCCGGCCCCAGACGGCTGGCGGCGAGGGCCGGCAGGATGAAGATGCCCGCGCCGACGATGTAGTTGAAGATGACGGCGGCGAGCTGCCGCACACCCAGCTCGCGCACCAGCTGCGCGTCGGCGGGGGCGGGTCCGGAGGCGGAATCCGGACGCGGCGGGACCAACTAGGTAAGAAGCGACTTCACGGCAAGGAGCGAGGCGACGAGCGCGATGGCCATCACCGTGCCGCGCTCGCTGAAGGCGACGTCAGGCCAGGGATGCCTGGTCGGCAGCGGGCTCAGCTCGTTGGGCCGGCCGGGCACCCAGCGCGACACGCAGCGGGCGTAGCGATCGTATTGGCGACCGAACATCGATCGCAGGCGCGCCTCCTCCCAGATCACCATCGTGCCGTACTGCAGAGCGAACACCGCCCACGCGATTGGCAGCATCCACACCAGGCCCGAGGCGATGACCAGTCCCGACCAGATCATCCAATTGCCGAGGTAGAGCGGATTGCGCACGATGCGGAACGGACCTGACGTGATCAGAGGCCCCTGGCGGGTGGACGTGCGGGTGCGGGAGATCGTGCCGATGTGGCGGACGGCCCACAAACGCATCAACTCACCCACGATGATGGTGGAGATCCCGATGATCACCGGCCACGGGCCCTCCACTTTTCCAGTCTGCAGTGCAATCACCGCGAGACCGAGAGGGACCGGAAGCCACGATCGCTGACGAAACGCCCACGCGCCGATGCGGACCAAGAGTGGGGCTGCCTGTGTGGGAGTGTACAGCGCAGCCGGGGTGGCGACGGGCTGCGGGGCCGACGATGACATTGCCCTACATAGTAGCCAATCTGGAGCGCGTTCGGGCGCTGGCCGTGGCGAACTGGCTCAGAACTTGACGCGCGCACCCAGTTGCAGCGACCGTGACTCCCCCACGCTGGTCACCTGGTTGAACGACGGCAGCGGGTTCGTCGGATACGGCCCGGCCCCGAAGGTGGCGTTGCGGCTCAGAGCGTTGCGCCGGTTGGTCAGGTTGAAGACCTCGGCCAACGGCTCGATGTGAACCCGGCCCACGGCAAATGGCCGCGCCATGCGCGCGCCGACGCTGAGAAAGTCGCTGCCCGTCCCGGCGTTGCGCCCGATGAAGCGTCCGTCGACTACCGGCCGTCCGGCGGTGCCCTGTACGGTGGTCACGCCTGAGGTGATGTTCAGCGGCAGTGACGAATAGTACTGAAGGACGCCGCCGAGCTCGAAGCCCTCGGCCACCCGGGTCCACTCGGCCCGGCCGCCGGGTACCCGCCACGATCCGTCGACCACGAGGCGGTGGCGCTGATCGTCGTCCGAGCGGCCCCAATCCTTCGACAGGTCGTGCGGATCGATCGGGGAGCTGAAGAACGCTTCGCCGACGTTGTTCAGCGACTTCGACAGCGTGTAACTCACCCGCAGGCGTCCGCCGGCCCCGGGCCGGGCGACGAACGAGGCCAGCAGGCCGTGGAACGACGATTCGCCCGCCGAAGAATACCGGCTGTCGTTGGCGTAGGCAGGGTCGGGACGGCATCCGTTGTTGCCCCCGCTCGGCGCGCAGGACGGCACGTTCTGGTTGATCTGCATCAGCAGGTGCACGCCGCGGACGTACTGGTAGCCCACGCTCGCAGTGGTCCGGCCGCCGAGTTGCTGCTCGAACTCCACGCTGGCCTGGCGTGAGTAGGCATGCTGTAACGCGCGGTCGATGGTCGTGAAGTTCACCAGCGTGGCGGAGGGCACCGCGGCCGCGAGCACCGCCGGAAAGGCCGGGGCGCCGCTTTGCGCCGGCGACAGGCTGACGCTCGTCTGCCGCAGCTGCGCCAGGTCGGAGGTGTTCCCGGCCGAGAGCAGCGCGTTGGCGACCGCGCGCAGCGGCACCCGATCGAAATAGACGCCGGCATTTCCGCGCACGACGCTGCGGCGCGACGCGGTGGGCGTCCATGCGGCGCCGATCCGCGGCGCCAGGTTGTCAGCATCGAGCCGGACTGTGTCGAGCCACTGCAGGTCGTAGCGGAGTCCGAGGTTCAGCGTGACCGCGGCACCGACCTTCCATTCGTCCTGCGCGTAGACGCCGAGCGCCGGACTCGACTGCTCCACCCGCGTCGCGCCGAAGGTCTGAGTGAAGCCCGACGTGTTGTAGGTGCCGGCGAGGAAGTTCGCAAGCGACGCAAAGGTGTAGGCGCCGCGCCCCGCGCGCGGGAAGGTGATGGTGTCGTCGTTGACCAGGAGATCCACGCCCGCCCGCAGCGCATGCGCACCGCGCTGATGCGAGACCGTGTCCACGATCTGCACCAGACGATTGACCCGGCCAGTGGGGCTCGACGAGAGCGTCCCGAAAGTGGCGATGCCGGCAATGGACACCGCCGGACCGACCGCGTCCTCGGGCGGCGCCTGCAGGTCGCCCCAGGCGACCTGCGCCCGGGTCTCGTTGACCGTGCGATTCGAGAACGTCATCGTGTGGCCGGCGGCCACGGCGAGGTCGCGGTTGTCGAGGGCAGCCGATGCCGTCGGGGCGTTCAGCGCGCCCGCGTTCCTGGCCCTGGCCGCCTGGACGTCGTAGCGCGAGAGGCGTGCGCTCGTCTGCTGGCGGCCGCTGATCACATGGTCGCCCTTCACCAGCAGCTGCGAGGTCTCGACCGGGTTGTCGTAGAGCCCGGTCGCCACCGGCGAGCCGGGATACGTCACCGCCCTGAGCCGGACGTTGATCAGCGCGGCATTGGCGTCGGCGATCGTCGTGAGGCCGTCCTGATCGAGATCCCGGCGCTCGGCGTTCACGAAGAAGAACGACCGGTCGCGGCGGATGGGTCCCCCGAGCGTGCCGCCGGCCTGCGTCTGCGTCATCGGCAGCCGTGTCCCCGTCAACGCGTTGGGCGCGTTGAGCGCGCGGTCGCGGAAGAACCCGTAGACGTCGCCGTGGAACGCATTGGTGCCGCTGCGCGTGATCACGTTGACGAAGCCGCCGAGGGCCCGGCCCATTTCGGCCTGGCCCCCGGAGGTCACGACCTGTAACTGTTCCACCGCGTCCACGCCCACCGGGATGCCGCTCAAGCCGGCCGCATCGTCGTTGGCCGACAGGCCATCCACGATGAAGTTGTTGGAGAAGTTGCGCTGGCTCGACACCGACAGGCCCACGCCCGGGACGGCCGAGGTCTCGGCAAAGAGCTGATTCCCCCCCAGGTTCGGCGGCGCCACGCCTGGCACGAGCAGGGCGAGATCGAGGAAATTGCGGCCATTCAGCGGCACGCTCTCGATCTCGGTCCGAAGCACGGTGCCCGCGATCTGGCTGCGGGCCGCCTCGATGACGGGCACCGCTGCCGCCACCTGCACCGTCGTATCGAAGCCGGCGACCTGCAGCGTCACCGGCAGCTCGAACGCCGACGCCACCGTTACCGTGAGCATCCGCACCGCGTCGGAAAAGCCTGCGCGACTGATCAGGATTTCGTACACGCCGACTCTGAGGTACGGAAACCGGAAGCGGCCCGTGTCATCGGACTCGCGTTCGGTAGACTGGTTGGTGTCGAGGTGGCGCGCCACCACGCGCGCCGCCGGCACGACGGCTCCCTGCGCGTCCACGACGCGGCCGCTCACGCTGCCGAAGTTGACCGTTTCCTGCGCCGCGGCAGGCGTCACCGCGCACGCCGCGCACGCCGCCACGCAGGCGGCCGCACGGATCCATCTCGAGATCTGCATGACAACGTCGCTCCCAGGACACGCCGGTTGGTGGCCATGGGTCCGGAGACCCATCCCTGCGCCGGCGTACACACGCCGGCTGGCCGACCGATGACCGGAACGCGTCAGGCGCGCGGAGGAGGACTGTCGGGCGGGCGGGCAGGACGCACGGGGCGCTCGCCAGTCGCGGCGAGCGTCAGCGTGGTGCCTGAAGGTGCGAGGGACTGCAGGACGGGTTCGGGAACCGTGAGCGCACCCAGCACGGGGATCAGCGCGAAGATCGACTCGGCGCCCGCCCCGCACCAGCGCGGCGTGCCGGCCGGCACCGGCCGGGGCGCGGTCCGCTGGTGCATCGGACACATCCGCGCCGCCGAGTGGTCGCAGGTGCAGTCGTCCCCGGCCACGACGGCCATGCCCGGGCGGGCGGTCGTCAGCATGATGGTGCTGGCGGTGACCGCCAGGCTCAAGTGACACGCAGCCACGAGCAGCGCATAGAGCGCGGCGCGCGCACGAAGGTGCCTGGCCAGGGCCGTCACCCCGTCATCATACGACGGGCCAGGGACGGTGGGACAGGTGGACTGGCCTGACCCTAGCGGGCCACATCGTAGACCGCACGCAGATGCGCCACCAGATCGGCCATGGCGAAAGGCTTTTGCAGAATCGTGCTGGTGATGTCGAGATGTGCAGCTTCGGCCACGGCCTGGTCGTAGTAGGCGGACATGAACACGATCGGGAGGCGCGGTGACCGCCGGCGGATCTGGCGGGCCACCTCGAACCCGTTCTGCTTCGGCAGCATCACATCGCTGAGGAGCAGGTCCACCGGGCACCCGGCTTCCAGATCCAGCGCCTCCTCGCCCGATGCCGCGGCGATCACGTCGAAGCCGTCGGCGCGCAGCGCCCGGCCGATAAGTTCGCGGACCGCGTCGTCGTCCTCGATGAGGAGCACGACCGGCCCGGCGGGCGGCACCCCGGTAAGCGTTGGGGCGGCTGCCTTGCGAAGCTCGATCACGCTGGAAACGCGCGACACGATCTCGGGCGAGATCCCTTCGGGGCTCGCCATGCGGGCGAGCACGTCCACCCGCAGTTCCTCGGGCAGGAGCGTCGCCAGTTGCGCCGCGTTGGCCGGCTGCAGGTGCGCGAGAATCAGGGCGATCGTCTGCGGGTGCTCGCCGAGGGTCAATTTCGAGAGTTGCTGCGAGTCCTCGCACTCCAACGGGGCGGAGCCGGCGTTGGACTGGAACGCGCGCATCACGCGGTCGATCATCCGGCGCGCGGTATCGCGCCCGAAGCTCGCGACGAGCACGCGCGTGGCGGACTCGATGTCGCCGCGGGCGACGTGCTCGGCGGCCACCGCGGTGTGGTGGAACTCCTCGAGGATCTGCGCGCCCATCTTCGACGAGACGCGGCCGAGCGCCGCCATTTCGCTGAGCAGAATTTCGATCTCATCCTCGGACAGGTGCTCGAACACGCTGGCGGAGGCGTCCTCGCCGATCATCAGCAGGACGATCGCGGCCTTCCGCAGCCCCGACATCGTCTCGACGTTCACGTGACCTCACCTCTTCCCTTCATCCAGCTGAGCCAGTCACATCGCAAGCGGAGTGCCCGCGCAGACACGCGCACTCAGGGACGAGCGCGGTCGGATGCCGTTTCCGCGGACGGTGGACCGACAGCCGGCCGCTGGCCCGTCCGGACGGTGGCAGCGGTGCGTATTACGGCGCAGGATGGGCACGCCCATTGCTCACCCGGGTGACGGCGATTCGGCGCCCCCGGTCGCCGGTCCGGCACTAAAGCCTGGACCTTCAAGAACATGAGCGACGGACCGTGCCGGAATTCCGACCTGCCGAACCTACTCGGGCGACGGGTTTCCGACACTTCGCACCGCCGCAAGAGTCAAAACCATGACGCAGCCCCCTCCCACTGTGCTGGTCGTCGAAGATGACCTCGCGCTCCGGGCCACCATCGTCGAATCGCTCGAAGCCAGCGGGTTCGCTGCGGCGCAGGCATCCGACGCCGCCGACGCGATCGAGCGCCTGCAGGGATTCGCCTACGACGGGCTCGTGGTCGATCTGAAGCTGCCGGATGCCGACGGGATGACGGTGCTCGACGAGGCGCTGGCGCGCTACCCGCTGATCCGCGCGGTGGTGATCACCGGCTTCGGCGGCGTCGAAGAGGCGGTGACCGCGATCCGCCGCGGCGCGGTCGATTTCCTGATCAAGCCGTTCCAGCTGTCGCAGCTCTCACGC
>Ga0070675_100001261_pt1 | contig 18507 bp, 18 predicted proteins | sample KBSM43metaG_FD_65343 | JGI IMG/M metagenome (GOLD analysis project Ga0070675, IMG submission 65343) | Miscanthus rhizosphere microbial communities from Kellogg Biological Station, Michigan, USA - KBS M4-3 metaG | ecosystem: Host-associated > Plants > Roots > Rhizosphere > Soil ... | reverse complement strand
GGCGTCTCGTGGACCGGCGCGACGTCCGCGGCGAAGATCCTGAAGCCGGGCGATCTCGTCCTCGTCTCCGTCGAGAAGCGGAAGGACGGCGAGCTCGTGCTGGCGCTCGACCAGGAGCCCCGGGAGCAGGGCGCCGCCCTGATCCTCGAGAACGCCAGCGGCGCCGTGCGGGCGATGGTCGGAGGCTCGGACTGGACCCAGTCGAAGTTCAACCGCGCGACGCAGGCGCTCCGGCAGGCGGGCTCCGCGTTCAAGCCGTTCGTCTACCTGACCGCGCTCGAGCAGGGGTACACGGCGGCGGACACCGTCTTCGACGGCCCGCTGTCGATCGTGATCGACCCGCGCCAGCCCCCGTACCGCCCGTCGAACTACGACTCCAAGTTCCACGGGATCGTGACCTTCCGCAAGGCGCTGGAACACTCGTACAACATCCCCGCGATCCGCGTCGCGCAGATGGTCGGCCTGCGTCACGTGATCGAGACCGCGCACCGCCTCGGAGTGCGCGAGAAGCTCGACGCCTACCCGTCGCTCGCCCTCGGCGCGTTCGAGGTCAGCCTCGTCGAGCTGACCTCGGCGTACACGGTGTTCGCGAACCAGGGGCTCGCCTTTCCGCCCTACACGATCGAGCGCATCACCGACTCCAACGGCGACACGCTCGAGCAGACCCACCCCGACCCGCGAGAGGTCGAGACCCCGCAGGCCGCGTACCAGCTCCTCCAGATCCTGCGCGGCGTCACGCAGCGCGGCACGGCCGGGCCCGCCGTGGCGCGCGCGGGGCTGAAGCTGAACATCGCGGGAAAGACGGGAACCACGAACGACTTCACGGACGCGTGGTTCATCGGCATGACGCCGCGCTACACGGTCGGCGTCTGGGTCGGCAACGACCAGAAGACGCAGTCCATCGGCAAGGGAGCGGAGGGCGCGAAGGTCGCGCTGCCGATCTGGATCCGGATCATCGAGAAGATGCGCGACAACGGCCGGATCGACCCGCAGGAGGACTTCGAGGTCCCGCCGAACATCGTCCTGACGCCGGTGGACTACGAGACCGGGCTCAAGGCCACGCCCGACACGCCTCTCCCGGTCCTGGACGCGTTCGTCAGCGGCTCGCAGCCGACGGAGGAGTGGAGCTCCCGCTCCGGCGACATCTCGCGCCTGCCGTGGTCGCTCCAGCAGCCGTTCTACGTGCCGAAGAAGGGCGAGCTGCCGGAGAACGCCGAGGTCCCGCCCGAGCCTCCGAAGCCCTGAGTGGACGGGCCGCCCGACGTATTAGCGCTGGCTAATATGTTTCGGGTCGCGGGCGGCAGGGGTATCGAGGCTTAGGAGACCGGAGCCCCGATCGCCTGGACGTCGACGGTCAGGGTCGCGACGACGTCCCGGTGCAGGCGGACGTGGACCGTGTGGGCCCCGACGCGGCGGATCGGCTCGGCGAGCTCGATGCGGCGGCGGTCCACCTCGATCGACTTCGCGGCGAGCGCGTCCGCGATCTCCGAGGCGGTCACCGACCCGTAGAGCTGCCCCTCGTCTCCGGCCTTCTTCGTAACGACGACCGTGAGCCCGTCGACCTGCTTCGCGACGCCCTCGGCCACGCCCTTCTCGGCGAGCGTCTTCTGTTCGTACTTCTTCTTCTCCTCGCCGAGCCGGCGCACGTTGGCCTCGGTCGCCTCGTAGGCGAAGCCGCCCGGGAAGAGGTAGTTGCGCGCGTAGCCGGGCTTGACCGTCACGGTCTCCCCGCGGTGCCCGAGCCCGCGCACGTCGTCGGCCAGGATGACTTTCATGATTGTTCCGTTCTCCCTCCGCCCTTACGGCGGAAATCCACGTACCAGTCGAACAGTCCCAGGAGCGCCACGCCGACGTTGAGCGGAATGTAAGAGACCACGACGTAGAGCCCCGCCCGCAGCAGGCGGAACCGAAACCATCTCCGAAAGAAGTGGCAGATGATAGAGAGGCCGGCCACGAAATACAAGGCCGCCAGGGGGATGAGAAGGTTGCCCGCGATACGGGCCGCCTCTCCGGGCAGCAGGCCGAATCCGGCGCCCGAGGCCGCGAAGAGCCCCGCCGCGGCGGCCGGGACCCGCAGGGTTTCGAACCTCGCCGCGTCCGCCGTCGCCCCGGGCCGCGCCGCCAGGGCGCCGCCGTAGAAGGCGATCGCGGCCCCGGCGACCCACATCGCGCCGAACAGTCCCCACAGATAGCGGCGGGCGATCTCCCGCGAGCTCTCGAGCGTCGAGCGAACCCGCGCGACCGTGTCGGCGTCCGCGCCGGAGCGGCGGTACGACTCCGCCACACCGGGAGTCACGCGGTCGAAAGTGGCCGTGATCTCGCTCTCGAGGGACTGCCCGGGCGAGCCCGCCGACACCGCCGCCAGTCCCGCGATGAGCGCGACGCCGGCGATGCAGAGCCCGAGGTAGCAGCGCGAGGGATCCGCTCCGGCACGCAGGAAGCCGACGCTGGCGGTCGGCAGTCCGACCACGGCGGCCGCGAAGAACGCCATCGCGAGCGCCGAGAGGCCTCCCGCGGTCGCCCAGCCGAGCCCCAGCACGACGGCCGCGGCGACGAGGCCCGCGAGCGCCCCTGCCGCCACCCCGCGGCGATGGGCGATCCTCACGACCGGGATGGCCGCGAGCGGGATCCCGAGCGTCCCGAAGATCGGCAGCGCGAGAAACGCGGCGAAGAGCGCCGCCGACGCCGCGCCGGCGACCGGAATCTCGAACCGGTTCAGCGACGGCGTGGGAGTCGCCGCGTGCGCGTCCTGCGAGCTCATGTTCGGGAGACGGGCTTCCTCAGAGGAAGAGCGCGGGCGGAAGCCGACGCGGAGCGTGCGCCGCGAAGGCGGCCCGATGCGCCCGCCCCCGGCCCGTCGCCTCTCCCCTCGAGGCTCGCCTCAGTCCGTCGCGTACGGCAGCAACGCGATCGAGCGGGCGCGCTTGATCGCCGTCTGGAGCTTGCGCTGGTGGAGGGCGCAGGTGCCCGAGATCCGCCGCGGCAGGATCTTGCCCCGCTCGGGGATGAATCCCTGGAGCAGCTTCACGTCCTTCCAGTCGATGTACTCGAGCTTCTCCGCGCAGAACTTGCAGACCTTGCGCCGGCGGACGAAGAACTTCTTTCGGCCTCCGGTCTTGCCGTCGCGGCCCGCGGCTGCGCCGCGTCCTCCGGAGCGTCCTCCCGGTCCCGATCTCATGACTCACTCCTTTCGGCCGGCTGGGCTGCCTGAGGCGGCGCCGGCGCCGGAGCGCTCGCGCCTTCGGCCGGCGGTGCGGCGGGCGGACGGGGCGGCCGGCGGGCCGTCTTCTTGCGAATCCTCTCCGCCATCTTCGCCGCGCGCCTCAGGTCCTCGTCGACGCGGACCGCGAGGTGGCGCAGCACCTGGTCGGACAGTCCCAACCGGCGCTCCGTCTCGGCGACCGTGGCGGGCTCGGCCTCCACCTGCCAGTAGACGTAGTGGGCCTCGCGCTTGCGCCCGATCGGGAAGGCGAGGCGCCTGCGGCCCCACGGCTCTTCCTTGACGAAGTTGGCGCCCCCGTCGGCCAGGATCTTCCGGTATTCGCCCGCGAGCTTCGTCGCGTCGTCGTCGTTCAGGTCGGGCGTGACCAGCACGACGATGTCATACAGCCTCATCGATACCTCCTCGTGGATGTCAATCCGGAACGACTTCGTCCGGAGAGGAAGGTTGAACGTTCGCTCGCCGCATCGCGGCGTCGATTCCCTGTGTGAGCCAGAGCCGAAGCACGTCCGCCGCCCGGCCGACGCTGTCCCCGAAGATCTCGCGCTCGGCCTTCGGCATCGGCTCGAGAACGTAGTCCGCGAGGTCTCGCTCGCGCGAGTACCGCTCGCCCCGGATCCCGACGCGCAGGCGCGGGAACTCGGTCGTTCCGAGATGCTGGATGACCGATCGCAGCCCCTTCTGCCCTCCGGCCGTCCCGCGCGGTCGCAGCCGCAGGGCGCCGAGCGGAAGGTCGATGTCGTCGACGACGACGCAGAGCTCCGACTCACTCACATCGTGTTTCTGGCAAAGAGCGCGAACCGCCTCACCCGAGGCGTTCATGTAAGTCTGCGGAAGCGCGAGGAGCACCGGCTCCTCTCCGATCCGACCCCGCCCGACCCGCGAGGAGCACTCGCGCGACCGGATCCGAATCCCCGACTCCGCCGCGAGCGTCTCCACGACCCGGAAACCGGCGTTGTGGCGTGTGGCCTCGTACTCCTCGCCCGGGTTGCCGAGGCCGACGATCGCGCGCAGAGACTACTTCTCCTTGTCCTTCTCCTTCTTCTCGGGCTTCTTGTCGCCCTTCTCGCCCTCCTCGCCCTCCTCGCCCTCGGTGGCGGCCTTGCCCTTCTTGAGGACCTCGGGCTCGGTCGCCTCGGCTCCGGCGGCGGCCTCGGCGGCGACCGGCTCCTCCTCGCGAGTCGGGTGCGCGACGTGCGCGACGACCTTCTCGGGGTTGTCGACGATCGTCATGCCCTCGATGGGCGGAAGCTCCGAGATTCGGATCGCGTCTCCGATCGCGAGGTTCGTCACGTCGACGGCGATGTGCGCGGGGATGTTCGCCGGCAGGCACTCGATCTCGATCTCGCGCGTGACGACGTCGAGGATGCCGCCTTCGTTCTTGACGCCGGTGGCGAGGCCGACGATCTCGATCGGCACGCGAACGGTGATCTTCACGTCCATGAGGACGCGGACGAAGTCGATGTGAAGGGGCTTGCGCGAGACGGGGTGGCGCTGCAACTCGCGGATCATCGCGTGGCGGCTCTGATCCGATCCGGCCAGCTTGAGGAGGAAGATGGCGTTCTCGCCCGCTCCTCCCCGGAACGCGTCCGAGAGCGCCTTGTGCTCGACGGAGATGGGGACGTTCGCCTTCCCGGCGCCGTACACGACGCCCGGAATGCGGCCCTCGGCGCGCGACCGGCGGGCCGCGCCCTTCCCGGCCGCCGAGCGTTTCTCGACGTTCAACTCGATGGTCTTCATGAGCCCTGCTCCGCGCGGCGGGGCCGCGCAAAGAGGCGGATTCTACACAAAAAGGGACGAAACGGAAGCCCCGTCGTGGATCCGCTGGATCGCCTCCCCCAGGAGGGGCGCCACCGACAGGGCCCGGATCCGGGGGCAGCGGGCGATGGCGGCCTCGACGTTGATCGTATTGGTGACCAGAAGTCGCTCGAGCTTCGAGGCCTGGATCCGGTCGAGCGCCGGTCCCGAAAGGACCCCGTGGACCGCGGCCGCGTAGGTCCGCCGCGCCCCGCCGCGCCGCAGCGCCTCCTCGGCCTGCACGAGCGTCCCGGCCGTGTCGATGATGTCGTCGAGGATGAGGACGTCCTTGCCCTCCACGTCGCCGACGACGTTGAGGATCTCCGTCTCGTTCTTCCCCGTGCGCCGTTTGTCGATGACCGCGAGCGACGCGTCCAGGCGCTTGGCGATCGCCCTGGCCCGCGTCAGGCCCCCGACGTCCGGCGACACGATGACGAGGTCCTCGAGGTCCAGCTTCCGGATCGCCTCCAGGAGCACGGGCGCCGCAAAGAGGTGGTCCACGGGGATGTTGAAGAAGCCCTGGATCTGGGCCGCGTGAAGATCCATCGTCAGGATGCGGTCCGCGCCCGACGCGGTGAGCAGGTCGGCCATGAGCTTCGCGGCGATCGGGACGCGAGGCTTGTCCTTCTTGTCCTGTCTCGCGTAGCCGAAGTACGGCAGGACGGCGGTGATGCGCGACGCCGACGAGCGGCGGAACGCGTCGAGGAGGATGAGCAGCTCCATCACGTGGTCGTTGACGGGCGAGCTCGTCGGCTGGACGACGAAGACGTCGGCGCCGCGGACGTTCTCGTCGATCTGGCAGTAGTCCTCGCCGTCCGAGAAGTTGTAGAGCGTCAGCTCCCCGAGCGGCAGCCCGAGGTACGCGCAGATTTCCTGCGCGAGCGCCGGGTGCGCGCGTCCGGAGAAGATCTTCAGCTCTCCGTAGGTGAAGTGCGTGGTCAAGCGAGCGGGATTCTAATCGGGAACGCGCGGGCGCGCCACGCCGTTCAGCCGTGTCGTGCGGGAAAGCCGACGACCGCGGCGCGCCGTACGAGCTCGTCCACCTCGGGGTGGTCCGCGCCGCTCGCGAGCGCGTCGCGGGCCGCCGGGCCGAGCGTGAACCGCTCGGGCATGTAATCGCGACACTCGCCGTTCTCGAAGGCGAACCACGGCGAGGGCATCTCGAGCGCGTAGACGGATTCGCCCGAGTCGCCGCGCGAGACCTCGCGATAGAGCGAGTGGACGCGTCGCACGCCTTCCGCATGCGGCCACTTGCCGAGCGGGCCGTGGTCGCGGAAGAGGGTCTCGTCGCCGCTCGCCGCCAGGGACAGCCACTTCGCCCCCGCCGTGTCCGCGGGAACGGCCGGCCCCGACAGATCGGGGGCGAGCCCGAGCAGGTAGCGCGACAGCACCGCCCTGTCGGAGACGAGCGCCCGGCGCATGCGGGGGAACAGGGCGGCGTATTCCGCGGGCGCGAGCTCGTACCCCTCGCGAGGCTCCACGTCGCGGTTGCCGAAGCGCGCGAGCAGGATCGCTCCCTCCGGACCGACGATCCGCGACAGCTCCGAGACGCACAGGAGCTTGCGCAGGAAGTAATGGAATGCGTCCGCGCAGAACACTCCTCCGAACGACGCCGGAGGAAACGGGAGAGGTCCGTCCGCGTCGGCGCAGACGTATTCCGCGGCGGGAGCGATCCACCGCCGGGCCACGTAGAGCTCGAAGAAGTTGCGGTCGAGCCCGACGAAGGCGCGACCCGGGTGCCTCGCGGTCCAGTAGTGCAGCGTGTGTCCGAAGCCGCAGGCGACGTCGAGCACCGGCCTCTCGTCGCGCGGAAGGAGCGCCGCGAGAGCGAGACTCGTGAGGTGGCGAGGCTGGGCGAACCGGTGGCGAAAGTGGTGGTACAGCTCGCTGCGCCGTGCCCGGCGGAAGTAGTAGTCGAACGCGTCGGCGGCGGTCCTGGAGCCGGCGCCGGCCTCGAGGCGTCCGACGAGGAGCGGCTCCACCCCCCGCGAGCCGCGGACCCACGCGTCCTCGAGGCGCCGGCGCAGTCTGCCCTGCGCCCCTTCGGGAAGGAGGTCGACGGCGTCGAGCCCGCGCCGGACCCACGGGGGCGGAACGGCGAGCAGAAGCAGGAGGGCCCGTCCGTCCTCGCCGCGGCGGATCAGGTCGAGGAGGCGCGACGGCCGCGGGCCGCGGATCAGCGGCGCGTCGACCGTCTGCATCATCATGTCGACGCGTCCCTCGCGCCGGAAGATCGGGATGCCCCCGAGGAGCGGGACCTCCCCGCAGGGGCACGTCAGGACGGCGGTGACGATCTCCCCGTCTTCCTCGCGGGCGTGCGCCGCGCGAAGGCGGCCGCCGCAGAACGGGCAGACCAGGAATTCGAGGGTGGACGACCTCATCGAGCGGTCGTCCCGCGACGAGCTTCAAGTCTCAAGTGGCAACCCTCAAGCGGATGGTCCCTCGGTGAGCGGATGAGCCGCCGCGGCTGCGCCCGGCCGCAACGGGAAATTGGGAAACTCGAGCCCGGAAAGCACACGCTGGCTGGGGCGCTAGGACTCGAACCTAGAAATGCCGGCTCCAAAGGCCGGTGCCTTACCAGTTTGGCGACGCCCCAATACGCGGAATTTTACCCCGCGGCCTCCGACTCGGCCGGCCGGACCGGCTCGGGCGGCGGGGCGTCGACGGGCGCCGTGGTCCGCACACGGTCGTATTCCTCGAGAATCCGCTTCTCCATCCGCTCGCGCGTCTCGCGATTGAGCGGGTGCGCCACGTCTTTGAACTCGCCGTTCTTCTTGCGCTTCGAGGGCATCGAAATGAAGAGGCCGTTCGGCCCCTGGATGACCTTCAGATCCGAGACGAGGAAGCAGTCATCGAGAACGATGGACACGTACGCCTTCAGCTTCTCCTCGGTGACGGGAAAGACCTTGACCTGCGTGATGTTCATGGGATTCCTCCGGTGGGGCGGGTTCTTTCGAGGTATTCCGCTCGCGAGAGGCTCCGGCACGGGACGACCCTCGCGTCCGGGTGACGGCGTCGCAGCGCCTCGATCGTCCCCGGAGGCGCGCCGCTGAGCACGATCGTGGCTCCCGAGCCGCTGATTGCCCAGTCGGACGTCGCCGCCGCCGCCGAATGCACGTACGTCCCCATCCGAGGTTCTATCGCTAGCACGGCAGGTGCCAGATCGTTGGGGCCGAGATATCTCGTCCGGTCCGGGTCATCGAGCGCGAGCCTCTCCGGCAGCGTCCCGCGGCCCGCGAATTCCCGGTACACCGCCGCGGTCGACACCGGGAACGGCGGGACGAGCAGCAGCAGCTCGGCCCCGGCTCCGTCGTCGGGCCGGGCCGCCACCCGGTCGCCCCGCCCGGAGACGTCCGCCTCTCCCCCCGACAAGAAGAACGGGACGTCGCTGCCGAGACCGGCCGCGAGCCGGACGAGGTCGTCGTCGGGGACGGACAGCCCCCAAAGGGCCGCGAGGAGCCGGAGCGTGCACGCCGCGTCCGAGCTTCCGCCGCCCAGCCCACCGCCGGCGGGGACTCGCTTCTCGAGGCGGATCTTCGCCCCGAGCCGGGTCCCGGCGGCGTCGGCGAGACGCACCGCCGCGCGGAGGACGAGATTCTCCGGACCCGATGGAAGCGTGGGGTCGTCGCACGAGAGCTCGAGGACGTCCGATTCCTCGGCGCGGAGCGTGTCCGCGAGGTCGATCGTCACCATCCGCGACCGGAGCTCGTGGTACCCGTCGGGCCGCAGCCGGCCGACGCGAAGCTCGCGGTTGATCTTGCAGGGAGCGTCCGCGGACAGCGATACGGATAAGGATCCCTTCACGGCGTCGAGCCCTCCGGGGTCTTCGATTCACCAGCCGGCTCGGAGGCGACCAGTCGCAGCGCGAGGCTGCGCGACTGACCATCCTCCTCGACCGACACCCGCTCCGGCCACGGCCGAGGCGCCGCGCCCTCGTACGTCACCGACAGCGACCCGGCCTCTCCCGTGATCCGCATCGAGAGGAGCCGGGCGTCCTTCGAATCGACCACGGCGTTCGCGCGGATCGGCCCCTCGAAGACGAGCAGGCAAGCCGCCCCGTCGCAGCCGGCGATCTTCGCGGGATCTCCGGGCCATGCGCCGACGAGGACCGATTTCAAGAGCCTCGGGTCGACCGGGAAGGGACGGCGGCCGCCGCTCTTCAACGTTCCGTCCGCGTACTCCGCGACCGGCGAGCCGAAGGGACCGGTCAGCGACGCGCGGCGGACGTCGGACCCGTCGTAGGTCACCGCGAGAGTCCCGGGCAGCGCCGGGACGCCCTTGCCCGAGAGCCGCGCGTCGTAGAGGAGACGCGACGCCGGAAGCGCCTCCGCCCGCCTGCGAATTGCAGCCCACGCGTCGAGCGCCTCGCGCCCCTGGAGCTCGGAGGCCGGGGAGTAGTGGGCGGCGGTCCGTTGCGACGCGCAGCCGGCCGAGACGAGGAGGCCGACGAGAACGGCGCCGGCGAGAGGGCGAGCCGACCGAATCCGCGAACCCTCCCGCACCGTCCTCTTCAGCGGGTGCGCGTCACCGCTGCGACGTGAGCGCGCGTCACCGCTGCGACGTCAGCGCGCATCACCGCTGCGACATGAGCGCGCTTCACCGCTGCGACACCGGCGCCCGCGCCTTCTGCAGCTTCTGCTTTACGCGATCGGGCTCCTCGGTCTGGAGCTCGAGGGCCTTCTCCCAGTTCTGGATCGCGCCGGCCATGTTGCCGCGCTTCATCTCGAGATCGCCCAGGTGCTCGGCGATCGTCGGGTCCGTCGGCTCGCGGCGGTGCGCCTCGCGCAGATTCTTCTCGGCGGATTCGATTCGACCCAGGCGGAAGTACACCCAGCCGAGAGAGTCGAGGTACGCGGCGTTGCGGGGCTCGCGACCCACTGCCTTCTCGAGCATCTCTCGAGCCTTTTCGAGCTGCACTCCCTTGTCCGCCCACATGTAGCCGAGGTAGTTCTGTGTCGCCGCGTCGTTCGGCCGGCTCGCGAGGAGCTTGAGGAAGACCGCCTCGGCGCCCGCGGAATCCCCGTCGCGTTCCAGGCTCGACCCGAGGCGGAACTGCGCCTCGGTGTTGTCCGGGTTCTTCGCGCAGACCTCGCGGGCGATGCGCGCCGCGTCCCCGAACTTCTTGAGCCGCGCATACGCGTCCGCCGCCGCCAGCATCTTCTCGAGGTCCCCGGAGGATCCCAGCGCCTCCAGCTTGGCCGCCGCGGCCTTCTGGTCGCCGGTCCGGTACCGGAACTCCGCCTCGGCCGCCGCCCACTCGGGGTCGGGGTCCGCGGCGGCGAGCGACTTCGCGAGAGCCAGACCGGCCGCATAATCCTCGCCGTCGCGATCGGACGCGAGTGCGATCCGAGCGGCGCGCGGCTGAACCTTCCCGTTCGACAGGGCGAGGGGAACGAGAATCCTGCGCGCCTCGGCCCAGTTGCGCTCGAGGTATGCGATGAACCCGAGCTCGATCCGAGCCGAGTCCCGGGCCTCGACCTTCTTCGGGTCGTCGCCGGCCCGGCGGATCATGTCCTCGTACATCGCGCGGGCCTCGGCGAAGCGGCGCTCGCGCACCAGCTCCGACGCGAGAGCGCGGCGCGTGCCGGCGTCGTCGGGATCCGCCTCGACGAGGCTGCGCAGGATCTTCTCGGCCTCGGCCGAGCTCTCGCGCTCGAACAGCACCATCGCGAGGAGCCGCTTGCCCGCGCGGTTCTCGGGCCGCTTCGCAACGAGGTCGCGGGCCCGCTTCTCGGCTTCGTCGAACTTACCGGCCCGGGCGAGGTCGAGGACGATGCGCTCCTGGATCGCCGAGTTGTCGGGATCGCGATGCGCGAGGTCGGCGAGGAGCACCTGCGCCTCGTCCAACTCGTCCTGGTCCTCGTAGAGGTCGACCAGCGCCGCCGCGATCTCGCGGTCGCCCTGGTCCTGCGCGAGCAGGCTCTTGTAGAGGCTCTCCGCCTCCTTCCAGCGCCCGCTCTTCGCCATGGCTTCGGCCGACATGCGCTGGATGATGGGTTGCCCGGCGAGCTCGGGCAGGTCGTCGAGAACGGCGGCCGCCTCGCGCGCGCGATCGGCCGCGAGCAGCGCGCGGGCGAGGCTGACGGAGGTCGCGATGTCGTTCGGCGCCAGGCGGTGCGCCGCCGTGAGCTGCTCGATCGCGGCCGGCAGCCGCGACGGGTCCTTTTCGGCGCTGGCGAGCTCGAGGGCGCCGAGCAGCCGCCGCGCCTCGGCGAGGTCCGGGTCCAGGCGGACGGCCTCGCGGGCCTCGCGGATGGCTTCGTCCGAAACGTTCAGGTCCCTCAGGAGCTGCGCATACTCGAGATGGACGATCGGGTCGTTGGGCACGATGCCGAGCGCCTTGCGGTAGAGCTCGAGGGCCTCCTGGTAGCGGCCGTCCGCGACGGCCGACCGCGCCGAGAGGAAGACCCGGCGACTCTCGACGAGGTCCGGCTCGGGCGACGCGGAGGCCAGCCGGGCGACCGCCGACAGCGCGGCAAACGCGGCGATGACGAGGCCCCGTTTCACCGCGGCAGAGTAACACGCGAAGCGGCGCGGACCCGGTCCGCGGCGGGCCCTCTCGGACGGCTCTCGAGTCGCCTCGCGGGCCCTGTTGACGGCCGTCGATTCCTCGCTCATGAAGCTCCTTCGGTTCGCTCGGTACGGCGACGCGGCGAGCTCGATCTCGATCCGTCGAGACGGCGACGCCGGAAGCGAGGACGCATGCTCCCGATCTCGCAAACCAGATCGACGGGAGAGAAATGCCGTCAATCCCGACCCGGTTCCCCGCGCCCGCGAGCTCGCACGCGTCCGCTCGATCGACGAGCGTCTCTTCTCGCCTTCTTGCCGGATGCTCTCGGCGCTCTATTGCGCCTTGCGTTCGATCGCAACGCGCGGTGCCGCAACCGCTTCGCGGAACGGCGCGCGGAACGGTGGTTGACTGCGGACGCGCGGCGGAACCGTTCGGATCGTGGACACCGTCATCTCGGAGGTCCTCGAAGCAAGGATCCTTTTCTCTCCGGCCGTCGCCAGGAGCGCAACCGCCGAGGATCTAGGAACTCTCTTGTTCTCAATGACTTGACTCGGAGGCACGCGACGCCCCCGGAGACGGGGAGCGGATTTCCGGCGCGTCTACGCGATAATCGTGTCAATGCCCCGAATCGGCGTGATTTTGATACGCGCCGGCGCGGTGACGGAAGAGAGCGTCAATCGGGCTCTCGCCGTACAGTCCTTCGCCGGTGGTCGTCTCGGCACGCTGCTCATCGAGAGGGGGTCCGCGTCGGAGGACGACGTCGGCAAGGCCCTCTCGGAGCAGCACGGCTGTCCGTATATCCCGTGGTCGACGCTCGGCGCCGTTCCGGCGCCGGTGATCGCCGCGCTTCCGGCGAAGTTCGCGATCCGCCACTCCGCGGTCCCCGTCGAGCTCGGCGAGGGCTGGATCCGGATCGCGCTGCGCGAACCGTCCAACCTCCGCATCCTGGACGAGCTCTTCTTCGTCACGGGCAAGAAGATCCTCGCCGCGGTGGCGCCGGAGGTTCGCCTCTACCAGGCGCTCGAGAAGTACTACGGTGAGAGGCGCACTCCCCGCTTCGCGATCCTCGCGGAAAAGCTCTCGCGCCCGACCGCGCCGCCCGTCATCCGGAAGCCTCTCCCGCCTCCGCCCGATTTCTCGACGGCGGCGGACGGACCTCCGATGCCGTTCGAGCCGCGCGTCGAGTTTCCCGACGAGCTCACGCCGGCGACGCTCGCGCAGATCCCGGATGAGCCTCCGGTGGGGTGGAGCGGCCTGCCTCCTCCCGAGGAGGTGGACGACGAGCCCGAGTCGATCGCGTGGGACGAAGTGCCGCCCACCGCGCCGTGGACGCCGTCCGACCCGGACCGCCGCCGCGTCCCTCGCGCCGTCGAGCCCCGCGCGGTCGAGCCTCGCGCGGTCGAGCCCCGCGCCGTCGAGCCCCGGGCCGCGGAGCCGTCGAGGCGCTCGACGTCTCCCCCGCACCGTGGCCCGCTGCGGCCGGCGCCGTTTCCCGTGCCGAAGCCCCTCACGCCGGACGCGCCCGACTTCGCCGCCGTGCGCCGCGGACAGACGCGCGATGCCATCTTCCGCGCCGCGCTCGAAAACCTTTCCGAGAAGTTCCGGCGGCGCGCGGTGCTCGCGGCGCGTCACGACGGCGTGGTGGGCTGGGCCGGCTCCGGCGACGGGGTCTCCCTCGACGCGCTGAGATCCCTCGAGATTCCGTGGACGGCGCCGTCGATCTTCCTCAACGTGAAGATGAGCCGGTCGTTCTATCTCGGACCGTTGCCGCCGCTGCCGCGCCACAAGGAGCTCGTCGAGGCGCTCGGCGGATGGCCTCCCGAATGCATCGTCCAACCGGTGGTCATTCGCGACCGTGTGGTGGCCTTCTTCTATGCCGAATGCGTGTCCGAACAGGGCGCGACGCCCGCCGATCTGACCTACATCCGGGCGCTCGCGGGCGCCTCGGCGGCGGCCCTGGCCGCGTCCATCCGATTGAAGAAAAAGCAGGTTATATAATTCCTCCATCCCGGAGGAGCCATGATTAAAGCCGACATCGTGGACCGAGTCGTGGATCTCGCCCAGATCCCTCGGGCCAAGGCCGCGACGGCCGTCGAGACCGTCATCGAGGCGATGCGCTCCGCTCTGGGAGCCGGCGATCGGATCGAGCTGCGAGGCTTCGGAGTGTTCCAGGTGAAGCGGCGCAAGCGGGGCATCGGCCGCAATCCCAAGACCGGAGTCGAGGTCTCGATCCCTCCCGGCAACACGATCCGCTTCAAGCCGGGAAAGGATCTGCGCGATCTCCCTTGAGACGCAACACGTAAGACGTAAGGTAGACGCCGCCCCCGTCGGACCCCCGACGTCCCGATCCTTCGACTCTCCTTCTCCCGGCCATCACCCATCACCCGTCAGCTGACCCGTCACCCGCACCCGTCACCCGCACCCGTCACCGGCGGTCGGCGAATGCGTGTACGACATATGATCCCGTCATGCCGCGCATCGGTGAGCTGCTCGTGGCGGAGGGTGCCGTCTCGGAGCTCGCGGTGCAGAGCGCGCTCGGATTCCAGCGCCACACGGGCGAACCGTTCCGCCTCGGCACGATTCTCCTCGACCGCGATCTGCTCGGAGAGGACATCCTCCTGCGGGCGCTCTCGAAGATTCATCGGTGCGACTCCGCGACCTGGGCCGACATCCTCAAGGCGACGCCCGACGTCGTGCGGCTTCTCCCCGAACGCATCGCGGTCCGCCTCGCCGCGATTCCATACGCGGTCTCAGGACGCGGCCTCCGCGTCGCGTTCAAGAACCCTTCCAACCTCGCCGCCGTCGACGAGGTCTCCGCCGTCACCGGGCGTCCGGTGATTCCGGCGGTGCTCTCCGAGGTGCGCCTGCTCCAGGCGCTGCACCTCTTCTACGGCCGGCCGATCCCGATCGAGTTTCGGGGCGTGCTGCACAAGCTCGAGCGCGGCGAGGAGCGACGGCTCTATCGCTCGCGAGCGACCGTGCGCGCCACCGCCGCCGGGATACCGGCCCCGCCGGCTGCTGCTGCGGCGGCGGTCCGCGCGGAGGCGCCGCGCGCCCGCGACATTCCCATCTCCGTCGGACCCAAGGAAAGCCCGTCGCGCACACGGTATGCCGCGCCGTTTTCCACGGCAGAGGAGCCGCTGAGCGAGGCCGCCGAGAATCTCGACCTGCTGCCGGACTTCGCGCCGCCGCTCCCCTTCACCCCCGAGGATCTCGCCGCGGGCATGTGGCGGGAGGAGGTCGAGGCCAGGGCCCAGGCGGCCGCTCGAGCGGCCGGGCCCGTACTCGAGCCCGCGCCGGCTCCCGCTTTGCACGCGGTCGAGGCTCCGTCCGGTCCCCCCGCTCCTCTCGAGCAGCGCTCCCCGGCGCGGGACCGGATCGCCGAGGCCGCGCTCGACGCTCTCACCCGGAGATTCCCGCGCGCGATGCTGCTGATGTCCGGGCAGGAGGCGATCCAGGGCTGGACCGCCCGAGGTTCCGGGCTGACGCGCGACCGGATCGCGTCGGTGCGCATCGCCTGGGGAGATCCGTCGATCTTCGCCTTCGTCAAGCTGTCCGGAACGGCGCATCGCGGCGGGCTCTCGCGCGTCCTGATGCCGCCCGTCCTCGCCGCTCTGCTCGGACCGCGCGCGTCCGCTTCGTGCGCCGTGTTCCCCGTCCGCATCAAGGACCGGCTCGTCGCGTTCCTCTACGCGGACCGGCTCGGCGCTCCGCTCAACGAGGAGGACCACCGCTTCCTCGAGGCGGCGGCGAGCTCGCTCGGCAGCGACCTCGCGCGCCTCCTGCTCGAGCTGCGGCGCGGGGCGCCGGGCGCCTGACGGATCGGGCTCGCTTGGATCCCGCCGACACGGATCCCTTCGCGGAGCCTCCCCCTCCGCGGTCGCGCCGGGAGCACCCCCTCTTCCACCTTCTCCTCCTCGTCCTCACGTTCCTGACGGCGACGCTCGTCGGCGGCGTGTACACGGCGCGCGGCGGCTTCCTCGGCGACGGGAGATTCTTCGACGGCGTCTCCTTCTCGATCCCTCTCCTCACGATCCTCGGCGTCCACGAGCTCGGGCATTACCTGACCTGCCGCCGCTACGGCATCGCCGCTACGCTCCCCTACTTCCTTCCGTCCCCGCTGCTGGTGCCGCCCTTCCTCAACCTGGCCGGCACGTTCGGAGCCCTCATCCGCATCAAGGAGCCGATCCGGCGCAAGGCGGTGCTGTTCGACGTCGGCGTCGCGGGCCCGATCGCGGGATTCCTCACGGCGATCCCGTTCCTCCTGTACGGAGTCGCGCACCCGAGGCCGAGCACCCTGGCGCTCACCGCGGACACGCCGCTCTTCGAATACCCGCTGATCGTGCGCTGGGCTCAACACCTCGTCGGCGTCGCGCCCTACACGAGCGCGTCGGTGCACGAGCACCCGACGTTCATGGCCGCGTGGTTCGGCCTGCTCGTCACGTGTCTGAACCTGCTCCCGGTCGGCCAGCTCGACGGAGGACACGCCCTGCGCGCCGCGGTGGGGCGGCGTCAGCCGATCGTCTCGGGCGTCGTCCTCGTCCTGTGCGCGGCCGCGGGGATCGCGGGATCGATCCTCTGGCTGCTCTTTCCCGCCCTCGTGGTGCTCATCATGGGGCTCGTGCATCCGCCCGTGGAGGACGACGACCGTCCCCTCGACTTCGGCCGCACGATGATCGCCCTCGGCTGCGTGGGAATCTTCCTCGTGTCGTTCACGCTGGCGCCGATCCACACCCCGTAGCCGCCGGCCGACTCACGGTTTCCGGTTCACGACGTCGAGCACGAACGTCGCCGGCCCCTCGTTGACGAGCGACACGCGCATCTCGGCGGCGAAGACTCCGGTCTCGACGGTCACGCCCTGCGCTCTCAGCGCCTCCACGAATCGGAGGTAGAGAGGCAGGGCCTCCGAGCCCGGCAGGGCCCGGTCGAATCCGGGCCGGCGGCCCTTCGAGAGATCCGCGGCGAGGGTGAACTGGGACACCGCCAGCACGGAGCCGCCGATCTCGGCGAGACCGAGGTTCATCTTGCCGGCCGCGTCCTCGAAGATCCTCACGGCGGCGACCTTGCGAGCGGCCTCCTCGGCGGTGGCGACGTCGTCGCCGGTCTCGGCGCCGACGAGCACCAGCATCCCGAGGCCGATCCGCCCGACGACCTCCCCGTCCGCCTCGACCGACGCCTGCGACACGCGCTGGATGACGAGCCTCATCGCGCCTCCTCCCCGCTCTTCATCTCCGGCGCCGCGCGATGCGCGCGAGCTCGCGGGGCTCGGGCGCGCGCAACAGGTGCGCGGCCGCGATGTAGGTCGCCGTCGCCGCAGCGATCAGCCCCGTCAGGATCGCCGCGCCGCGCCATCCGGTGATCCGTTCCTGCGGGTAGAGCCACAGCGCGCCGAACAGCAGCGCGCCCATGACGGCCGACGCCGAGATCGCCCGCGCGAGCGAAGCCGCGATCTCGCGCCCGCGGAGACGGCCCTCCCGCCGCCGCAGCGCCGCCAGGAGAAGAGTGACGTTCACACCGGCGGCCGCGGACGCCGCGAGGCCGATTCCGGGAAGGCCGAGCGGGCGGGTCAGCACGGCGCAGAGCGCGACGAAGACGACGGCGTCCGCGAGCGCGGCTCCCACGGGGAGCGTCGTGTTCTTGAGCGCGTAGAACGCCGGGACGATCACGCGGATGCCGGCGAAGAAGAACAGCCCGATCGAGAGCGTCGCGAGCACGCCGGCCGTCGCGAGCGTGTCCGACGGCCCGAAGCGCCCCCCCTGGAAGAGAACCCTCACGATCGGCGCCTGCAGGACGAAGAGCCCGACGCTCGCCGGGATCGTCACGAAGCCGATGAGCCGCAGCGCGAACGCCAGGCTGTCCTTGAAGTGCTGCCGGTCCGCCGACAGCGCCTGCCGGGAGAGCAGCGGAAGGATCGCCGTCGCGACGGACACGGCGAAGCCTCCGAGGACGAGCTCCTTCAGCCGGTTCGCGTAGTAGAGGTGCGAGACGCTGCCGCCGCCCAGGCCGGCGGCGAACCGCGTCGCCACCACCGTGTTGATCGTGTTGATCCCGTATGCGACGAGGCGCGGAGCCATGAGGATCAGCACGGATCGCACCGCCGGATCCCGCCAGCCGAGCTCGGGGCGGCCGATCGCGTTCATGCGCCGCAGCTGCGGCGCCTGGATGGCGATCTGCAGGACGCCGCCGAGCAGGACCCCCCCGGCGAGCGCATACGTCGGCTCCGCCAGCCGCGGCGCGACGAAGAGCGCCGCGAAGATCATCGCGAGGTTCAGGAGGATCGGCGCCGCGGCCGCCGCGGCGAAGCGGCGGTGCGCGTTCAGGATCGCCTGGCACAGCGCCGCGAGCGACACCAGGAGGACGTACGGGAAGATCCAGCGATTGAGGAGCACCGTCAGCTCGTACTTGCCGGGCGTCTCCCGGAACTGCCCCGCCAGGAGGCCGACCAGCCACGGCGACAACGCGATGCCGGCGGCCGTGATCACGGCGAGCAGCGCCGTGAAGGTCGCGAGCAGGCGCCCCACGAACGCCCGGGCCTGTTCCTCGCTCCGCGTCGCGGAGACCTCGGCGTAGACGGGAATGACCGCGGAGGACATCGCGCCCTCGCCGACGATCTCGCGCAGCATGTTCGGGATGCGGAACGCGACCACGAAGGCGTCGGTGCGCATCGACGCTCCGATCGTGACGGCGACCGCCTTGTCGCGGAGATAGCCGGTCACCCGGGAGAGCAGCGTCAGCGGCGTGATCGTCGACGCGGAGCGAACGACCTGTCCGCGGGCGTCTTCGGTCTCGGCGGTGGACATGCTGCTGCGAGCCGATTTTCGCACGCCGGGCGCCGCGACGACGTATTAGCCGGAGCTAATGCGTCGTGAAGTCATGTTACGGGCGGTGATCGCCCCCTCACCCGCCCCTCTCCCCCCGCTCGCGTGGGGAGAGGGATTCGGCGGCTGGCGGGATTGCGGCGAACGGCACCTGTTGCCGG
>Ga0070675_100001254_pt1 | contig 18548 bp, 12 predicted proteins | sample KBSM43metaG_FD_65343 | JGI IMG/M metagenome (GOLD analysis project Ga0070675, IMG submission 65343) | Miscanthus rhizosphere microbial communities from Kellogg Biological Station, Michigan, USA - KBS M4-3 metaG | ecosystem: Host-associated > Plants > Roots > Rhizosphere > Soil ... | reverse complement strand
ACCGTGCGACGCGCGCTATCCCAGAGGAACGATTCCTTTGATAGCAGGGGCAGTATGTGAAGTTCATCGCCGGTCTGGATTGGTGCATGGCTGAGGAGAGAATCGCTTGCAACTTCGAGACTGGTGCCGTCCCATTGCATGAAGGAACCGTCAAGGACCTGTATGGATTTGTAACGCCTCGTCGTCAGGAGCTTCGCCAGATCGACCACCTCCACATAACCAGGACGATATTCAACGGCCAGATACTTTCCATCCGGCGAAGCACGCATCATCTGCACTTCTGTGTCACTGTCTCCGCCTTGAAGCGCCTCGCCCACCGGATCCGCCACGGACCGATCAAACCGAAGCCAGCGCGCCCACGGACGCTTGTCCTTGATCGCGTTCGCAGAGCAAAGGAGCATGTCGATGGCAGCCGATTGGGCGTCAACGAAAAGGGTCGTGACCGGTTCCGTCACAATTTCCTTGCCCTTCAATTCCTCGAGGTTTCCCGACAGGCATTCCTTTTGCAAAGCGACGAGTCCTGTCAGTTCTTCGATGGCAGCTCGAATGTCGGATCGGATGGTTTCATCCGTTTCCGTCGCCAGCGCGCGTTCGAGACAAGGGATCCCGGATCTCTGGCCCAGGCTCGCAATTGCCCCTGCGACAGAAACACGATCGGTAAACTGCTGCGTGTGGTAATCCGCAAGCATGGCGCAAAAGTAAGCGGCCGGATCTCGAAGAGACGGCGAGAGCGCAACAGTGGCGCCAGTCTGGATATTCACCGAGAAGCGTTCTTCACTGGCCAGATCCAAATTACGTCCGGCGGGTTGACTGAGGAAGACGTCGCTCGTGACGATCAGTTCCTCTCCCTCTGCCTTCCATTCCTGGATCGAAACAGACCCGGGAAACTTCCCGACGGTATCAATGGGGTCGTACTTTCTGTCGCGCAGGAGCGACGGAAGGTCCGTGACATCGATCCACGCAACGCCCTCGGTGTACAGCTTGACCGCAAGATACTTGCCGTTAGGTGAAGGCCGAAGTTCCTCCACCTCGTGACTGGCGTACGTTTTCGTCAACTCCCGGGTCGTCCTGTTAATCCAGTACCAGCCGAATTCACCTAACTCGTCGAAAGATCCGGGAATGATGCAGAGCAATTCGGAAACGGTTCGGGTGCGGCCCTCCACGAAAACCTTCTCAATCGGCGCGGCAATAATGCCGTTATCGTCGGGCTTCATTGACGGAGGGCTGGAGAGACACCTGTTGACGATCAGGGCCGGATCTTCAGGCTTTGATACTTCCTGAGACATCGCACTCCCAGCGAAAACCGAGAAGATAAAAGCCGTCAGGCAGATTCTCATGCTTAAGGGTAGACGATACCCCGTTTGCGAAAGATTCACCAATCCCTCTCCCTCTCGAGAGAGGCAGCCGCGAAGCGACGGTTGAGGGATCTTTACGAATGGCGGCCGACTTGCTCCAAGAAAGTCGCAGGGCGTGCAAACTCCTCAGTCGAGAAGGGGTGGCGCGAAGCGCCGCGGTGGTGTTGGCTAAACGATTAATTTTTGAACAGCACCACCCCAGCCGAGGCTCGAACGAGGAGGGGAGTTCCCGCCTGCCCAGAAAAGGAGAAGACAATGCCCGAAAGCAACAAGTGCGCCCATCCTGCATGCAACTGTTACCCTACAGGCGAAAAGTACTGCAGCCCCTATTGCCACGATGCGGGAGATCTGACAGAACTCTCCTGCAATTGTGGGCACCCCGGTTGCTCCGAACAAATGGCCCCTCCGCTCGACTCGGAGTAGCGAGCACCACAGCTAAGGCTGACGCGGGCGTTCATTGACCGTTGTGTCGTATCGACCCCTTCGGGTACGGGAACGGCCACCGGTACTGTCACGCCCTGCGTCCCCTCAGTCCGGCGCGACGCATCAACGGCGACGAACGCCGTAAGCGAAGACATCAGGTACTCTGGGGCGGCTCGTCACAAGTGGTGATGTTCCAACGTAGTGTTTTCCACAGCCGGTGTTCGATAGCAGCGCAAATCCGTCTGCATTTCCTCGGTTTCAGCGCTATTCTGCACCTCAACGACGTTCCGGGAAGGAGCGCTTAGTCCAATGAAACACACATGGTTCCTTGCAGTCGCAGCGCTGGCACTCGCCCTCGTGTCACACAGCGGCGCGCAGCAGATGCCAGAAGCGCCGCGATTCGAACTCGATCCCAGGTGGCCGGTCATCCCGAACAACTGGGTGCTCGGCGAGGTGACGTCCATCTCGGTTGATCGTAATGACAACATCTGGGTGCTGCACGTGCCGCAGTCGATTCCGGAAGCGCAGCGCGCGAATGCCGCGCCGCCGGTGCTCCAGTTCGACGCCGCGGGGAAACTCCTGACCAGTTGGGGCGGGCCCGCCAACGGCTCCGAATGGATGGGACGCGAGCACGGCATCTTCGTGGACGCGAACGATTTCGTGTGGATCGGCGGGCGCGCCGGCTGGCCTCGTGCGACGACTCCCGGCGTCAGCGACGACATGATTCTGAAGTTCACGATGGCGGGCAAGCTCGTGATGAAGATCGGTAACAGCGGCCAGAGCAAGGGCAACGTTGACACGGACAATGTCCACCAGGCCACGGACGTCTTCGTCGATACAGCCGCGAAAGAGGTCTACGCTGCTGACGGCTACGGCAACAAACGTGTCATCGTGTTCGACTCGGAGACGGGAAAATTCAAGCGCATGTGGGGCGCGTTCGGCAACCCGCCGCCACCGACTCTTGCGGCGAATCCCGCCGGGCCGCAGGCTCAGACGACGCCCGACGGCCCGCCGGAATTCGGCCTGCCGCATGCGATCAAGGTGTCGCGCGACGGCGTGGTCTACGTCGCCGATCGCATCAACAACCGGATCCAGTTGTTTACGACGGCGGGGAAGTTCATCAAACAGGCCCGCTTGACGAACGAAGGCAGCACAGTGGTTCCCGTGCCGGCCGGCTTTGCGTTTTCGCCAGACGCGAAGCAGCAGTTCCTGTATGTCGTCGATTCCGGACCGATGCGCGTCGTGATCTTCGATCGGGCGACGATGACGCAGATTGGCGCGTTCGGGAATCGCGGTGCGCAGCCGGGCGACTTCGACATCGTCCATCACATGGCTGCGGACTCGAAAGGCAATCTCTACACCGGAGAGATCGTCAACAATCGCCGCGCTCAGCGATTCGTGTTGAAGTCGAACTGACGGTGAGGTCCATTGTCTCTTCACCGCGATTGTGTTGCTTCTGCGATAGCCGGCCACTTCAGGTCCGGGCAGCCCCCCTAAGTTAGGGGGACGGTGTTCGTCAGGCTTGCCGGACCGTCAGTACCTGTACCCGGTTAAAGTCTTTTTACAATTTCGTCACGTTTCACTCATTATTCTGTCTCGCAGTTATGCAACCTGCCGGAAACTTCGCAAAGGAGCTCAAGTTCGCGCTCGACACCGATACGGCGGCCGCGGTACGCGAATGGGCCAGGATCGAACTTATTCCCGATCCCCACGCCGCTGACGGCGAAGACGGCTATCGCACGACAAGTCTTTACTTCGATACGCAAGATCTCGACGTGTTCTTCCGCCGCCAGTCAAACGGACGCGCGAAATTCCGCATCCGGCGATACAACAACGAGCCTGTTCTTTTTGTGGAGCGCAAGTTGAAGCGCACCGGGCTGGTTGCAAAGCGCCGCACGGAAATTACTCTGGATGAAATCGACCGAGTACTGGATGCAGACCTGGACTGGCCCGGACGCTGGTTCGCGCGCCGGCTTTCGCACCGGCAATTGCGGCCCGTTTGCCAGATCGAATATCGCCGCACGGCGCGACTGGGAATGTCGTCCACTGGCCCCCTGCGATTGACCATCGATCGCGACATCGTTGCGACTCCCATCAGCGCTGTCGGATTCACGTCTCATTCGGGCGTCGAGGTCCTGTCCGGCCGGGAAGTGCTCGAACTGAAGTACCGCGTTCACGTGCCGCCCCTTTTCAAGCGACTGATCGAGGAATTCAATCTCGAGCCCCGAGCAATCTCCAAGTACCGAATGGGAGTGGCGGCTCTGGGATTGGTCGGCGATTCCGATGAGGCGATGATCATCAATGCCTGAATTCCTGAAGGACTTTGCCTCGGACATACCGGCGGTGTCACCGCTGGAGATCACGATTCGCCTGTTCGCCGCCCTTCTGGGCGGAATGATCGTGTCGTGGATCTACCGAACAACGCGATCGGATTTGGCCATCGCTCCATCGTTTCCGGGAACGCTGGTTCTGCTGTCAGTCCTGATCGCGTTGGTGACTGGAGTCATCGGCGACAGCGTCGCGCGGGCTTTCAGCCTGGTTGGGGCCTTGTCGATCGTTCGCTTTCGAACCGTCGTGCGTGATACGCAGGACACAGCGTACGTCATCTTCGCCGTCGTCGTCGGCATGGCCGTCGGAACGAGTAATTTCGTCGCCGCAATCATCGGAATCGCAATTGTTACGGTGGCGGCGTTCATCACGTCGCAGAAGACGAAATCATCTGCCGAACCGGCAGAGATCACGCCTCAGTTTTCTTTGAAAATGATCGTGGGGCTTGGCATGAATCTGGACACGCTTGCATCCGCTGCAGGAAATCACATTGAAAGCCGGCGCTTGCAATCGTTCCGCACGGCGCGTCAGGGAGCGGCTTTTGAAGCCGAGTACATCGTTCGGCTGCGGCCAGGTTCTTCAGTCGTTGATGTCGTGCGTACGTTGAATCATGTGGACGGCGTGCAGAGTGTCGAAATCGAACGTCACGAACTCTTTGAGGTTTGAGGAGGGAGTCATGAAGAAGCAGGGACTCATTGCAGTTGTGAGCGTCGTAGTTCTGTGTTCGATTCTGGCGAGCACCAACAGCGCCACGCAACGGCAGGGCCAATTTCCCTTTCCGCCTCCCGACGGTCAGGATTTTCCGCCATTTGGCCCTCGCGGTGGGCGCGGTGGCCCAAACGCAGAAGACATCAAGGTCGTCAAACAGTTCGACAAGAACAACGATGGTTGGCTCAACGCCGCCGAGCGTCAGCAGGCGCGAGACTATGCCCGGACTAATGGGCGGGGAGGATTCGGTGGACGCGGAGGTCCCCGCGGATTCGGACGCGGCGGCGAGACGGGCCCCGCGACCCCGGGTAAGGCCATCACACCCGCTGATGTGAAGACCTATCCGAACGCGCCGTTCTATGACGAGAGCGTGTTGCGCACCGTCTTCATCACGTTTGAGGAGAAAGACTGGGAAAGCGAGCTCGAAGACTTCACCGGCACTGACGTCGACGTCGCCGCAAACGTGATGATCGATGGAAAGACGTACCGCGACGTCGGCATCCGCTTCCGCGGCATGTCGTCCATGATGGTTCCGGAAGGCCGCAAACATTCGCTGAACCTTTCGATCGATATGGCCCACGAGAGCCAATCCGTAAGCGGCTACAGAACACTGAACCTCCTGAACTCTCACGAAGATCCCACCATGATGCGCGCGGTGCTCTTCCTGCATGTCGCTCGGCAGTACATTCCCGCGCCGAAGGCGAACTTCGTTCGCGTGGTCATCAACGGAGAAAACTGGGGCATCTACCAGAACGTGCAGCAGTTCAATAAGGAGTTTCTAAAAGAAAACTTCAACAGCACCGACGGTGCGCGGTGGAAGGCACCCGGACCGAACCCGCAGGCCGGCCTTGCGTATCTTGGCGACGCCCCTGCGACCTACAAGCAAACCTACGAAATCAAGAGTAAGGATGATGCGTCACAGTGGGCCGCTTTAATCGAGCTCTGCAAACTCCTCAACCAGACGCCCACCAATAGCATCATGACAGCGCTGCCTGCTGTCCTGGACATCGACAGCGCGCTGCGGTTTCTCGCGCTCGATAACGCGCTCGTCAATAATGACGGCTATTGGTCTCGTGCCAGCGATTACAGCCTGTACCGAGACACGGCCGGTAAATTCCACATCATTCCCCACGATGCGAATGAAACGTTTGGCGATGGTCCCGGTTTCGGACCGCGCGGCGGTCCCGGCGGGCCAGGCGGTCCTGAATTTTTCGGAGGTCGTGGGCCTGGTGGGCCTGGACCGATGGGCGGGACGAACCTGGATCCGCTCGGCGCCATGAATGCGCCGCTTCGCGCGAAACTTATCGCGGTGCCAGAACTGCGCGAGAAGTACATGGGCTACGTGCGCGACATCGCCACAAAGTGGCTCGACTGGAAAACCATGGGGCCCATCGTAGAGGGATACAAAACGCTCATTGAAGCCGACGTGAAGATGGACACCAGGAGGCTTGAGACTTATGAAGCCTTCGTTCAGGACACTACCGGCACTTCGCGCAGCCTGAAAACGTTCGCCACAGCGCGCCGCGAATATCTGCTATCCAGATAGACTGGTCACACGCTCGTCATCACGATTTGCCATGGATGTATGACGAACATGAATTTTACCGCCGCGAACAGTCTCTATACGATCGCTTCAACTCAATCTTCTGTCAAAGACCGGAGGTTCCATGTTGAAGAGTATTTCGATCGTAACGGCTCTCACCCTTGTGGTTTTCATTTCATGCCGAACGTCGGCTGCGACGGACGACCTCAATAAGAAGACAGAACTCACTGTTCACGAATGGGGGACGTTTACTTCCATCGCAGGACAGGACGGCCGCGCCGTCGAATGGCTTCCGTTTGGAGGTCCGACAGGCAGAAGCGATCTGCCATGTTTTGTGGAACGCTTTGACGAATTCCCCGAGTGGTTGATGAGTTCGACGGTTCGCATGGAAACTCCGGTCCTGTATTTCTACTCTCCGCGCTCCGCGACCATCGACGTGCGTGTTCGGTTTCCCCAGGGACTCATGACGGAATGGTATCCCCGCCCTACGGCAAAAGAGACAACGCGCAACGAAACCCTCGGCTATTTCGACGGTGTCACGGGCCTGGAGTGGCAGGGGGTAAAGGTGTTACCGGCAACCGCTCATGCTTTTCCGACCGAGCCCGATGCAAGTCACTATTACGCGGCACGGGAAACCGGTGCGGCGCCCATTCGCGTCGGGGATCAGGACGAAAAATTTTTGTTCTATCGAGGCGTCGGCACATTCCCGGTGCCCATCGCAGCGAAGCTTGAGCCAACTGGCCGGGTCACGATTCGCAAGATCGGTCGCAACGATATCGCGGCCGTGATCCTCTTTGAGAATCGCGGCGGCAAATCAGGTTTTCGTGCGATTGGCCCCCTGAAGAACGCAATCACGCTGGATCCACCCGAGCTCCAGAACAACTTCGACGCGTTGCAGCGTCATTTGGAGTCGGTCTTGATCCACAATGGCCTTTATCCCAGTGAAGCGCAGGCGATGCTCGCGACTTGGCGAGATTTGTGGTTTGAAGAAGGAACTCGTGTGTTCTATATCGTGCCCCGGAATGACGTGGACAGGGTTCTCCCACTGAAGATCGACCCGAAGCCCGTGCAGTCGGCGCGCGTTTTTGTCGGGCGCATGGAAATCATCACCAGGGCAACCGAAGAACTTATAGCCGAGGCGATTCGAACCGGCGACAAGGCCACGTTGCAGGCATATGCCACGTTTCTCGGTCCTGTCACGAAAGATCTGCTTGCGAGGAGCACAACCCTGAATGATAGGGACGAGAAGGCCCGACTGGAGGAGTTTCAAACACGATCGGTAAGGCCGGCGACATATTTGCGGACGACTTCGCGGTGTGAGGCACGACCCGAATAGAATCCCGGCCGCGCCCCGCGTGGCCGACGCACTGGACTTTCACATAAAGTCGGAGCCACCGAACTCCCCGCCTTGGTCAAGGCGGGGTGCACCATCAAGAGATAGGCGGCGGGGCGGTTGGTTCAAGAAAATCAACCTCTTGATCAACACCACCCCGGGCGCTTCGCGCCACCCCTCGGCTGAAGAGGGGAGCTCGGCTTCTATGTCGACTTTACGTGCAGAGCCTGACGCACTGGAAGTCCTATCGACGGGTCAGCGATAGCGTCATATCGGACATGGCGACGCCTGCTCTCACGGTCACTGCGCGTCCTCGAGTTCCGTAAGCTGCCATGAATTCGGCGTTCTCATCCGCGCCGACTGGCAAGTCTTCCCACGCGTAGAGTCTGTAGTTACCCGGCGGGACATCGGTAAGTGCAAAGCGTCCTTGAACAAGTGCTGCACGCCGGTACAGAAGAAGATTGTCGCGCCGGGCACCCTCCGGAATCAGGCTAACCCGGACGGTCGTGGAAGTCTTGTCCGCACCTTCAACCGTTCCCTCTATTCTTCCGCCATCGGCAGCAAGAACGACCTCGACCGGGTCAGCGGAATCCTTTCCTACGGTGATCCTTCCCTGATCAAGGACGCTCCGCCCACTCTGCCGGATGTCCGCGACGTAGATGCCGCTCGTTGCGGGCATTGTGAGCGCGTAGGTGCCTACGGGAACCACACCAAACTCCACTCTGGCGTCAGGCGAAACAGGGCGCAGCCCAAAGTTGATCGCCAGGGGGCTGGCAAATGCGTCCACGGAACGCAGTCCCAACCGCAAGCCTGGCAATGACAAGGAGGGAACTGCGCGCGCGTTCACCTGGATGGTTAACCCGGCTCCGCGGGTGATCGCCACGGTGATTCCGTCAACATCTCGATCTCGGACTTCAATCGGAATGCGTGTGGTGTAGTAGTGAAGGTTTCCCTCGCCAGTAGCCCGCGCGGCCGGCATCAGGTCATAAGAACCGGGGAGAGCGCGGATCTCGAAATAACCGGGTTCATTGCCGCCGGCAAGATTGGGCAGGATCGTTGCAGTTCCGTCATCGATGTTCCGATCGCGTGGCATCAGTACGAACCCCTGCGGTTCATTCGCGAGTTCAGGAATCGTGTTCACGATTTTGCCGGAGATGCGGAAGAGGTTCGACGGAGGGATTCGCATATCCGCCGGGATCTCGTCCCCGCCGCGAACACGAACGAGAGCTGCAGACTCTACGTTGTTTGCTCCAGGGTAGTAAGCAAAGACAGGTTTGCCGTCCACAGTCCCGCTTGCACGGACGTAATACTCACCAGGCGGCATGCCGGACAAACGAAACTCACCACGATCGTCAGATTTTACAGACTTCGCATTCTCAATCGTCTTTCGACTGTCGCGATACGCGACGCGCATTGCCCACACTGAAATGCCGGGCGCGGGACGTCCGTCGTCATCGCGAATCAGGCCATGGATCACGCCGCCAGGAACCAGATTGAATGAAAGGTTCGATACTCTTTGGCCGCCGTCAACAGTTACCGAAGCCGTCGCTGCCGCGGCGGAAGTTCCGCCGATCGGTGGCGGAAAGAAATCTGCCGGTGTTACTCGTACGGTGTATGTCGATGGCGGAAGCTTTTCGAAAACGAATCGGCCGTCCGCATCAGTCCTGGCTTGTCGCATTGATAACGCGCCTGCAAACGGGCCCGAGGTCATGGGTAATCCCAACAAGTCCACAGATGCCGTCGCGATTGGCTCACCGGTGTCCAGTCGGCGAACGAGCCCTCCGATCGAAGCATCTCCTGTTTCAGGAATGGCTGCCGCAATTCGAGGCGGAGGCGCGGGTGGCGCCGGCGGCGGTGGCGCCTGCATGCCAGCGCCCAGAAGTCCCAACAGAACTAACACGGCCGACGTGATTCTCATAATCTCCTCCAGTTCGGGACGCTAGCGCATGTTAAAACGTATAAATACGTCATGCATGAAGAATTAACACGTATTTATACGTTCTTGTCAAGCTCGCGGGTTTCGGCTCCTGCCGGAAATTTGCTATTTCGGCGGAGATCTGTCTAAATGCCCCCCAACACAATCCCGTTTTACTGAAGATTTTGATCGTCGTCACATGCGCATGACGACTCATACCGCTAAGTACCGCGCCGTTTTGACCCGATAGCGTTTCGTCAATTCTTTAGAGGGTTGGATCTTGAAACCGGCCTTGGCCTTCATCAGAGGACGAGGTTTGGCGATCCATGGATCCGGACACTGGCCGAGGCTTTCATGGCAACAGCCTATGAAGTGCGGAGGCACAGTATGTTCAAACTCAAACCCTGTGCCGTGCCGCGGAGGTATGGCACAGGGCTTGATATCGGTCAACCTTAGAAGTTCAGTCGAAGCTGCGCCTGGAACTGGCGGTGCTGCGTGGACTTTGCAGCCGCCCCGGTGATTAAACCGAAGTTGTTGCTGTTGATGTCCAGTGTCGGGTTTGCCGGTTCCGGATGATTGAGAACGTTGCTGGCGTCGATCCGGAATTCGACACTCTTGGATTCGCTCAATGTGATTAGCTTCCTCATGTTTGCATCGAATCGCCACCGTCCGGGCACTTGCACGGCCCGTTGTCCGAGAGTGCCGCGTTGTCCAGGAAGTGGATTTCGGAGAAGAATCTCACCCGTGTTGGCATCGAAAATGGCGTTCAGCGTACAAAGCGACCTCAGGTTTTGAGCCGTCGTGATTGAAAGACATTGAGGGTCATCGTCGCTCGTGAGTGCGCCCGACCCGAAGTAGGTTGCGGTTGGGACGATGGCACTGTCCACCCATTGGACTCCGCCCGACTTGAGATTGAACGGACCGACGATGTCCGGGGTACCGTTTGCGTAGAGCATGCTTTGCGCGGTGACGCTCGTCGGCGCCCCGCTGTTGATGTTCACGATCCAACCGGCGTTCCATCCCTCGATGATGCGTGCGACAAGACCCGAACTGTTACCAAAGAAAAGTTTGTTCGGTCCGATGGGCAGAGCAAACGAACCATTCGTGCGAAAATCGTGCGTTCGTGTGTCTCCGAGAACGGTGTAATCCGGGTGACGGTTGGTAGGGTTTGTGAAGGTCGCGCCCGTGCCGTTATTTCTGCTCCAGGTGTAGGTCGCCTGCAAGCCGAGTCCGTGCGTGGGCCGGAGCGTTACCTGCGCTTCCATGGAGTGGTAATTGTTGGAGGTCATCGCGGCGATCATATTGACTGCAGCAAACTGCGGATTAGTCACGATGAAGTTTTCCGGGAATAGTCCGCTATTCCGCAGGATTTGCCCGTTAACACCGGCCGGGATGTCCGGAAGACTGGCATTAACGGTAGCGGACTTTATGTAGTTCAATGTGTTCAAGGTTGCGGCGACGCCTGCATAGTTTCCATTCGCAAGGTTGCTCTGTGTGTTCGCGTTCGCCCGCAAATGCATGCCGGCCGTCTGCATAACGCCATTGAACGGCGAGCCAACCGGGCCGAATGTCGAAGTACCCGCGACGTTGATTCCGCGGAACATGTCTTCGAGCACCAGAAGAGCAGGGTTGCTGTCGTCTCCGGCGCGCGCGGCGTCGAATGCTTCCTTCAGCCCGTTGTAGAGAAAGTTCGCCTGATTGATATTGAAGAACGCGTTCCACTGCTTTCTCCCGAGGGTGCCGATGTAACGCATTTCTACTGTCAGATTCGAACGGAAGCTTCTCGCGACCGATAGAGTGATGTTCTCCGCGTAAGGATTGCGGACTCCGTCTTCGGGGAAAAAGACCTGGTTCGTCCGGTCCGTGAGCGGGACGGGTTGCATTGGCGCGATGATATTGGGCACCGGCACGAGCGCCGGTACTTTCGTTAGATCCAGGTACGCATTCGCGCTGCTGTCCCCCGTGTAACGGGCGTTATAGCTGCTCCCGGGCACGTTGGTTTCCTGGGTCAGCGCGTTAGGAACCTGTCCCTGCTGGAAGGTCATCTGGTACCCGCCGCGGATTGTTGTCTTGCCTTCACCGAACCAGGGAACTTGCCACGCGAATCCTACGGCAGGACCGAAGTTGTTATAGTCATCCGCATACCACGGAGTGCCCGGGTTGGGAGAATGCTTTCCGACGAATTGAATTTGCGTCAGATCGGCGCGCGCTCCTGGTTTCATCCAGCCATCAAAACTTCGGCCTGAGATTCCGAATATCGCATCCGCCCCGCCGACAGGGAGCGGCATCAAGCCATGAGCTTCATACGGCACCCCGTAGTATTCCCAGCGGAGACCGAGGTTGAGCGTCAGGTTCTTCGTAAGCTTCCAGTCATCTTTGACGAAGATGTCGCCTTCATTCTGAACCGTGTCGCGGATCCTCTCGGGGTAGGTGAGATAGTCTTCAAACTTGTCCAGCTTTGTCGGGTCCTGGAGATAGTAGAACTGGTTCACCTGGTTCAGCGAACCCGCAAGGAAGGAAAGAAGGCTGCGTAATCGCAGGTTGTTCCCCGATGCGTTGCCGGCAAGGCCCGGCATGTTCGTCGCGTTGAATGTCGTCGTGGGTATCTGCGCGTTCGGCGCGTCACCGCCGATGGCGCGGGGTATTGAAGTTGTGGCGGTGTTCGAGATCCCGGCGTCGTAACCCAGACTGTGCGTCAACCGGAGTTCACCGCCGAATTTAAACGCGTGTTTGCCTCTGGTCCAGCTTAGCGTGTCGGCAAATGACCACAGGTTCGTCAGGTCGTGGTAGTTATCGGTTGTTCCGTTATACACCTGATTCGTCTGGAAGTTTATGGCGTTGTTCGCGGAGGTTCCTGCCGGTCCAGGCGAGCCCAATCCTATCGAGAGCGGATATCCATTGTAATTGGGGAAGAAAGCCAACGCCTCCTCGCCGGTTTCGGGATTGTTGAACGCATTGTAAGTGTTACCGCCGATGCGACGCATGCCTGTCCTTGCTTCATTCACGAGCGTCGGCGAGAGAGTGGATGTGAAATTCACCGATAGTGTCTGTGGGTGCCTGAAAAATCTTCCGCGGAACCCGTTGGGCCAGGGTTCATAGTTCGCATTTCCTGCCGTGTCTTCGTACGTGTAACTCACACCAACTTTGTGGCTCGCGTTGAAATTGTGATCGACTTTCGCGTTGATCTGCTTGCGGCCGGCGCCGGTTAAAGCCGAGGTGCCTGGACCGACGGCAAAGATGCCTTCGCTTCCACCGCTCTCGTTTCGGGTCCATCGATGACCGGCCGTGTTGAGTCCATCACCCACTTCCCAGTTGTTGGGCTGCGGCATCACGCCCAGCAGCTTTGTTACAAATCCGGTCGGATCGACCTGGGTGCGGTATTGGTCCCATGCGCCGTTTGCTGTCGGCGCAGGGCCGACCTGCGCGTTCGAGCAATCCGCGTTCATCGTGGTGGGATTCAGGACGGTTCCGAAGGGGCTCGCGTAACGAAGCTGGCCTGTGAATGGATTGGTGGAGTTTTGCACACCCGGATTAAACTCCGGCCTCATTGGATTGCCCACCGGATCGACAACAGCGATCGTGGGAGTTGTGCCGGTGGCCTGAACCGCCTGAAGATTGTTCCCGTTGTTCCAGCTATCGTAGTACCGGAAAATGCCATTACGGGCGCAAGGAGTCAGCACAATAGGATTTAGCGAATTGCGTCCGTTCATCAGCGTGCTGTCCCATAACGCAAAGAAGAATGTTTTGTTCCTGACAATAGGACCACCAAAACTAGCCGTGAACTGATGATTGTTTATCCAATCGGGTTTGGTTGGCGACCAGGCGCCCGTTTTGGGATCGACCTGCCGGTTGTTGCTCCATGTGTTTGCGTCGAAGGCGCTGTTTCGGACGGTCCAGACGCCTGTTCCGTGAAACCGATTGCTGCCGGATCGAGTCATAAACTGGAATTGCCCGTTGCCGCGTCCCAATTCCGCATCGACCGGCGCCACGATGATGCGTACTTCGCCAATCAAGTCGGGACTCATGTATGTCGCGCCTTGAAGGCTCACTCCGAACCGTGCCGCCCCCACGTTGTCCACGCCATCACGCGTGATATTGACGGTGCCAAGACCGCCCAGGCCGGAAACGACCCCGTTGTTGCCTGCATCATCCGTGAGTCGAATGCCCGGAATGAGTCTATAGAGATCCAACACGTTGTTCGTGACCGTCGGCAGTTCTACGACGCGTTGCTGATTGACAATCTCGCCAACCGACGAACTCGAGGTGGCCAGGAGCGTGTCGGCGGCAACCGACACGTCAACGGCGGTCGCGACGTCGCCCACACGGAGCGTGAAATTCAAGCGGATCTGATCGCCACTCCCCAGACGGACATCGGAATACGTGTACGTCTGAAAGCCTGGGAGTTCCGCGCTTATTTTGTATAGACCTGGCAGCAGACTGGCAAAGCTATAGGCGCCCGACTCATTTGTGAGAACAGTCGTCGAGACGCCAGTCGCCGTGTTTACTGCCTTCATCGTCACACCGGGAATCAGCGCTTTGCTTGGATCTTCAACCGTGCCGCTGACCGTGGCATACGTGGATTGGCTAAAGCTCGGCGTAGATAGAACAAGAATCAACAGAACTACTGTGACAGTTATCGTCTTCATTCTGCCCCCTCGCGGTTTGATTTTGGTCTGCGTAAAGAATTCCGGCCGCGCAGGAGCAATGGTTCCGGGGGGTGAATTGGATTCTGCTCGGACGGCGTGCGCACTAGCATAGCGAGCCACCAGGGCCGTGTCTACGAATCGTACTGGGCGGAATTCCGCCGGAAGCGCGGCTCGATCCCTTCTTCATCTTCGTCGCCGGCATCCCGTACTGGAAGCCGACAGCATGAATTCTCTGAAATCTCCGTCTTTAGGAAGGAAACGGGCGAATGGTCTCGACTGATGAGCCAGACTTACTGGACTGACTTTCCAGCCTGTGTCGGCGGAGCAAGCGAGGTGTTCGTTGAATAACGAACTATGGCATCTGGAGCGCTGTAGTAGCCATAGCGACCGGCTTCGGTCGAAGCGGGTACAGCTTCTGCCGTGTAGCCTGAACTCGTGGCATCCAGGGTGACGGTGTAGTTGTACGCGGCCTTTGTGCCGGTGAATGTGTCATCCAACAGTTTGGCCGCAATGAGGTCCTCGATAGTGCCGTAGCGGCCGCCAGACGACGACAGGTAGGTGACTTCCGCCGTGTTGATGGTCCTCAAATTTGACACCGGGGGAGGTTCATTCTCACCGCCATGCCTGAACGCAATTGCCAGCAGGATACTCAAGCCAACAATGCCCACTATCGGCGCCACAGCCACCGCGACAAGAATCCATCGGCGGCCCAATATGCCACAAATGATCGACAGCACCAGAAAACCCAATATAAAGGATGCGGTGAGTCCACCGTGGTACGGGGGATGTGCGAATATCAGCGAAAGACTGGCCAACAAGAAGACCGGGGCAAGTGACCGGCAGAACTGTCGCCGTTCCAGACCTCGTTGATCATTGGATGTGTCTTCTGTTTCCATTACAGAGCTCGGCTGAATCGTCACTGGACGGAACGTCCGGACTGACCGGCAGGGGCGAGCGAAGCGTCCGTCGAATAACGAACCACGGCATCGGGAACGCTGTAGTAACCATAGCGACCGGTTCTGCTTGAGACTGGCACAGCTTCCGCCGTGTAACCCGAACTCGTGGCATCCGACGTCACGGTGTAGTTGTAACCGGCCTTTGTGCCGGTGAATGTATCGTCCAACAGCCTGGCCGCAATGAGGTCCTCAATCGTGCCGTAGCGTCCGCCTGATGACGACAGGTAGGTGACTTCTGCCGTGCTGATAGTCCTCAGATTGGCTACAGCAGCGGATTCATTTGAACCACCGCGAACCGTTTCGAGACTGGACATCCAAGTATTAAAGCCAACAATACCCACCGTGGCGCCGATAAGAAGCCATTGGCGTGCCTGAATGCCCCAGCTCAACAACACCGCGACGGCAATCACCACAAGTTCCGGTGAACCGAACACAAAACAGCCCGCACGTCGCGGCCACTCCAGCAACAAAATTGCCAACAAACAAAGCTGCGCAATCGATCGGAGACTGTCGCGCTTGGGAACGGCTTCGGGATCCAGTTGATCGTTCAGTGTGGTCAATGGCACCGGTACAGCCCTCACTCCTTTGAGACTGCAGTCCGCCTTGCATTCGCAGGCAGCCAACCTTACACAAAGGGCATTCCTGCGGGAATTGGAAAGCACGGGGCAACCTCTTCCGTGACGTGCCGGAATATCGACACTTGACAGCGCAGGAGGTGAGCCAGAAATACATCGGCTTCCGGCCTTCAATACAGGAAAAACCCCACGACCGCTCCCAGCCCATAGAATCCTTGCTGGGTGTCTCGGATGTCCGGCTCGACCCTGACGGCAAGCGCGTGGCATTCAATCTCGGAGTAATCGCGAATACGTTTGTGACGATCCTTGATCTCGATCGAAAGTTGAAAACACAGGTCACACCCGAGCGTGTTTTCGGCGGCTATGGCATCTGGTCGCCAGACGGGTCGCGCGTCGTATTCGCCAAAGGCAAAGACAACGCGCTCGCCGCCACCGAGCTTTACGAGAGGCCGTCCAATCTGACAGCGCCCGACTCCTGGTCTGCATGGAAGACGATACGATCATGTACGCGAGGGACTGGTCGCGGGATGGCAAGATCATAGTGTTCGAGAAATTCAAGTCGTCGAAAGCGAGGCAGCGCGACATCTGGGTGCTTCCGGTGGAGGACGGGGGAAAGGCCTTCCCGTATCTGACGGGAACTTTCGACGAATGCCAGCCGGTCTTATCGCCCAACGGCCGCTGGATGGCATATGTATCCAACGAATCCGGCGGTTATGAGGTCGTCGTTCAGGCGTTCCCGAATCCGGCTCTGGGAAAGTTCATCATTTCGACCCGGGGCGGTATGTTTCCGCGGTGGCGCAGCGACGGGCGCGAACTGTACTACATGGATCCGAGCCAACAGATGGTGGCCGTATCGGTGACCACGGACGGAAGCTTTTCTGCTCCCAAGTCCACGCCTCTCTTCAAGACCGGCTTGTCGTACCCCGAAGGCGCTTCTTAGGGAATCCCTTATGACGTGTTCCCCGGGGGACGGCAATTCCTGATCTCTATTCCGCGTACCTCTACCTCGCTCACTCCCTCAACCCCGATCACCGTCGTCTTGAACTGGCCCTCTTTGCTGAAGCGATAGGGGTGAAATAGGCGAATCAGCCGGTGCCCCGCACGCGACCACCGGCTTTAGTGAAAAACTAAGCCTCGAACGGGCCCGGTCGATGTCCAGCGTGCGGTTATTTCCCAATCGCTCCTCATGGAATTCGGATCGTCGTTGTCGTCTTAAGCTCTACCGTCTTTTCGCCTAGGAACACATCACGAAAGACAGTGATGGAGTAGGAACCGCTGGTAAGTTCATAAACCTTGCCAAGGTCGATGGACTGTGTGAATTGCTGGTCTCGAGCAAGCGTATGTTTGCGTAAGCTTCCCGATCGCTCTACTGTCGCGACGTGACGACCATAATCTGTCAGCGGAACCTGTCGTCCGTTCGCGTCTCTAATGTCGAGTCGCAGATCCCATTCCGCAAGAGTTTGATGTATGAGCAGGGATTGATCCTGAAGGTTAGTCACCGCAATCTGCAGTTCCATCGTTTTACCAGGATTGAACGCAGTCAGTCGACAGCAAGTGTCCAAAGCCTGTCCTGCATGAACTGGCGTCATCGCGAACAACGCGATGAGAAATAGAAGAGTGCGCATAAATCTGACCCCCTTACTGGTTATGCAGACAAACTCGGGTCTGGTTCGCCCCAGTCAATATATCGGTTGTACCCCTGATGAAGTAGCCCGTCGGATCAGATCCTCGATTCAACGACACACCGGAATGGCGGTATTACGACAATTGAGTTGTCGTCATTTGGCATCTGTTAAGATGTCCGGCACTTCATGATTGGAACAAAACTCGCCCACTATGAGATCACTAGCCATCTGGGCACGGGTGGTATGGGAGAGGTGTATGAGGCGTCGGATGCGAAACTCGGCCGGAACGTCGCAATTAAACTCCTCCCCGAAGCCTTCATGCACGATGTGGATCGAACCGCTAGATTCGAGCGCGAGGCGCGCGTGCTGGCCTCTCTAAACCATCCTCGTATCGCAGCGATCTACGGGATAGAAGAGTCCGGCGCTCGCAAGTTTCTCGTCATGGAGCTTGTCGCCGGCGAGACGCTGGCGGACCGGATCGCGCGTGGACCGCTGCCGATGGACGAAGTTTTGAAAGTCGCCCGCCAGATTGCGGAAGCGCTCGAAGCGGCTCACGAAAAGGGCGTGATTCATCGGGATCTGAAACCTTCGAATATCAAGCTCACGCCGGATGGTCAGGTGAAGGTTCTCGACTTCGGGCTGGCGAAGGCAATGACCAGCGACGCAGCGGCCACAGGTCTCTCGAATTCTCCAACGATGATAAGCGTGGGCGCAACCAACGCCGGAATCGTTCTTGGCACGGCCGCGTATATGTCTCCGGAGCAGGCCAGAGGACTGTCGGTGGACGCACGCAGCGATGTCTTTGCATTCGGTTGCGTGCTGTATGAAATGCTCGCGGGCAGACAGCTGTTCGTGGGCGAAACAGTCTCCGACATCCTTGCCGCCGTGCTGAAGTCGGAGCCGGATTGGGGCCGGCTGCCCGCAGACACATCGCCGTCCGTCCGCCGCCTGCTCGATCGCTGTCTGCGGAAGGATCCAAGACGCCGCCTGCAGGCTGCTGCGGATGTGCGAAATGAGATCGAAGACGCGGCATTGGAATCTGATGAGAAAACTCAGATCGGAGTGCCGGGCTCCTCAACGCGCTCGTGGATTCCGTGGATCATCGCCCTTGGGTTTCTTGTCGTTGCGTCGGTGCTCGCGG
>Ga0070675_100001253_pt1 | contig 18549 bp, 13 predicted proteins | sample KBSM43metaG_FD_65343 | JGI IMG/M metagenome (GOLD analysis project Ga0070675, IMG submission 65343) | Miscanthus rhizosphere microbial communities from Kellogg Biological Station, Michigan, USA - KBS M4-3 metaG | ecosystem: Host-associated > Plants > Roots > Rhizosphere > Soil ... | reverse complement strand
TGCGTATTTCGGCGAACGTGACCGACGATTTCGGGAACGTGACCGGTTTGAGCGGTCGATGCTGAGTTGCGTGGAGTGGATTGTAGGAAGCAGAGGTTTGAAGTTGGTTTGAGCGGCTCCGTGGTTGAGTTGTTGGAAGCGTCAGGTTGCTATTCGACGGCTTGGCCGTGGGGCGCGGCAGTGAGGTTGTCGTCGGTGTGGGCAGCGGCCACTTTGTTGGGGCGCATCGACTTGCCCTTGAGGTTGAGGCGATGGCTGCGCGACAGCAGCCGGTCCAGGATCGCGTCGGCAATCGTCGCGTCGCCGATCCATGCATGCCAGTGTTCGACGGGAAGCTGACTCGTCACGATCGTCGGAAGCGAGCCCGCCCGATCGTCGATCACTTCCATGAGATCAGCGCGTGTCGGGCCGTCGAGGGCGGCAAGTCCCCAGTCGTCGAGCAGCAGCACGTCGGTGCGTGCAACGGCCGCGAGCCAGCGCCCGAAGCCGCCGTTGCCATGGAGCACCCGCAGATCTTCGGCCAGGCGCGGCACGCGCAGGTACAGCGCCGAGTGTCCGCGCCGGCACGCGTACTGCGCCAGCGCGCAGGCAAGCCAGGACTTGCCCGAACCCGTCGGGCCGGTGACCAGGATCGCCGTCCCGTCCTCGACCCAGCGCGACAGCGCCAGGCTCATCAAGGAGCTGCGCTCGAAGCCGCGCCCGGATCTGCTGTCGACATCCTCGATGCAGGCCTGCGGGTACTTCAGAGCGGCCTTCTTCAGCAGCGCGGCGCGGCGCTTGTCGTCGCGGCAATGCACTTCGCGGTCGACCATCAATGCCAACCGCTCCTCGAAGCTGAGCGCTGTGCTGGCGGCGCTGGAGAGCTGCTCCTCGACGGCCGAGGCCATGCCGGCCAGCTTGAGCTCGCGCAGCTGCGCCAGGGTGGTGTTCATCATCATGTGCCAGTTCCTTCAGTGGTAATACGAGGCGCCGCGCAGGTTGTCGTGCTCGGGCGCGACCCATTCGGGAGCGGGCGCTGGGCGCTCGATCAGGTCACGCCCGTGGAGCAGGATGTCGCGCACATGGCGGTAGTGCCCGGCGCCGAGCTCGAGCGCTAGCGCGCAAGCCGCCTCGACGCGCTGCGGGCCGTAGCGCTTGGCCAGGCTGAGCAGCCCCAGGCAGCTGCGGTAGCCGTGCTCGGGGTGGCGGAAGCGCTGCAGCAGCTGCGTGACGAAGTGGCCGGTGTTGACGCCGATGCCCACGCCCCAGTGGATCAGCCGCTCGGGCGTCCACTGCTTGTGCGCGCGGTGCGCCGCCGGCATGTGTTCGTCCAGCGTTGTAAAGCCGCCCAGGCGGGCGCTGCGGGCATGGCAGGCGACACGTTCACCGCGGTGGAGAACTTCCACCAGCGCGTCGGTGATGCGCGCCTCGAGCTTCAATCCCACCAGCGAGTGCGACACGCTGTAGCGGTGGCCTTCGATCTCGACGTGGTAGTCGATGTGCACCGTCACGGTCTTGAACGTCGCCCATTGCCAGCGTTGTGCCGGCAAGGCCGACAGCGCCGGCGCGTCCAGCGTCCTGAACAGGCTCGAGCGGCTGCCCTCGAGCTTCTGGAACCGGCGCTCGTTGAGCGAGGGCAGCAACGCCGCCAGCGCAGCATCGGCGGCGTGAACGTTCGCCAGCACGGTGTGGCGCAGCCGCGCCATCAGCCATCTCTCGACGACTTGGACTGCCGACTCGGCGCTCGCCTTGTCCCTCGGAGAATACGGGCGCGCCGGAAGGACCGAGACGCCGTAGTGGCGGGCGAAGTCGCGCACCGTCTCGTTGAGCTTGGGCTCGTAGCGGCAGGCCTCGCTGACGAGGGCGCGCGGGTTGTCCGGGACGATCAGCTGCGGGCAGCCGCCGTAGAACGTCAAGGCGCGTGCCATCGCACCCAGCCAGGAGCGCATGCTCTGGTCTGCCGTCGCGCAGGCGAAGGTGTAGCTCGAGGCCCCCATGGCGGCCACGAAGACTTGCGCGCGTGATCCATCGGCCAGCTCGAGGGTCGGTCCGGCATAGTCGATGAAGAGCTTCTCGCCGGCGCGTCGCTGCTGGCGCATCGAGCGCTTGAGCGTCTTGGCAAACACCTTGTAGTGGCCGCAGAACTGGGTGTACGCCCAGGTCCTTCGCCCCTCGTTGGCCGCCCGGTATTCGGCCCACAGCAGCATCAGCGTCACGCCCTTGCGACGCAGCTCGATGTGCACCCGACCGTAGTCGGGCTCGACCACGCGGGAGAGCGCCGCACTGCCTCCCATCAGCCGGTGCTCGAGCGCCGCCTCGTCGAGCTCCACAGTCGACTGCCAGTCGAGGCCGGCCGCGCCCGCCAGGCTGAGGTACTTGGCGACGGCGCCCTTGGAGATCGAGAGGCTCCGCGCGATCCGGTCGTGCGACAGGCCGCCCTGGTACTTGAGTCTGAGAATGTCCTTGATCATGCGTATGTCCATGCGTTGCTGCGGCATCGGCTCTCCGGCCAAAAGGCCGTGAGGCTATGCCCAGCAGTGGGTTCATACGCAACGTCAGCACCGACCGCCTGATCGGGCCAGGTCGGCTCAAATGATTGCAGAAGGCCCGTCGGTCACGTCACCGAAATGACCGGTCACGTTCCCGAAATCGCCGGTCACGATGCCGAAATGACCGGTCACGCTCCTCCGAAATACGCAGCTGAGCGTCAGACCTCCGTTTGCTCGGCCATTTCAAGCGCATCGTCCACCTCAATGCCGAGGTACCGCACGGTGCTCTCCAGCCTATGTCCTGCTGGACATCGGCTGGACTATGTCCCGTGCCGAACTATGTCTAGTACTCTCGATCCCGCGCAAGGCGACGGTGGTGGAATGCCGGACATAGTTGGCCCCTCTCTACGTGCACTTGAGGAGCGGCGATTGGCTTGTAGTCTGGCTGTTGGCGCCAAGGCTTGCCGCCCGCGCGCGCCAGCGTTCCCTTGCAGGTACGTTCCAAGGTGGTCCCCTCACGGGCAGGATGTCAAGCGTTGAGGATTGCTATGTCCAGATCTAGCGTCCGAACGCAGCGCTACATCACGCGGTGCGCTGACTACGGGACATAGTTTGGCGCGGGACATAGTCCAGCTTGGTGTGCCCGAGCAGCAACTGAACAGCCCTGAGATTCTTCGTGCGCCGATAGATCATGGTCGGCTTCGTCCGCCGGATGGAGTGCGTGCCGTAGGCTCCCGTGTCGAGACCCAGTTCCTCGATCCAGCCCTCCAGAATGCGGGCGTACTGACGCGTCCCGAGATGAGGTGAGTCATGGATCCGGCTGGGAAAGAGGAAATCTTCCGGTCGAAGGCCAGCCTGCTTGATCCAGGCTTGGACGGCATCGCGCGTCGGCGGTGTGATCTCGAACTGCACCGGTCGCTGCGTCTTCTGTTGCATGACGATCGCTCGGGCTGCGACTTGCTCGCCATGGCAGACATCGCGAACCTTGAGTTTCACGAGGTCACAGCCTCGCAGTTTGCTGTCAATGCCGAGGTTGAACAGCGCAAGCTCTCGGACGCGGCGCTCCATCTGAAGGCGAACTCGTAGCGCCCAGATGTCTTTCAGCTTCAGAGGTGCCTTCTGGCCAACGATCTTGCCCTTGTTCCATGGCTCGCGAGGCGCGACGGCTTGGGCGTGCTCCATGACGGACTCCCGTCAGTTAGGGCACATCAACATACGCCGCCCGCCGATGTCCGGTTCAAGCCATCTCATCCGTGCAGATGACGCGCACTAGCCGACCCGCTGCGGACATAGCCGGCAAGGATTCTGATGCCGCGAAGTCGCTGTTCAGTGGGAGCTTGAACCTTGAACCCATGCACCAGTCGCCGAGCAATGACATCAGGCCAGCTCGATGCGGCCCTAGGACGGCGTTTGACACTCGACGAGCGGACCACCAGACTCGGCGCCCAGAGGAGATCTCGATGACCGTCGACCTCACACGCCGCGCGCTGCTGTCCGGGGCCACGGCGCTGGCCGTGGCGGCTGGGCCGCTATCGCCGCCGGCCAACCAACTGCCCCCGATACTGTCACCCCCGCCGCAGTCGCGAGCGGCTCGCCTCCAGGTTCCACCGGGGCGCTCGAGTACCTCTCGGCGGGACAGCTCACCGAGGGCTTGCGCCGGAAGCGGTTCTCGTCGCTCGAACTCACCAATCACCTGATGGCGTCGCGAATCCCCATCACCGGAACTCCTCGACCTGAAGCTTCAAACGGCGCAACTTGTCGTACAGCGTCTGTTTCGGTAACTTCAAAGATTTCGCCGCGCCCGCAATCTCGCCGTTGTGGCGCTGAAGTGCGTCGGCGATGACTGCGCGCTCGAACTGCTCGATCTGCTCCGGCAGACCCTCTGGCATGCGTGGTGAGTTGCCTGTCATGTTCAACTTGTCGCCCAGCACCCCCAGCACCAGACGGTCTGCGACGTTGCGCAACTCGCGAACGTTGCCAGGCCAGCTGTAGGCCATCAATTCGGCCAGCTGCGCGGTCGTCAGCAGTGGTGCGGTGCGTTCATAACGTCGCGCGGCCAGCAGAACGAAATGCTCGAACAGCATTGGAATGTCTTCACGCCGCTCGCGCAGCGGCGGCAGGGTGATGAACGCCACGCCCAGCCGATAGTAAAGGTCCGAGCGGAATTCGCGCTTGTCGCTCAGGACCTTCAGGTCTTCCTTGCTGGCCGCGACGACTCGGCAATCCACCGCCACGGAGGTGTTGGTGCCGACACGTTCGATGCAACGGTCCTGCAAGGCGCGCAACAACTTGATCTGCACTCCCAAGGGCATGCTCTCGATTTCGTCCAGAAAAAGCGTGCCGTTGTGGGCGTACTCGAACTTGCCCATGCGGCCGCGGACGGCGCCGGTGAAAGCACCCATCTCGTGGCCGAAGAGCTCGCTTTCGGCAAGCGCTTCGGGCAAGCCGCCGCAATTGAGCGGGACGAACCGGCCCGACCGCCGGCTGCCACGATCGTGAAGGCAGCGGGCGACGAGATCCTTGCCCGTGCCTGTCTCGCCATAGATGACCACATCTGCCGACGTGGCCGCCAGCGTGAGCACGGTCCTGCGCACCTCCTCCATCTGAGGTGAACGACCAATCAACACCGCCTCGATGCCGTGCCAGTTTTCCAGCTCTTCCCGGAGCGCGTGAACCTGGAGGGTCAGTGCGCGCTTTTCGGACGCGCGCCGGACGACGGAGACGAGCAGGTCGGAGGGGAAAGGCTTTTCGAGAAAGTCGTAGGCGCCGTCGCGCATCGCGGCGACGGCCATCGCGATGTCGCCGTGGCCGGTGACCAGGATCACCGGCAGGTTCGGGTCGATCGCGCGGATCTGGCGCTGCCAGTCGGCGCCGTTCACGCCGGGCAGCTTCACATCGCACAGCACAATGGCCCGTGCGCCAGGCACGATGTGCCCGCGTGCCTGTTCGACGTTCTCGAAGCTGTCGACCGCGAACCCGGCGAGCTCCAGCGTCTGGACGTTCGCGATGCGCACGTCTTCCTCGTCCTCCACGAAAAGGATCCGAATGTTCTTCGAGCGATCATCCATGTCCGACCCGCTCCATCGGTGCCCCGAGCGGCAGCTCGACCGCAAAGCAGGCGCCGCCCCCTGCCGTGTTCCATCCCCTGAGGCTGCCGCCGAAGTCGCGCACGATGTTGGCTGAAACCAGCAGGCCCAGGCCCAGGCCGGCGCCGGCGGCCTTGCTGGTCACAAAGGGGTCGAACAGCCGCGGCAGGATGTCGTCACGAATGCCGGGCCCGCTGTCGCTGACCGTCACCACGCAGCGCTCTCCCCGCACCCCGGCATCGATGCAAAGGCGGCGGGCCGGCGCGTTGCTCATCGCGTCGATCGCATTGCCCATCAAATTGACGAAGACCTGCTCAAGCGATGCTTCGTCGGCAAGGACCTTCAGCGCGGGCGGCTCGATCTTGATTTCGACATCGACGCCGGATTCGCGAATGTGTTCGGCCTGAAGTTCTCGCGCCGACGCGATCACCGCTTTGATCCCCACGGGCACCGCCGTCGTGACACCACCCCACTTCCGGGAGAACAACTTGAGCTGACGGGTGAGCTTTCCCAACCGATCCACGAGTTTCCCGATGCGCTGGAGGTTGCCCCGCGCTTCCTGCTCGCGGCGACCTTCGATCAGCACACAGGCGTTGTCGGACAACGCGCGCATCGCGGCGAGCGGCTGGTTCAGCTCGTGAACCAGCCCGGCCGACATCTGCCCCAGCGCCGCCATCTTCTCGGCATGGATGAGATCCGATTGCGCCTTTCGAAGCTCGGCGGTCCGCTCCACGACGCGCGACTCGAGGCTGTCGTGCGCAGCTTGCAGGGCGACCTGGTTCGCCACCATGGCCTGCCGGGTGCGCCGGCGCTGCAAGGCGACGAGCAACAGCAGCACTGCCACGCAGGCCGCAAGTGCGGAGGTGACCGCCACGTTGCGTGCCGCGGCGAGAACCGGTGCCAGGTTCTCGAGCACCACGAGCCGCCAGCGCGCCGAGTTCACGGGCCGCGAAGACGCCAGATGCGCCACGCCTTCGATTTCGACGATCCGTGCGTCGCCGGCCAATCGCTCCGACTCGCGCCAGTCGATGGGAAGCAGAGATGCATCGCCGTAAGGTCGCGTCTGCGAGATCTCGGCTCGCGTCGCTGCCTGCAGCTGCGTCAGCGGTCGGAATTTCCAATCCTGTCGCGACGACAGGATGACCACGCCGCGCTCGTCGAGAAGCAGCACGGTGCCTGGCAGCTTGTCCCACGCGGTCTCGATATCCGACAGGCTGACCTTCACTGCGGCAACGCCGCGTGGCTGCCCCGCGGACAGCAGTGCATAGGAAAGGTAGTAGCCCGGCCGCTTGCTGGTGATCCCCACGCCGAAGAAACGGCCGCGTCCCGCGTTCAGCGCATCCTTGACGTAAGGACGGAACCCGAGGTCGGTGCCCACCGTTGTTTCCGGACGATCCCAGTCGGCTGCGGCCAGCGCGAGACCGGAGCGATCCAGCACGTAGAGCATTTCCGCGCCGGCCGTTGCATTGATGCCACTGAGATAGCGGTTGACTTCATCGCGCAGCGGGGCGTCAGCGGGCGAGTCGAGCAGCTTCAGCACGCTCGGCGCCATTTCCAGCAGCGACGGCAGGAAGTCGAAGCGCGCGAGCTGGCCGTCGAGGCCGGTCGCGATCAGGTCGAGACGATGCTGCTGCGTCTCCTGCAGGCTCTGCTGTCCCGCGCGCATCGCCACCTGATGCCCGGCGATCGCGCAAGCCGTGACGAGCAGCAATGCGGCGACACCCCAAACCGCGAGCGTTCGGGCGTCGATCAAGGCCCTCAGTCTGTGCACTGCGGGCAGCGCAGTTGACCCCATGGCGCGAGTGTGCGGTATCAAGGGACAGCGGCCATCGGGCCCAGCCCTTGGTGCCTGGGCGGCACTGGCGTCGACGAAATGCACGCATGCCTTGCGCGGCGCGGCCACCAAGGCGAGAAAAGACAATCAGTCGGCCCGCGCCTTCACGTAGCGCCCAGGCGCCGGCTCGATCGGCTTGTGCTTTGCATTGCCCAATTTCGTCCGCGCAGCGACCGATTTGCCCGCCTGGGGCTTCTGCCATCGCATCCAGTGAGTCCACCAGCTGCCCTGCGCTGCCTGGGCCGACGCCAGCCACTGTTCCGGGTCGTCGCCCAGCTTCCCGCCGGTCCAGTAGCTCCGCTTGTTCTTGGAAGCGGGATTGATCACCCCGGCAATGTGCCCGCTGGCACCGAGCACGAACTGCGTCTTGCCTCCGACCAGTTGCGTCGTCCGATAAGCCGACCGCCAGGGCACGATGTGGTCTTCCTGGGTCGCCAGCACGTAGCTCGGCATGTCGACCTTGCCGAGATCGACGCTCGCCCCGCACATCGTCAGCCGGTCGGGCACGCAGAGACTGTTCTCGAGGTAGAGGTTGCGCAGGTACCACGCATACATCGGTCCCGGGAGGTTGGTCGCGTCCGCGTTCCAGTACAGCAGGTCGAAGGCTTCCGGCGCCTTGCCCTTGAGGTAGTTGCTGACCACATAGGGCCAGATCAGGTCGTTGGCGCGCAACGTCTGGAACACGAAGCCGAGCTCCTTGCCGGAATAGATGCCGCCCCCGCCGATCGACTGCTCACGTTTCGAGACACCCTCCTCGTCGATGAAGACGCCGAGGTCGCCCGGCTCGCGAAAGTCCAGCATGGTGGTCAGCAGGGTCAGGCTGGCGACGGTTCTGTCGTTTCGGCCGCGCATGACCGCCAGTGCCGACGACAGGATGGTGCCCCCCACGCACCAGCCCAGCGCGTTGACCTTGTCGGCTCCGCTGATCGCCAGCGCAATCTCGATGGCCTTCATCGCACCGGATTCGAGGTAATCGTCCCAGGTGGTCTCGCTCAGCGAAGCGTCGGGGTTGCGCCAGGACACCAGAAACACCGTCAGCCCCTGCTCGCATGCAAACCGCACGAACGAGTTCTCGGGCTGAAGGTCCAGGATGTAGAACTTGTTGATGCACGGCGGCACGATCAGGAGGGGCCGGGTCGCTACCTTCTCGGTCAAGGGCGCGTACTGGATGAGCTGGAACAGCTCGTTCTCGAAGACGACCGAACCCTTCGATACGGCCACATTGCGCCCGACCTCGAACGCCGTCTCGTCGGTGATCGCGATACGGCCCTTCTTCATGTCGTCGAGCAGGTTGCCGAGGCCCGCGCGCAGGCTCTCGCCCTTCGATTCGACGGCGGCCTTGAGCGCTTCAGGATTGGTCGCGGCAAAGTTGGCCGGACTCATCGAGTCGATGAACTGGCGGGTGAAAAAGCGCAGCTTGTGCTTCTGCTTCTCGTCCAGCGCAGCGCTTTCCACGATGTCGCCAAGCAACCGTGCGTTCAGCAGGTAGCTCTGCTTCAACAGGCTGTACCACGGGTTGTCGCGCCAGCCCTCGGCGCTGAAGCGGCGGTCGCCGCGGTCGGGCGTGACCATCGGCTCCTGGGCCTTGCCGCTGGCCGCGGCACCCGCGCTGGCCAGCATGCCCATCCACAAGGCCATCTGCTGCTGCCAGTAGTGCGCTTCCGCCTTCGCGAGCGACACTGCCGCGGAGTCCGGGGCCGCAGCGGCGGGCAGCGATATGCCCGCTCCGGACAAGGCCTGCACCATGCTCTGTCCCGAGGTGATGAAGCCGCGAACGAACTCGTCGGGCACATTGAACGCCGAGGCCATGTCGTCCCTTGGTTACGGACAGCGAATGATCACGTCCTGGCCGAATGCTTGCCTCTGTTGTTCTACTTGGGCTGCATCAGCTTCTTGATTTCCTGCAGGTGCTCGCCGCCACGCTTGGTGAGGTGAGCCAGCGCATCGGCCTGGGAGGCGCGGGCCATTTCGGCCAGCTCCTTCATGTCGGCCAGCGTTTTCTCGAAGGCCTTGCGCGCCACTTCGGTCTGCTTCACCGAATCGCCGACGCTGCCTGCGGCACTCTTGGCCGCCGCCTGCATGCCTTGCATCGCCTGCGCCATCATCTCGGTCTGCTTGCGCCCCAGTGCCTGCATGGCCTCGAACGCCGCCGCGTTCGCCGCGACCAGCGCTTCGATGTCCTTGCGACGCGCATCGACGAGCGCCGTCATGTCGACGCCCGGCATCTTGAACTGCTCGATCATCTTCTTCACGTCGCCGAACGGGTTGATCTCTGTGGCCATGAAAGGTCTCCTGGTGGTTGGGACTATCGAAAGCTCGACGCTCGCACGGCGTCATTGCATGTGCTGGCCGCCATTGATGGCGATGTTGGCGCCCGTGAGGAACGCGGCTTCTTCGGACGCCAGGTAGATGATCAGCCCGGCGACTTCCTCGGGCTTGCCGAGCCGGCCGACCGGGATCTGCGGCAGGATCTTCGAAGCCAGAATCTCTTCGGGAATGGCCGTCACCATCTTCGTGCCGATGTAGCCGGGCGAGATCGTGTTGACGGTGACGCCCTTCTTCGCGACCTCGAGGGCGAGCGCCTTGGTGAAGCCGTGCACGCCGGCCTTGGCGGCCGAGTAGTTGGTCTGGCCGAACGCCCCCTTGCTGCCGTTGACCGACGAGACGTTGATGACCCGCCCCCAGTTGCGCTCGACCATTCCGTCGGCGACCTGCTTGGTCATGTTGAACAGGCTGTCGAGGTTGGTTCGCATGACGGCGTCCCAGTTGACCTTGTCCATTTTCTTGAAGGTCATGTCGCGGGTGATGCCGGCGTTGTTGACGAGGATGTCGATGGCGCCGAGCTTGCTCTGGACCTGCGCGACGGCCACGCCGCAGGACTCGTAGTCGGCCACGTCACAGGCCACCGCCAGCACGTCGTGGCCGCGTGACTTCATCTGCGCTACCCATTCGGCGTGCTTGGTGTTTCCCGGTGAATAGGTGGCGACGACCCGGTAGCCGGCCTCGGCCATCTTGATGCAGATGGTTTCGCCCAGGCCGCCCATGCCGCCGGTGACGAGAACGACGCGTTGCGCCTTGGAGTCCTTGTTCATTGCGATGTCCTTGGTGATGATCATGAAGCTTCAGCGTTCGATCGTGAGAGCGACACCCATGCCGCCGCCGATGCACAGGCTCGCGATGCCCTTTTTCGCGTCGCGACGTTGCATTTCGTGCAGCAAGGTGACGAGGATGCGGCAACCCGACGCGCCGATCGGGTGCCCGATCGCGATGGCGCCGCCGTTGACGTTGACCTTGCTCGTGTCCCAGCCCATCTCGCCGTTGACTGCGCAGGCCTGGGCCGCGAAAGCCTCGTTGATCTCGAGCAGGTCCAGGTCCTGCGGCTTCCAGCCTGCGCGCGAAAGCGCCTTCTGCGAAGCCGGTACCGGCCCCATGCCCATGATCGACGGATCGAGCCCCACGGTCGCGTAGCTGGCGATGCGGCCGAGCGGCTTCAGGCCGAGCGCCGCCGCCTTCTTCGCCGTCATCACCACCACGCCGGCCGCACCGTCGTTCAGCCCCGAGGCATTGCCGGCGGTCACCGATCCGGTCTTGTCGAACGCCGGCCGCAACCCGGCCAGCGCCTCGGCGCTCGTCTTCTTGTTGATGAACTCGTCGTTCGCGAAGACGATCGGGTCGCCCTTCTTCTGCTCGATGCTGAACGGGACAATCTCGTCCTTGAACTTGCCGGCTTCCTGGGCCGCAGCGGCCTTCTTCTGCGAACCGAGCGCCAGCGCATCCTGCTTCTCGCGGCTCACGTCGTACTTCTTCGCGACGTTCTCGGCGGTAATGCCCATGTGGTATTTGTTGTAGACGTCGAGCAGGCCATCGGTGATCATGGTGTCGACCATCTTCCAGTCGCCCATTCGCACCCCGTCGCGCGAGCCGGGCAGCACGTGGGGCGACAGGCTCATGCTTTCCTGGCCGCCCGCGATCACGATCTCGGAATCACCATCCCGGATTGCCTGCGCCGCGAGCATCACGGCTTTCAGCCCCGAGCCGCACACGGCGTTGATCGTGAGGGCCGGCACCCCTTGCGGCAAGCCGCTCTTGATGACGGTCTGACGCGCCGGGTTCTGGCCGGAGCCGGCCGCCAAAACCTGGCCGAAGATCAGCTCGTTGACCTGTTCGCCGTTCAGCCTGGCACGCTCGAGCAGCGCCCGCACGACAGCGGCGCCGAGATCGGGTGCCGGTGTCTTGGCGAGGGTGCCGCCGAACTTTCCGACCGCTGTGCGGGCGGCGGCAACGATGACGATTTCTTCCATGTCGATCTCCAGTGGGTTGAGGCTTCTGTCAATGCAACTTGACGTGGGGCTCGGTACGGCGCGTGATCAATCGGGCCAGCGTCTCCAAGGTGACTTTCGCGAACCCGTGCAGCGCCAGCTCGTGCATCTTGTAGAGCGACAGGTACATGAGACGGGCAAAGTGACCCTGGATCATCATGCTGCCGCCGATCGGGCCGCCCATCATGTTGCCGACGGTGCTGGCCTCTCCCAGAGACACCAGCGAGCCGAAATCGCGATAGCGGTAGTCGCGCAGCGGTCGTCCGGCCATCCGTCGCTTGATCTGACCGACCAGGTGGGCCGCCTGTTGGTGTGCCGCCTGCGCGCGCGGCGGCACGAAGCCGCCCTTTCCCTCATTGGCTTCGGGCCAGGGACAGGCGGCGCAGTCGCCCATGGCGAAAATGTCGTCGTCCCGGGTGGTCTGCAGTGTCGGCTTCACCAGTAGCTGGTTGATGCGGTTGCTCTCGAGCCCGGCCAGGTCTTTCAGGAAAGGCGGCGCCTTGACGCCCGCGGCCCAGACCACGAGCTCGGCCGCGATCTTGCGGCCGTCGGCCAGCAGCACGCCGTCGCGGGTCACCTCGGAGACTTTGGCTTGGGTGTGCACGACGACCCCGAGCTTGCGCAGCATGCCTTCAGTGGCAGTGGACATTCGTGCCGGCAGCGCGGGCAACACGCGGTCGGCGGCTTCGATCAGGTGGATCCGCATGTCCTTGTCCGGATCGATGCGATCGAGTCCGTAGGCCACGACCTCGCGAGTCGTACGGTGCAGCTCGGCGGCCAGCTCGACGCCGGTGGCCCCCGCGCCGATGATCGCCACCTGCAGCTGGTGCGGCGCCAGTGCCGCGGTCTGCGCGTGCGCGCGAATGAACGAGTTGACCATGCGCCGGTTGAAGTGGCGCGCGTCCGCCATCGATTCCAGCTTCATCGCGTGCTCGTTGACGCCGGGCGTGCCGAAATCGTTGCTCTGGCTGCCGACGCAGATCACCAGCGTGTCGTAGCGCACCGTGCGCCGCGGCGTGACCTGCTCGCCGCCCTCGTCGATGAAAGCCGCCACCTGGACTTCGCGACGTTCGCGGTCGAGCCCGGTCATCTCACCGATCCGGTAGCGAAAATGGTGCCAGTGCGACTGGGCCAGGAAGTCCACCTCGTGAACTCCGATGTCCATGCTCCCGGCCGCGATCTCGTGCAACTTGGGCTTCCAAATGTGCGAGCGTGTCTTGTCGACGAGCGTGACCGACAAGCGACCGCCGCGCCCGAACTTGTCACCCAGCGCCGTGGCCAGCTCGAGCCCGCTCGCGCCGCCGCCGACGATGACGACTTGGTGCGCGCCACACGGGGCGGGAGCGAGTCGCTCGGTCATGCCATGGCCCGCTACGGTGCCGCGCGCCGCATCACCGTGCCAACGGCATGTGGTGCTCGACCTTGTCGAGCACTTCCTCCGGCTCGTCGGCATCGAGCGGCGTCTCGTTGTCGAGCTGCTGCCGCATGCGCACGGTGTCGAGGTCGCCGGTCCACTTCGCCACCACGACCGTGGCGACGCCGTTGCCGATCAGGTTCGTGAGTGCGCGCGCTTCCGACATGAAACGGTCGATGCCGAGGATCAGCGCAAGCCCCGCGACCGGCACGTGGCCGACCGCCGACAGCGTCGCCGCCAGGACGATGAAGCCGCTGCCGGTCACGCCGGCCGCGCCTTTCGAGGTGAGCAACAGCACCAGCAGCAAGGTGAGCTGCTGGCCGATCGTCATCGGCGTGTTGGTCGCCTGCGCGATGAACACGGCCGCCATCGTCAGGTAGATCGATGTTCCATCGAGATTGAAGGAATAGCCGGTCGGGATGACCAGCCCGACCACCGACTTCTTCGCGCCCAGGTTCTCGAGCTTGGTCATCATGCGCGGCAGCACCGACTCGGATGACGACGTGCCGAGCACGATCAGCAGCTCTTCCTTGATGTACTTGATGAACTTCCAGATCGAAAAGCCATGGAAGCGGGCGATCAGGCCGAGGACGACGAAGATGAAGAAGAGGCACGTCGCGTAGAAGGTCGCCATCAGCTGGCCCAGCTGCACCAGCGAGTCGATGCCGTACTTGCCGATCGTGAAGGCCATGGCGCCAAACGCGCCGATCGGGGCCACCTTCATGATGTAGCCGACGATCGAGAACAGCACGTGCGAGAACTTCTCGATGAAATCGAACACCAGCGTGCCGCGCCCGCCGAACTTGTGCAGCGCGAAGCCGAACATCACCGCGAACAGCAGCACCTGCAGTATTTCGCCCTTGGCGAAGGCATCGACCACCGTGTTCGGGATCACGTTGAGCAGGAAGTCGGTGGTGGTCGCCATCTGCCCGGGCTTGGTGTAGGCGGCGATGCCCTTGGTGTCGAGCGCAGCGGCGTCGATGTTCATGCCCGCACCGGGCTGGACGATGTTGATGATCACCAGGCCGACGACCAAGGCGATCGAGCTGACGATCTCGAAGTAGAGGAGCGCCAGGCCGCCGGTCTTGCCCACCTTCTTCATGTCCTCCATCCCGGCGATGCCGACGACGACGGTGCAGAAGATGATCGGCGCGATGATCATCTTGATCAGCTTGATGAAGCCGTCGCCGAGAGGCTTCATGGCTTCGCCGGTGTGCGGATAGAAGTGCCCCAGCAGTACCCCGATCACGATGGCGGTGACGACCTGGAAATAGAGGGATCGATAGATCGGCTTGGGGGTCGGGTCTTTGTCCATGGGAGTCTCCGTCGTGGGTCGAGGACGATGGACGAGTCAGAGGCCGGCCAAGATGGCCTGCTCGTCCGCGTGATAGCTGGAGCGCACCAGCGGCCCGCAGGCGGCGTGCGTGAATCCCATGCCCCTTGCCTGCTCTGCCAAGCCATCGAACTGCTCGGGCGGGACGTAGCGCAGGACGGGAAGATTGCCGGGGCGCGGCTGCAGATACTGCCCGACCGTCAGCATGTCGACATCGTGGGCGCGCAGGTCGCGCAGGACGGTGAGCACTTCGTCATCGGTTTCGCCGAGACCCAGCATCAGCCCCGACTTGGTCAACACCTCGGGACGCTGCTGCTTGAACGTCTTCAGCAAGCGCAAGGAATGGGCATAGTCGGCGCCGGGCCGGGCGCGGGCGTACAGGCGCGGAACGGTCTCGAGGTTGTGATTCATGACGTCGGGCGGGCATGCCGCCAGGAGCTCGAGCGCGACTTCGTGGCGCCCGCGAAAGTCCGGCGTCAGGACCTCGATGCGGGTGGCCGGTGATTGCTGCCGCACGGCGCGGATGCACTCGACGAAGTGGCCGGCGCCGCCATCACGCAGGTCGTCGCGGTCGACGCTGGTGATCACCACGTGGGCCAGCCGCAGGCGCGCGACGGTGAGCGCGAGATTGAGAGGCTCCTGCGGGTCGGGCGCGGCCGGCCGCCCATGCGCCACGTCGCAGAACGGGCAGCGGCGCGTGCACAGTTCACCGAGCACCATGAACGTGGCCGTGCCCTTGCCGAAGCACTCGCCGATGTTGGGGCACGAGGCTTCTTCGCACACCGTGTGCAAGCGCTGCTCGCGCAGCGTTTGCTTCACCCCCTTGAAGGTTTCGCTTTGCGACACGCGCACGCGAATCCAGCTCGGCTTCGCCAAGAGGGGTGCTTCCGCCACCTTGATCGGGATACGGCGGGTCTTCGCGATGCCGCGTTGCGCGGCGTCGACGCCGCCGGCGTTGCCGGCGGAGCGCGATGGTGTGTCGGCGAGCACGAGGTTGAGTCCGTCACCCACCGCTAGCAGCGGCGGCGCCGACTTCCGCTGCAGCCAGCGCCGTCATGTTGACGATGCGGCGCACCGTCGAAGAGGGCGTCAGGATGTGCACCGCTTTCGCTGCCCCCAGCAGGATGCCGCCGACGGTGATACCGCTCCCCGCAGCCATGCGCAGCAGGTTGTAGGAGATGTTGGCCGCGTCGACGTTGGGCATGATGAGCAGGTTCGCTTCCTCGCTCAGGCCGGAGTCGGGAAACTCGCGATCGAGGATCTCTCTCGACAGCGCCGCGTCGCCGCGCATCTCGCCCTCCACCGCCAGCGTCGGGTCGTTTGCCCGCACCATCTCCAGCGCGCGGCGCATCTTCACCGCCCCGGGCGCTTCCGAGCCGCCGAAGCTGGAGTGCGACAGCAAGGCCACGCTCGGCTTGATGCCGAAGCGCCGGACCGCCTCGGCCGCCAGCGAGGTGATCTCCGCGATCTGCTCGGCGCTGGGATCGACGTTGACATGCGTGTCGCAGATGAACAGCTGGCGGTCGGGCAGCATCAGCATCTGCATCGCGGCGAAGGTGTGGGCCCCGTCGCGCAGCCCGATCACGTCGCGCACGTAGCCCAGGTGATCCGCGAACCGCCCCAGGGTGCCGCACAGCATGGCGTCGGCCTTGCCCTGGCGGACCAGCATGGCGCCCAGCAGCGTGCTGCGGCTGCGCATCTCGGCGCGCGCTACCGCTCGCGATACCCCGTTGCGTCGGACGATCTGGTAGTAGTCGTCGCCCGCGCTGCCATAGACCTCAGCGTCGAGCAGGTCGATGCATTCGCAATCGCGGTCGACCTTCAGGCGCAGCCCGTACTGGGCGATTCGCTCGGCGATGACGGCCGGGCGTCCCACCAGGAGCGGCCGGGCCAGGCCCTCGTCGACGACCACCTGCGCGGCGCGCAGGACCCGCTCGTCTTCGCCTTCGGCGAAGACCACTCGCCGCGGCGTGCGCTGCGACAAGCGCTTGGCGGCGGCGAATACCGGCTGCATCGCACCGCCGGACTGGTAGACGAACTGGCTGAGGCGCTGCCGGTAGGCCGGCATGTCGATGATCGGACGCGAGGCCACGCCACTGTCCATGGCGGCCTGTGCGACGGCCGGTGCCACGACCTCGATCAGGCGCGGGTCGAACGGCTTGGGGATCAGGTAGTCGGCACCGAATCGCAAGCCCGCCGTCCCATAGGCCTGGGCGACGACGTCGGGGATCTCGGCGTGCGCGAGCTCGGCGATGGCGCGCACCGCGGCGAGCTTCATCTCCTCGTTGATGGTCGAGGCGCCGACGTCGAGCGCGCCGCGAAAGATGAACGGGAAGCACAGGACGTTGTTGACCTGGTTCGGATAGTCGGAGCGGCCGGTTCCGAGGATCGCATCGGGCCGCACGGCGAGCGCCTCTTCCGGCAGGATCTCCGGCGTCGGGTTCGCCATCGCGAGGATGATGGGCGAGCGCGCCATCGTCTTGACCATCTCTGGCTTGAGCACACCTCCCGCCGACAGGCCGAGGAAGATGTCGGCCCCTTCGATGATCTCGGCCAGCTTGCGCGCCGACGTCGCCTGGGCGTAGCGTGCCTTGTTCGGATCCATCTGCTCCTTGCGACCCGAGTAGACGACCCCGTTGCTGTCGGACACGAAGATGTTCTTCATCGGCAGCCCGAGGCTGACGATCAGATCCAGGCACGCCAGCGCGGCCGCGCCCGCGCCCGAGGTGACGAGCTTGACCTCGGTGATGTCCTTCTGGACATGCTTGAGCGCGTTCAGGATGGCGGCCGCGGCCACGATCGCGGTGCCGTGCTGGTCGTCGTGGAACACCGGGATCTTCATCCGCTCGCGCAGCTTCGTCTCGATGTAGAAGCACTCGGGCGCCTTGATGTCCTCGAGGTTGATGCCCCCGAACGTCGGCTCCATACGCGCGATGGTGTCGATCAGCTTGTCGGGGTCGAGCTCGTCGAGCTCGATGTCGAAGACGTCGATCCCGGCGAACTTCTTGAACAGGCACCCCTTGCCTTCCATCACGGGCTTGCCGGCCAGCGCGCCGATGTTGCCCAGGCCCAGCACGGCCGTGCCGTTCGTGATCACTGCGACGAGGTTGTTGCGCGCAGTCAGGTTGCCGGCCTCGCGCGGGTCTTCGGCGATGGCGAGGCAGGCCTCCGCGACACCCGGCGAGTAGGCCAAGCCGAGGTCACGTTGCGTGGCCATGGCCTTGGTCGGAGTGACCGATATCTTGCCCGGCGTCGGGTAGCGGTGGTATTCGAGCGCGGCCTCGCGCAAGTTGTCGGTCATGAGGGATCTCCGAGTTGTCAGGCGGCCGCAGCGGCGCCGCGAAGGGGTGAGCTCGGGCGCGTGCGCAGCGCACGCGTCACGGCATCGAGAAAGCGGTCGCGCTGGTCGGCGTGCACCCAATGGCCGGCCTGCTCTATGACTTCGACCTGCGCCTCGGGAAACATCGGCTGGAACTCGGCGCCGTGGCGATCCGTGACGTAGTCCGATTGCTGGCCGGCTATCACGTGTATCGGCTTGACGAAGCGCAGTCCGCGCAGCTCGGCGGGAAAACCGCTCAGTGTCCGCGCCTCCGCGCTGATGCTGGCCAGGTTGACGCGCCAGTCGAAACGATCGTTGCGCGCCACCAGGTTTTGCAGGAAGGGAGCGGCGGCGGCGTCGGGCAGCAGCTCGCCGAGGCGTTGCTGCACTTCGTCGCGGCTGGCGGCGGCCACCGTGTCGACGGCCCGCATGGCTTCGGCGGTCATCGACAGGCGGTCGGCATAGCACACGGGGGCGATGTCCACCACGATCAGGCGGCTGAGCAGCTCGGGGTACAGCAGAGCCAGCGCCATCGCCGTCTTGCCGCCCATGCTGTGGCCCATCACGGCGGGCAGGTGGAGCTGCTCCCACTCGATCAGGGCGCGCACGTCATCGGCCATCTGGAGGTAGCTCATCGTCTCCACCCACGGCGAGCCACCGTGATTGCGCAGATCGACGCTGATCACCCGGTGCGAGGTCGACAGGGCGCGAGCAACGCTGCGCCAGTTCCCGCCCGAGCCGAACAGCCCGTGCAGGATCAACAACGGTGGACCGTC
>Ga0070675_100001252_pt1 | contig 18549 bp, 12 predicted proteins | sample KBSM43metaG_FD_65343 | JGI IMG/M metagenome (GOLD analysis project Ga0070675, IMG submission 65343) | Miscanthus rhizosphere microbial communities from Kellogg Biological Station, Michigan, USA - KBS M4-3 metaG | ecosystem: Host-associated > Plants > Roots > Rhizosphere > Soil ... | reverse complement strand
ATAGGTGTAGTCACGCAATCGATCGTGAAGGCGCGCGTAGAGTCGCCAGAGCGCGATCAGCGTCTCGTCGTACGCCGGCGGACGCGGCAGGTTCCAGAATGCGACGTTGCGCGTCGGGCCCACTTCCATGATCGGCGTCAATGCGGAAAACGCGAGCCAGCGGCCGCATACCTCCTGTTCCATCAGCTGCTCGTTGTAGCCGCAGGTGTCCGAACCCCAGTTTGGGTAACCCAATACGGCCGCGCGCTGAACGGCAATGATCGACGCGCGCAGTCCTTCCTGCGTCCCGCCGATGTCGCCGCCCCAGAACACTCCATACCGAGACGACCCCGTGTACGCGGCACGCGGCATGAGTACGAAGTCGTTGCGTCTGTTCGCCACCGCGATCTCATGAGCCGCCTGCAGGTACATGACGGGATAGGCGTTTCGATTCTCGCGAATGCTCCGGCCATCGAACACACGCTGGGGACCGCCGTCAGGAATATCCTCTTCGCCTCGATCCAGTTTGAATGCGGCCACGCCCAGGCGAAGCAGCTTGCCGACCCCGTCCTGCCAGAACTTCCTGGCCGTCGGATTGGTCAGGTCGACGAGCGGATAGTTGTTGCCGTTTGACGGACGCGTCTGGCCGGTGAGCGTGAGGCCGCGCGCCTGGCCTTCCGCGGCCATGTGTCCCTGAAGGAAGGGTGCGATCCAGAGCAGTGTTCGGACGTTGATGGAATTGAGCCACCTGACCATCTGCGGAAACTGCGGCAGACGTGTCGAGTCAATCTCGAAGTCGTCATAGCCCCAGAGGCCGGATCCCCACGGACGATCGATCCAGTAAACGGCATTCGGGATGCCGAACGCTCGCATCATCAGAATGTCTTCCATCACCTCGGAGTTGAACGGACCGGTCACGGGCGTGCCGTCGTAGTAGGCGGCACGGTGGGTGTGCTCGTCGCGCCAGCGCCAGGGACCGTAGATCCATTCCGGCGGAAGAATCGGTGGTCCCGCCTCGATCGTGTGCGCTTTCACCAGATCTGCAGGATGGCCGGACGTGTAGAGGACGAGATCGAGGCGCGGGCCTTCGAACTCGACGAGCACGCGATCCGGCTGTGACGCCGCGAAATCGAAGACACCCGGCCATGTTCCTTTGACGAACACTGCATAACCGCGTGACGAGAGGTAGAAGGGGGCATACACCGAGGTCGTCGGCTTCACCAGCATGTCCACCTTCTGGCCGCGCAGGTTCATGGCCGCGGTGATGCCCGGGGCCCAGGAGCGCTGTTGCGGGCCATCGACGACCCGTTCCATGAGGCCGGTGAAGTACTCGCTGGCGTTCGCGTCGATGGCGAGGCCCCACCGCACGACGTCGGTGTCTGGACGAGCGTTGAGGGTGATGTCGAAGGTGTCGGGATTCCCCGACCGGCGCGTCACGGATACACGAACGACACGCCGGTCCGGCATCGTAACTTCCGCAATCCATGGCTGGTCTGTCGTGGTGGTCTGAGGAGTTAAAGAGGGAAGCCGCGTCGGCCCGGCAGCCGTTTCGTAGAACAGACCGTCGATCCGCAGTGAAAACCCGTCGGCCCGCAGCGTCAGTGAAGTGTCAGTGCGCGATAGTTCGACCGATGGCGCGCTCTTCGCACAGCCATGCGTGGCGCTCAGCACGGCGAGGGCGGCTGTCACAATCCAATTGGGTGTCCGCAGCCTGGACGATGAACTGCTCACGGCTGTAGCTGCTTCAGATACACGTTCCGGTACCAAATCTGACCGCTGCCTTCGAGCTGCAGCGACAGAATGCCCTGTGGCGCTCGGCTCGCTCGATCGTCATCGATGGTGACCGTCAGGACCTGACCGTTGAGCACGTGCACGAGTGTGTTGCCACGCGCGATGATCTGCGCCTGCTGCCATTCGCCCGGCAGACCATTGTGGGGTTTCACAGCTGCGCGAGGGTTCGCGTTCACGACGCCAAGGCGGCTCTGCATGCCGGCGACGAGTTGAACCAGGCCCCCTGGCGGATTGACGATCCCTCGCCCCTGCCCCTCATAGAGCTGTCCGGTGTAGCGGTTCTCTGAATCGAGATCGAATTGATAGCCGCTGACCTGCCACGGGTTCTGGAAGCCGGCGGTTGAAGTCGGCGGGTTGGGGTTTGCTGCGGCGGCACGCTGCGCGATCCCTGCCTGCACGGCTGCGAGGAAGGTCGTGATGCCGGCAGGCATCGGCGAGCCGAGCGGATTGTCGATCGAACCTTTGTGCGGTGCCATCAGCAGCCGGCTGCGGTACTGAATGCCGCCGTTCGCGCCCGTCGCCGAGATCTTGAACTCGACCTTCAAGTCGAAATCCCGCATGACGGCACCGGGTCCCTTGTAGTGAAGATGATGTTGCCCGGGTGTCTTCGTCGTGTCCGCGTGAATGGCGTCGTTCTCGATCGACCACACGTCGGTCTCGCCGTCCCATCCGCTGAGCGTTTTGCCGTCCCAAAGGCTGGTGTAGCCGGTGTAATCGCCGTACGGGACGTCCGTGATCGGAGCGAAGACGCCGCCGCGGCCGCCGGCCTGCGGTGGCGGAGCCCCGTGAACATCCGTGAGTGTCAGGGTGACGGTCATGACGGCGAAGGCGATCCGCAAGTGCGTGCTCATGCCGAGGCACCGTAGCGCAAACAGGTGCTCAACGCCAAGTGTTTCACTGGACGAAAAAGTGGGGGGCTGGGATGCCTTGAAATGCGGTTACGAAATCACCTCAGGCACGCGACTGCTCTGAAGCACAACGATCCGGTACTCGGCGGTCACTTCAGTGCGCGCCGGGATCCAGCGGAACGTTGGGGTGTCGAACATCCGCCCCCGCTCGATCATCTCGCGCCGGGTCTCCGGAAACGGTGAGACGCCGAACTCCATGCCTCGCGTGACGGCCCGGTTGTTCCACGGTGACCCTGGCCGGCTGCGGTTCTCCTCCCAGATTCCCATCCATGGGAAGTCAGCGCGTCGCCATACATAACCGAACGCCAGCTGCGGCTCGGGGTCGAACGCCACGAAGAACGCTTCAGCGCGGGAGTCGTCCATGAGATGCGCGGTGTAGGCGCTCGATATCGGCGCGTCACTGTAACGCCGAAGATCAACCGTCTCGCCACTCATCGTCGGCGCGAATGGCCACTCGAACATCGCGCCGGGCACCAGGTAATCGGCCGGTCCAAAAGTCCCTTCGAAAACTTTCGACCGCCTTGCCGACGTACGGAATTCGGTCACGCCGTGCTTCAAAAACGGTGGTCCGAGTGTGACGTGCTGCGTCCATCCAACGGCACGATCGCACATCGTCTGATTCGTGACGGTCTCGGTAATCGCGACCGAAGGTCCTCGCAGTTCCAGACTCCGCGTCACCGCGAGTCCAGCCTGCGCAAGTTCAGCGCGCGCGATCAGGTTCGATTCGTTCGCCTCAATCCCGTACGCCACGACCGATGCCTCACCGTGCACGCTCAGACCCGCGGCAGCCTCTTCCAAAGACGGTCCGCCAAAGATGTCGAGACACAGGTTGTGCCCCATGATGCCGGCGAGCAGGCGGCCATCGACGGCACCGCCATACCATCCATGTCGCGAGAGGTCGAACGTGGATGGCTCGATCGATTCCCACGGCGGTGTCCAGAGCGGATTGATCCCGGTGCGCTTGTCGAACACCTCGGCAATGTGGCCGCCTTCGACAAGCATGGTCAGGCGCAGGTGGGCGTTCTCGATCGACAGAGCCCGCCGACCGCGGTACGTGCAACCGGGCATGGGCGGCAATTATGACGTCAGGCTGACGATGGTGCGTGGCCGCGATCTCCACGCTTGATGTCGTCCACCGTGGAAAGGTATCGTCCGGGTCGCTGTGATGGTCACTCGCCAACAGATTCAGGGCGCGATCGACGCCGGCGGCGGCATTCTGCGATTGGAGCCCTGCTGGGTCCCACGCACGTTCATGCAGCCGGGTCGGCGACTTCGCCTGCACCCCGACGATTTATACGCCCTGGGCGCACATCGTGGCGGCATCAACGAGCGCTGGTTTTCATCGACGACCAACGCCGACAACGGGCCTGGTACACCGGCGGATGAAGGCCTGAGCTACGTCCGGATGCAGTCGGGAGGGCGCTTTCAGCTGAAAGAGGTTGTGGACGTCGCCGGTGACGCGCTGCTTGGTGCGGACGTCATGTCGAAGGAAGGTGGTTGGAACATCCTCTGCAAGTTCTTCGACAACATGGGGCCCATTCCGCATCACATGCACCAGAGTGATGCGCACGCAAAGCTCGTGGGCCGCAAGGGCAAGCCGGAGGCCTACTACTTTCCTCCTCAGTACAACCAGATTGAGAACAGCTTCCCCTACACCTTCATGGGACTCGAGCCAGGTACGACAACTGACGACGTGCGGCGGTGTCTCGAGAGTTGGAGCCGTGGCGACAACGGCATCCTGAACCACTCGCGCGCATATCGTCTGCACGTTGGTAGCGGGTGGCAGATCGATCCAGGGATTCTCCATGCTCCGGGGTCACTCGTCACCTACGAGCCGCAGGTGAACAGCGACGTGTTTGGCATGTTCCAGTCGCTGGTCGAAGGCCGCGTCGTCCCCTGGGACCTTTTGGTGAAGGACGTTCCGAAAGAGAGCCACCAGGACTTGGACTACATCATCGGCATGCTGAACTGGGACGCGAACGTCAACCCGAACTTCGGCCGCGACAACAAGGTCTTCCCGCACCCGGTCTATCCGTTTACGGAGAGCGAGGCGAAGGGTTATCGCGAGCAGTGGATCTGCTATGGAACGGGGTGGTATTCGGCGAAGGAACTGACGGTGCTGCCGAAGCGTTCAGTCCAAATCAAGGACGCGGCAGCCTACGGCCTGATCGTGGTCGAAGGAACAGGAACGTTCGGCGGACATCACGTTGCGGCGCCGACGATGATTCGTTTTGGCGAGATGACGCAGGACGAGCTGTTCGTGTCGGCTGCCGCGGCCAAGGCGGGCGTCCTCATCGAGAACGTGAGTGCCAGCGATCCGCTCGTCATCCTGAAGCACTTTGGTCCCGGCAATCCTGACAACGAGCCGTTGCGGCAACTGCGCAAACACTGACGCTCCGGAGGCGACCCATGGGAAACGTGGCGCCGCACAGGCGACCAGCGCTCCACAATGCGATGTGGCCGGGCCTTGTTGGAAAGGGCAGTCCAGGCGCCGAACCCTTGATCGACCTGGACACGATGCTGGATCTGACGGCTCAGGCGAACGTCGACGGCGCGAGATTCGATGGTGTGGATCTGTTTCTGTTCGATCCGCACACGAGTATTGACGCATCAGACGACGACTTGAAGCGTCTCTGCGATAAGGTGGCGAAACGGGGCTTCGTCGTCGGCTCACTGGTGGCGCCCGTGTGGCCGCCCACCGACGGCGGGGCAGCCATGGGCAGCGACGAAGAACGCAGGAAGTTCGTCACACAGGTACGTAAAGCGTGTGTTATCGGGCAGAAGCTGCGCGCGCTTGGCATCCGGAAGTACGGTGTGATTCGCATTGATTCCGCCACGAGCCCCAGTGAATGGGCGGCCGATCCACGCGAGAACACGCGACGCATCGCGGACACCTTTCGAGAAGCGTGCGACATCGCCCATGATTACGGCGAGCGACTCGCGGCCGAAGGGGAGATTTGTTGGGGCGGTATGCACAGCTGGAAACGCATGGTGCAGCTGTTGGAGACTGTGAACCGTCCCCAGACGCTCGGTTACCAGGCCGACATGGCGCACAACCTGCTCTTCACGATGGGCTCCAACGCGCCTGAGGACCGACTCCTTCCGGAAGGCTACGACTGGACAGACCGGGCGCAACTCGATCATGCGTATCTGCAGGTCGCACGGGCGCTGCGTCCCTGGACCCTCGATTTTCACGTGGCGCAGAACGATGGCACGGTCAAGGGATCCGGTACGCACGACAAGACCGGGCGTCACTGCCTGCCCAATGACCCTGACGGGAAGCTCGACGTCGTGCGGTACGCCGGCTTCTGGTTACGCGACGACAGTGGAGAGCCAACGCGCGCGGTCGAGCACATCTGTTGGGACGGATGCATGTTCTCCAACGAGACGATGATGAAGGCGCAGACCTGGAACGACGTGCTCAGGTTGATGATCGACGTGCGAAACGCGCACGGCTGGGACGCGTCCGTGGCGAATGTTGTTGTTTAAGCGTCTATTGACGCGTTTGCGTGTAGGGGTTCTGCATTGGCGAAGCAGAAGCTGAATATCGGGTTGGTGGGTTACGGGTTCATGGGGCGTACCCACTCCAACGCATTCCTGCAAGCGCCACGCTATTTCGATCTGACCTTCGAACCTGTCCTCAAGGCAGTGGCAGCGCGCAACAAGGATCGCGTCGAGCGGTTTGCAGCCAACTGGGGCTACGAATCGACCGAGACCGATTGGCGGCGGCTGGTCGAGCGCAAAGACATCGACCTGGTCGATATCGCCAGCCCGAACGATACGCACGCCGAGATTGCAGTGGCCGCCGCCCGTGCGGGCAAGATGGTCATGTGCGAGAAGCCGCTCGCGCGCACGGCCGCCGAGGCAGAAAGGATGGTCAGCGCCGTCGAGGATGCACGCGTGCCCAACTCTGTCTGGTACAACTACCGCCGGGTGCCCGCCGTGACGCTGCTGCGGCAATGGATTGGCGAGGGCAAGCTCGGTCGCATCTTCCACTATCGTGCAAAGTTCCTGCAGGACTGGACGATCTCGGCAGATGTGCCGCAGGGTGGTGAAGGGCTCTGGCGGCTGGACGCGTCGGTCGCTGGCAGCGGCGTGACGGGTGATCTGCTCGCGCACTGCATCGACACCGCGATGTGGCTCAATGGACCGATCGACGAAGTCACGGCGATGACGGAGACGTTCATCAAGTCACGGAAGCACACCCTGACCGGCACGGTCGAACCGGTCGGTATCTACGACGCCTGCGCCTTTTTGACACGGTTCGGCAACGGGTCTCTTGCCACATTTGAATCGACGCGCTACGCACGCGGTCACAAAGCGCTCTATACGCTCGAGATCAACGGCGAGCACGCATCCGCGGCGTGGGACCTCCATGATCTGCACCGGTTGCAGTGGTTCGACCACCGCGATGAGGGACCCACGCGCGGGTGGCGCAGTATTCACATCACGGACGGTGAGCACCCATACATGAAGCATTGGTGGGTCCCCGGCCTGCAGATTGGCTACGAACATACGTTTGTTCATCAGTTCGCGGACTTCTGCACGGCCGCCGCGGCGGGCGAGAGCGCAGCGCCGACGTTCCGCGATGGGCTGGCGACCGATTACGTGACCGACGCAGTCCTCAAGTCAGCGCGAAGCGGCCGGTGGGAGAAGGTGACGGCCGCCGCTCACGCGTCAGCGGTCTAGGGCGATACGGGTGCGCAAAGACTTTCTCGCGTTTGATCTCGGAGCCGAAAGCGGCCGCGCCATGCGCGCGTCGTTGAGCGGTGGCGTCATCACGCTGGCCGAGGTCTACCGCTTTCCGAACGGTCCAGTGCGCGACAACGGCTCTCTTCGCTGGGACATCTACAGGCTGTGGCGCGAGATGCAGAGCGCTCTCGGTCGTTGCAGCGACGCGCCGCTCGAGAGCGTGGGCGTGGACGCATGGGGGTGCGATTACGGGCTGCTTCGAGCCGACGGATCGCTCGTCGAGGTGCCCTTTGCCTACCGTGATGGCCGAACGCAGGGCGTAATGGAGCACGTGTTCGAGACCTTTTCGCGCGAACGAATCTACGCCGCAACGGGGATCCAGTTCTTGTGGTTCAACACGCTGTATCAGCTGTACGCCGCGTGCAAGAAGGCGCCGCACACCATCGCCGCCGCACACCGGTTTGCGACGATTCCCGACATTCTGAACTACTGGCTGTCCGGGACGCTGAGCGCCGAGTACACCAACGCTACGACGACGCAGTGTGTTGATGCGGTGAAGCGAACGTGGGCGACGGATCTGCTCGACGAGCTGGGGATTCCCACGCGACTGTTGCCGGAGATCGTTGAGCCGGGCACGGTGCTCGGGCCTTTGCGCAAGGAAGCCGACCGCGCGCTGGCGGGCGTGCCGATCGTCACGCCGGCATGTCACGACACCGGTTCGGCGTTCGCGGCGGTACCCGTCGGCAACGCTGCCGCGTTCCTCAGTTCCGGTACATGGTCGTTGCTCGGGACCGAATTGCCGGGGCCGATCATCACGCCACGCGCCATGGAACTCGACTTCACCAACGAAGGCGGCGTGTGTGCGACGACGCGGTTGCTGAAGAACATCGGTGGCTTATGGTTGCTGCAATCGTGCCGCAACTCCTGGGCGGCGACAGGTCGCGACTACGCGTATGACGAGTTGGTCGTCGCGGCCGCGAGTGAGGCGCCGTTTCAGGCGCTGCTCGACCCGGACAGTGCGGGATTCAGGAATCCGGACGACATGGTCATGGCCATTGACGGCTTCTGCCGTCAAACGGGCCAACCATCGCTCGATGGCCCTCCGTCGTATTCGCGCGCGATCATGGAGAGCCTTGCCTTCAAATATCGCGCGGTGCTCGAGTCGCTCGAGGAGCTGACCGGCAAGCGTTTCGAGGAGATCCGCGTGGTTGGCGGCGGCGCGCGCAACTGCTTGTTGAATCAGTTCACCGCGGACGCGACGGGACGCACGGTCATCGCTGGTCCGGTTGAGGCGACGGCGCTTGGCAACGTCGCGATGCAAATGCTGGCGACTGGCGCCGTGAGCTCGCTTCGCGAGGCGCGCGCGATCATCGATCGATCGTTCCCCGTCGAGCGCTTCGAGCCTGCTGACACGGATCGATGGGAACCGCACTATCACCGATTCCTGGAGTACCTGGAGTTCACCTGTGCCTGACGCGGTCGGTCTCGACACGAAATTCCTGAAGAATCTGTGGAACGAGGAGGAGGTGGCCAGGCAGTCGCCCCTCGAGCAGCTCCGGTATCGCTCAAACCGGCTCGGCGAAGACCTGCGCATCACCAACTTCGGCGGCGGCAACACCAGTTCCAAATTCGATCTCCCCGATCCACTGACCGGCGAACCGACGCGCGTGCTGGCGGTGAAGGGCAGCGGCGGCGACTTGCGGTCGATCACCGAGGCGGGTTTCGCGGTGCTCTACCTCGATAAGCTCGAGGCGCTCATTCGACGCTACCGCGGCGAAGCCCACGAAGACGAAATGGTGGCGTACTACCCGCTGGCAGCGTTTGGGGACAATCGCGTCGCCGCATCGATCGATACGCCGCTCCACGCGTTCCTGCCGTTTGATCACGTCGACCACCTGCATCCGGATTGGGCGATCGGGCTCGCGGCAAGTGCCAACGGTAAGCAGAAGCTCGCCGAATTCAATCAGCAGTACGGCCGCCGCATCGTCTGGGTGCCGTGGCAGCGACCCGGGTTCGAGCTCGCGCTGATGCTTCGCGCCGCCATACAGGACGACGCCGGCAGCGATGGCATCGTTCTCGGCGGTCATGGGCTGTTCACGTGGGGACAGACGCAGCAGGAGTGCTACGGCAACAGCATTCGCACCATCGACCAGATGGGCGAGTTCATCGAGGAGCATCAGAGTCGCACGAACCGGCCGGTATTCGGGGGGCGGGCGATTGGTGAGTCGACTGCCGAACGTGCGGCCGTCGTCGCGTCAGTTCTGCCGTATCTCCGCGGTGTGGCCTCTTCAAATCGACGAACGATCGCGCATTGGGATAGCTCCGACGATGCCCTGACGTTCGCCGCCTCGGCGTGGGCAGAACCGCTCTGTGGCCTCGGCACCAGCTGCCCGGATCACTTCCTGCGAACACGCATCAGCCCGATGTTCGTGCCGTGGGACCCGCAGACGGAGCCCGTCGCGCAACTCAAGGAACGTATCGCTTCGCGTGCGACGACATACCGCGGGGACTACGCCGCCTACTACAAGTCGTTTGCCGACGAGCGGTCGCCGAAGTTGCGCGACTCGAATCCGTCGGTCGTCGTGATTCCCGGACTGGGCATATTCGGCTTTGCCAGGGACAAGCGCGAGGCGCGCATTACCACCGAGTTTTTCGTTAACGCGATTCACGTGATGGCGGGCGCCAACGCGCTGGAGGATGCTCGGACACCCGGGACGCTGCCCCAGGCCAGGCGCCCGGAAGAGGCGACGCACTTCTCCAGCTTCCACAACTATGTGGCGTTGCCACGTCTGGAAGCGTTCCGCATCGAATACTGGGCGCTCGAGGAAGCCAAACTTCAGCGCATGCCGCCCGAGAAAGAATTCAGCCGCAAGATCGCCTTGGTGGTCGGCGGCGCGAGCGGCATTGGGCGCGAAGTGGTGTTGCAGTTGGCGACGCGCGGCGCGCACGTCGTGGTTGCGGATCTCGACGTGACGGCGGCCCAAGAGGTTGCGACTGAAGCAGCGAAGAGATCGACAGCCGAGTCGGTGCTTGCCGTCGCGTTGAACCTGGGTAGCCGGGAGAGTGTCCGCGCTGCGATCCACGACGCCGTGCTGAAATTCGGTGGCATCGACATCGTCATTAACACGGCGGCTGTCTATCCCACGCCCGCGCCAGGCACTCCGGCCGAGCAGGTCTGGAGTCACGCGCTGGCGATCAACGTGAGCAGCAACCACGTGCTGGCGCAGGAGGTCGACGAGATCTTCCGAGCGCAGGGCCTACCGGCGAGCGTCGTGCTCACGAGCTCCGCGAATGCCGTCGTTCCGAAGCAGGGCAGCGAACCGTACGATGTGAGCAAGGCGGCTATCAATCACCTGATTCGAGAGTTGGCCATCGGCCTTGGACCCGGGGTCCGTATTAACGGAATCGCTCCGGCGACCGTGGTGGCCGGCTCGGCGATGTTCCCTCGCGATCGCGTCATCGTGTCGTTGCGGAAGTACAACATTGCCTTTGACGACGACGAGCCGACTGAGGCGCTGCGCACAAAACTGGCCGGGTTTTACGCGCAACGGACAATCACGCGTCAGCCGATCCTGCCGGCCGATTGCGCGAACGCCATCTGCTGGCTGGCGGGGGATCAGAGCGCGAAGACGACGGGGCACGTCATTCCCGTGGATGGCGGGTTGCCCGAGGCGTTCCTGCGCTGACGGCGTTATCTCAGAGGGAACCGATGCGTGAGTTGTTCATTGCCGCCACCGTCTATGGACTATTGCTTGGTGCCTCGGCCGGATCAGCGCCCGTGCTCGCCGCCCAGGGCAGTGTCCTTCCTGAGGCGACCGGCCGGGACGTGACGATGAAGGTGTGCGGCGACTGCCACTCGGCGGACACCGTCGCTTCTGTCCGACACACGCGCGACGAATGGCACGAGGTGATCGACAGGATGGTGGCTGCGGGTGCGAAGGGCAGTGCGCAGGAACTCGCGGTTGTGCTGGACTATCTGGCGGTGCAGTTCCCGGCGGAGGAGCAGCAGACACTGAACCTGAACGCGGCAACGGCTATCGAACTCGAAAGCGTGGCAGGTCTGCTGCGGAAGGAGGCGGCCGCGCTCATCGCCTACCGCGAGAAGAACGGTCCGTGCAAGAGCCTCGAGGATCTCAAGAAGGTCGCCGGGTTGGACTACAAGAAGATCGATTCCAGGAAAGACCGCCTCGCGTGCAGGCCGGTTCACCCATGAGAAGACTGTTGTTATCCGCCGTCCTGTGTTCGTGCGCCGCAACGCTCTCGGCCACGGACATCCTGATGGAGGGCGTCGACACCCAGCGCACAGGCTGGGTGAGGGACGAGAAGATCTTCACGCCCGGCAACGTCGGGTCGATGAAGCTCCTCTGGCGAATTCAACTGAACAGCACCTCGCGTTCGATGCACAACCTCTTTCCGCCGTTGATCGCGGAAAGCGTGATGACGCCGCAAGGGTCGGTCGAGGTCGGCCTGGTCGCGGGGGTCAGCGACGATCTCTTTGCGATTAACGTGGCGAATGGGCAGGTACTCTGGCGGAGGAGATTCGAAAACCGTCTCTCGAATCTCGCGCCAGTCGACAATGTGCTCTGCCCGGGCGGCCAGACCGCAGTGCCCGCGCTGGTGCAGACATCGCCTGGAAAGTACACCGTGTACGCGGTGTCGTGGGATGGCCGACTGCATCAGATCAATCTCGGCGATGGAGAGAACGTCGCATCACCCGAGAAGTTCATCCCCGGCAACGGCAAAGCGTACGCGCTCAACTACAAGGATGGCGTCATCTACACCGCAACGGCACAGGGCTGCGGGGGCCTGACGAACGCCTTTCACGCATTCGATCTGGCGTCACGCCGAGCGAGCACATTCATTCCGGCGGGCGGAGGATTGTGGGGGCGCCGAGGGGCGGCGATCGATGCTGACGGCCGCGTGTATCTCGGAACCGGCGATGGGATCTTCGACCCGGAGAACCGCCGTCTGGGCAACGGCATCGTCGGCGTGAAAATCGATGCCGGGAAGACGCTGCAGCTCGTCGACTTCTTTGCCGCGCCGAACGCGAATTGGATGTGGCGCCGCGACCTTGATGTGAACACGACGCCGGTCGCCATCGACTATCGGGGCCGAAAGTTCCTTGTGGGCACGAGTAAGGAATGTCGGCTGTGGCTGCTGGATCGTGAGGCCCTCGGCGGCGAGGATCACCGCACCACGCTTCACACCACGCCGCTGATCTGCGCCGACTCGCAGGCCTTCGACGGAGTCGGCGTGTGGGGGGCGCTGAGCGCCTGGCAGGACCCGCAGGGTACCCAGTGGGTGCTGGTGCCGTTCTGGGGTCCCGTGAGCACGAAGTTCAAGGCGCCAATCGAACACAGCCGTCCTACGCACGGTGGTGTCGCCGCGTTCAAGCTCGAAGAGATCGAGGGCAAGTGGCAGCTCACGCCGGCGTGGCTGTCGCGTGACATGGATCTCGGCGAGGAAACGGTGATCGCGAACGGCATCGTCTTCGCCTACTCCAGTGGTGTTGACGGCACGCAGGTCGTTCAGGACGCGGGCTGGAATGAGGCCGGTGGGCCGCGCTACGGCGGTGCTCTTTCGAGTGGCGCCGCGCGGCGCATTCCAAACTCCCGCAAGGCGATGCTCTACGCCCTGGACGGTCAGACGGGCAAGGAACTCTGGAACAGCGGCGACACGATCACCTCCTGGAACCACTTCAGTGGCGTGACCGTCGCGAACGGACGCGCGTACATCGGCACATGGGACGGAGCGCTCTATGCCTTTGGCGTCAGGTAAGTCGATGATGCAGATGCCCGCCCGTCGAATCATTCCCCTGTGTGCGGCTGCGGTCCTTGTCGCCGCGGCGACATTCGCACAGGTGGGGCGGGGCTGGTCTGACTGGTCCACCCCTTACGGCGACGCGCAACGCACCTCCTGGCTGAGGACAGATCCGAATATCTCCATCGAGTCGATGTCGAAGCCGGGATTCGGGCTGCAGTGGACGACGAAACTCGAGAACCAGCGCCGCGGCCCCCACGGACTGACCCACGGCGTCACTGCAAGCGGCGTCACGCTGTTCGTTCCCATCTCGCTCGTGGCCGGCAGCTCGAACAACCTTTACATGCTCGACAACGACACCGGCTACGTCGTCTGGTCACGCACGTTCGAGGGCACGCTGCCAGCAGCGACTGGCGCGTGCGTCGGCGGCATCACCGCCGCGCCAACACGCATCGTGAGCGCGATGGCGGAGCCGACACCGCTGCCAGGGTCGACCGTCGTGCCCGCCGGCCGCGGCAATCAGCAGGGGTATCGCAGTTTGCTCGGTGAGCCTGGCGCGGGTATTCCCGTCGAGGCCCGGGGCGGCGGTGGTGGCGGGGCAGGTGGCGGACGCGGTGCTGCTGCCGCTCCTCCCGCCCGTCAAGGCGGAGCTCCCGATGCGGGGCGTGGACAAGGTCGCGGGCAGGGTGCCGGAATTCCTGGCGCCCCGAACGTCGGCGGCGGAGGGCTTGGCCGCGCGATGGTGGGATATGCAGTGTCAGGCGACGGCCAATTGCGAGTCGTCGGCCTCCAGTCCGGGAAGGATCTGCAAAAGCCGGCGCCGTTCCTCCCACCGAATTCGCAATGGTCAAATCCCGTTGCGGTCGGCACGATGATGTACGCCGCCACATTCGGAAACTGCGCCGGTGCGGCGAACGGGGTGTACGCGATCGATCTCGACAGTCCAGACAAGCCCGTTGTGTCCTACCGTACGAATGGCGGCAGTATCGTCGGCGCCGTCGCCTTCTCCTCTGATGGCAACACACTGCTCGCAGGGATCGGTCCAGGCAGCGTCACAGGAGACGGGAAGGCCAATGCGATCGTCGCCCTCGATCCGCGAACACTGCAGCTGAAAGACTGGTTCGCTCAACCGACAACTGAATTCGTGACAGGTCCCATGGCGTTCCGCTACGGGACAAAGGACGTCGTCGCCGCTGCGACGAAGGACGGTCGCGTGGTGCTCCTGGATTCGGCCTCGCTGGGAGGAGCGAATCACGGGACGCCGCTGGCGATGTCGCGTCCGATTGTTGCGAACGGCGGCTCGATCTCAGCGGCAGCCCTGTCGACCTGGGCGCGCGCGACGACTGCAGCAGGAACGCAGTCCGAGGAGCGATGGATTCTCGTTCCGATGTCGGGAAAGCCATCCGCGGCTCGCGCGACAAACGGGGCCGTTCGCAACGGCGCCGTGGTCGCCCTCCGCCTCACCGAGGCGAAGGGCTCGCTGTCGCTCGAGCCTGAGTGGACGTCGATCGATGTGACCGGATCCGCAACGCCAATCATCGTCAACGGCGTTGTCTTCGCGCTCTCCACCGGTCGGTCGAGCGCAGCGGCCGGAACGGGATCACCTGCGGTGCTGTATGCGTATGACGGCGTCTCAGGCAGGCCGCTCTGGAACAGCGGCAAGTCGATGACGACGTCGGCTGCGCCCGACAGCTACTGGAGCGGCTTGAGCCAGGTCTACGTCGGCACCGATGACGGAACGGTTTACGCGTTCGGTTTCCCCGACGAGCGGCGGTAGAACAGACCGACCAGAACTTTGGTAGAGTCCAACCCAGGGGTAATCCGATGCGTCCGTTCGCAGGCCTCGCGGCGAGCGCCGCGTTATCGATTGCCGCAGCCGTCATGCTGACGGCGCACCTCACCGCTCAATCAGCATCGACTGCATTGCAGGACGGCCAGACGATCGCCCTCTGGCAGGGCGCTGCGCCGGGAGCACTTGGGACCGCCGACTCGGACATTCCGGCGATCACGGTCTATCTCCCTCGTACGATGTCCGCGAATACGCCGGCGGTGATTGTGTGTCCGGGCGGCGGGTATGCCAACCTGGCCGCGAACCACGAGGGTCGGCAAGTCGCGAACTACCTCAACTCGCTTGGCATCGCCGCGTTTGTGCTGCGCTACCGACTGGGTCCCCGTTATCACCACCCGATCGAGCTCGGAGACGCGCAACGGGCGATCCGGATGTTGCGGGCGCGTGCAGGCGACTGGCGCCTGGATGCCGGCCGCATCGGCATCATGGGTTTCTCCGCGGGGGGGCACCTCGCGATGAGCGCGAGCACGCATTTCGATGCGGAGAAGGCAGATGCAGCAGACGCGACCGACCGCGCCAGCAGTCGACCTGACTTCGCGATCCTCGGATATCCGGTGATCTCATTGACCGAATCGTGGACGCATCAGGGGTCCAGAACAAATCTGCTGGGCGACAAGCCGGACCCCGCGCTGGCCAGGAGTCTGTCGGGCGAGAACGCAGTCTCCAGGGACACACCACCGACGTTCATCTTCCACACGGATGCGGACACCGCCGTGCCCGCGGAAAACAGCGTGCATTACTACTTGGCGCTGCGGAAGGCTGGTGTCCCGGCGGAGATGCACATCTTCGAGAAGGGGGCGCACGGCGTCGGCTTGGCGAACAACGACGCGGCGTTATCAGAATGGTCGAAGCTGATGGCCAATTGGCTTCGAGTCCGTGGCGTCATCAGGTAGTTAAGCGAGTGTAGAGGTTTTTGTAGTGGGTAAGTGCACCAGACAACGACAACTATCTACAGCTCGCACACGGGGCATCGCAACTCATTCGCCAGCAATCAATTGCCGCCAACCACCTGCCACAGGTTTCAACCACCCCGTCGCACCTGGCTGGGGGTCAGGGGTCGCTGGTTCGAATCCAGTCATCCCGACCAATTCACACAAACAGAAACGGCCCGGTGGAAATCGCCGGGCCGTTTCTCTTTGCAACGAGATTGCCGTCGGTTCCAGAGTGCGCTTCCGGACAGCCCAAGGCGCACTCTCGCGGCGGTCCAGACCAGCGACCCGGCGCCCCAGGAGTCGAGTTGGACACGTTCGCCGCTCAGAGAGGAGCACATGCCAGCAACACTCCCATAACGGCCTGTTACGTCCGCGGCCCGGCAGTGCCCAACGGCAGGGCTCATGAAGTGTTCGGGGTTTGTGCGATTATGGACGGCTAGAGGAGCGACAATGACTCGCATTTTTTCAATTACGACACTGGCAGTGCTGCTCGGCGCCGGAACGGCGTCAGCGCAGATGAAGCATGTGGACCTGAAAGATGCCAAGGGCAATTCGGTCGGCGTCGCGATGATCTCGCCGGCCACGGGCGGGGGGGTGTCGATCGCTCTCGACCTGAAAGGCCTCCCTCCGGGCGAACACGCGTTGCATTTCCACGCCGTGCCCAAGTGCGAGGCGCCGTTTACGAGCGCCGGCGGCCATTTCAACCCCGCCAACAAGAAGCACGGCATGCAGAACCCGGAAGGCCCGCACGCCGGTGACATGAACAACTTCACCGTCGACGCCAAAGGCACGGCCAAGACGACCATCGTCAACACGAAGGTGACGATGGGCAGCGAGCCGAATTCGATTTATGCCAATGGCGGCACAGCGTTGATGATTCACGCCGCTGCGGACGACATGAAGACCGACCCGGCGGGCAACGCCGGCGAACGCATCGCCTGCGGCGCGATCACGAAGTAGCCAGCGCGGCGCGCGTGCAGGATTCGGAGAGGGTGCTGACAGTTATTCGCGATTGTGTGGGCGGTTCCGCTGCCGTCGCTCGTCAGCATCTCTTCCGGACTCAGATTAGGCATCAGGATTCGCATCGGGCCTGAACTTAGCGTTCAGCCGCACCTCGACGACGAGCCGTCCGCTTTGGGTTCACCCAGAACCGACAACTATCTACACCGCAACGTTAGCGATGCGCGAAAGCGTTCACCAGAAATCCATTAACAACGACCCGCTGTCACAAGCTTCAACAAGCTGAAACCGGACCGGGGGGTCAGGGGGTCGCTGGTTCGAATCCAGTCATCCCGACCGATTTTCAGGATTTCTAATTAAGTCTCGAGTTCAGTCGGATCGAGATCCGCCTGAAACTTTCTTGCTTCTGCGGGGTTTATCTCAGCTGAAGTCGGAAGGAGATGCGTGCGCTTATGAAGAGGCTCTTTGCTGTTGTCGCCGTTACCGCCGTGTTCTCCGGTTCCGTACTTGGCCAGGCGCCCGCCCCGCGCCCCGCATTCGACGTCGCGGGCATTCAGATCAGCACCCGGCCGCAGCCGGGCATGCGCGGCGGTCAGCTGCGTGGCAACCGTTACGAAATCCGCAATGCCACGATGGTCGACCTGATTCGAACCGCCTACAACGTGCAGCCGGAGAAGATTGGCGGCGGGCCGAGCTGGCTCGAGTGGAATCGCTTCGACATTGCGGCGCTGGCCCCTGAAAAGACGTCTCCCGATCGGCTGCGGGAGATGCTGAAGACGCTGCTGGCCGAGCGGTTCACGCTGGTCGTGCGCGAGGATTCGGTGAACACGACGGCGATGGCGCTGAAGGTGAAGGGCACTCACAAGCTGAAGGAGTCTTCGACTGGGGGCGGCGGGTGTCGGGATCAGGGCGCACCGGGACCAAATGGGGTCGTCGAAATCACTGCGACGTGCAACATGACGATCGCGCAATTCGTCGAGCAGTTGCCACAAAACCAGTCTGCGTATTTCCCCAACGGGCAGAAGCTCATTGACGAGACCGGTCTGTCGGGTTCGTGGGACTTCCAATTCAAGTTCACGCCGCGTCCGTTGCTTGGCCAGGCCGGTTCGGACGGAATCACGCTTCAGGCAGCGCTCGAAAAAGTCGGGCTGTTCATGGAGCCGAAGGAAATCAAGGTTCCGGCAATCGTGGTCGACACGGCGACTGCGAACTTCACCCCGAACGCGCCTGACCTCGCGAAGAGAATGCCGCCGCTGCCAGACCCACAATTCGAAGTCGCCGTGTTGAAGATGAGCCCGCCGGGAGCGAATCAGAACCGTGCGCAGGTACGGCCGACGGGCCAGGTCGATATCAGCGCCGCGCCGCTGAATCGAATCATTGGGCTGGCGTGGAATCTGACGGACGGTGGTGCGAGGGTGGGCGAGGATGCCTACCTCGTCGGCCCCAAGTGGCTGGAAACGGCGCGTATTGATGTCACCGCCCGGGCGTTCGCGGACACGAACCCGGCGAACCTCGCCCCGACCGACGAGGATTTCGTGCGGCTGATGCTGCGCTCGCTGCTCATCGAACAGTTCCAGATCACGTGGCACATGGAAGATCGTCCGATGCCGGCATTCGCCATCGTGTCCGACAGCCCGAAGATGACAAAAGGCGATCCCACGAAGCGGACGCGATGTTA
>Ga0070675_100001251_pt1 | contig 18554 bp, 13 predicted proteins | sample KBSM43metaG_FD_65343 | JGI IMG/M metagenome (GOLD analysis project Ga0070675, IMG submission 65343) | Miscanthus rhizosphere microbial communities from Kellogg Biological Station, Michigan, USA - KBS M4-3 metaG | ecosystem: Host-associated > Plants > Roots > Rhizosphere > Soil ... | reverse complement strand
GGGTTGTACTCCGCCAATCCGGCAGCGGAGTGGTGATGGTAATGGGCAGCCATCTCCGGAAAGCCGAGACGGGAGTAGTACTGGCTGCTTCGTTCCTGAGCGGCGGACAACTCGTCGATGGAATAGAGAGGGCTGTCCAGAATGTGAATCTCGCCCTGTGCTTTCAAAAAAGGGATCAGCTTCCTGACGGCTTCCGGCAGATCGGCGAAATACTGAATCGCGCTGGCGATCACGACAACGTCGAAAGCAGCATCGCGAAATGGCGCGCGTAAAATGTCGTTGACGATCCAGCTCAGGCTTGTTCGCTGCGCAAACAACCGTCGCGCCTGTTGGAGTTCGTAGCGATTCAAATCCAGGCCAACCACGGAGGAATCCGTTGTTGCGGCTATCCTGTTCGCCAGCCAGCCGTTGCCGCAACCCAGATCGAGCACAGCTATCTGCTTATGAAGCCGCGCCAGGTACATCGTTAACCGACGACATGACGCGCTCCTTGCCTGCCACTCCGCGCGCAGAGGATGGTTTATTGGGACTTCCGGAAACTGTCTGACAATGTCGTCGGAATAGAGCCGCCCCTCTTTCTCACGAACGCGCAGATAGAGGTCGAGTGCTTCATTCATGTTGGTCACGCGACCTCGGTCCGAGGCAGGAACAGCGAACAGACGCAATTCCTGCACGTCGGGTTATTGGCGACATCGAGGTTTTGCCGAAAGCTCACGGCGTTATCGCCGTTCACGATGTCGAAGAGGGAGCGCTCGCGAATGTTTCCAACAGGATTATGAAAGAAGCATGGCCGGACCGTGCCATCGGCTTCTATCACCGCGGAAACCCAGGGCGCATTGCATCGCGGGGCTGGGGGCAAAGCCTGCTCGACACGCGCTCGAAAATGTCGGGCGATGCGGCGGAGCTTGTCAGGTCCTTCAACAATAAATCCGGAGCTGATGTTCTCCTCATGTTCCAGAATCAGCGCCTCGATTTCTCTTTCGAGCGCATCGGCATCGTCGTTGTTTAGAGCGATCTCGTCCTGGCGTTCGGGGGGCCATGATTCGGCGCGATTGAACGCCGATGAAGTCACGTCTGCCGCGAGAAACGAAATAGAGTTCAATGCGAGGTCGCGGGAGGTTAGAACGGTACTGCGAAGACTCCGGCAATTTCGCTTCTGAACGGTGCAGCGTCCATGAATGGGCACGTTGGGGCGGAGACTGCGAACTGAGGCTATTCCGCGCGCCAGCTGCCGGCAGGCGCCGGCGACGCCACGAACCTGATCGTGTACGTCCGGCGGCCCATCGATAGAGACGATAAGGTCGTCAACGGCATCGATGACCGTCGCGGCGTGCCGTTCGAGCGACAGGCCGGCCGTCAGCAGAGTGAGGTGTATGCCTTCCGCGCGCAGCAATCGAGACAACGACGCGAGGTCTGAATGCATCAGCGGTTCGCCGCCGGAGAAGACAATCCACTTCACCTTCAGCGCGCGCAGACTGAAGAGGTGGGGCTCGAGATCCTGCCTGGAGATCTCGCGAACCTGGCGAATTCTCCAGATATCGCACATCACGCAGCGGCAATTGCACCGGTTGTGAGGGAAGAGCACAAGAATAGGAAGTCGCTCTATGCGGTGTTCCGATGCGGCGATCATGCAGAAACCCTCATCCCTGCCAGATGTATTTCGTCGAGATGAGCCGCCGTTTCTTCCATCAGCCGGCGAACGGGAACACGAACCCAGCGTCGAACGCCGCCCGCTTCGATCGATTCCAGCCCACGCGTTTCAAAGGCGGCAAGGTGAATCCGTCCAGAGACCATGACGAGGTGAACCTGCGACACGTCCAGTTGAACGAGAGCTTCGGCGGGAGTCCTGGAGGTCCACGGAATCGCGATGATGTTGGCGATGGCGCCAGGCCTGAGCGTCCCTTCACCGTCCCGTAGAAGCAGAATCGACGCAGCCGTTTCAGTGACCATCCTGAAAATGAGATCCGGCGATGCTCCTTCTTCGTGCGCGGCGCGGATCTCGTCCAGCAGACTTCCACGCGCCGTAAGTGCAGAATCGCTGCCCAGGGCCACCTTGTCCGTGTTGCCCATGGTTTGTATGTTCAGTGTGGTCCCCAGAACAAATCGGTTGGAACTGGGGCACCATATGAGAGACGCATCCCGCTCTGCTCGCAGCGCGTGCCCAGCCTTCGAAAACCCGACTCCATGAACAAGCACTGTCCGCGGCCCAAGTACACTCATGCGATCCAATTCAAAGACTTCATCGGCAGAGAGAGGGTCGGTTCCCTCTCCCGCATGAATGATGAAAGGCTGGCTCGACCCGGTTGAACTAAACGCGTGCAACACGTTTTTGCCGAACGTCAGCGAATGTGCCCAACCGTAACGGCGAAGCACCTGCACCGGAAACTCATGTTCAAACGCTTCGTCCCAGGGGTTGTGATGGCAGACCGTCGTTACTCCGGACAGCAGATTTTTGAGACCACCCCACCATAAGCGGACTGCCATGGGAACGGAGAGATGCTCCCGCACGGGTGATCGTTCCGGGTGGTAGATGTCGCGTGCCCACTCTGCGGAGTTGGAATATGGCCCTCGGCCAAGTCGCGGGAAAAGATTGAATTCGAGGTGATCGTGGGCGTTGATCAACCCGGGAAGAAGGAGGTAGTTGCGCAGGTCAATTGTGGCGACATCGTCGGCATTCGCCGGATACTCGCCGATGACGCGCTGGATCCTGCAGCCTGAGATTTCGAGATTAGCTGGGACGGCGGTCTGTGCATCGAGTGCGACGTGTCCGCCGAGTAGCCATGTGGAGCCGCCAGGACTCCCCTCCTCAGCCGCCTCAGCCGCCTCAGCCGCCTCAGCCGCCTCAGCCGCCTCAGCCGAGGAGGGGTGGCGCGAAGCGCCGGGGTGGTGTTGGCTGAGCGATTGATTTTTTGAACAGCACCACCCCAGCCGAGGCGTTGCCTCGGCTTTCCCCTCCTCGACTGAGGAGGGGAGCCTGAAAAGGAAGACCACGATTGCTGTCTGCCCAGCCAACTCATCGAACACTGCGGCCTTCGCGCACTTCTCAAAGATCGGTCTCTCCGCTTCTCCGAATGCAGGCTCGATGCAATCGAGGGCTTCGAATCCCTCTTTTGCAAATGCTTCGCGAATCTTGTCGATGGACCGCTGGAAGCTGGCCACCTCAACAACTGTTTCTCCGTGACGAAAGCTTCGCTTCCACCCTCTTGCCCGAGCGTCAGGATGCAAGTCCGTTAAGACGAAATACCCGCCGCGCCTGAGCACCCTTGAAAGCTCCCTCGCGAACCGTCCGATGTCTTCCATGTAGCTCAACCCGAATGAACAGATGGCGAAGTCCAGGGACTCCGAGCGCAGCGGCATATCCATCGCGTCAGCCTGGACGACACGCGATGCGAGTGCCGCCTTCCCGCGAGCCTGGCGCAGCATCTCGGTCGAAACATCAAATCCCACGGCGCTCGCAGCGCCCCGCTGCCAGAGATCCTCCAGCCATCGGCCCGTCCCGCACGCCACGTCCAGAACGTCCATTCCTGCGATCTCCGGCAGCAGCCGCTCGATGTAGTTTCGTTCGAGCGATAGGAGCGGATTCAACGCATGGTCGTACGTATCTGCCCACAACGCATGCGCATCTATTGAGGAAAGCTGGATACTCTTGCTCACAGACTTTCCGCCTCGGGTTTTCGAAGTTGAGTCAGCCGCTGCATCACCTTCAGCTCGACAGGAAAGGAATAGAAGCCCAGGCGATACCGCCACGAACTCAGTGTCTGAAGGCCTCTGCGCCCCCACGGCGAAAGTTGGAGATCCTGTACGGTCGGCCAGCGTGAGCTCACGACAAGTCTGAAATTGTCGATGCGCCGTTGTGTAGAGCGTGTGAACCACGGCGTCCTCGCGTTCTTTCGAACGGCAAAGCTCTGCCATCGTGGTGTAGCCCATTCTTCCGGAGTCAAAGGGAATTCCATTTGATCCTCGACATCCCCGTACATTCGCTCTCGCTGTGGGACGGGGATGTAGGGATACAGGATGATCTCGGACGCTGGGTTCAGGTGTTTCAGGGTTCGAACAAACTGGAAGCATTCGGCAGCATCGCGTTCTGGATCTTTTGGATTGCCGATGACAAATGAGAATTCCGGAATGATGTCGAATTGACGAATGCGCCGAGCGAGTTCCAGGGTCTGCTCGACCTTCAACTGCTTTCTCATCTCCTGCAGCACCCAGTCGGACCCGGACTCCGCGCCAAAGAAAATCATTCTGCAGCCGGCACGCCGAATCATTTCCAGCGTGGAGTCGGAGTATCGAAGCATGAGATCGATTCGCGCTTCGCACCACCACTTCAGTCCCAGCGGGATCAGTTGTTCCATCTGATCCCGGGTGTGATCTTCGTGGAGGAAAAAGTTGTTGTCGTAGAACTGCACGGAATCGATGGAATGGTTGCGGACAAGCTTCCGGAGAATCGCGGCGGTTCGCGCCGGAGATTCCATCTTTTCGAGGCTTCCGTACGCAGAGATCACGCCGCAAAAGCTGCAGCGATAGGGACATCCCACGCTTGCCTGATGAACGGCGGTGCGCCTGCCAAAGAACGAAGGACGGATGTACTTTTCTGCGGGAAGGCGGTGGTAGGGATACCACGGAAAATCATTCGGGCTCTTCATGGGCCGCTCGGGATTGTGTCGCTGGACGCCTGCCCGATCCTTGAAAGAAAGGCCTCGAATGCTTTCAAAGGAGCGCTTGCCCCGGATTCCTTCGAGGAGTTCCAGCAGAGTTTCTTCGCCCTGACCGCGAACGGCGAAGTCCACATAGTTCGCGTTAAGCGTGGTTGCCGTATAGATCGACGGAAAGTATCCGCCCCAGACAATAGGTATGGCTGGAAATCTGGCGCGAACCTGGCGGCAGGTTTCCATCGCTGCGATCATCTGCGGACCCGGCATGACTGAAACGGCCAGCAGTTCAGCCTTCTCGCCGCAGAGCGTCAGTAAAGTCTCTGTGGGGTTCGCGTCGATGTTGCCATCAACGATTTCGTAGGGCTCACGTCCTTCGAGCACCGCGCCCAGAGCGAGGATTGACAGGGGGAATCGCCTGTTACGCGGCCGCGTCGCTCGGGGATGGTAAAGCAGGATCATGCGCAGTCTTCCTCGATACGCTCAAAGGTCAGAACGGTGTGATCGGCCATGGAGCGGATGACTGGCCAGCGGCAGATGAAACGATCGGCACGCACCGCCGTCCGGAAAAGTCGCGGGAATTTCGAAACAACGCGTGTAGCGTAGGAAGGCGGCACGAGGATTCCCACGCCTTGCCGTCGTTCAAGACGGAAATGTGGGGCGAGTTTCTTCCGAACGCACGTAACGGTTCGATAGTAAACGGTGACGCTCGTCGATGGCGCCAGGACCGCCCTCGTCCCGTTGCGACGAAAACGTCGAAACGCTTTGCTCAGGTTCGCGGTGGAGAGATACCAGGCGACTTCCCACAGGCAAAACGTTCCAAAAATGCAGAGAACAACACGACCTCCGGGTCTCACCAGCCGCGAAAGAGTTCCGGCAATGGCGTCCAGATCGGCAACACAGTTCAAGCCGGAGAAGTTGGAAAGAATGCCGTCGTAGGGTCCAGCTGATACGAGTGCATCGAGCCTTTCAATAGGCAGGCATCGAAACTCAACCGGGACACGCTTCGCATCTGCGCGCCTCTGAGCGGCCGCGATCATTCCGGATGAGGAATCGCAGGCTTCCACATGAATACCGCGGCGAGCCATGTGTATCCCATCAATCCCGGTGCCACAGTTGATTTCCAGGATGCGCTGGCCGCGGGCAAATACTCGATCCATTTCACTCCATACTGCGTCGCGCTGAGCGCGGCCGATGGCCGATGCGGAAAACACTTCGTCGTACGTTTCCGCCACAGTGTCGAAAGGAGATGGCGTTGCCATCGAACCTTCGAGGGTTACGGCCATATCGATCAAGCCTCGGTTTCAGCAAACGTGACTCGCAGGCCTTCCCTCGCATTCTCGATCCGGCGGGAAAGCTCTTCCAGTCGCGATGGGCTGACGGGAACTTTCAAACGAGACAGTCTCTCGAACTCCACTTCTGCCTTCAGGAGTTGATCCGCGTTTCCATAGAACCGGCGTGAGTGCCGTCCGCGAATGCGGGCATTTCGATCGGAGCTCTGCGCCCACGGCAGCGGGTCCGTCATGCGATCCGCGACCTCGGTAAAGTACGGCGTTCCGCCAATCGGATAGGCTACGGTCGTGAGAAACACATCCGGCTGTGTGCGCCGAACATGACTTACAGTGGCCTCAATATCTGATAGCTCCTCCCCTTCGTAACCCCACATCAGGAACATCCCGGTTTCAATTCCTCGTTCTTTGCACACTTCGACAGCGCGTTGCACTTCCTCAACAGTCACGCCACGCTGCATCGCATCCAGCATTCGCTGCGAGCCACTTTCCGAGCCGATCCACACACGGAAGCAATGGAGATCGGCGAGGAGATCCGCGACGTGCGCGTTAATGCGATCCGCGCGGGAGATGCACTCGAAGGGAATCCGGATTCGTCGCCGACTTAACTCGGCGCGGAACTCCGCCAGCCAGCCGTGATGGATCGTGAACACATCATCTGCAATCCAGAGCATGTCCGGGCTGTAACGATCAAGAATCGCCTCAAGTTCGTCCACGATAAAAACGGGACGCCTGCGTCGATGCGTCTTCCCAAAAACCGCATGGCTGCACCAGCGGCAATCGTAAGGACAGCCTCTGGCTGTGATGATGGAGACCGAGCCTGTCCGGTGGTGACGCCTCCAGGTTTCCAGGTAACTCTCTATCGATACCGCCTCGCGGCACGGCCACGGTTGATTATCGATCTCGGCAATCTGTGGCCGAGCAGCTGTGCGATGGATCGCGCCGTCCGAGGTTCGGAAAGCAATCCCGCGAACGCGATCAAGGAGTTCCCACTGGTCGTGGTTGAGGATCGGCAGGAGTTCTTCCAGCGTAATCTCGCCCTCGCCGATGACGACAACGTCGGCTCCTGCCTGGAGATACTGCTCGGCATAGGCGCCGGGTTCAGGGCCGCCGGCGACCGTCTTCCAGCCCGCCTGCTTCGCCGTCTTCAGAATCTGAAGGACACTGCCCCGGGTCATGAGATTCGCGTAAATACCCAGTACCGCCGGCTTCTCCGTTTCAAGAAAGCGCGTCAACTCTTCGCGTGAGCTGAAGGTGGAATCGAACACTTCGACGTCGAAGTGCCGTGCCCGCAAATGCGACGTGAGATACAGGATCCCCAGTGGCGCGTACGGCTTCATGATCTGAAGCTCCTTCGGATCTTCGTAAAGGAAATAGCCGTGCGTCAGGAGCAGGTCCATTGGGCAATCTCCGTCACATCGGCGTTTCTGCATGTCTCTTCGAGCCGATGCACGCGTCTCCAGAGTTCGTGGAGCGGCGCCGAATTCCTGGTGGCCGCGATACTGAATCTCCATGGAGAGTTCCAGCCTTCGACTTCCGCATGTAAGGCGTCGTGGAGCGCACGATAGAACTCGCTTCGATAGGCGCCCCTGAACATCATGGAAAGATCTTCGCTGTCTTCCCAGTTCGTCTTCGCTCCCATTTGCCGGGAGACACGTTCGTAGAACGCGGTGCCCGGAAGCGGGTATGACACGGAGACACCGATATCGTGCGGACGGGTCCTGCGCACGAGCTGGATGGTCTCTTCAATGTTTTCCCAGGTTTCTCCGGGATAACCGAACTGCACGAAATAACAGGCTCGGATGCCGTTGGATTTCAAGGACTCGCAGGCCGATTCAATTTGACTGACGCGAGTACCTTTCTCCATAGCGTCGAGGATCTTTTGCGAACCCGATTCAACGCCCATCCAGACTTCCGCACAGCCGGCCCGGCGGAGCGCGTTGACAGTGTCCTTTTGCATCAGGTCCACACGAGATTGCATCTTGAAGGGCACGATCGCATTCAGGTGTTCGACGTGGTCGGCGAGGTCATAAACCCATTGCTTCTGGATGCCGAAGAGATCGTCGGCGAACCAGAGGTAATCGGCCCCAAAGCGGTCGCGAAGTTCGAGCATCTCCGCAGCCACATGTTGCGCGGAGCGGACGTTGAAGGAATTGCCGTAGATGGGCTTCGCACACCAGTTGCACTTGTATGGACAGCCCCGGCTGGCTACCAGGTTGAGGGAAAAGAATCCGTGCGCCCGCTCCCATGCGGTCTTGTATTGCGCCATTTTGGTGAGATCCCGGGCCGGGAATGGGAGCTTGTCCAGGCTTGGCATCAATGCGCGGGCGGGAGTTCGAACGATCGAGTTACCCGAATCGAGATACGCCAACCCGTGAACCTCCTCAGCGTCGCGGCCGGACTCGCCGGTAAGAGAGCGGATGAGTTCGAGCAGTGTCCATTCGGCCTCGCCGAGGAGAATGTAGTCCGCGCCTCTACTGAGGTACTCGATACAACGGTCGGAAGCGTCGGATCCGTTCACGACGACTTTGGCCCCGCTCTCTCGCGCGACATCAATAATGCGAAACGCGATGTCACGCATTCGACTCAGACACATCTTGGAAAGGAAGTTGAAGTTGTCTTCGTAGATGGCAACAACTCGCGGTCGGGTTTGAGCAACGACGTCCGCGAAGACTTGATCGGGAGCCTGAAGCATGCTGTCAAAGAGCGCGACCGAAAAGCCGTGATGTCTCAGCAGCGCGGCTGCATAGAGGGTCCCCAGTGGGGGATACGGCTGCATCTTTCGAACCTGCTTGCGATCGTCGTAGAGGTGGTACGAGTGAGTGAGAAGAACGTCGATCACGATGGGACTCCAATTTGGAGGCATGCAACGCCCTCCTGAGTCAGGAGGGCAGCGCGGCCCGATAGGGTCGCGCGGGGGGAGGTTCCCACGCAAACCCCGTGGGGATGCGGCTTTGGAACTAGCCCTCGCACGATCTCGCCTTCGTCTCGATCGTGCTGCCCTCCTGACTCAGGAGGGCCATACCGCTCTCCCCCGGGCTTTTCGTGCAAAGCTCCCGTCACAACCTCTCGCTCCTCAGCGCCTGCCCCGTCAACAGCGACCGGCGTGTCACCAGCTTCTTCCTCTCCAGGCGAGTCCTCCGATTGTTCTGCAGGAACTCCTTCAGCATGCTCTTCAGCCTCCGCAGTTCCTGCCCCTGCAGCCACGGCAGGTGATTGCTGCCCAGACCCACATCCGCCCACTCTTCAAGGTTTCCGGGTTCCCTTACCCCCATCGCTTTCAACTGAGGCCAGATCGGAATTCCCGGATACGGCGTGAAGATATTCGGCGAGAAACTCACATTCGAATGCTTCCTGAAGATCTCGCTCATCACATGAAACGTCTCACGACGATCGGCGTCCGTCTCGCCCGGATATCCCAGAATGAGATTGAATGTGACGCGGATCCCGGCCTTCTCCGACTTTCGCGCTGTCTCAAACATCTCGTCGATTCGCTGATGTTTCTTGTTCATCCACTCCAGCACTCGCTCAGAGGCCGACTCTGTTCCGAATCCCATGTGTGTAACTCCGGATTCACCGAGCAGGCAGACGTCGTCGTCGCTCATGCGGCACAACAAGTCCGTGGAGGCCTGAAAGGTCCATTCAAAACGAATCTTTGCTTCTGTGAAGCCTCGCGCGATATCCACAGCGCGTCTGACGTTGACCGGAAAATTTGAGTCAAGAAACGCGACACTCTGAAGTCGATAACGTCCGACCAGGTCCACAACTTCCGAGACAACCCGGCCCGCAGGATAGGCATTGAATCGTCGTTCGTAGAAGACCTGATCCGTGCAGTAGTGGCAGGCATAAGGACAGCCGAGGCTCGACGCGAACGGAAGCTTCCGTTGCCCTGTTTGTCTTTCGTATGCGTCGAAGTCCGCCAGAGAAAACGCGGGAGTGGGAAAGTCGTTGATGTTCTCGGCCCTGCGGTCCGGGTTGTGAACTGCGTGCTCGCCTTCGCTGAAGGACGTTCCATCGATCCTCATCGAGGATTCTCCTTCGCGGAAGTGATGCGCCAGCTCAACGAGAGTTCTTTCCCCCTGGCCGCGGACGATGACGTCAGCCAGACCGCTCCGGAGTGTTTCCTCCGGGAGAAGGCTCGAATGCCAGCCTCCGAAGATGATCGGAATATCCGGCCGCAGCCGTCGCACGTGTCGAGATATCGCAACAGCGCCACGAATCATCGGGCCTGTCAGGAAAGAGATGCCAACACACAGCGCATCTGCAATTTCTGTCTCCAGCAATTCCTCGACACGATCAACCGCGCCGTCGAGAACTCGCACGCGAAAGCCCGCCTCCAGCAGAGGCGAAGCCAGGCTCAGCAGGCTCAGTGGAGGACCCAGCGGAGGACCGTCATAAGTCGGATAGACGAGAACGATCTTGTTCCTCATGGTTCAGTTTGCAGCTGCCGGCTCAAGCTGCTTCGCGTCAATACGGGGCTTCGCAACGGAAACGAAGCGCTTGAGTTTGCGATTGATCCAGATTTCGACAGGCAGCCCATAGACATCGTGCTCAAGCCGCCACCGGGCGGGATAGTTCAGGCTCTTTTGCACAATCTGGATCACCGAATTCGAATCCAGTCTTGAGATCGGCACGCGGTCGAACGCTATTCTCAGGTAGTCGCGCATCACCTGGACCCGGCGATGCGCTCGTCCTTTAAGCCAGGGAAGGACGGTGTAGCGTGGAAAGTAGTCCGCCCAGCCTTCGAACGAGCCCGGCACTTCAATTCCGTTTTCCTGCGCGTGATGCATGATGGGCGAGCCTGGATATGGCGTGAAGATGTTTGTCCAGAACTCCGCGCCTGGAAAACGCCGGCACACATCGAGGATGAAGGTGATGGTTTGCCTGCGATCGTCTTCGTCCTCGCCCGGATACGCAAAGATGATGTTGAACGACGGACGGATGCCCGCCTCCACACAGCGCTGCGCCGAAAGGTAGATGGAATCAAAGTCCTGAAATGTCTTGTTCATCAGCCGCAGAATTTTGGGCGACGCAGAATCGACTCCCTGGCAGATCTGGTGAAGCCCGGCACGCCGGAGAAGCCGAAGTTCGTCAACGCTGAGTCGGGCGGTAAGGTTTGTGGTCGCCTGAATGCTCCAGCGAAAGGATGCCCCCACGCGAACGAGGCCCTCAGCGATTGCGAGAGCGCGCTCCTGATCCACGAGGAAGTTGTCGTCTACGATCCAGAGCATCTCCAGACCATAACGGCTCGACAGGTCGAAGGTCTCCTCGACGACCTGCTCGGAAGGGAGACCATTCCATTGCCGCCCGTAAACTCCGGCATTCGTACAGTAGGAACAATTGAACGGGCACGCGAGGCTCGACGTATACATTGCCCAGCGCCGCCCGCACAGCCGTGCGTAGGCGTCGAAGTCCGCAAGGTGATAGGCCTTGGGCGGCATTTCGACCAATGGACACAGGGGTCTTTCCGGATTCATCACGAGGGAGCCATCCCTCTTGAATCCCACACCCTCGATCTTGTCGAGCGACTCTCGCGCCTCGAGGTGTTGTACGACCTCGAGCATGGAACTCTCGCCCTGTCCGCGAATGACAATGTCTACGAAATCCGCTTCCAGCGTTTGCTGGGGCAACAACGAGGGATGCCAGCCTCCAAGAACAACAGGAAATTCCGGATTCCATGCCTTAACCGACCGCGCAATCTCGACGGTCTCGCGAATCATGGGCCCTGTCACCAGGGAGATCCCGAGGCAAATCGCATCACGCACTTCTTCAAGGACTCGCTGCCTGTAATTGGGTGTAATCGTCGAGTCGATCAACTTCACGTCGTATCCCGCACGGAGCAGGGGCGTGGCAATGGCCAACAGGCCAAGCGGGGCCGTGGCTTCGCTGCTGGCGAATGCAGGAAAAAACAGTACGACCTTACGGGAGGGATTCACGCGCGAAGAATATCAACCGCTCTCGCAGCGTCATGTCAGGATCCAATACCGCTTGTGCAAAAAATTTGTTAACACCGGGAAGGCGCGGCGCAGATTAGCGCAGATCAGCGGAGGTTCGCCCGCTCCGGCATGAGCGCAGGAAACACGGCGAACGAGATCATGATGAGACCAAGCGAGTGGCCATAGGTGTACTCGAAGAGGCCGGCCACCAGAAAGCCAATGAACGCGAGAACAGCGGTGTTCGCCAGAAACCTTCGATCCGGATTGGCCGCAGTGGTCCTTGCTCGGAACAAGTCACGCAATGCACTTACGACGAACAACAGTGCTGCAAGCGCGACCGGAAGGCCGAACTGCGCAGCGATTTGCGTGACGTTATTGTGAAGGTGGCCGTGATAGGCCGGAACAGCATCGGTCGGTTTCAGATAGGATCGGTAGAGTTGTTCAACGCGTCCTGGACCAACGCCGGTCAGCGGGTGGTCTCGAGCCATCTTCCAACCTACCTCCATCATTTGGATTCGTTCCGCGTTGGAGTAGTACCCCGGATCAACAAAGTTCGCGGCACGCCACCGAACCGCCGCCGGTGCGATCGCGTAGAGGACAATCAGAAGGAGAGGCATTGCCCAAATCCATCTTGACCGTGTCCAGACCAGAGCAATCCCCACGAGTAGGAGGCAGGTCACCCATGTCATGCGTGTCAGGCTGAGAATGATGGCAACCCCATTGATGGCTATTATCGGCAGCAACCGGCGACGCTGAGTTTCATACGCCAGCCAGAAACCGATGATGCCCGCCACGACTAGAATCTCCACCGTTCCATACACCATCCAGTGATGAAGCAATCCTCCGGAGCGGAGATAGAGGTTTGAGTCTCCTCCTGCAGCAATCTCGTCTTTGTAGATTTGAAGGCGATAGAAGAACTCACCGATCAGGAGCGCGGAACTGATTGTCGCGCTGACAAAGACGCCTTTCCATGCAATGAGGAGCTCCTGCGCTCGATCGAAGGCCGACAGCGCCACAAAGAGAACGCCGAGCAAAAGCAGGTGTCGAATTTCGCTCCAACCGGCGGCCTTGTCCGGCGACAACCTCCACACGACAACCTCGAGTAGGGCCCAGGCCAGCCAGAACCAAAGGCAGTCGGGGAGCCTCGGGTACTCCTTACGACGCACCAGCCTGACGATCTGTGCCAGCGCAGCGATCGACAGAAAGAATTCTGCCACTGCAATCGATGCCGGGACGAACCACAGGCCAAGAATGAGTGGCCATCGTTCCCGGCTTATGCCTGTCAATTTTGCCTCAGCGCAAACGGCGCATCAGGTTGAAGCCGAAGAACAGTCCGCTCGGTTTGTCTGCTGAAGGATCGCTCAGATACGTTGCACGCGTTCCCGCACGCTGGGCAACTGTCGTGCCCGGACCCTGCGTGAATCCGAGGGTAAAGGCATGGCCTCGAATCTGCTTTTGTATCCCAAATGAATACGCAGGCCGATGGATACCGAGGTCATCGCCATTCATGACTGTTGGAATGACTTCCGTGACCAGCGCAACCGTCGGCCGAAAATTCCACGCCAGACCTGCGCCAATCGAGAAAGTGTCGATGCCCGGCTGTTCTGCCGGCCGATTTTCGAGTGCTCCGGGCTTGCTCACAAGCCGGCGATTGTTGAAGGAATAAGTCGGCACCACATACAGCTGCGCGCGCCTGGTAATGCTTCGGGAAACGATGGCTTCGAAGTTGGTTGTGAAGTTCCGCCTGAAATTGTCCTGTCCATCTATCGACACTCTGAGAGCTGCGTTGATGGGGTGGCCGTCGTGTTCGTCCAGGAAGTTGTAGGCACCCATGAATTCGATCGGCCGATTGATGATGCTCGGAGAACGAAAGACGTTGACCGAAAGTTTGTCGGTGATGCCATACCGGAGGCCGAATGACGACACGGAGAAGCCATCCAGTCCGAACAGGATGTTTCCAAGACCGCTTCCGCTGAAGGCGGGGTCATAGGCAAAGCGATGAGTGAAGTTTATATAAAGCCCGCCCTTCGCCAGGCGGCGGCCGGTAGGGAGACTGAACACAAGGTCATCGGCCGGCTCGTAGACATTGGATTGCGCGGGCGTCGCCAGCGACTGGACAAAGGCCGAGACATCGCGAATCTCCGTGGCGTTGAGTCTGCCGGAGAATCCCTGCATGGCAGTGCCGGTCTTTCCATTGGTTACCACATCGATGATCGTTTGGCTCGGAATGCCGGACCGCGCGCGGAAGTTCGTCAGATCCGGTGTGTTTTGGGCAGCGATCCCTTTCCCGTCTGCACCGTGGCATGACGCGCACTGCTGTCGGAAGAGAGAAGCGCCGGAATTGGCTGGAGGCGCCGAGGACGCTGCCGCGCCCTGCTGGGATTCCGGGGATTCCGCGCGTGCAACCTGCGGTGTGGGACTGGTCTCACGGATGGTCTGGGTGGCCAGGTCGACAACATACTCTTTGCCGTCGCGCTCCAGAATCACCGATGAAGTCGATCCATCGACAAAGCGCACACCGAGCGCTGCTGCCAGTGGAGTTGCCGGCTCCGCAGAAGGAGTTGTCGGCCCCGCTGCCCGGAGTTCTGACACCTGCAGCGCGAGGATGTGCAAGAAAGCGATGAGCAGGGCGATGAGAGCCGGATGGCGAGCAGACATCATTCTGAGTTGCATACTCTCCTCCATTCAAATTTTCGTAGTGAGTACCACAACTCGTGTCGTGCCGGAGTCAGGCAGGTGTAGCGAGTTTGTAAAGGTTGTGTTAGCCTGAAATCCCCCTATCCAAAGAGCTTTCCTCGGAGTGTTGTTTTATCGGGGTGCTATCAAACTGCAACGTAGAGGTGCCTTTTTTATGGAACGAATGCTTGTCATTGAGGATGATCGTTCTCTCTACCAGCCCTTGCAGCACGTATTTGAAGCGGATGGATTTCAACTGGATTTTGCGGCAGATGGAGCTGCCGGAATCGAAGCATTCCGGAGCGATCTTCCGGCGCTGGTGGTTCTTGATCTGATGCTTCCCAAGGTTCACGGCAGAGAAGTCTGCCGTACGATCCGAAGTGAAGCTCCTGCCGTCCCCGTGATTGTGCTCAGTGCATTGGCTGATGAAGTGGACAAGGTGTTACTGCTGGAACTCGGCGCGGACGACTACGTGACGAAACCGTTCAGCCCGCGCGAACTGCTCGCCCGCGTTCATTCGGTAAGGCGCCGGCTTCAGGGTTTGAAGGATATCGAACAGTACGTGTTTGGAAACATCACCGTCGATTTTTCCAGAATGATCCTGACGCGTGATCGTCAGGAGGTTGCGCTGACACCGCAGGAATTCAAGATTCTCCGATACTTTGTTCACAATGTTGAACGAGTGATTTCGCGCGAGGAACTGTTGAATCAGGTTTGGGGATTCAACTGCTATCCATCGACTCGAACAGTCGATAATCACCTGGTAAAGCTTCGCCAGAAGATCGAGGCGGATCCGGCAAATCCAAGACACTTCAAGACGGTTCATGGAGCGGGCTACAAGTTCGTTCCGTAAGGCGCAGTCGCAATGGGCAAAACCCGGCTTCGCACAAAACTCGTTCTCTCGCTGATTTTCACTACGGCACTGCTGACCGGGGCAAGTCTGCTGATCGCGCAGGCCTACTTTCAAAGGCACGCCAGGCTCGAGATTCCGCACGCTCTTGAAACGTTTCGACGATCGGAAGATCAGTGGCAGAGGGCCCGGCAGCAGTCCGCTGCGGTCTCTGCAGACTATTCGCTGCTGCGGTCGCTGATGACCTCCTCGCATGCGGAGACAATCCAGGACGCCTCGGCCGACATCTGGAACGTGTTCAGGGCGAGCGATCAAGGCGACCTCTTCCTCCTGGCGAATCCTCAAGGTCGGATCATGGCGCTCCATTCGGCAACCGGCTTCTTTGATCGAAAAATTGCACGCGCGTCTCTCATACATACCCTGGAGGAGCAACGTTCTCGCGACTGGTGGTTCGAAGGAGGCCGTCTTTACGAAGTGTTTGTACAGCGGATCTATTTCGGACCACAGGAAGACAATGTTCCTCTGGGTGTACTCGTCACAGGTTATGCCCTGGATGATGATTTTGCTGTGAATGTCGAGGGGATTACTGCAACGAAGGTTGTTTTACGCTATGGAGATGCTGTGGTCGCCAGTTCGCTGCCGCCTAGTCAGCAACAGGCTCTGCTGGCGGTCGAGGGACTTGCGGGAGGAAGTTCGCCGCTCAAGCCCGAAGAAGTTCTCCTCGGAGGTGAAAAGTTCTTCGCAGGATCGATCACCCTCCCACCTGACGGCGAGCGGCCCGTCACCTTGACTGTCTTGAAGTCCTATGACGCAGCGATTCTCTTCCTGACGGATGTAAACAGGCTGGTGTTGGGTATCGGTGTTCTCGCCCTTATTGCGGGATCACTGCTGATGTTTCTGATCTCCGATACATTCACACGACCCCTTTCCAGGCTTGCGACAGGCGTCGTTGCTCTGGAGAAGGGGGACTTCTCTTATCCGCTTAATATTCGGCGCAAGGATGAAATCGGAGAACTCGCCGTGGCGTTCGACGCGATGCGGAAAAGCCTGAAGGAGAGCCAGCAGCACCTGATCCAGGCCGAACGCCTGGCGACCGTCGGCAGGATGGCGAGCACGATCTCTCATGACTTGCGCCACCCTTTGACGACCGTGCTTGCGTATGCGGAGCTTCTTTCCGAAGGCAATCTGAACGAAAAGCAGCGAGAGGAAATGTATCTGCAGATTCGCTCGTCTGTGAACAATATGGCCGAGTTGATTGGTTCGCTTCTGGAGTTCTCCAAGGCGCAGGAAGCGCTTCAGTTGTCCTATGGCGACTGTGTGGAGACGTTGCAGGATACGATTCGGTCAGTGAAGGTAAAGCCCGAGTTCCGGAAGATACAGCTCACTCTACTGCATGAAGGCCCCACTCAGGGTTGGTTCGACTTTGCAAAGCTCGGTCGAGTCTTCAGCAACCTTCTCAGAAATGCCTGCGAAGCGGTCGCGCCCGAGTCCGGCAGAGTTCGGGTTGTGGCTGTTGGCGCCAACAGCCACGTCGAGATTTCGGTGTCGGACAATGGCTCCGGCATTCCTGAGAAAATTCGAGACGATGTCTTCCAGCCCTTCGTGACGGCAGGAAAGGCCGATGGCACAGGGCTGGGATTGGCGGTCGTGCAGAAGATCGTTCTCGACCACGGTGGCCAGGTTGCGGTGGAATCGACGGGATCGCAGGGTACCACCTTTAAGCTCACATTGCCGGTGACGCCGCGGTAAGCGGTCCCGGCACCGCTCGCCTTGTTCGCAAATTTTTACAAATCGCCCATACCACTCTGACACACGCCCGATTTTCGTGTGATAGCTTCCGCCTCAACTTGGTGTCTCAGCTTTCGTACGGGGGGTGGCTCCAGTTGCGGCAACGCTGACGTTGCCAGGAGCCACCCTATTTTTTACACAGACTGAAACGCCTCGGGAGTGGATCGGCATGGGTGATTTCCTGAAGAAGGATGTCGAGACCCCACTTTGCGGCTGCTACCTTGCTGCCGGCGTACGCCTCAGGATCGAAACCAATTCCGAATCCATCCTCGCAATTGCACGCGCGGTCCTGGAGCCATCGGATGCCGGCCATGATCGTGAGGAAGTCCGATTGAAGCTGTGGGTCGAGGACGAGCATTCTCCTGAACTCGAAACGAAGCCATATTTTCGGGGCCTTGGGCACCTGGTTTTCAGCGGCTACGACGATCGCAGCTCTCTTCTCATTGATCTCCGAAACCGCTGTGGTGCGGGCCGCTTTACGCAGACGCTTGCGCGAAACCCCGCGTACTGGAAGACCGCATTGTTTCCATCCCTGCTCGGCATTGTTGGACCATCTGTGGGTCTCACCTCGCTCCACTGCGCATGTGTCAGCTGGCAAGGGAAAGGCGTCCTTCTTTCCGGAGGCGCCGGCGCAGGCAAATCCACGTTGTCTCTCGCGCTGGCGCAAACAGGACTGGATTTCCTGTCTGACGATCGTACGCTGGTCCGCGAGAACAGGGGCAGGCTGGTCGCGTGTGGATTGTCGCGGGAAATGAAACAGCGTACGGACGCAATCATCCACTTTCCGGCATTGCAGAACGCACGGTGCGATGCGTTGTGGAAGGGCGAACCTGCCTTCCGTTTCGATCCCGTCCAGCTTTTCGGCGTGACGCGAGCGGAGTCCTGCGAACCTTCTTGGATCGTTTTCCTCGAACGGCAGCCTGATTCCACTTTTCAGTTGGAAGAAGTGGCTCCGGAAGAGGCCGCTACTCTGCTTCAGAAGGACTTGCACCAGGAAATGCCTGAAGCTTCAGAGCGGCAACGTTTGACGATCCGAGCGCTTTCGCAAAGGAATTGTTACCGGCTACGTTATGGAGGCGATCCACATGCGGTTGCCAGAGCGCTTCGCCAGTCTTTTGTCGAGCGTGGAAGCTCACACTCCGGCATTCAACGACCGCGGGATGCACACGCCGGCAGCAAGCCGATTCTGTCCGCAGATCCTCTGCGCCGTTTTCGAGTCACGGGTCTGCGCTCTGATGTATTTCTAATGGGGAGGCACCTGCGTGTTGAGACAGATAGTCCTGTCGTACTGAACCGCATCCGAGCAACCTTCAACACTACGGCGAGTGTTCCCAAAGGGTCTCCGCAATTCCTCTGGCGAATCGCG
>Ga0070675_100001238_pt1 | contig 18609 bp, 14 predicted proteins | sample KBSM43metaG_FD_65343 | JGI IMG/M metagenome (GOLD analysis project Ga0070675, IMG submission 65343) | Miscanthus rhizosphere microbial communities from Kellogg Biological Station, Michigan, USA - KBS M4-3 metaG | ecosystem: Host-associated > Plants > Roots > Rhizosphere > Soil ... | reverse complement strand
CGCCATCGTCTACGGTGGCCCCCTCGCTGGAAGGTCGATTTTCCGACACCCACCGGTGCAAACGCGACGCTCGCACACCGGGAATCCCCACCTCACCTTCCGTTTCACCCACGGCACACGTGGAGAGGCCAATGACAGTTACCCAACCGACTCAACGCACCGCCGATGACGCGGCCGAAACCGCCGTCAAAGGCATTGTCGCGTTCACCGGCTCCCGCGGCGGCACGCTGCGCCTGCACGGTTACCGGCCGCACCCCGACGACGTGCGCATCCCGCCGGCGCTGATCGCGCGCCACGACCTGCGTCCGGGCGACGAGGTCACGGGCGTCGCCAACCCGAACAACCGCGGCCTCGTCCGCGTGGACACCATCCACGGCATGCCGCCCGAAAAGCTACGGAGGCGGCCCGACTTCGCCCAGATGGCCGCGATGCACCCCGAGCAGCGCCTGCGCCTGGAAACCGAACCGCACGTGCTCACCACCCGGGTCATCGACCTGGTGATGCCGATCGGCAAGGGCCAGCGCGCGCTGATCGTGTCGCCGCCCAAGGCGGGCAAGACGATGATCCTGCAGGCGATCGCGAACGGGGTGACGCGCAACCATCCGGAGTGCCACCTGATGGTGGTGCTCGTCGACGAGCGGCCCGAGGAGGTCACCGAGATTCGCCGGTCGGTGCGCGGCGAGGTGGTCGCGTCCACGTTCGACCGGCCGCCCACCGACCACATCGCCACCGCCGATCTCGCCATCGAGCGCGCCAAGCGCCTGGTGGAGCTCGGCCGCGACGTGGTGGTGCTGCTGGACTCGTTGACCCGCCTGGGCCGCGCACACAACAACGCGGCGCCCTCCGGCGGCCGGACGATGACCGGCGGCATCGACACCGCGGCGCTGCAGGCACCGAAGCGCCTGCTCGGTGCCGCCCGCAACACCGACGGTGGGGGCACGCTGACCATCATCGCGAGCGCGCTCGTCGACACCGGATCGGCCGGCGACGGCGTGCTGTTCGAGGAGTACAAGGGCACCGGCAACGCCGAACTCCGGCTCGACAGGCGCATCGCCGAGCGGCGGGTCTTCCCCGCGATCGACGTCACCGCGTCGGGCACCCGGCGGGAGGAACTGCTCCTCGCCCCCGACGAGCTCAACGTCGTGCGGGCGGTGCGCCGCGCCGTGGCGCAACTGCCGCCCGGGCAGGCGCTCGACCAGCTGCTCGACCACCTCAAGCGCACCCGCAGCAACGCCGAGTTCCTGCACCGCCTCGCGGCGGGCGGCCGCGCCCGCGCAGCCGCCTCGTAACTCAGCCGGGCCGCCGTCCCCCAGGGCCGGTACCGTGATGCGGTGGCACGCAGCGTCTACGTCACCGAGCACGGATCCGGCGCCGGTAAGTCCGCGGTGGCGCTCGGCCTCGCCGAGCTGCTTTCGCACCGGGTTCCCACGCTCGGCGTGTTCCGGCCGCTCGTCAAGAACGCCGACGCCGACCCGCTCCTCGACCTGCTCCGCGAGCGTTACCGCGTCGCGATCCCGCGCGCCGACCTGTTCGGCGTGACCACCGACGAGGCGGCCGCGCTTGTCGCCGCCGGTCGCCGGGAGGACCTGTTCTCACTCATCGTCGAGCGGTACCGCGCCGTCGACAGGCGGTGCGCCGCGGTCGTCGTCGTGGGCAGCGACTTCGACGACGGCCAGCCCGGGGCCCGTGGCATCCCGCGCGAACTCGCGTTCAACGCCCGGATGGCGACGGAGTTCGGCAGCGTCGTCGTGGTCGTCGTGAACGGGGCGACCGCCGAAGCCGCCGCGCTCGACGGCGAAGCGCGCGCCGCCTACCACAGCCTCACCGACCTCGACGCCACGGTCGCGGCCGTTGTCGTCAACCGGGCGCCCGAGGGCCTGCGCCGGCCCGAGCTGCCCGTGCCGGCCTACGTCATCCCGGAGGTGGCGACGCTGCGCGCGCCGACCGTCGCCGAGGTGGCGCACGCGCTGCGGGCCACCGTCGTCACCGGTGACAGCGCGGCGCTGGGTCGCGACGTGCTCGACTTCGTGGTCGGCGCGGCACAGGTGCCGACGGTGCTGGACCATCTCACGCCGGGCGCGCTGCTCATCGCGCCGGGCGACCGCGCCGACCTGCTGGTGGCCACCGCCGCCGCGCAGGTGGCCGGCACGGCGTCGGTGGCGGGCATCGTGCTGACGCTGGGCATCGACCCCGATCCCGTCGCGATGCGGGTCTTCGAAGGGCTCGACCCCGGTCTCGCGGTACTCAAGGTCGCGACCGCGAGCTACGAGACCATCGCGGCGTCGACGCGGATCGAGCACGCGCTGTCGGCGGCCAACCCGCGCAAGGTGGAGGCGGCGCTCGGTGCGTTCGAGTCCAGTGTGGACGGTGCCGAGCTGTCCCGGCAGCTGGACGTGAGCCGGTCCACCCGGGTCACGCCGATGATGTTCGAGCACGAGCTGATCGACAGGGCCCGCGCCGACCGTCGCCGGCTCGTCCTGCCCGAGGGCACCGACGACCGGATCCTGCGCGCCGCCGACACCGTGCTGCGGCGCGGCGTCGCCGACCTGGTGCTGCTCGGTGACCCGGACACCGTCGGCCGTCGGGCCCGCGACCTCGGGCTCGACCTCGGCGCCGCAGAGGTGATCGACCCCGGCGCGAGCGACCTGCTCGACGGGTTCGCGGCGACCTATGCCGAGCTGCGCAAGGCCAGGGGCATGACCCTCGACCTGGCCCACGACGTCGTACGCGACGTGAACTACTTCGGCACCTTGATGGTCCACAGTGGACGGGCCGACGGGATGGTGTCCGGCGCGGCGCACACCACGGCGGCCACGATCCGGCCGGCCTTCGAGATCATCCGGACCCGGCCGGGCGTCTCCGTCGCGTCGAGCGTGTTCTTCATGCTGCTGCCCGACCGCGTCCTCGTGTACGGCGACTGCGCCGTCAACCCGGACCCCGACGCCGCGCAACTGGCCGACATCGCGCTCTCCTCGGCGGAGACGTCGGCCCGCTTCGGCGTCGAGGCCCGGGTGGCGATGCTGTCCTACTCGACCGGCGAGTCCGGCGCCGGCGCCGACGTCACCAAGGTGGCCGAGGCCACCAGGCTGGTCCGCGAGCGGCGCCCGGACCTGCCGGTCGAGGGCCCCATCCAGTACGACGCGGCGATCGACCCGGCCGTCGCGGCCGCCAAGCTTCCCGGCAGCGCGGTGGCCGGGCACGCGACGGTGTTCATCTTCCCCGACCTCAACACCGGCAACAACACGTACAAGGCGGTGCAGCGCTCGGCCGGCGCGGTGGCCGTCGGCCCGATCCTGCAAGGGCTGCGGCGCCCGGTGAACGACCTGTCGCGCGGGGCGACCGTGAAGGACATCGTCAACACGATCGCCATCACCGCGATCCAGGGCGGGGAGCCGGCGCGCTAGCGGGAGCCGGCGCGCCAGCGGGGGGCGGCGCGCTAGCGGGACGCGGGCACGGCGACCGCCCGGTAGGCGGCGACCCGCGGCATCGTGACGCGGTCCGGGCCGGGCAGCAGCTCCGGGTCCTCGCCCGGCAGCAGCTTGGTGGACATCACCGCCGCACCCACCGCCTCCAGCACCGCCGTCGACGTCGCGAGGTGCAGCACCACCATCCGCCGCTCGGTCGGGTGCCAGAGCACGAGCAACCGCACCAGGCCGGGCAGCGTGCGCAGGACCGGGCCGATCCGCTCGCTGCCGGCGACGCGGGCGGCCTCCAGGCGGGCCGGGCTCAGCGGCCCGTCGAACTCGCCGAGGAACGCGACGGAGGGTTCCTCGCCCGCCGCCCGGCCCGACTCGTCGGCGTCCACCTCGTAGATCTCGTCGCGGGTCAGCTCGAACGGGCGCGGACCGCGGGCCGCGGCCGAGCGCTCCGACGCCAGCTCGGCGTCCTCCCGGTTCTGCCAGAGGCTGACCATGCCGCCGGAGCCGTCGTCGAAGGCGAGCATCGCCACGCCGGCGAAGCCCGGATGGGACGCGATCGTGTCGACGATCTTGGGAACGAGGCTCTCGTCGGCGGGCCGGTTCGCCAGGGTCTGCAGTCGTGCGTACATCTGTCCACCTCCGGTGTGCTGGTAGAGGAATCTTCGGCCGCCGGTAAGGCCCCGGGCATCAGTGGAGGTACGCAGATCAGGTACGCAGGCCGGCGCGCAGCGTCCAGGCCGCGACCTGGGTGCGGTTCGTCAGCCCCAGCTTCGCGAGCAGGTTTCGCACGTGGGTCTCGACGGTCCGCTCGGAGACGGTGAGCCGGTCGGCGATCGCCCGGTTCGCGAGCCCGTCGGCGACCAGCAGCGCGACCTCGCGCTCCCGCGTGGTCAGCGACGCGACCACGTCGTCGTCGACGCCGCCCAGTTCCCGCACCAGCGCGGTGGCCGCGGCCAGCGTCGGCGCCATGCCCAGCCGCCGGGCCGCCCGGGCCGCCTGCCCGGCCAGCGCCGCCGCGCGGTCGCGGTCGCCGCGGGCGTCCCGGTCCCGGCGGACCCGGGCGTGGGCGAGCTGCGCGAGCGCGAGGTCCGCCTGCGCGCCGATCCGTCGCTCGAGCTCCTCGGCGGCGGCCAGGTGCCCGATCGCCGTCCGGTGATCGCCGGTCGCGGCGGCGAGGACGCCCAGCGTGCGGGCGAACGCGCCCCGGTACCCGTAGGTCGACCCGAAGTACCCGCCCGCGTACGGCAGCAGCCCGCGGTAGCTCGCCGCCGCGGTCTCCCGGTCGCCGAACGCGGCCGCCAGTTCGCCGACGATCGAGACGGCCGCCGGCCAGCGCACGTCGTCCGGAAGGTCCGGCAGCGCCCGGACGAGCCGTGCGTAGAGCGCGCGGGCGGTGTCGATGTCGCCGCTGGCGAACAGGTACTCGGCGGCCACCGCCTGCACGATCGGGCGCGCGTCGGCGTCGGCCGTAGCGGCGACGTCGAACCCGGCGTCGGCGAACCGGCCCGTCTTGCGCAGGATGTCCAGCCGGTAGGCGATGTACTGGCCCACCATCGACGGGTCGCCGAACCGCTCGGCGAGCGCCCGCCCCTCGTCGACGATGCGCTCGGCGTCGGCGAACCGGCCGGCGAGCATCGCCCGGGCGGTCCGCGCCCGCAGCAGGTGCCAGCGGACGGCCGGCCAACCGAGCCGGTCGGCGAGCGCCGCAAGCGCGGCGATCTCGGCGTCGGCCTCGGCCACGGCACCCACGCCGAGGTAGCCGTCGACGCGCCACAAGTGCGCCCACAGCGGCGTTTCCGGCCGCTCCGGCACCGGACCGAGCCGGTGCAGGCGGGTGCCGATGTCGATCCGTTCGGCCGCTGCGGACGGACCTCCCACGAGAGTCTCCCGGGCGTGCAGCGCGTCGACGAGCGCGGTGCTGTCCCCGTCGTGTTCAGCCATCGCCATCGCCCGCCCGGCCAGCGCGTGCGCCTCCCGGGCCAGCTCCGACGAGGTCACCGCGAGCTGGGCGAGCGCCATCGCGTGCTGGGCGAGCAGCCGGGCATGGGTAGCGGAGTCCGCCTCGCCGAGCGCGGCGCGGGCCCGCGTGCACAGGTCCGCGATGACGCGGCTCGGCTCCTCGCCGCCGACGCCACGCACCACGAGCGCGGCCCGCGCCAGCAGGTCCGGGCGGCCCAGATCCGGACGGCCCAGATCGCGGGCCAGATCGGCAACGAGGTCGGCCCCGGCGACGCAGTGCCGCAGCGCGTCGCTCACCCGCAGGTCCAGGAACTCGGCCTCGGCGAGCCCGAGCAGCAGGTCGGCGTGCTCGGCCGGGTCCAGGCCGGCGGCGGCGGCCAACTCGATGGCGCGCCGGTACCAATGCGCCGCGTCCGCGTGGTCGAGCGAGCGCAGCGCCGCGGTCACCGCCGCCCGGCACGCGTCGACGGCGGCCCGGCAGCTCGCGGCGTCGGTCGCGGCCCGCACGCGGTGCCGCGCCACGTCCGCCGCGTGCCCGGCCGCCGCGCCGCCGGCGGCGAACGGCGCCGGGCCGGCGGCGGGTGCGGCGCCCGCCGACTGCGAGATCGGTGGCGCGGGGCGGCGCTGGAGCGCGTCGGCGACGCGGCGGTGCCAGCGGATCCGGTCGGCGCGCGGCAGCTCGTCGTACGCCGCCTGCCGGACGAGCGCGTGGCTGAACCGCATCCGGTTCGGCGCGTCGGCGTCGTCGGCGAGGATGCCCGCCGCAACCGCCTCGGCGAGAAGCGCGGGAACCCGGTCGTCGCCGGTCGCGGCCGCCACCAGCGTGACGTCGAACTCCTCGCCGATCACCGCGCACGCGCCGAGCAGGCGCCGGCAGTCCGGGCCGACGCCGGCGAGCCGCGCACCCGCGAGCGGCCGCAGCGCCTCGGAGAGCCGGTCGGACGCCGCTGCGGCGCGCACCAGCTCCCGCACGAACAGCGGGTTCCCGCCGCTGCCGCGGTGCACCCCGGCCGCCCACGACGGGTCCACCGGGCCGGTGGCGGTGGCCCGCACGTACTCGGCGACCTCGGTGGCCGTCAACGGCGGCAGCCGCAGCGTCCGGGCGGCCGGCAGCCCACCGAGCTGACCCGGGGCGCCGGCCTCCCGCGTCGCCACCGCGATGACCAGCCGCGCGCCGGGCAGGTCGGCGCCGACGTAGCGCAGCAGGGCCACCGTCGCCTCGTCGGCCCACTGCACGTCGTCGAGCGTGACGAGCAGGCCGGCAGCGGGCACGGCCGCCAGCAGCGCGCCCGCCGCCCGCTCGATGGCGACGAACCTGGCCTGCGCCGGCGGCCCGTCGCCGAGTTCGAGCAGGTCGGGCGAGAGGCCGAGGTCTCGGCCGGCGCCGAACACGCGCAGCCACGGCCAGAACGCCGGCGCGCCCTCGTCGGCGACCGCCCGGCCGGCGAGCACCCGCATGCCGGCCGAGGCGGCGGCGTCGGCCAGCCACGCGAGCATCGTGGTCTTGCCGATGCCCGCCTCGCCCGCCAGGACGACGAGCGCTCCGTCGCCCACCGCCGCGTCGGCGACCACCCGGGCGAGCTCCTCGACCTGGTGGCGCCGGCCGACCAGGTGCGCAACCATGCCCGCATTCTGCCGGGATACTGGCACGGTGGTGAGTCACTCCTCGAGGGACATGACCGGTGAGCGGTCCCGGCGGGTCCTGCTCGGGCTCCGCGACTTCTATGCCGCGCCCCCGCTCCCCGCGGGCGACGAAGACGGCTCGGCCTCCGCGGCACGCCTGTTCCGCGACGTCGCCGGCACCGTTCCCGCGTACCGGGAGTTCCTCGCCGAGCACGGCGTCGACCCGGAGAGCACCGACTGGTCGGCGGTCCCCCTGCTCACCAAGGAGAACTACCTGCGCCGCCACCCGCTGCCGCGGCTGTGCCGCAACGGCCGGCTCGACGCGTCGGACATGGTGGCCGTCTCGTCCGGGTCCTCCGGGCAGCCTACGGTCTGGCCGCGCTCGGTGCTCGACGAACTCGTGGTCGCTCGCCGCTTCGAGCACGCCCTGTACGCGAGCTTCCGGGCCGACGAGCGCAGCACGCTCGTCGTGGTGTGCTTCGCGCTCGGCAACTGGGTCGGCGGGATGTACACGGCGGCGGCATGCCGGCACGTCGCCGCGAAGGGCTACCCGGTCACCGTGGCGACGCCCGGTAACAACGTCGACGAGATCCTGCGCGTGGTCGACGAACTGGGGCCGCGCTTCGACCAGGTGGTGCTCGCCGGCTATCCCCCGTTCGTGAAGAACGTCGTCGACAGTGGACGGTCACGCGGCGTCGACTGGCCCGCGCTGTCGATCCGGCTGCTGCTCGCCGGGGAGGTGTTCAGTGAGGAGTGGCGCACGCTCGTCGGCGAGCGGGCCGGGATGCGGCGCCCGGAGTCCGACTCGGTGTCGCTGTACGGCACCGCCGACGCGGGTGTGCTCGGCACCGAGACCCCGCTGAGTGTCCACATCAGACGGTTCCTCGCCGCCGATCCCGCCGCGGCGCGCGAGCTGTTCGCCGAGTCCCGGCTGCCGACGCTCGTGCAGTACGACCCGTCGGCGCGCTTCTTCGAGACGCATGAGGGAACGCTGCTGTTCACCGGCGACGGCGGGGTTCCCCTGGTGCGCTACCACATCGCCGACGAGGGCGGCCTGATCCCGCACGCCGCCATGCTCGACTTCTGCCGCGACCACGGCTTCGACCCGCTCGCCGGGCTGGATCCCGCCCGGGAGGCCGTGCCGCTGCCGTTCGTCTACGTCTTCGGGCGGTCACTGTTCACCGTCTCGTTCTTCGGCGCCAACGTCTACCCGGAGAACGTCACCGTCGCGCTGGAGCGTCCCGATGTCAGCGGCTGGGTCACCGGCAAGTTCGTGCTCTCGGTGGTGGCGGACGAGGACCAGGAACGGCGCCTGTCCGTCGTGGTCGAGCTGGCGCCGGACGCTGCGGGCACCCAGCAGCGCGCGCTCCTGCTCGCCGACGCGGTTCGCGCCGAACTCCGCCGGCTCAACAGCGAGTTCGCGCACTACGTTCCCGACGCGTACCAGACCCCGCTCGTCGAGCTGCGCCCGGCGGGGGATCCCGAGCACTTCCCGCCGGGCGTCAAGCACCGCTACACCCGGGCGTCCACTTGAGACGGTGACAGCGGCAGCCAGTCGAGCACGGTCCGGATCTCCTCGTCCCAGAACCCCCACTCGTGCTCGCCCGGCCGGAGGTCCACGGTGCACTCGACGCCGGCGTCGGCGGCCGCGCGCAGGAACGCGCGGTTGTCCTCGTACAGGAAGTCATCGGTGCCGCAGCTCACGTGCAGCGCCGGCAGCTCACCCGGGGTGGCCGCGCGCAGCAGCGCGAGCAGGTCGTCGCCGGGGCCGGGTGGGCCACCGAAGACGTTGCGGAGCAGGGGATCGCCCCCTTCGTCACGCTCGGCCAGCGCCATGAGGTCCAGCGCGCCGGACAGGCTGGCCGCGGCGGCGAACCGTTCGGGCTGGCGCAGCGCCCACTTGAACGCCCCGTACCCCCCCATGGACAGGCCGGCCACGAACGTGTCGGCCCGCCGCCTCGACACGTGGAAGAACTCAGCGACGAGCTCGGGCAGCTCCTCGCTGAGGAACGTCCAGTAGGCGTTCCCGTGCACCTCGTCGGCGTAGAAGCTGCGGTTGACCGCCGGCATGACCACCGCTAGGCCGAGCGGCGCCACATAGCGCTCGATCGACGTGCGGCGCAGCCAGATCGTGTGGTCGTCGGACAGGCCGTGCAACAGGTACAGCACCGGAGCACCGGCCGGACCGGCGGCGCTGCCCGTCATGCCGATCTGGGAACGCGTCTGTTGCGGGATAATCACAGTCATCGACGTACTCAAGGAGAGTGATTCCGCGAAGAAATCGCAGTTGATCAAGGCCATGCGATCATCCTGTCAGGACAGACGGTTGCGCGCGCGGGACAATCATCGATAGGGAACGGCGATCCACGGAAGAGAGAGCCGATGTCCGAGCTGAGACCGGTACACGCCAGGCGAGCAAGCACCGCCAACCGTGCCGCCGCCGTTGCCGCGGCGGCCGTTCTTGTCCTGCTCATACTCCTGCTGCTGTCGTACTGCGTCTGGACCGCGGGCGACGACAACAACCAGGGCGGCGCGCCGGGCGGGTCGCCCTCCTCGTCGTCGTCGCGGACTCCGGGGCCGAGCGGGCCGGGCGGGTCCCCGGGCGGGGCGCCGGGCGGGTCCCCGGGCGGGTCGGTGGGTCCGGGCGGTCCCGGTGGCGGGACCGGCTCCACGAACCCGACCACTTCCGGCAATCCCGGCGGCAACCCCGGCGGCAACCCGACCTCGAGTGGCCAACCGGGCGGCGGTCCGACGTCGGCGGCGCCGGGCGGGCCGGGCGGCTCCGGCCAGGGCGACGGCGGCCAGAACGAAACCCTCGTGCCCAGCGGCGCGCCGGGCACCGGTGGCGGCAGCGGCGGCGGCGTGCGCAGCCCGGCGCTGCTCGCCACCGGCATCATGCTGCTGATCGGCGCCGGGGCGCTGCTGCTGCGCCGGCTGCGGGCCGTCGACCAGCGGCGCTGACCGTGCGCACATTCCCCCGACTCCGCCGCGACCTTCCGCCGATCTTGCAGTTTTGGTGCCATTATTTGCCCGTCTTCGCACCGTTTTGGCGGGCACCACAACTGCAAGATCGGCGCGATCAGGGGCGGGGCGTGGGCCCGAGCGGGCATCCGCGCCGCCGGCGGCTCGCCATGGACGCGGCGATCGCACTGCTCGCCGTCGTCGGCGTCACGCTGGTGGTGCTCGGCGGCGGTGCGCCGGAGCGGAACCGGGCCGATTCCGCCGAGGCGGCCACCGTCGCGGAGGGTCCGCCCGGCCCTCCGTCGGGCTCCGGGAGCACGACGATCGGCGCCGGCGGCGCGGCTCCGTCGTCGCATCGAGAGCCGGCACCCGACGGCGCGCAAGCAGCGCTGGGGCGTTCCGAGCCCGTGCTTCTCGCCATCCCCGCGATCGGCGTGAACACCGCGCTGGTACCGCTCGGCCTGAACCGCGACGGGACGATCGCGGTGCCGCCGCTCGGCCGCACCGCGCCGGCCGGCTGGTACCGGTACCTGGCGACGCCGGGTGAGGTCGGCCCGGCGGTGATCCTCGGGCACGTGGACTCGAGGCGCGACGGGCCGGCCGTCTTCTACCGGCTGATCGACCTGCGGGCCGGCGACCAGGTCGCGGTGCGCCGGGCCGACGGGCGCACGGCGCTGTTCACCGTGACGCGGGTGGAGGAGTACGCGAAGGCGCACTTCCCGACCGAGGCGGTGTACGGCGCCCAGGATCATCCCGAGCTGCGGCTGGTGACCTGCGGCGGCGAGTTCGACAAGCTGCACCGGCAGTACCGGGGCAACGTGGTCGTATACGCGACGTTCACCGCATCCACCACATAAAGGACTGCCGAATGAGCGTGCTGCGCGAGCTGGCGCTGCCGGACGACGCGGCTCCGCGCGTCACCGGTCCCGCCGTGCCCGCCGCGCTCGCGTCGCCGCTCGCCGTCGCCGGGTGCGCGACGGACGCCGTCGCCGCCTGCCTCGCCGCGGCGGCCGAGTTGAGCCGGGCGCGCACCGGGCGGCTGCCCGACGTCGCCGTCGACAGCGCGCACGTCGCGGCGGCCGTCCGCAGCGAGGCGCACCTGCGCGACCCGCACGGGCACGGCATCGGGGGCTTCGGCGCGCTGTCGCGGGTGTGGCGGGCGGCCGACGGCTGGGTCCGCACGCACGCCAACTACCCGTGGCACCGGGCGGCCCTGTTCGCGGCGCTGGGCGTCGAGGACGGGACGGACGCCGCGCTTCTCACCGCGGCGCTCGCCGACCGCGCGGCCCTCGACATCGAGCGGACGGTGTACGCCGCCGGTGGGTTGGCCGTGGCGGCCCGGACGGCGGCCGGGTGGGCCGACCCGACGGCCGGAACGCCGCTGGTGGAGGTCGCGCCGCTCGGCGCCGGTGCGCGTGGCCCGGGGCCGACGCCGGGTCCGGGGCCGCTGCCCGCCAGCGGGTTCCGGGTGCTGGACCTCACCCGGGTGATCGCCGGGCCGGTCGGCACCCGGATGCTCGCGGCGCTGGGCGCAGACGTGCTGCGGGTCGACAACCCGCAACGCCCCGAGCTGCCGCTGCACATGATCGACGGCACGATCGGCAAGGCCAGCACCCTCCTCGACGCCGGCACACCCGCCGGCCGTGACGCGCTGCACCACCTGCTCGGGGAGGCGGACGTCCTGGTCACCGGCTACCGGCCGGGGGCGCTGCGCCGGCTCGGGCTGGCCCCCGACCAGGTGGCCGAGCGGCACCCCGGCACGATCGTGGTGACGCTCAGTGCCTGGGGCACCCGTGACGCGACCTGGGGCACCCGCCGCGGGTTCGACAGCCTCGTGCAGGTGGCGACGGGGATCGGCTGGGCCACCAGCCCGGACGGCGAGCACGTCGGTGTGCTCCCCTGCCAGCTGCTCGACCACGCGAGCGGTTACCTGATCGCCGCCGGCGCGCTGTCCGCGCTGGCACACCGGGAGCGCACCGGCGGGGCGAGCCACGTGTCGGTCGCACTCGCGCGGACGGCACGCTGGCTCCTGGCGGTCAGCGCCGAACGGGGCGCGGGCGCCGAGCCGTCGGCGGCTGACGCCGACGCGTACCGCGTCGACCTCGGCAACGGGTGGTCCGGTATCGCCCCGCCCGGCACCGTGGACGGCCGGCCGCTGACCTGGCCCCGCCTCCCACCCGCCTACGGCGCCGCCGCACCGCGATGGCATTCCTAGGCGATCGTGGCGGCCGGTGGCCCCCCATAGGCGCGACGAGCCTCCAAGATCTGAACGGTCGCGACGGCGTGGGCTTGGGTAGCGTGGCCCTCGTGAGTGGAGCGCGGGCGACCCGGCGGGCCGTCCTCGCGGCCGGCGCGGGGGCGATCGGTGCGTCCCTCACCGGCTGCGGCCCGGATCGCGCGGATCGCACGGATCGCGCGGATCGGCGCGGCAACCCGGCGGCCGGCGCCGACGAGCCGAGTGGTGCCCCGGCAACAAGCGCGAGCGCCACGTCCGGCCCGTCCGGTCCAGGTCGCGCCTACCTCGGCACCTACGGGCAGGGCATCGGCACGGCCCCGGTCGACGCGACCACCGGCGCGCCTGCCGTCGAGAACTGGCAGACCGCCGTCCGCGACGCCTCGTGGCTCGCGCTGAACGCGGACGGCTCGGTGCTGTACGCGATCAGCGAGCAGACCGCCGGCACGGTGAGCGCCCTGCGCGTCCCGGCCGGCGGAGCCCCCGTTCCGCTCAACACCGTGGCGACCGGCTCCGGGCCGGCGCACGTCGCGGTACACCCCGGCGGCCGGTTCCTGTTCACGTCGCTGTACGGCGGCGGCGCCGTCGTCACCCACCCGATCGGCGCCGACGGCAGCGTCGGCGCCGCGAGCGACGTCCGGCGCCACGGCGCGAGCGGCCAGCAGGCCCACGCCCACCAGGTGACCGTCGACCCGTCGGGCGCCTACGTCCTGGCCGTCGACCTCGGCGTCGATACCGTCTTCGTCTACGCCCTCGACCCCGCTCGCGGTGCGCTGCGCGAGGTCCGCCGCACCGGGCTGCCGGCCGGCAGTGGGCCGCGCCACCTGGCGTTCCACCCGAACGGCCGGTTCGCGTACGTCGTCGCGGAGAACGCCGCGACCGTGACTGCCTGCTCCTGGGCAGGCGGCGTGCTCACACCCGGTCAGGTGACCGCGGCCGCGCCGGCCGGCGTCGCCAACCACCCGGCCGAGATCGCGGTGTCGGGCGACGGGCGGTTCGTCTACGTCAGCAATCGGGGCCCCGACACGGTCGGCGTGTTCTCGGTCGGCGCGGACGGCGCCCGGCTCGACCGCGTCGCCGCGCCCGGCTGCGGCGGCGACTGGCCGCGCCACCTGGCGCTCGATCCCGGCGGCAAGCGGCTGTACGTCGCCAACCAGCGGTCCGGCTCGGTCGTCTGGTTCCCGCTCGACCCGGCGACCGGCCGGCCGGGTCCGGCCGCCGGCACGCTGAGCGCGCCCGGCGTCGCGCAGGTGCTGCTCGCCTGACCCGCGCGGCGCCCACGATCGCGGCGGGGGAACTGTCACACCCCGCCGGTAGCGTCCCGGGCATGAGTGAGCCCGGCGACGTGCCGCCCGAGATCCTCGCCCGCCTGCGGCCGATCTGCCTCGGCCTGCCGCAGACGTACGAGGAGCCGGCCTGGGTGGGCATCCGCTGGCGCATCCGCACGCGCACCTTCGCCCACGTGCTGAGCGTCGACCCCGACCACCAGGCGGCCTACGCGCGGGCCGTCCGCACCGGCGAGCCGGTCTGCGTGATGACGTTCCGTGCCTCCGGCGACGAGTTGCGCGCGCTGATCGGCGGCGGCCATCCGTTCTACAAGGCGGGCTGGGGCAACGACGTCGTCGTCATGGTGCTGGGCGACGGCGTCGACTGGGCCGAGGTCGGCGAGCTGCTCACCGAGAGCTACTGCATCCTGGCCCCGAAGCGACTGGCCGCAAGCGTGCAGGGGCCGCCGCGGGCGGGCTGAGGCTTCCGGTGCCCCGGGGATGGTGCCAGGCAGGCGCACGGGTCCGGCCGCCGGGCTCCCGGCCAGGAGGCTAGCCGGCGGACGCGTAGCGCGCGGCCACGATGTCGGGCTGCTCCAGCACCCGGCCCGCCGCCACGTCGCGGGCCAGCCGCAGGAACTGGGCGTGCGCCCAGGTCAGCGGCGTCGCCGAGGTGGTCGGCGTGCCGGGCGCGACGCCCGGCGGCGCCTGCAGGTCCCAGACCTGCTCGGGCAGCATGAGTCCCGGCCCGGCGGCGCGGGCCAGCGTCGCCAGTTGGGTCCGGGCGCCGCGGACGTCGCCGGCGGCCAGCAGGTACTCGCCGCGCTCGCCGCCCAGCAGCGGCCAGCCGCGGCCCCGGGTGATGAGCGAGTCGTCCGGCAGCCCGAAGTCCCACGGGTCGCCGTTGGCCTTCTCGCCGTACCCGTCGAACGAGGCGCGGTGCCAGAAGAATCCGTTACGCGTGGCGTATCCGAGTTGGGCGTCGACCACCCGCAGCGTGTTGACGACGGCCGGGTCGTTCGCCGGCAGCACACCGAGGCGCACCAGGTCCAGGAAGCTCGGGTCGACGACGGTGCGCTGGTCCACATTGGAGGGTCCGCTGTCGCCGATGTTGTAGGTCGTGCCGGCGTTCGGGTTGCCGTCCTTGGTCAGCCGCAGGAAGTACGGGCCCGACGAGTACGGGCCGGTCGTGGTGACGGTCCACCCCTTCACCTTCGACTGCCAGTCGTCGGCGGTGGCCAGGTAGCGCGCCGACGAGGCCTCGTCGCCGTTCGCGCGGGCGAGGTACGCGGCGCAGACCAGCCCGGCGATCTCGGTCGCGATCGTGTTCGGCGAGTAGCCGGACTGGTTCTCCCAGCGCTCGGCGGGCGTCCACGGCGCGGCGAACCCGTCCTGCGTGAACGAGAGCAGGAAGTCGGCGGCACGCTTGGCACCGGCCCAGGTGCCCGCGTCGGTGCGGCCCAACTGGTAGGCCAGCACGATCGGCAGCGCCACCTCGTCGAGTTGCAGGCCGCCCCACACCGGCGTGCCGTCGACGCGGGAGTTCTGCGGGAACGACCCGTCGGGCTTCTGCTGGACGGTGAACAGGAAGTCGAGCGCCCGGTTGGCGCCGGCCGTGTCGCCGGAGGCGATCAGTCCGGTGGCGATCTGGTACAGGTCGCGGGACCACACCAGGTGGTAGGGCCCGGACGGGTCGTCGCGGCCGAAGGCCCACGGCGCGGCCGGTGCCGCGACGTAGGCGCCGCGGTGCGTCTTGTCCTCGGCGGCCGCCAGCACCATCGCCGAGACCCGGTACAGCTGCCGAGATCCGTCCACACTGGACGGTGGCGGCCGCAACCGGTCCAGGTACTGCCGCCAGCCGCGGGCGTACGCCCCGGCGACAGCGTCGAAGCGCGGCCGCAACGTCGCCCGCGCCGAGGCGAGCGCGGCGCCCGCGTCGGGGCCGAAGCCCAGCGCCAGCGTGGCGCGCTCGTGGCCGGGCCGGCCGGTCAGGCCGGTCTGCGCGGTCTGCACGAGGCTGCCGGCCGCGGCCGAGGTGTACCGCCCGTCGAGGCGGCCGTCGGCCTTGAGGTCGGTCCAGCCGTCGCTCGTGCCGGCGAACCCGCTCGACGTCGCGGTGAACGCCGGCGAGCCGACGAACGCGCTCGACACGCCCGTCGTGGCGTCGGTGGCGACCAGGGCGGCGCCGTCGGTGCGGCCGGCGTCGCCGCCGCGGCTGTTGCCGAGCGCCGGGTCGAACAGCGCGTAGACGTCGTACGCCCCACGCGCGGTGAACCGCAGGTCGACGAGCACCGTGCTGCGATCCGGGTCGGAGACGTACTCGGCGGTCAACCGCCACCGGCCGTGCCGCTCGGTGAACTCCTGGCGGAAGCTGAGGCTGCGCTCGTCGGCGAGGGTCGTGCGCACGTCGGCGACCTCGCCGGCGCGGTCGGCGTGCCCGTGGGAGTCGGCCACGACGAACGTCAGCGCCCGGGCGCTCGGCGAGTCGATGGCCGGGTAGAAGATCTCGCCGAGGCCGCCGGACTTCTGGACGGTGAACCAGACGGTGCTGCCGGTCGTGGTCGAGGTGCCGAGGCCCACCTTGTCGGCGGGCAGGTACTGCTCGTCGACGCCGGGAGCGCCGGGTGCGGCGCCGCCCGCCGGCACGGCCATCGCGCCGCCCGGGGTCACCCCGATCAATGCGACGGTCAGAGCCGCCGCCAGAACCGCCCGCGTACCAAAGCCAACAGCCATGTCGGCCTCCCAAGGCCCGTGCCCGCTACCCCGCGTCCACCCTGATCGGTGCCCGACGTACCCCCATCGAGCCCGGTCTAACCGCGAGGGCTGGCGCTACTTGGCGTTGGTGATGGCGTTGACCAGATCGGCCTTGGTGGCGTCGATCTTCTTGTCGTCGACGTAGGCGGCCGGCACCGAGGAGACGCCGTAGGTCTGCGCCGCCGACGTGGCCTGCCCGACCCAGGCGAGCCGCTTGCCACCGGTCACGCAGCTGGCGAAGCTCGCGCCGAGGCCCAGCGAGCTGCCCGCGCGGGCCAGGTCCTCGTCGGTCGGGCCGGCGGTGTCTTCGGGCGGCTGGTGCTCGAGCAGGTAGTTGTGGAACTCCAGCGTCTTGCCGGCGTCGTACGCGCAGGCCGCGGCCGCCGCGGCGCGCGTCGAATAGTTGTTCTTCGACCGGTTGTCGATGAACGCGACGGGGTGGATGGCGAGGGTGACGCGGTTGGCGGAGATGTTGCTGCTCAGGATGTCGCCGGTGGACGCCTCGAAGGTGCTGCACGGCGGGCACTGGTAGTCGACGAAGATGTCCACGTGCACCGGGCCGGACCCGACGGTGAGGCCGGCGGACGGGTCCGGAGGCGCCTTCTCGTCGCCGCCGCCGGGCTGCGCCGAGGCCGAGCCGCCGGCGGTGGTCTTGCCGGGGTCGGGCTCGCCGCCCGGCTTGTTCGCCAGGTAGACGGCCACCCCGACGACGCTCAACATGGCGACGATCGCCACCGCCGCCACGACGATCAGGCCGGTCCGGTTGGGGCGCGGCGGCTGCGGCGGCCCGACGACGGGCTGGTAGGGCTGCTGGTAACCCGGCTGATACCCCGGCTGCTGGTAACCCGGCTGCTGGTAACCCGGTTGCTGGTAGCCCGGTTGCTGGTAGCCCGGCTGCTGATAACCCTGCTGCGGATGGGTCGGCTGGCCGTACGGCTGCCCGTAGCCGGGGTAATGGTTCGGGTCACCGCCGCCCTGCGGCGGACCGGACCATCCGTCGCCCTGCTGGTACTGACCCGACCCACCGCCAGGAAACATGACACCCTCCGCCGCGAGGACCGCGCGCCCTCCAGGGCATTATGACGACCCCGCGCTCGTAGAAGATCACCAGGCGATCAGGAGAGCGGCAGGCTGCCCTTCCATCGAGATCTTGGAAGCCAGCGTTGCCATGCGGCCCTACGTTTCCACGATCTCCGGCCGCCGAAGCGTCCAGGCCAGTCAAGACCCTGTATTTACTGTTGCGTAGGGCGATGGCGCCGGGATGTTCGACCGGGATGCGGTGCATGAGGTCGAACTCATGATCACGTACGTTTGGTGTACCTATGCGGTGAAAAACGTACGTGCTCATGCTGCGGCGGTGTGAGTCTCGGGCAGCCCGAGTGATCGCCGCTCACGCGACGGACCGACCACGAAACTGCATCTGCTGGCCGACGGCCACAGCCGGGTTCCGGGCGAAGCCCGATCGCAGATCCCATATCCGTCAGATGCGCTCTAGGCCAGCGGTTCGGCGCTTGTCGCGGTACCCGCGTCGGAGTGCCGGGGCGGCGGCCGCTCGCCGACCCGCGTCCGGTCGAAGCGCCGGCCGCGGCCCGTGTCGGCTGCGGCGCCCGCGCCGGCGGACGCCGCTCCGCCGGAGCCGGCGGCGCGGCCGGACCGCGCGGTCACCGCGCAGGTCACCAGGCGGATCGGCGCCGGCGGCGGGGCGATCGCGCCGGTGCCCCAGCGCAGCCAGATCGCGACGCGGCCGGCCGCCGCCTCGGCGAGCAGCTTGTCGACGGTGCGCCGCCGGTCGGTGCGGTCGACCTCGACCACGACCGGCGGCCCGACCGGACGGGCGCACGCCACGTCCAGCGTCGAGTGCTTGTGCTCGTACGGCGGCGGCAGCGGAACCACACTGCGCGCCCGCCGGTACACCCGCCAGCCCTGGCCGGCCGCCCAGTCGGCGACCGCGTCGATCAGTGTCGCGGTGACCTCGTCGGCGGTGCGGTCGAGGAACGTGACGGCGGCGACGCGGGCCGCCAGCGCCGCCGCAACATCATCGGCATCTGCATCGGGCGCCACCCCGACACCGTATTCCTCAGCCGTTGCGCGCCGTCTCCGGGCCGGTGATCCGTTCCAGCAGCGGCAGCGTCGACCCGATCACCGCGAGCGCGACCACGAGCGACGCGCCGATCAGCAGCCAGAAGTCGGCGTGCGGCGCCACCAGCGTGTAGCCCATCTGCGCCTCCAGGAACAGCTCGGCGGTGACCAGGCCGGCAACGATCGCCACCGCCGCGACCAGCACCAGCGGCACCGCGCTCTCCAGCGCCACCACCCGCCGCAGCACCCGCAACTGCACTCCGCTCAGCCGGAGCAGGCTGAACGGGCGGCGCCGGTCGCTGAGCCCGCCGGCCAC
>Ga0070675_100001237_pt1 | contig 18614 bp, 16 predicted proteins | sample KBSM43metaG_FD_65343 | JGI IMG/M metagenome (GOLD analysis project Ga0070675, IMG submission 65343) | Miscanthus rhizosphere microbial communities from Kellogg Biological Station, Michigan, USA - KBS M4-3 metaG | ecosystem: Host-associated > Plants > Roots > Rhizosphere > Soil ... | reverse complement strand
TGTCGAGGTCCTGAAGTCGGTTCGACGCGGCCATGACGACGACCTCGTCGCGTGCGTTGAACCCGTCGAGCTCGACGAGGAGCTGGTTGAGCGTCTGGTCGTGCTCCCGATGGAACCCGCCGCCCTGGCGGGCGGTGCCGACCGCGTCGAGCTCGTCGATGAAGATGATCGCAGGAGCGTGCTTGCGGGCCTCCTCGAAGAGCTTGCGGATCCGCGCGGCACCGAGGCCCGCGAACATCTCCACGAACGACGATGCGCTCTGCGAGTAGAAGTTCGCCCCCGACGCGCTCGCAACCGCCTTGGCGAGCAGCGTCTTGCCGGTGCCCGGTGGGCCGTGCAGGAGAATTCCTCGGGGAACGCGCGCGCCGAGGCGTTCGAAGCGCTTGCGGTCGCGGAGGAACTCCACGACCTCCTCGAGCTCGGCTTTCGCCTCGTCGAGGCCGGCGACGTCCGACCACGAGACCTCGACCTGCGAGCCACGCACGACCGGCGCCGGCTTGGCACGCGGCATGAACTTGAGCGTGTAGAGAAGCAGAAGGATGACGATCCCGAAGAACACGATCGGGAGCCATGTGAGAAGCGTGTTCTCGAGATCCACCACTCGCCTATCGGCAGAGCGGCGAGGCCGCTGAAGCGAGAGCTACGCGGCGGTGCGCTCGAGCGCGAGGCAGGCGTCGCGTGCGGCGTTCGCGACCTCGAGCTGCTCCTCCGACGGCTCGGCCGTCGAGAGGTGGCGCTGGAGCTCGAACCCGGGCCTCGCGAGAACGCGTGCGAGCGGGTGCGACGGGTTCCGCGCGACCCACGAGAAGACCTCCACCGACCCGCCTATCGCACCGGCCGTCCCGACGAGCCGAGTGAAGCTCCGCGTGCCCGCAGGCGCCTTCGAGGCGACCACGTTCACCGCCAGCGACGACGCCACCATCGGCGGGATGAGCTGCGACCCGCAGCGCGGATGCTCCTTCGGCGCCGGCGTCCCGCCGTTCTCGTACGTACCGATCGAGATGTGCTCGGCTCCGTGGTAGGCAGCGAGCTCGGGGCCACGCAGCGCGAGAGCGGCCGGGAGGAACGCGACACCCGCCGCCGCGATCTCCCTCGTTCCCGGCGAGAGCTTCGAGCGGCGCAGCGTCCGGGCAACGACGGCCGTCCCGAGAATCGCCGCAAGGACGCTCGGCTTCTCGAACGGGAAGCGCGCCTGGGGGAGCGAACGCCGAACGGTGGGCAGAAGCGCGAACGCCTCGGCGAGGATGAGCGGCCCGCGCAGGATGGGCATCTTCTTCCGGGCGGCGGGAGCGAGCTGCGGCTTGCGTCCCGAGGCGACGTGCAGCGCGCCGTCCTCGTCGCGCACCGCACAGCCCCACGAGGTCGGTCCGTGCACGAGCACGCCGTTCTGGAGCGCCATCCCTCCGAGCCGTACGGTCTCATCAGGCACGTTCAGACCTTACCGACCACCCCGCGGAGCGCGGCCTGCAGCGCATCCGCGGCCGGCCCGCGTCCGAGCGTCTGACCGTCGACCTCGACGAGCGGCATCACCTCGCGGACCGACGACGAGGTGAACGCCTCTTCGGCGGCGAGGAGCTGGGTCAGCGGAAATGCCCCCTCCTCCACCTGGTACCCGCACTCGGGGGCGAGCTGGATCAGCGCCGCCCGCGTGACGCCCGCGAGGATTCCGAGGTCCAGGCCGGGCGTGTAGAGCGTCGAGCCCCTGCGCCACCAGATGTTCGTCACCGTTCCCTCGAGGACGATCCCGTCACCGTCGACGAAGAGGGCCTCGTCGACGCCGCGGCGCCGCGCCTCGGCCTCGGCCGCCATGTTCACCGCGTAGCTCGTCGACTTCACCCCGGGAAGGAGCCAGGGCGCGGACGCCCGCACGCCTAAGAGCGACACCGCGGTCGCACCGCGGTCGCGCGTCCCCTCGATCCACTCGGGCACCGTGCTCAGGAGCGCGAGGGCCGACGGAATGCCGCCTGCGGGCCCGGCCGTCCAGACGAGGCGGAGCGACGCGTCACCGCTCTCGGCCCTGGGCAGGACGAGGCCCACGAGGACTTGCAGTCGGCGACGCTCGACCGCCGGTAGCCCGATGCTCGCAGCGGACGCCGTCAGCCGGTCGAGATGGGCCTCGAGGCTGAACGGCCGGCCGCCGTAGACGCGGAGCGTCTCGAACGCAGCCCGTCCACGAAGAAGGCCCTCGTCGTCGGCACGGATGACCGGCTCGGTGGGGTCGACCAGGCCGCGGCCCGTCACTGCGAGCGCGAGGACGGTCACGAGAGCGCCGCCTCGGGCACGTGGGAGCCCACCGCTTCGAGAAGCGGTCCCGCCTTCGTCCACGACTCCTCCACCTCCGCAGCGGGATCGGAGTCCCAGACGACACCTCCGCCGACCCAGAGGTGGATCGCACCATCCGCGATCGCGAACGTGCGGATGGTGAGCGCGAGATCGAAGTCGCCGTTTCCGTAGACACGACCGACCGCGCCCATCGACGCGCCGCGACCGACCGGCTCGAGCTCGGCAATGAGGTCGACGGCTGCGATCTTGGGAGCGCCGGTCACGGAGCCGCCGGGGAAGGTCGCCTCGAGGATCTCTGCGAACCCGACGTCCGGGCGCAGCGTCCCCTCCACGGTCGAGACCATGTGCTCGACGCCGGCCAGCGCGTGCGTCTCCATGAGCTCGGGCCAACGGATCGAGCCCGGCTGGCACACGCGCGAGAGGTCGTTGCGCTCGAGGTCGACGATCATCACGTGCTCGGCCGCATCCTTCTCCGAGTCGCGGAGCTCCGCCACCTCGCCTTTCGGACGCGTCCCCTTGATCGGCATGGTTCGCAGGAGGTCGCCGCGGCGTGAGAGGAAGAGCTCGGGCGACGCTGACACCACGGACCACGTGTCGGTGACGAACGGCGAATGCTGGAGGGGGCGCAGGGTCTCGAGCCGGTGCGCGAGTCCGTACGGGTCTCCGACGAACGGCGCCTGGAGGTGCTGGACGAGATTGACCTGGTACACGTCGCCGCGCGCGATCGCAGCACGCACCTCGTCCACGGCGGCGACGTACTCGGCCGCGGTCCACGTCTGCTCCCACTCGCCGATCCCGACGTCGCCCGACCGGTGCGAAGCGACCGCCGTGCGGACCCGGCAGGCGGCGAGCGGTAGCGCCGGGCACGGTTCGGGTGGCGCTGGAGAAGAGCCACGGCGGATCGCCTGTGCGAGCCCGTATCCGAGATAGAGGTCGGCGACCAGCTCGTCGCGCGCTTCGAAGAACTCTCGGGCAGCGAGCCAGTCCTCGATGCGTGCGAATGCGGCGGCCGGTTCGGTCAGCTCGAGCAGCTCAGCCACGAGCGACCTCCGCGAGCTCGTCGAACGCGGACCCCGGGTCGTCCTTCCAGAACACCGCACTCCCGGCAACGAACAGGTCCGCACCCGCGTCACGCGCAGCGAGCACCGTGTCGCGGTTGATCCCGCCGTCCACCTGGATGCGGACGCTTCCCGGGAGCGCCGCCCGCAGCTCGCGGAGCCGTTCGAGCGACTCCGGCATGAACGCCTGTCCCGAGTAGCCCGGATGGATCGACATGCACAGCACGAGATCCGCACCCTCCGCGGCCGTCACCGCATCCCCCACGGACGTCTCGGGATTGAACGCGATCCCGGCTGCAAGCCCGAGCGAGCGCGCTGCCGCGATCGCCCGGGGCGGGTCATCGCACGCCTCCACGTGGAAGGTCACGCTGTCTCCGCCCGTCTTCGCGACGGCTTCGAACTGCCCCTCCGGCTCGGCCACCATCAGGTGACAGTCGAGCCTGGCCTGGAGTCCGCGCACGAGCGGTGAGATCGACGCGAGCACGACGGGCCCGACCGTGATCTCGGGAATGAAGTGGCCGTCGCCCACGTCGAAGTGGAAGACCCTCGCGCCCGCCCGTCGCAGCGCCTCGATCTGCTCGCCGAGGCGCGAGAAGTCGGAGGCGTAGATCGACGGCTCGATCTCGACTGCATCCGCCCACTCGGCCCAGCTCATCGCCTCAACCTAGCGAGTGGCGCGCCGTCTACTGCGGCTCGCGCCAGCCGCCGTACCGGCGTGCGAGCGTCGTCGCGCGGCGCGGCCCCCACGTACCGCGGCGGTACTTCTCGACGGGGGGTGGGTCGTCGAGCAGCGGCTGGACGATCCGCCACGTCTCCTCGATGACGTCCCAGCGCGGGAAGAGCATCGTGTTGCCGCGGAGCGCGTCCGTCAGCAACCGCTCGTACGGACCGGGTCCCTTTCCGAGCTCCTCGAGGAACGAGACGTCGAGCGTCACCTCGCGCGTGTCGTCCGCCCCGGGCGTCTTGGCGAAGAGCGTGATCGTCATCCCGGCGTCCCGCCCGATGCGAAAGACGACGTCGTCGAACCCCGGGCTCTCGAGTCGGTGCGCTCCGTAGCGGAGCTCGGGCACCTGCTGGAGACGGACGACGATCTCGGTGGCGTTGACGGGCATGTTCTTCCCCGCGCGCACGAAGATCGGGACGCCGGCCCAGCGCCAGTTCTCGATCGTGAGCTTGAGGCCGACGAACGTCTCCGTGTCGGAACCGGGCTCCACGCCCTCGACCTTCTCGTAGCCCTGGTACTGACCGCGCACCGCGTGTGCGGGATCGGCAGACGGCATGGAGCGGAAGACGTCGAGTCGGTGCCTGGAGACCGAGTCGTCGTCACCCGCCGGCGGCTCCATCGCCACGAGCGCGAGCACCTGGAGCAGGTGGTTCTGCACGACGTCGCGCAGCGCGCCCACGCGGTCGTAGAACGCGCCGCGCCCCTCGACGCCGAAGTTCTCCGCCATCGTCACCTGGATCGAGTCGACGTGCTCGCGACTCCACACGGGCTCGAAGAGCGCATTCTGGAAGCGGAGGTACATGATGTCCTGGACGGGCTCCTTCCCCAGGAAATGGTCGATCCGGTAGAGCCGGTGCTCGGGCACGAGGGCCGTCAGCCTGCGGTTGAGCTCGCGGGCCGAGACGAGATCCGTCCCGAAGGGCTTCTCCACGACGAGTCGCGCGTCGTCCAGCAACCCCGCCTCGGCGAGGTTCTCCGAGCTCTCGAGGAAGGTCGCCGGGGGGATTGCCAGATAGAACACCGGGAGCTTGGAGCCCTTCAGTGCGGTGCGGAGGCGCTCGTAGAGCTCGTCGTCCATCGCATCGCCGCCGATGTACGAGAGCCGCGACAGGAACGTGTCGAGGATCCGCCGATCGAGCGTGTCCTTCTTCGCGGCCTCGATCGCAGCACGTGCGTGCTCGTGCATCTCGTCGTTGCGGAGCGGCCGTCGCCCCACGCCGATGACGGGCGAGGTGAGGACTCCCTGCTCGGTGAGGTCGTAGAGGGCGGGGAGCGTCTTGGTGCGCGCGAGGTCGCCGGTGATCCCGAAGACGACGAGTGCGTCGGCGGTCTCACCCATGCGCGCGAAGATCGTGGGCCACGGCGCGAAGCATGTCGACGCCCAGCTGGAGATCGTCGACCGCGATGCGCTCGTTCGCCGAGTGGACGAGCTTGGCGGACTCCTCGAGCTCCATCTGACGGATCGGGAAGAAGCCGTATGCGACGGTGTCGAACGCCTGTCGCAGGTAGTGGCTGTCGGTGAACCCTGGACACGCGACGGGCGCGATCCTGGCCCCCGGCTCGATTCCATGGGTGAACCGTTCGAGCGCGTCCCACAGTGGCGTGCCGAGCGGAGAGCGCGTACCGCCGACCACTTCCTCGAACTCGATGTCGTAGTCGCCGTCACCGAGTGCAGCGCGCATGAGCCGTTCGACCTCGGCCGTGGACGACTCGGGCAGGAGTCTGCAGTCGACCGTGATCTCGCACACTGCCGGGATGACGTTCCGCTGGTGCGACGCGTCGATCATCGTCGGCGAGAGCGTGAGAGCGAGGAGCGGCTCGACGAGCGCGGGGAGCATCGGGTGCAGCTCCCGTGCACGGTCGACCGCCTGATCGAGCGGTGGTGCCTCTCCGAGCAGCGCCTCCAGTAGGCCCCTCGCCTCCGGGATCAGCTCGCGGGGCGGCTCGTACGCACCGAGCGCCTCGATGTACCGCGCCGCCTTGACGAGAGCGTTGTCCGCGATGCCGGGCATCGACGCGTGGCCGCTGCGGCCATGGACCCGGACGACGAAGGGCGCCGACATCTTCTCCGCGGTCGCGCACAGGTACACCGGGGTCTCCCCGACGAGCAGTCTGTCCCCTCCGCCCTCGTTGATCGCGTAATCGCAGCGAACAGCGTCCGGATGCTCCTCGCACAGCCAGACGAGGCCGAAGCCACCGACGCCGTCGACCCCGCCGACCTCCTCGTCGGCTGTCGCGATGAAGATGAGGTCGCCCGCGGGCTCGAACCCCTCGCGAGCAAGTGACGCGAACGCGACCGCGTTCGCCGCAACCTGATCCTTCATGTCGAGCGCTCCGCGGCCCCAGACCTCGCCGTCGACGACGTCGCCCGACCAGGGATCGCGATCCCACTCGGCCGGGTCAGCGAGCACGGTGTCCGTGTGGCAGAGGAATGCGAGCGACGGGCCGTCTCCACCCTTGATGCGCGCGACGAGGTTCGCACGCTCAGGCACGCGGGCGTAGAGCTCTGCCTCGACGCCGTTTTCCGCCAGGTAGTCCCGCAGGAGCTCGGCTGCCACGGTCTCGTTCCCCGGCGGGTTGACCGTGTTCAGGCGGAGCAGCGACTGGAGCAGCCCGGTGACCTCGTCTCGAAACGTCATCGGGGCGCCAGCATACTTTCCGCGTGTCCGACCTCTTCTCCGAGGCAGCCCGGGAGCGTCAGGCGGAGAACGCCCCGCTCGCCGTGCGGCTGCGCCCGTCGCAGCTGGACGACCTCGTCGGGCAGCAGCACGTGCTCGGACCGGGCTCCGCCCTCAGGCTCGCGATCGAGGAGGACCGCCCGCCCTCGATGATCCTCTTCGGGCCGCCGGGCACCGGGAAGACGACGATCGCGCGGATCGTCGCGGAGCGCACGGGTGCCGTGTTCGAGGAGATCTCGGCCGTCTCGGCCCGGGTGGACGACGTCCGTGCCGTCATCGCCCGCGCGCGGGACCGGCTGGGCGGCAACGACGTCCGGACGATCCTCTTCATCGACGAGATCCACCGCTTCAACAAGGCCCAGCAGGACTCGGTACTGCACGCGGTGGAGGATGGGCTCGTGACGCTCATCGGAGCGACGACGGAGAATCCCTACTTCGAGGTCAACTCCGCGCTGCTGTCGCGCTGTACGGTCATCGAGCTGACGTCGCTCTCGGAGGACGAGCTCGTCGTGATTCTCGAACGCGGCATCGCGGCCCTCGGCGTCGAGGCGCCACGGGAGGTGCTCGAGCTCCTTGCCACGCGGGCCGGCGGCGACGCACGAGCAGGTCTGCAGATCCTCGAGCTCGCAGCAGCCACCGCCGCTGCCGAGGGGAGCGGGCTCTCCGGGGACCATGTCCTCGACGCGTCGCGTAAACGGCCGCTCCTCTACGACCGAAAGGGCGACCAGCACTACGACTTCGCCTCGGCGTTCATCAAGTCCATGCGCGGAGGCGACGCGGACGCGTCCGTGTACTACCTCGCCGCAATGTTGGAGGCCGGCGAGGACCCTCGGTTCATCGCCCGGCGGATGGTGATCCTCGCCTCCGAGGACGTCGGGAACGCCGATCCGAACGCTCTCGTCGTCGCGGTTGCGGCGGCTCAGGCACTGGAGCACGTCGGTCTTCCCGAGGCCCAGCTGAACCTCTCCCAGGCCGCGATCTACCTCGCGCGCGCACCGAAGTCGAACGCCTCGGCCGTCGCGATCTGGGAGGCCCGACAGGACGTGCGCGAGCACGGGAATGCCCGCCCTCCGGCCATGCTCCGTTCGACAGGGCACAAGACCGCCGCGAAAGCACGCGGCCACGGTCAGGACTACGTCTACCCGCACGACGACCCGCGCGGCTTCGACGTCTCGTACCTCCCGGAAGAGCTCCGCGGGCGGCGGTACTATCGGCCGTCCGGAGAGGGAGAGGAGCAGGCGAATGACGGTGAGGACAGGTGATGCAGCGCCCGAGTTCGACCTCGCGGTAAGCGGCTCCGAGCGCGTGCGACTGTTGGACTTCCGCGGTCGCTCCAATGTCCTACTCGTCTTCCACCCGTTCGCGTTCACCCCGGTCTGCGAAGACGAGGCGCGCGACCTGCAGGAGAACCTGCCCGCCTTCAGGGACGCGGGCACCGAGATCGTCTTCGTCTCCTGCGACCCGCCGGCCGCGCGTCAGGCATGGAAGAAGCAGATCGGCGCCGACTTCACCTTCGCTTCCGACTTCTGGCCGCACGGCATGACGGCCAAGGCATACGGCGTCTTCAACGAGGCGAACGGTGCGCCCCACCGCGGGACCTTTCTCATCGATCGTGACGGCACGATCATCTGGTCGCTCGTGAAGGAGAACGACGAGTACCGCGCCGAGCTCGTCCCCGACTCGCTGGACACGCTCGGCGCCAAGGCGTGACCCTCGCGCTCGACGAGTGGGGCGCGCAGGGCGCGCCCCGGATCGTCTGCCTCCACGGGGTGCGGAACCACGGCCTGCACTTCGCGCCTCTCGCAGCCGAGCTGCCCGAATACCACGTCGTCGCGCTCGACCTCCTCGGCCACGGCGATTCGCCGTGGGAGCCGCCATGGGACATCGGTGCGCACCTCGATGCGATCGTCGAGACGGTCGGCGTCCGCGAATCCGTTCTCATCGGGCACTCGTTCGGTGGCCGCCTCGCTTTCGAGCTGGCCGCGCGGGCACCGAAGCTCGTCCCGAAGCTCGTCCTCCTCGACCCGGCGATCCTGCTACCCGGCCACGTCGCCCTCGCAGCCGCCGAGAACGCGCGCACCGACAAGTCCTACGTCTCGTTCGACGAGCTCGTCGACCGGCGCTTCGACGAGAGCCAGCTCCACTTGGCTCCACGTGAGCTCGTCGTCGAGGACCTCGCGTCGCACGTCCAGACGAGCGCGGACGGCCGTGTCCGCTACCGCTACTGTCAGTCGGCCGTCGTGGCCGCCTACGGCGAGATGGCGTCGCGGCCGCCCTCGTTCGACGACGTGCGCGTGCCGACGCTCCTCGTGCTGGGTGAGCGCTCGTACCTCCCGTACGACCACCTCCTCGACGCGCACCGCGCAGCGCTCGGCAACCTGCTCGAGCTCGTGGTCGTCCCGGGCGGGCACTCCGTGCTCTGGGACGCACTCGAGGAGACCGCCGAGGCGATCGCGGACTTCCTCGAGCGCTAGCCCTCCTTAGCGGCAGATCTCGGTGGCGACGGCGGCGTAGATCTCCACGCACTGCTCGAGAGACGCGACGTCCACCCACTCGACCACCGAGTGCAAGCCCTCACCACGCGGGCCGAAGACCACGGTCGGAATGCCGGCCGACGCGAGGAGCGCGGAGTCCGCCCAGAACGGCACGCCGACGACCTGCGGCTCGGTACCCATGACCGAGGTCGCACACCGCAGCAGCGTCGTGACGACGGCGGAGTCCTCCTCGACCTCGAAAGGCTCGCGCGACGCGAGCGCCCGAACCGCGCCGGTGAGGGCTGAGTCCGCTGCGGCCGCGCGGTCGATGATCTCCTGGATCTCGCGCTCCGCGAGCTCGACCGACTCGCCGGGAATCGTCCGCCGCTCGGCCTGGACGACGCAGCGCGCCGGGTAGCTCGAGTACTCCTGTCCTCCCTCGACGAGCGCTGCGTGGACGCTCCCGCTCCCGAGATAGGGATGCTTCGGGCTCGCGCGTAGCCGGCGGTCGAGCTCCTCGATGCCGACGAGGACGCGGCCCATCTTCGCGATCGCGTCGATGCCGAGATCGGGCCGCGATCCGTGCGCGGCGCGGCCGGTCGTCTCGATCTCGAGATGGACGAACCCGCGATGCGCCACCGCGACGCGCATGTCGGTCGGCTCCGTGACGATGGCAGCGTCGGCCCGGAGCGACGACGCGACCGCCTCGGTCCCGACGCTCGCGACCTCCTCGTCGGCGACGGCCGTCAGGATCACGTCGCCGGACAAACCGCGTCGCGCCGACTCCGCTGTCACGAGCATGCAGGCGGCGAGACTCCCCTTCATGTCCCCTGCTCCACGCCCGTAGAGCCGGCCTCCGTCGATCCGGGGCACGAAGGGATCGGACATCCCGGCCACGCCGACCGTGTCCATGTGCGCATTGAGCATCAGCGAGGGGCCGTTCCCGCTCCCGCACGCGATCGCGACCACGTTCGGCCGGCTGGCGACCGGCTCGGAGAGCGTCGTCTCGAGACCCGCCCGTTCGCACCATCCGGCGACGAAGCGGGCGAGCTCCATCTCTCCGGAACCTCCGACTCCCAGGTCCGGATTGATCGACTCGATCGCGACGAGCTGACTCGTCAGCTCGACGACCGCGCTCACGTGCTACGCGACGTACTCGTCGGCGATCGCGAGCGTCTCGTCGAGGATGGCGAGACCGTCGTCGACCTCGTCACGCGTGATCGTGAGCGGCGGGACGACCATGACGACGTTCCAGTGCGTCATCAGGTAGAGCCCGCGCTCGAGCGACGCCCTGGCGAGGCGCGCGACCGGCGCTGCGGCATCCCCGGCCGCGTTGAACGGCACGAGCATCTCGCGGGTCTCGCGGTCCTTTACGAGCTCGATCCCCCAGAAGCACCCGAGCCCCCGCACTTCGCCGATCGACGGATGTCGCGTGGCGAGGCCGCGCAGACCCTCGCCGAGGTAGGCACCGACGTCCGAAGCGTTGTCGACGACACCTTCCTCCTGGAAGGCCTCGATCGAGGCGACCGCCGACGCACAGGCCAGCGGATGCCCGGCATACGTCAGCCCGCCCGGGAAGAACCGGCTGCGCACCCACTCCTTGAGGTGCTCGCGGATGATCATCGCGCCGAGCGGGACGTAGCCGGAGTTGATCCCTTTCGCGACCGTGATGATGTCGGGGACGACGTCCCAGCTCTCGCACGCGAACCAGCGTCCTGTTCGCCCGAAGCCGGCCATGACCTCGTCGAGGACGAGCAGGATCCCGTGCCGGTCGCAGACCTCGCGGATCGCCTGCAGGTAACCCGGTGGCGGCGGGATGATCCCGTTCGTCCCGGTCACCGTCTCGAGGATGACCGCGGCGACCGTGTGCGCCCCCTCGTACTCGAGGATCTCCTCGAGGTGCGGCGCGCCCGTGCACACAGGGCACGGATCGGGATGCCCCGCAGGGCAGCGATACGTGTACGGGTCGAGCATGCGCACGACGCCGCCCATGCCGGGCTCGTTCGGCCAGCGGCGCGGATCGCCCGTCAGCATGATCGAGCCGTGCGTCGCGCCGTGATACGAGCGATAGCGCGCAATGATCTTGTGGCGACCGGTGGCGAGCCGCGCGAGCTTGATCGCATTCTCGTTCGCCTCGGCGCCCGAGTTCGTGAAGAACGACATGCAGAGGTCGCCGGGCGTGACCTCCTCGAGCAGCTTTCCGAGCCGGGAGCGCGACTCCGAGGCCATCGGCGGCCCGATCGTGCAGAGCCGGTCGGCCTGTTCCTTGATCGCCGCGATGATCTTCGGGTGCTGGTGCCCGATGTTGACGTTCACGAGCTGTGACGCGAAGTCGAGGTACCGCTTCCCGTCGTAATCCCAGAAGTACCGGCCCTCGGCGCCCGCAACTGCGATCGGGTTGATCGCGTCCTGCGTGGACCACGAGTAGAGGACGTACTCCTTCGCGTCCTCGACGATCTGAGCGCCGAGGTTGGGATTCGCTTCGATCGTCGCCAACTCGCCTCGATCCTAGCGCCGCGGAGTTGCATCGAGCACGCGGAGAGTCCACGATCCGCCGATGAACGCCGTCGCAGTCGCAGTCCACCATGGGCTCCTCGAACGCGACGAGGCGCTCGCCTGTCTCCTCGGCGCCCACGCGGAGGCGCGAGCGGGAACGGGGCAGCTTGTGCTCGTCTCGGGCGAGGCGGGTATCGGGAAGACGTCGCTGGTTCACGCATTCGCGGCCACGCTCGGGCCTTCGACCCGCGTCCTCGAAGGTCGCTGCGACGGCCTCTTCACACCACGTCCGCTGAGCCCCTTCGCGGATATCGCGCGCGCGACGGACGGCGCGTTCGCCGCGGCCCTCGAACGGGGCGGAGCTCCGGAGGTGTTCGACGTACTGCTCGACCTACTCGCGTGGGGCGACACGATCCTCGTCGTCGAGGACGTCCACTGGGCAGATGAGGCGACGCTCGACGTCCTGCGCCTCCTCGGGCGGCGCGTCGACGCACTCGGTGCTCTCGCCGTGGTGACGTATCGCGACGACGAGCTCGACCGGACGCATCCGCTCTGGCGCGTTCTCGGCGAGATAGCGTCGGGTACGGCGGTCGAGCACGTTCGTCTCGAACCGCTGTCGGAAGCGGCCGTGGCCGAGCTCGCCCGAGGGCGCGATATCGATGCCGGCGACCTGCACGGCCGGACCTCCGGCAACCCGTTCTTCGTGCGAGAGGCGCTCGAGTCGGGCGCCGGCCACATCCCGGAGTCGGCTCGCGCAGCGGTCCTCGCCCGGCTCGCAGGCGCGAGCAGTGAGGCTTTGGGGGTCGTCGACACCGTCGCGCTCGCGGGTCCAGAGGCGCCGGTATGGCTCGTGGAGCGTGTCTGCAGGTGCAGCTCCGACCAACTCGAAGACGCGCTTGCGACCGGGGTGCTCGTGTCCGACGGAGACGAGATCGCCTTCAGGCACGAGCTCGCTCGCGAGGCTGTGGTCGAGACGCTCACGCCGGCACGCCGACTCGCCCTTCACCGTCGCATCCTGGGTGCGCTTGCCGAGCCACCGAACGGGCGCCCGGACGCCGCCCGCCTCGCGGGGCACGCCGAGGCCGCGCTCGACCGCGATGCGGTGTTGACGTGGGCCCCGGCGGCCGCCCGAGAGGCGAGCGCCGCCCGTGCATACCGCGAAGCTGCCGCCCAGTACGCTCGCGCGCTCCGCTTCGCCGACGATCGGCCTCTCGACGAGCGCGCGCAGCTCCTCGAGGGACGGTCGCGCGCGTGCTACCTCGCGGACGACCAGGTCGAGGCGATCGCGGTGATCAAGGAAGCGATCGTCCTTCGGCGGCAAGCGGGGTCTCCACAGGAAGAGGTCCGGGCGATCTCCGAGCTCACGGACTACCTCTTGTGCCGGGGTCACGTCTCGGAGGCGCAGACCGCCGTGGCGGAGGCCGAGCGGCTCGTCGCGGACCAGCTGGAGAGCGGCGCGACGGCACAGGTCCTCAATTCGAGGGCGCATCTCGTGTGGACCGACGACATCGGCCGCGCCGTAGAGCTGTCCCGCAAGGCGGAGTCCATTGCGGCCGCCCACGACGACGCGTTCGCCGAAGCGGTGGCGCGGGTGTCGATCGGCACCCTCGAGCTCCGCCGCGACCTGGCAGCCGGGCGCCGACTTCTCGAGGAGGCCGCAACGCAGCTTCGGGCAACAGGCCAGAAGGAGCAGGCGGCACGGGCACTCAACAATCTCGGCGGCTACGGCGCTCTCGTCTACGACCACGAGCTCGCCAACGAGTTCCTCACCGCGGCGCTCGAGTACTGCGTCGACAACACGCTCGACCTCTGGCGGATCAACGTCCTCGCACTGCTTGCGCGCTCCCTGCTCGACCAGGGGCGGTGGACGGAGGCCGCGGACACGGCGACCTGGCTCCTGGAGGACCCGCGGGAGTCTCCGTGGCCACAGTACGAGGCCCTCCTCGTATTGGCACTCGTCCGCGCGCGTCGGGGCGACCCCGGAGCACACGACTCCCTCGACGCAAGCTTGCACGTCGGGCTGTCGCCGGAGGAGACATTCGCGATCGTCGACGGTGCCGCAGCGCGCGCGGAAGTGGCGTGGCTCGCGGGTCGACCGACCGAGGTCGACGGCGCGACACGCGATGAGCTCGGGCGCGCGGTGGCACGGGACTCGGAGCAGGACGTGGCGAGGCTCGCATACTGGCGGCGTCTCGCGGGTCTCGAGTCGACCGGCGTCGCCGAGAACGACGCTGACCCGTACGCCCTCGGGGCGAGAGGTGACTGGGACGCCGCAGCCGCGGCCTGGTCGCAACGTGGATGCAGCTACGAGGAGGCGGTTGCGCTCGCCGAGGTGGACGATGTCGACGCGCTACGGAAGGCGTACGACGTCCTCCGCGGGCTCGACGCACGGCCGGTCGCGGAGATGATCGCCCAGCGACTCCGACGGCGCGGTGTGCGGAAGCTCCCCCGCGGGCCACGCCGCTCGACGCGCGACAACCCGGTCGGGCTGACCGCACGCGAGACGGACGTGCTGAGACTCGTCGCCGACGGTCTCCGAAACGGAGAGATCGCCGAGCGCCTGTTCCTTTCGCGCCGAACGGTCGACCATCACGTGTCGACGATCCTCCGCAAGCTCGATGCGAAGACGCGGGGAGAGGCCGTTGCGGCCGCACGCCGCGCGGGCGTCATCGTGGACCCGTAGCGGGCGAGGCAATCTAGGCACTCCTTCCGATGTGCGGGGAGGTCGTCGCTCCTACCGTCACAACGAGTTGTCGACGGGAAGAGGGCGATGGAGACGTACCTGATCCTCCGCCGTAGCGCCTGGCGGGACCTGGACGAGGCAGAGGAGGCGCGTGCACGTGCGGCAACAGAGTCAGAGCGTCTCTCGGAGCTCGTGGAATGGCGACGGAGCTACACGTTCGCCGAGTGCGACGGGGCGCTCGGATCCGTCTGTATCTACGAGGCGGTAAGCCCCGAGGCGCTCCGCCATCACGCGGCCACGGCCGTGCTTCCCGTCGACGAGATCGTGAAGGTCGTCGAAACCGTGGTCGTGCGACCCGACCCCGCCGCAACTGCGGCCTGATCGAGGGGAGACACGAATGACTGCTCGACACAAGCTGCTCGGCGCGCTCGCCGCGCTCGCAGCGATGATGGTGCCGCTCACCGCGAGTGCGGCGCCTCCTGGAGGGACGACGTGGACGGAGCCGCACCTCGGCGCCGCCTCCGGCAGTGCGGTCGGCCCGGGGGGCGCGTTATACGTGCCCCAGCCCGCAGCCGGCGAGATCTGGCGGATCGACCCGAGAAGCGGAGCCAAGACCCTCTTCGCAGATGGGCTGCCGCAGCGATTCGCCGGATTGCCGTTCGGCGGCGTCATGGACGTGGCGTTCTACGGGTCGACGGCGTATGCCCTCGTGACCGTCGTCGAACCGGGTCTCGTCGCGTGCGATCCCGGTCTGATCGGGATCTATCGCATCGACGGGCCATCGAGTTCCACACTCGTCGCGGACATCGGCGCGTTCGCCTGCGACAACCCTCCGCCGACGGCCTTCGCCCTGCCGACCGGCGTGCAGTATGCGCTCGAACCGTTCCGCGGTGGCTTCCTCGTTACCGACGGGCATCACAACCGCGTGTATCGCGTCGCGCTCGACGGAGCGGTCACGCAGATGGTCCAGTTCGGAGACATCGTCCCCACGGGGCTGGCGGTACACGGAAACACGATCTACATGGCGGAGGCCGGCCCGGTGCCGCACGAGCCCCAGGACGGGAAGATCGTCTCGTTCCAACCCGGATCGTCGTCGGCGACGACCGTCGCCTCGGGTGCTCGCCTCGCGGTGGACGTCGAGATCGGCCGCGGGCAGACGTTGTTCGCCCTCTCGCAGGGTGAGTTCCCCTGCGGGGGCGACCCGTCGTGCGCCGGCTCCCCGGCCTCGCACGACACGGGAGCTCTTCTGCGGGCGGCCGCGGGCGGCACGATGACGACGGTCGCCGACGGACTCGACCAGCCGTCGTCGCTCGAAGTCATCGGGAACTCTGCGTACGTCGTCACGCTCGGCGGGGACGTCGTGAAGATCGACGACATCGCAGGCCCGCCGTACGGATAGCGCGCGAGGTGCGCGGCGGCGCCGGACAAGGGGGAAGGTGTCCGGCGCCTCCGCGCGTCTGTCGTCTAGCGAGCGGCGGCGGGCAGGAGCTCCTGCCCGAATGCGGCCCGCTCGACGAACTCACCCACGCCGGGCTGTGCAACGAGCTCGCCGCCCTCGACGAGCACGTTGCCGCGCAGGAGCACGATCTCCGGGGAGCCCGTCACCTCGGTCCCCTCGTAGAGGTTGTAGTCCGTCTTCGAGTGCTGCGTCTCGGCCGTGATGAGGTGCCGCTTCTCCGGGTCGAAGATCACGATGTCCGCATCCGATCCCGGCGCGATCGTGCCCTTCCGCGGATAGAGCCCGAAGAGCTTCGCCGGGTTCGTCGCGAGGAGCTCGACCATCCTGTTCAGCGAGAGGCGCCCCGCGCGCACGCCGAACTCGTGGATCATGTGCAACCGGTTCTCGAGTCCCGGCCCGCCGTTCGGGATCTTCGAGAAGTCGTCCTTGCCCATCGACTTCTGCCCGTCCCACAGGAACGCACAATGATCGGTGGAGATCGCGGAGAGGATGTCCGAGCGGACGGCGTGCCATAGCACGTCCTGGTTCTCGATCGACCGCGGTGGCGGCGTGTACACGTACTTGGCGCCCTCGAAGCCCGGCCGCTCGAGGTACGTGTAGTCGATGAAGAAGTACTGCGTGCAGGTCTCGCCCCAGACGTCCCATCCCGCCTCGCGCGCCCGTGCGATCGGCTCGACAGCCTCCCTGCACGAGACATGGACGACGTAGAGCGGCGCCCCCGCGACCCGCGCGAGCTGGATCGCGCGGTTCGTCGCCTCGCCCTCGGTCTCGGGCGGACGCGTGAGCGCGTGGTAGTGCGGCGCCGTGTTCCCGGCGGCGAGCGCCTGTTTCACGAGAACGTCGATCGCGTCTCCGTTCTCGGCGTGCACCATCACGAGCGCGCCCGTCTCGGCCGCGACCTCCATCGTGCGGAAGAGCGTCTCGTCGTCGACCATGAGAGCGCCCTTGTAGGCCATGAAGAGCTTGTACGACGTGATCCCCTGGGCAGGCAGCCCCGCGAGCTCCTCGAGCGATCCCCCCTCCCGAAGGTCGGTGACCGCGATGTGGTAGCCCATGTCGATCAACTGCTTGCCCTCGCGTTTCTCGTGCCAGTCCGCGAGCGCGTCGGCGAACGACTGACCGGGCGTCTGAATGCAGAAGTCGACGTGACACGTCGTCCCGCCGAACGCCGCGGCGGTCTGACCCGACGTCACGTCGTCGATCGTCACCGTGCCGCCGAACGGCATGTCGAGGTGCGTGTGCGGATCGACGCACCCGGGCAGGACGTACTTCCCCGACGCGTCGATGACCCTGTCCGCTTCGACGTCCAGCGACTCTCCGAGCATGGAGATCCGCCCATCTTCGACGTAGACGTCGCCGACGTAGTCGTCAGCGGCCGTGATGATCCGTCCGCCTGTGATCAAAGTCGACACGTCAGTACCTCCGTCCGTCGTGGAGGAGAGCTCCGGATCGGTCGCAACCGACCCGGAGCCTCCTACCTCCTGTTACTTGCCGCCCTCCTTGAGGACGACGACCTTCTTCTTGAAGCTCTTGCCGAACACGTCGATCCCCTGCTTCTTGAGGTTCGCGACCGCCTTCTTCGCGAGATCCGTGCGGTACGACGCCTTCGACGCCGGCTTCTTGATGACCTTGAAGTCGAGGGAGATCTTCGCCGTCTTCGCGTAGTCAGCCGGGTTCATCACGCCGATCCCGAGCTTGTTCGGCCAGATGAGCGCGTTGACCTCGTTCATCTGCCAGCGCTGATGTCCCTTCGGCAGCGCCGTTCCCTGCGAGACCACGATGTTCGTGCACTGAACGTAGTGATCGCGGCAGTAGATCCAGCCCTTGAACGTGGCCTCGAGGAACTTGACAGCCGTCGCCTGATTCGCCTTGTCTTTGATCCAGTCACCGCGGACGAAGATTCCGTCCTGCAGCATGCCCGTCCCGAGGTCGGAGTACTTGAAGACCTTCAGGTCGTTCATGGTGTACAGCTTTCCGGTGTCCGGGTTCTTCGTCTCGAGCACCTGGGCGAGTTCGTTGTACGTCATTGCCGACGCAGCATCGATCTCGTGCTTCAGGAACGCGACCATGTCGAACTGCTGTTGCACGAGACTCACGTCCTTGTCCGGATCCATCCCGTACTTGACGAGCGCGGCCCGCTGCTCGAACTCGTTGCCGAAGATCCAGACACCGAACTTCTTCCCGCGCATCTGCCTGAAGTTCTTGATCCCGTCCTTCTTCCACGTCACCTCGGTGGTGCCCGATCGCGGGAACACCTGAGCGATGTTCACGAGGTCGTTGCCCTGGTCACGGTTCGCGAGCAGGCTGGGGAACCAATTGACGCCGAACTCGGCCTGCTTCGAGAGAACGGTTTGCTCGTTGACGACCGTCGGCCCGCCGATCTTGAGGTTCACGTCGAGACCCGCGTCCTTGTAGTACCCCTTCGCCTTCGCCGCGTAGTAGCCGGCGAACTGTGACTGGGTCACCCACTTCAGCTGGATCGTGACCTTCGTGAGCTTGGGGCTCGACGAGCCGGCCAGGGCGAAGCTCGTTGCCGTGAGAGCGGCGACGACAACGAGTGTCGCCCCCACGAGATACCACCTGCGTCGTTTCACATGCCCTCCTTGTCATGCGGTCTCGGAACAGCCGAGACCGGACTACCTGCCCTACTGACCCCTCCGCCCGACGGAGGGATGCCAGCTCAATGCATATCGCTCGACGAGAGCAATCGCGCCGTAGAAAGCAATGCCCATGATGCTCGCAACGAGGATCGCGGCCCA
>Ga0070675_100001236_pt1 | contig 18617 bp, 16 predicted proteins | sample KBSM43metaG_FD_65343 | JGI IMG/M metagenome (GOLD analysis project Ga0070675, IMG submission 65343) | Miscanthus rhizosphere microbial communities from Kellogg Biological Station, Michigan, USA - KBS M4-3 metaG | ecosystem: Host-associated > Plants > Roots > Rhizosphere > Soil ... | reverse complement strand
TCGACCGCGCGCGGAATCAGGTCGTGCATCACATCGTGATGGATCTGCTCGCGGAAGCGCTGCTTGATGATGTTGGAGGGAACTTTGCCGGGCCGGAAGCCAGGCAGTCTCGCCTGCTTCGAGTAATCCCTGGCCACACGGTCGATCTCCGCGTCGACCACGTCGCTCGGAATCTCGATGGTGATGTTCTTCTGTGTCTCGCTGACGTCTTGGAACTCTGTCTTCATGCAGGCTTCGGGCTTCAGGTTTCGGGCTTCCGCTTCAGAAGGACAAACGCTTCAAGACCCCAGCCCGTAGTCCGGATCCTGGAGCCGGAGGAGATGCGAAAGGAGGGACTCGAACCCCCATACCCTTTCGGGTACCAGATCCTAAGTCTGGCGCGTCTGCCAGTTCCGCCACTTTCGCGTTCAAAGCAGCCTACCACGCCTTCGCTCGGCGGTTTCCGGAGCGAGCTTCGGCGAGGCAGGCCTTGCCTTCGCTCGGCGGTTTCCGGAGCGAGCTTCGGCGAGGCAGGCCTTGCCTTCGCTCGGCGGTTTCCGGAGCGAGCTTCGGCAGGGCAGGCACGCCCGTCCGGATCAGGGCCAAAGCCGACGGCTACGGTTCAGGCTCTAAGCCACAGTGCAGCCTGCCCACGCCAGGCGTGGTAGGCTAACGCCCAACTTGACGGAATTCCGCACGGACCTGTTTCACGGTTTGTTCGTCTGGCAACGCGCGGGGTCTGAACCCGGCCGCCTGACGCGGCACTCGAACGCACCGAACGCTGTGCCCGATCCGGCGACAGGGCGTCTTCTGAAAGTCGCCAGCGTGGAGATCAGCGACCGCGCGGTCTGTCCAGCATGCACGCAGCTTGGTGGCGGTGGCTACGTTTCCTTTGAGTCCGACCTCCGCCTCGCGTTCGCGTGTCCCAGCTGCCGCAGGTTCGTCTGGATCGCCGGCGCATAAGCCTTCAACATTCCCGGACGCAGAACGTTCGTCACCACCAGCTCGGTCACCGGACCACGCGAGTCCGCGCGTGAGTTGATCGCCCGGCGCGCCGCCACCCGTTCGATGCGAAGTTGCGCGAGCCGCGCCTCACGTGTGGAGTACAACTTTTCAATCTCGGGCGCAGAAGAATTCGACAAGACGACGTGCGCCCCGCGTGCGGCGGCTTCAATCAACTCGTGTTGCAGCCGCGCCTGGTCGTCCAGCGTGAATCCGCCAGCCGTGTAGTTCGCAAAACAGGACGTCCGGCTCAAAGGCGCGTACGGCGGGTCACAGTAGATGAAGTCGCCTTTGCGCGCTTCGCGCAGTGCGCCCTCGAACGGACCGCGGACAAGCGTCACGCCACGGCTGCGCAGCGCCGCCGCAACCTGTCGCAGGTGTGCTTCATCCAGGATACGAGGGTTCACGTACCGTCCGGCAGGCACATTAAAGGCGCCAGCCTTGTTCAGCCGGAACAAGCCGTTGAAACCGGTCCGATTGAGGTAGATCAGCATCGCCGCCATTTCCGGCGTATACGTGCCGCTCGCCTCCGCCCGCATCGGGTTGAACCGGGTATCGCGCACTTCGTAGTAGAAGTCCGTCCCACGCGCATCGTGCTCCTGCGCGAGCCGTCCAAGCGCGGCGATCACTTCGTCGGTGCGCGACATCAGCATGCTGTAACAGCCAATGAGGTCGGCGTTGTCGTCGACGAGCCAGGCCTGTCTGCCTTCGAGCCGGCCGGCCGCATGGAGATCGAAAAAGACGGCGCCGCTGCCGAAGAATGGTTCGATGTAGCGCTTAAAGACGACCGGATAGAAGCCGCGAAGGGTCGGAAGCAGTTGGCGTTTGCCGCCTGCCCATTTCAGCAGGGGACGTCCGGCGGCGACGGGGGACGCGAGCGATTGCACGTTGCTCATTATCGGCGCGAATTGCACAGCCGATACTAGTAGGTACTCATGCCCGTGCCGCTGGTCAGCGTGCTGCTCACCGCGTACAACCGCGAGCGATACATTGCCGCGTCGATCGAGAGCGTGCTGGCGCAGAGCTGCGGCGACTTCGAGCTGATCATTGCCGACGATCGATCCTCGGACGGCACCTTGTCGATCGCGCGTGAGTACGCGCGGAGGGATTCCAGGGTTCGCGTGCACGCGAACGAGCGGAACCTCGGCGACTATGGCAACCGCAATTACGCTGCGTCGCTTGCCAGCGGCCAGTTCCTGAAATTCCACGATTCCGACGACATCATGTACCCGCATTGCTTGGAGGTGATGGTTCGCTATCTCTCCGCGGCGCCCTCGGCGGCGTTTGCCTTGTCCGCCCATCGGGCATGGGCAGGAGCGCCGTCACCCATCGTCTCGACGCCGTATCTGAGCTATCAACGCGAATTTCTCGGCTTCGGCATGTTCAACCAGGGGCCGGCTAATGCACTCTTCCGGACCGAGACGTTCAATCGTCTCGGGGGATTTGCCGACCTCGGTCCACATTCCGATCTGGCGTTCTGGCTGCGGGTGTGCCGATCTGTGAACGTCCTGCTAATACCTGCAGACCTTTATTGGTACAGGGTTCATGACGGGCAGCATCTCCGGACGTTGCAAGCGGCCTTCGATCAAGCGAAGGCGGCGGGTTTTTGTTGGGACGCTCTCAACCACCCCGAATGTCCGTTGAGCGGTGCAGAGCTCGCCATGGCCCGACGGAATGTTGCCTTCGCCGCGGCGAAATTGGCGCTCAGGGCCTTGAAAACCGGACGGGTACAACTCGCCGCGGCGTACCTGCGGCACAGCGGCCTGAGCACCCGGGAGTGGGCTCGCTACCTCCGCCCGCCACGCCGCGCGGCGGCGGCCGGCGCCCCGCAACCAGCCGCCTGAACCCTCCCGTTTGCCTGCACAATTCTGCCGCTTCAACCGATAAATCGGGTGGATTCGGCTCTCTGCATACATGTTTGGTAGGTCCCCGACCACCTGCCGGCGGTACGACGAGTCGCCGGATGTCCTCAATGAATAGTCAACAACCTGACAGCGCTTGTTCTGTAAGCGAGAGGGCGAAGCTATGTGCGGGCGTTCTGATGTGCGCGGCACTCGTCGCATGCGCACGTGATCGAGTCACCGCGGTTTATGACGCGGGCGGCGCGATCAGGCGTATCGACTACGACACCGATCGCGACGGTCGCGTCGACCTGCGAGCGTACCTTCTCAACGGCCGGACGGTTCGCATCGAAGCGGACGGCAACGGCGACGGCATCGTTGACCGCTGGGAGTACTACGGAACCAACGGCGGTCTCGATCGGCTCGGTACCGCAAGCGAGTCGGATGGCGTCGAGGACACGTGGGTTGTCCAGTCGGGCGACCAGATGCGCGTCGATATCTCGACGCGCCGTGACGGTGTTGCGGACCGACACGAACTGCATGAAAACGGCATCCTTCTCCGCGCCGAACAGGACACCAACGGCGACGGCCGAATCGATCAGTGGCAACGGTTCGAACACGGCAAGCTGCGTGAGCTGCTCATCGACACCACGCTTGCCTCGGGTGAGCCGAATCGTCGGCTGGTCTATGCCGAGAGCGGTGTGCTCCAGCGCGTCGAGTCTCCGATCTCCGCTCAATAGGATGAAGGCTTCCTCACATCGCGCGGCAGCAGTTGCACTCGTTGCGGTGCTCGCTGTCGCTTCCCCCGCGCGTGCGCAGGAACAGGAACCGGTGAAGGATGGCCGGTTCGTCACCGGCCCGCTCTCCTGGACGCCGACGTTCGAGCTTCGCGACGCAGGTATCGATTCGAACGTGTTCAATACGCCGACGGACCCGAAGGAAGACGTGACTGCGACGGCACGGTCGCAAGTGGATTCCGTGCTGAAGCTCGGGCTATTGCGGGCGACGACCGTCGGAAGTCTCGGTTACAACTACTTCGAGCAGTACACGAGCCAGCGAGGCCTGAATCGGCGCGTCGCGACGCATCTCGAGGTTCCGACCATGCGCCTCAGCCCTGATGTGACCGCGTCCTGGGCGCGGGTAAAGGAACGTTCGGGCAACGAGATCGACATCCGTACGCCGCGCACCGACCTCGCGTACGCAGGTGGCCTTCAGGCCCGGCTGACGAGCAAGCTCTCCATCATTGCGACCGTCGGACGGCAGAAATCGACGTACGACAGCGGAGTCACGTTCCACGACACCGAGATTGCCCGGCAGCTGAATCGCGAATCGACGATGGCGATCGTGACGGCACGTGTCGCGCTGACTCCGCTGACGTCGCTGTCCATTGATGGAACAGCAGCCCATGACAGCTTTCCATTCCGACCTGTGGCTGCGACTGACAACGGCCGTATCGACGCACGTCTGGAATTTGCGCCGGACGCGATCATTCGCGGCGCGGCAAGCGTGGGCTACCACTCGATGCAGCCGTATTACACGCAGACGACGCGAGCGACCACAGCCGCGTTTTCCGGCATCACATCATCGGTCGACCTTGGCTACACGCTGCTCGGTGTCACCCGTTTCCTGGCGCACTTTGCACGTGACGCGAACTACTCGCTGTATGTGGACCAGCCGTATTACCTCTCGACGTCCGGAGGTCTGCAGATTCTCCAGAGGCTGTTCGGCCCCATCGATCTCGACGTGCGGGGAAGTATCGAGCGTCTCGATTATCCGCAGACGGAAACCGAGCCTGCGTATCTCGACACCGCCGAAACGCTCGTGGGGGGGTTGTCGATTCAGGTGTCGCGTGAAGCGGTGCTCTCGCTGCTCTATGACAACAGCGAGCGGCGTTCCGCACGCGGTCGCGAGTTCGGGTATCAGCGCCGACGCGTCTACACCACGATCACCTATGGATTCTGATATGAAGAAACTACTCACGTCCGCATGCACCGTCGTTGCGATGTTGGTGGCCTGCATCGCCGCCGCGCAGTGGCCGGGCGCTTCTTCCGATCCGTCGCCGGGCAAACCAGCACCACCGGCGCAGGCCATCGCAAACCGGCCCTCCGACTACGTCGTCGGCGCGCAGGACGTCCTGAAGATCACGGTCTTCGACGAGCCGACCATGTCCGGCAGCTATAGGGTGGATACGGATGGCAGCTTTCAGTACCCGATGCTCGGCCGCCTGCCCGTGGGTGGGATGCGCATCCGGGAAGTCGAGCAAATGCTAAAAGCCAGACTGGAAGACGGCTACATCAAGCGGGCGCAGGTCGCCGTAGACGTCGAGCAGTTTCGCAGTCGAAGCATTTTCGTGGTCGGCGAGGTGCGCACGCCGGGGAAGTATGCGATGACGCCGCAGATGTCGCTTATCGAAGCGTTGGCGGCGGCGGGCTCGACGACACCAGCCGCCAGCAGCGAGGTGATGATTCTGCGACCGCGCGACGCCGGGAATACCCAGGCGCTGACGCCCGAACAGGTGGATCAGAGCAACCTGACGCGCGTGAACCTTGCCGACCTCCAACTCGGACGCCTCTCGCAGAACGTGACGCTCGTTGAAGGCGACACGATCTTCGTCCCGAAAGCCGAGAAGTTCTTCATTACGGGTCAGGTACGGAGCCCCGGTGCGTACACCTACGAGCGTGGTCTGACGGTGTTGCAGGCGATTTCGCTGGCCGGCGGGTTGACGGAAAAGGGATCGAGCCGTCGGATCAAAGTGATTCGAGCCCTCAAAGGCAAGAAGACGCAGCAGGGCGTCGACCTGGCGGATGCAATCCAGCCGGGCGACACGCTGGTCATCCCCCAGCGCTTGCTATAAGCGCCTGATACCTCCCTGATACCTGATAGCTGATACCTGAAACCCGAAACCTCTTATGTGTGGCATCGGCGGCGCGTTCAATTGGTCCGAACCGGCGGGATTCGACGCGATTCGTACCGCTGCTGACCTTTGCGCCGCCCTCGCGCACCGCGGCCCTGACGGCGAGGGAACCTTCATCGATCGTGGTGTGCTGCTCGTGCATCGACGGCTCGCGATCATCGACCCGACGCCCGCCGGCCGCCAGCCAATGACGACGCCCGACGGCCGCTACACGATCGTTTTCAACGGGGAGATCTACAACTATCGAGATCTACGTGCGGACCTTGCGACGGCGGGCGTCCGCTTTGTCACCGCCTCGGATACGGAGGTGCTGCTCGCGCTCATCGTGCGCGACGGAATGCAGGCGCTGAGCCGCGCGCGCGGAATGTTCGCGTTGGCCATCTGGGACAACACGGCGCGGACGCTCACGCTGGCGCGCGATCGCTTCGGGATCAAGCCGCTTTACATCGCCGAAGGCCAGGGGGGTGTCGCGTTCGCGTCGGAAATCGCAGCGCTGCGCCGAGCCGGCCTCGTCCAACGCGAGGTGTCGCCGGCCGGCGTGCTGGCGTTTCTCGCCTGGAGTTACATCCCGTCGCCGCAGACATGGCTGCGCGGAGCTGAGCACTTCGCGCCCGGCACGTGGAAGACGTGGCACGCTGATGGCAGCCAGCAGAGCGGCACGTTCGCGGACTTCACGCAGGTTTACGAAGGTGACACGGCCGAGGACGAGCGTGAGCTGTGCGCCGGCGCCTCCGAGGCGATTCGCGACAGTGTTGCGGCGCACCTGATCGCGGACGTGCCGGTCGGACTATTTCTCTCCGGCGGCATCGATTCGACGGCGATCGTCGCCCACGCACGCACCGCCACGTCGGGTGAACTCCATACCTACACCGTTTCGGGTGATGTGCCCTCGCTGTCGGAAATCGAACCCGCTCGCCGCGTGGCAACGTTCTTCGAGACGACACACCACGAACTGATGATCGGGGCCGCCGCGATGGAGCGGGCGCTGCCGTCGATCATCCGGCGGCTAGATGCACCGAGCGCGGATGCCGTCAATTCGTATTTCGTGTCGCAAGCGGTCGCTGCGACGCGCATCAAGGCGGTGTTGTCGGGCGTCGGCGGTGATGAGATGTTTGGCGGCTACCCGAGCTTCCAGCGGATTCCCGCGGCGATGCGGACCGCCAGATGGCTGTCGCCAATGCTGCCCGTGACGGTCATCGCGGCATCGGCTGTTTCCGACTGGCGTGCGCGAAAGCTGCAACATTTCGCGGGCGCTGGCGATGCCGCGTCCGCGTACCGAGCCGTGCGCGGCACCTTCATGCCTGAAGAGTGGCCGAAGCTGCTCGGCCCAGCGTTCGACGGACCGACTCGCCGCGACGCACGCGAGACACTTTTGGCGGTGGAAGAGCGGATGTTTCGAGAGGTTCCCGCTGAGACGCCGCTTGCGACTGTCGCCAGAATGGAGACGGGCGCTTACTTGCGGGGGCAGTTGCTCCGCGATATCGACGCTGTTTCGATGGCGCATGCACTCGAAGTGCGCGTCCCCTTTGTCGACCACCGCCTGGCTGCAAGCATCTGGCCTTCGCTCGGCCATCACCCCGACCTGCTGCACGGGAAACACCTGCTCCAGCAGAGCGTGCCCCGCATGCCGGAAGGAATCGCCGCCGGTCCAAAACGCGGTTTCACACTCCCGTTTGACACCTGGATGCGCGGCGGCCTGCGCGAAACCGCGCTGCGAGGCGTCGAATCGACCGTGGCCCTGGGGTTGGTCAACGCGCGTGCGGCGGCCGCAGTGTGGAGCGACTGGGAGCGCGGACGGGCGCATTGGTCACGCGTGTGGGCGTTATCGGTGCTGGGCCAGTTCCTGCAGGAGGCGGCGTGAGCGCACGCGCGTCAGCGCTGCCGGTCACCTATATCCGTCCGGGCGCGCGATCCATGTCGTTCACGCTGCGCGAAATATGGCAGGCGCGCGAGCTGCTGTATTTCCTCGTCTGGCGCGACATCAAGGTCCGCTACAAGCAAACGGTCCTCGGAATCGCCTGGAGCGTCCTGCAGCCGTTTCTCACGATGGTGGTCTTCACCATCTTCTTCGGCCGGCTTGCGAAAGTGCCGTCGGACGGCGTGCCGTATCCCGTGTTCTCGCTCGCCGCTCTGGTGCCGTGGACTTATTTTGCGACCGCGGCTTCAAACGGCGCTGCCTCGCTCGTCGGCAGCCAACACCTCGTCGCCAAGGTGTACTTCCCGCGCGTGCTCGTCCCGCTGGCAGCGGTCCTGATGCCCGTTGTCGACCTGACGGTGTCGTTCGGCATGTTGATCGCGCTCATGGCCTGGTACCACGTCGTGCCGCCGCCAGCGCTCGTCGCGCTGCCGCTCTACGCTGTCCTCGGCGTGCTGACGGCGTTTGCGGTGACGCTCTGGACGTCTGCGCTGACCGTGCGCTATCGGGACGTGCGCTACGTCCTGCCGTTTGTCATCCAGATCTGGCTCTTCGTCTCGCCGGTGGCGTATCCGGCGTCCATGGTGCCCGAGCGGTGGCGGCCGCTCTACGCGCTCAATCCGATGGCAACGGTTGTCGAGGGTTTCAGAAGCTCGCTGCTCGGAACGCCGGCGCCCGGTGCGATGGCGATGATTGCGTTGGCGACGGTGGCGGCCGCGTTGGCGGCAGGCGTTGCCTATTTCCGATCCGTTGAAGGATCAATCGTGGATCTGGCCTAGCCCTTGTCGGATATCGCGATCAGTATTCGCGGGCTCGGCAAACGCTACATAATCGGCGCGCGCGAGCAGTACGACACGCTGCGCGACCGCATCGCCGCCGCCGCGTCGCGTCCGTTCCGCCGCATGGCGCCGGGCGGGCTCGGCGCTTCGACGACCATCTGGGCGCTGCGCGACGTCACGCACGACATCCGGCGCGGAGAGATTGTCGGCATCATCGGCGGCAATGGCGCCGGCAAGTCGACGCTGTTGAAGATCCTGTCGCGCATCACGGCCCCCACCGAAGGCGAAGCGGAAATTCACGGCCGTGTGGGGTCGCTCCTTGAAATCGGAACGGGATTTCATCCCGATCTCACCGGTCGCGAAAACATTTTTCTGAACGGCGCGATTCTTGGCATGCGCAAGACCGAGATCGCACGAAAGTTCGACGAGATCGTCGACTTCGCCGAAGTTGGAGAATTCATCGACACGCCGGTCAAGCATTACTCGAGCGGCATGTACGTGCGGCTCGGGTTTGCCGTGGCCGCTCAGATGGAACCGGAAATCCTCATCGTCGACGAGGTCCTCGCGGTCGGTGACGTGCACTTTCAGCGGAAATGCCTGGGCCGGCTCGACGATGTGGCGCGTGATGGTCGGACAGTGCTGTTTGTGTCGCACAACATGGCTGCTGTGCAGCGGCTCTGCACATCCGCCATGCTGCTCGATCGTGGAAGGCTTGTTCGAATCGGCGATGTTCGCCCCACCGTTGCTGCGTATCTTGGCGGTGAAGCCCGGGGCGGTTTTGCGGCCGCAGTGCGGACCGGCGAGGCGCAGATTCTGTGCGCGGATCTTGAAAACCTCGACGGACGCCCCCTCGAAAATCCATCGTGCTCCGATCCCATCGTCTGCCGCATCCGGTTCACCTTACCGCGTCGCTCGCCGGGAACGCGGGTCGGCATCGGCGTTCTCGGGTGCGACGGCACGACGGTGTTCACGACCAGTAACGCGGATGCAGGGACGCCCTGCCCGTCAGGTCCTGGGGAGTTTGACGCGTGCGTGACGATTCCGCCGGACACGCTCCTGGCCGGCGACTTTCATCTCGCGTTGTGCCTCTGGAATGCCGGCGCGATTCTCGACTTGCAGGAGCCCGCGCTCTCTTTCTCAGTTGACGCCGGCCGCTCGCCACTGTACGCGGAGCGTAGTACGCGAAAGGGATACGTGCACGTCGACTGTGCCTGGTCAGTCGCGCCGCGCGTCGACACGTCGGCTGCCGAGAAGGTCCGGCTAAAGCCGGACCCCACCCTCGCAACTATTCACTCGTGAAAGTCCGGCATTTGATCATCGGCGCTGGTCCCACGGGTCTCGGCGCGGCGTGGCGCCTCGAGCAGCGCGGCATCACCGACTGGCTCGTTCTGGAAGCAGGTTCGGTTGCCGGGGGCCTGGCGCAATCCATCGTCGACGAACAGGGATTCACATGGGATCTCGGCGGCCACGTGCAGTTCAGTCACTACGAGATGTTCGACCAGTTGATGGACGACCTCCTCGGGACCGACGGATGGCTGTACCACGATCGCGAATCGTGGGTCTGGGTTCGGGATCGCTTTGTTCCCTATCCGTTTCAGCTGAATCTGCATCGCCTGGCGGACGCCGATCGGGATGCGTGTCTCCGGGGACTTGAAGAGGCTGCCGCCACCGTGTCGGCAGCCGCCAAGCCAACAAACTTCGACGAGTGGATTCTGCAGACCTTTGGGACAGGAATCGCGGACCTGTTCATGCGTCCGTACAACCAAAAAGTGTGGGCTCGCAATCCGGACCGCATGGACTGCCGATGGATTGGAGACCGCGTGGCTGTCGCGGATCTCGCGCGGGTTCACGAAAACGTGCGGCTACAGCGCGACGACGTGTCGTGGGGACCGAACAACCGCTTCAGGTTCCCTCGCCGTGGCGGCACGGGTGCTGTGTGGCAGGCGCTGGCCAGACGACTGACCGCGGGGCGTGGGCGAGCGGGCCGTTTGATGTTCGGCGCGTCCGTTCGACATGTCGACACGCGGGAGCGGCGAGTCGCACTGACTGACGGTCGTGAGTTCGGATACGAGCAGCTGATTTCGACCATGCCCCTCGATCGATTCGTGGCAACGAGCGACCTCGCCCGCGACCTTCGCGCCGCTGTTGTCGACCTCGAGCACTCGTCCACGCACGTCGTCGGAGTCGGATTGCACGGTGCGCCCCCACCTGCACTGGCGAAAAAGTGTTGGATGTACTTCCCCGAATCCAACTGCCCGTTTTATCGAGTCACACACTTCTCGCACTATTCGCCCAACAACGTCCCGGATGCTTCGACACAGTGGTCGCTGATGGCCGAAGTCTCCGAGTCAGCTCATTGCCCAGTCGACAGCGATACGGTGGTTGCCGATGTGGTGCGCGGGCTCGTCGCAACGTTCCTGGTGTCATCGGATCGGCTAGTGCACCACACCTGGCACACGCGTCTCGAGCATGGGTACCCAGTGCCGTCGCTCAATCGGGACCGCGGCCTCGACGGAATTCAAGACGTGCTTCGAGCGCGGGACGTGTACAGCCGCGGCCGATTCGGCGCATGGAAGTATGAGGTGTCGAACCAGGATCACAGTTTCGCGCAGGGTGTCGAGGCGGTCGATGCATGGTTGGACGGCGCCGAGGAAGTCACCTTGCAACGGCCCGATGAAGTCAACGCGCGCCGGCCACGTCCAATGGCGAGGGCGTAGATCTTTGCTCGCGCATTTCCGGCGTCTTGCGCGCGATGTGCGCCACGATATCTGGCCGACGCCAGAGCGCGCGGTGCTGCAGCAGCTCGAATGGCGAGCCATGCACGAGCCGCGCAGGCGCGGCGGGCATATTGCGGCGCCGCCATATCGATTCGAGTACGTCGACGCGATGTCGACGTGGCCGCAGTGGGACGACATCTTCATCCACCAGTCGCTGGAATTCGATAGCGACGCGCCGTCGCCGCGCATCCTCGATTGCGGCGCGAACATCGGCCTCGCCTCGATCTACTTCACGCATCGTCATCCCCATGCGAAAGTGACAGCCTTCGAAGCCGATCCTCGACTCGCGTCCATCTGCCGCAGAAACCTGGCCGCCAATGATGGGACCAAGCAGGTGGAGGTCAAAGAAGCCGCCGTGTGGACGGTTGAGGGGACGCTCGAGTTTGTCTGTGAGGGCACCGATTCAGGCGCCATCGCGTCGCTCGACGAGCCCATCCAGGGACCGGTAGTGCCGGTTCTGTCAGTGCGACTGCGTGACTGGCTCGACGAACCGATCGATCTACTGAAGCTCGATATTGAAGGCGCCGAACTGTCCGTGCTCGAAGACTGTCACGATCGTCTCTGCAACGTCGGGGCGATGTGTGTGGAGGTTCACGAATCCAATGCTGGAAGACGGAAGACCGGTGCGATCTTCGATCTCCTGGCTGGAGCAGGGTTTGTGTTCGACGTGCGCGCGTTGACGCCGCTCCCGTGGCGTTCTTCGCAGGTGCAGTCACCCTTCAAGGATCCTTCGCTCAGTTGGGTCGCCACAGTGCGAGCATGGCGTCGCTGAATTCGCCGAGCGTGGTCGCCGTGCTTCCAGACAAGCTCGGAGGCGCGCTCAACATCGTCGAGGGTCTGTTCAGGCACCGGAGGCCGGACGGCCTCGGGTATGGCGTGATCCTCACGCATAACCCGCTCTGGACTGATGCGCGATTCGGTGGCCGGTTCAAGGCGGACTACCAAGCGACCTTCGAATTCAAGACCCCGGTTGAAAATCTCTACGCTGTCGTGCGACGGCTGCGTGCCGCGATCCCTGTAGGTGAAGGCATCCTTCTGGCCAACGATCTGCTGGAACTGGCGATGGCATCGGCATGTGATTGCAGCAGGGCTGTCGTCCAGATCCTGCACGCCGACACGGACTATTACTACGACCTTGCCGCACGCCACGACGACGTCATCGATGCGTTTGTCGTCTACGGTCAGACGATGGAACGCCGGCTGAAAGAACGATTGCCACACCGGTCCAACGACATTTACTTCATGCCGTACGGGATGGCGCAGCCGACGCGACGTCGAACGGCTGTATCTGGAAAACTGCGGCTGCTGTTCGCCGGTCGACTGGAGCACGTCCAGAAAGGAGTGCTCGATCTGCCGGCGGTCGATCGCATTCTGGCCGAGCGCGGCATCGATGTGCAGTGGACCATCGTCGGCAGCGGGCCGGACGAACAGGCATTGAGGCATGCGTGGACATCGCCACGAGTGAGCTTCCTCGGCACCAAAACCCACGAAGAAGTGATCGGCATCGCTTCGGAGCATGACGTCTTCGTGCTGCCGACACGATGGGAAGGCGTGCCCGTTGCCCTGCTCGAAGCGATGAGCGTCGGGCTCGTGCCGGTGGTGAGCCGGGTTGAAAGCGGCGTTGCTGAGATTCTCACCGAGGACATCACCGGACTGATGCGGCCGGTCGGGGATTGCGCAGCCTTTGCGGACGCCATCGCGACGCTCCACGCCAATCGACAGAAGCTTGAATCGATCAGCGCCGCGGCCGCGGCATACGTTGGAACGCATCACGATGTTCGCGAGCGTACGGACGCGTATCAGACCCTCTTCGCACAGTTCACGCATCTGAAGCGGCCCCGCACGCGCACAGGCTCGCTTCCATATGGAAGCAGACTTGATTCGCCGTGGCTGCCGAACACGGCGGTACGCGCCGTTCGTTCCGTCATCCGACGGGTTAAAGGCAAGCCCGCATAAGGAAAGCCGGCCAGTCGATTGCGCATTGTTCAAGCCGCCGGTTGGTACCTCCCAACGTCGAATGGCGGCACCGAAATCTACGTGTCCGAACTGGCGAAGCGATTGCGGGCTGCCGGCCATGAGGTGCTGATTGCGGCGCCAGAGGCACTCGGGCAGCCGGAGCGAACCTACGACCTGGACGGGTTCAAGGTGTATCGGTACCCGATTCCACCGCGGGTCACGCGCGATGAGGCGCAAGGACGCGTCGTCGTTCGCGGAGCCGAACTGTTTCACGAGTGGCTTCGCCGCGCGGCGCCGGATGTCGTGCACGTCCACACCTATGTGACGGGGCTCGGCCTCGCGGAAATCCGCGCAGCGAAACAAATCGGCGCGAAGGTGGTCGCGACGACACATGCGGCCAGCCTCGGGTTCACGTGTCAGCGCGGAACGATGATGCGCTGGGGCTCGAAGCTGTGCGACGGTTTCGTGCGACCAGTGAAATGCGCCGCCTGCCAGCTGCAGCACAGCGGTGTCGCCGTGCCAATCGTCGTCGGCGCTGCGCTGATGCCGCCATCGATCGGGGCGATCGTTGGTCGACTGCCGGGGCAAGTGGGAACGGTACTCGGCATGACGAACCTGATTACCCACAACCAGTCGGCACAGCACGAGATGCTGAGTCTGGTCGATCGCTTCGTCGTCCTCAGTCAATGGGCTCGCGATGTGCTGATTGCCAACGGCGCTCCCCCGGCAAAAATCACGCTGAATCGCCTCGGTGCGCGGTTCCCTCGGGCGGCAACGCCGCCGCGCGGTGTCGGTTCACCGCTGACGGTGGCGTATGTCGGCCGATTCGACCCAATCAAAGGCGTTGACGAGTTCGCGCGTGCGATCGCGTTGGTGCCGAAATCCGCGCCGATCAGATTCGAGTTTCACGGGCCGGTGCAGTACGTCAGCGACCATGTCGTCGTCACTCGTTTGAAGTCGATTGTCGGTCCCGATGCGTGGGTCGCCTTTGGCGGCGAGCTCGACGCTGCAGGCGTCCGCGCTCTACTCGATCGCATCGACGTCATCTGCTGTCCGTCGCGAGGTGTTGAAGGCGGGCCCACCATCGCGCTGGAAGCGCATGCTGCTGGCGTGCCCGTCATCGGTTCAGCCATCCCTGCGTTGACTGAGCTCGTTCGCGACAACGTCAACGGTCGTCTCTATCCGGCAGGGAATGCGCGGGCGCTGGCTGCGATCCTGAAAGAGCTCGCGGCTAATCCAAAGCGTGTCGAGGAATGGCGGAGCAATCTGACGTCCGTGCGGACGATGGACGACGTGACCGCAGACTATCTCGCGATGTACGCCGCATGATTGGTGGCACCACGATCAAGGCGCTGCTCGGTCCAAAGTGGACGACGTGGGCGAGAACGGTGACGCGTGGCCTCGAGCGCCCTTCATGGGGAAACCTCCGACGCGTAAAGCCTCTGTCGGAGACGTACGGATTCGACCGGGGGACGCCGATCGACCGCTACTATGTCGACAAGTTCCTGTCGGCGCGCGCCGCACTCATCTGCGGCCGCATTCTCGAAATCCAGACAACCGACCATGCGCGCCGATACGGGACCGGCGCGACGGTGATGCATACGCTGGACATCAACGCGGAGTGTCATCCGACGTATCTATGCGATCTGGCTGCCGCGGACATTGTGCCGTCCGGCAGTTACGACTGTTTTCTGCTGCCGAACACGCTCTGTTTCCTACGGGATCTCGAGATTGCGCTTCGCCAGGCGCGCCGCATCGTGCGACCGGGTGGTGTGATCCTGGCCACGGTGCCGACGTTTGTGCCGCTCACGCCGGATGCCCCTGACTACTGGCACGCGAGCGCCGACGGGTGGCGAGTGATTACGGATCGTGTCTGGCCGGAGTGCGACACGCGCGTGGAATCACACGGGAACTGTCTTGCGGCGGCGGCAGCGATGTATGGAATCGCAGTCGAGGAGCTGACCGCGGCGGAACTTGATGCAACCGATCCGCGGTATCCCGTGCTCGTGACGATCGAATGCCGCATACGGTGACGATCGCGCCTCGTCACCCTTGGGTACGACGGGCGCTCAAGCAATCGCTGTTCGCTGTCGGCTACTACCACCAGCGCCTGTCGGCCGCTGCCTTTCCCGGCGTCGCCGTGCTCTGTTATCACGGCATCCGTACATCGGATGACGACTCCATTCCGTTCAGCGACCTGCATGTGACGAAGGCAACCTTCGAACGGCATTGCCGTCTGCTTGCCAACGTCTGCGACCCGATCTCGCTCTCCGAACTACGTGACGCGCGCCTCGGCCGCGAGCTTCCTCCACGTCCCGTGATTGTGACCTTCGACGACGGCTATCGTGGCGTCCTCGATCACGCTCTGCCGATCCTGGAGCGTTACGGCATTCCCGCAGCCGTGTTCGTGTCTGCCGCACCCGTGCTCGACCGGCGGCATTTCTGGTTCGACGCCCTGTGCCGCCGCCAGGGTGAGGCAGCGGTTCTGGAAGCACGTGCGCTGCCGTACCACGAGTGGCGGACGCTCATGGAGGAAACGGCGAGCGCGCTGGACGAAACCGAATCGCATCGGCCGCTGACATCGGCAGAACTGCAACGGTTGGCAGCAAGTCACTTAATTGAAGTCGGCGCCCACACGATGACGCATCCGACGCTCGCTCTCGCACCCGTTGAGGACCAGCAGCGCGAGATCTCGGGCTCCAGGACCGCATTGGAGCGTGTGCTTGGAAAACCCGTGAATGCGTTCGCGTACCCGTACGGAAACGTGTTCGAAGACTACACCGCCGAGTCGGTGAACCTTGTGCGTGATGCGAGGTTTGACCTTGGATTCACCACATGCGAGTCGTTTGCGACAGTGGAAGGCGATCCGCTCCAGATACCGCGCTTCATGATGCTCGACACCGTTGGTGACGTCGAACTGGCGCACCGTCTCGTGCATTCGTGGCACGCGGCCGCTTCATGAAGCCACGCGTATGCGTCGTGACCGCGGGTCATCTGTCAACGTGTCCGCGGATGCTGAAGGCAGCGGATGCACTGCACGAGGCGGGATACCGGGTCCGCGTCGTCAGCACGCGTCATGTGAACTGGGCCTGGCAGACAGACTTATCCGTGAGAGATCGTCGACGCTGGGCATGGCAGGTGGTCGACTACGACCGGGCGAGCGCGCGTCGCAAACAGTTGTCAAGCGGCGTGCGCTTCCGTGGAGCACAAGGTGCGGCAATCGCCGCCGGTCCCGCTCGCGTGCCGCTCGCAATCGCCATTCGCGGCTATAGCCGCATGCACGACGAGCTCGTGTCGGCGATTGCGTCTGAGCCCGCGGATTTCGTGTACGGCGGGACGACGGGAGCACTGGCGGCAGTCGCCAGCGGCGCGCATCGGCTCGGCGTGCGGTTCGGCGTCGACCTGGAGGACTTTCACTCGGCGGAGCAGACCGGCGACGGCAGCTCACTCGCCCACGCGTTGGCGGAGCGCATCGAGTCGGACGTGCTGCCACAGGCGGCGTTTCTCACCGCAGGTAGTCCGATGATTGCCGATGCGTATTCGGCCAAGTACAACGTTCGTCCTGCGCCGATTCACAACACGTTTTCGATCAATTTCGCTGCGGCTTCGACCTGCCGCGGGCCGCTTCGCTTGTACTGGTTCAGCCAGACGCTCGGTCCTGGACGTGGGCTCAGGGACGTCATTGCAGCCGTTGGCCGGTCCGGAATCACCGCGGAGCTTCATCTTCGGGCTCGACCGATACCGGGGTACGCGGAAGCTCTCGCACGTTTTCAGACGCGTCTGGCGCCCTTTCTGAAGATCGTCTTTCAGGATCCCGAGTCGCCTGACCGGATGATCGAACTGGCACAGGGGTACGACCTCGGCGTCTCTACCGAGGATGGAGCGGTTCTCAACCATCGCCTGTGCCTCGGGAACAAAATCTTCACTTATCTCGCGGCCGGAACTCCCGTTCTCCTGACAGCCACGCCGGCGCAGGCTCGGCTCGCGGCGGACCTCGGAGCCGCTGCGACGCTCTATCACGCCGGCGACGTCGACGCGCTCGCCACGATTCTTCAGCGCTGGGATGGCGATCCGAATCTGCGATGTGTGGCCGCCCACGAGGCGCGCGCCGCCGCTCGCCGGCGATGGCACTGGGAACATGCCGACGATCGCGGAACGCTCCTCGCCGCATTCGGCGCCGCGCTCGGGTAATGCGGATTCTTTTGATCATGGACCCGCTGATTCCGGTGCCTCCGCGGCACTACGGCGGCATTGAACGGGTTGTCGCAGACCTCGCGAATGAGCTCGTGCGGCGCGGGCACTCGGTCACGTTGTGGGCGGCACCGGGGTCGACGACAGAGGGGACGACCGAGCCATTCGGGAAAGAAGGCGAGTGGACGCGCTGGAGCAATGCGCGAAACACGATGGTCGTCACCGCGCGGTTCCTGAGCCGGCCCCATTCATACGACCTGGTTCACAACTTCGGACGGCTTGCGTATCTGACGACGATTCTCAGCCGCGACATTCCGAAAGTGCAGACCTACATGCGGACCGTGAATCCGCAGAACATGCGTCGCGCCTCCTCACTCGGTGCGCGCCGTCTGCACTACACCGCCGTGAGCGCGGCGATTCGCGACACCGGGAAATCGGGTGGCGGCACGTGGTCTGTCATCTACAACTGTGCTTCACCGGAGAAGTACGCCTGCCGAACCGATGTCGACGCACGAACGGCGCCGCTGGTGTTTCTGGGGCGACTCGAGCGGTGCAAGGGCGCACATACCGCGATTGATGTTGCCCGCCGGCTGAAACGCCAGTTGATCATTGCGGGCAACGTCTCGACGCTTCCTGAAGAGCGCGAGTACTTCGCGACCGAGATCGAGCCCGCCATCGACGGCGATCTCATCTCGTACGTGGGGCCCGTCGACGACGGCGAGAAGAACGCGCTCCTCGGACGCGCCGCGGCGCTGCTCCTGCCGATCGAATGGGAAGAACCATTTCCCGTCGTCCTCCCGGAGGCGTTGTTATGCGGAACGCCTGTCCTTGCTTTTCGACGAGGAGGGGTGCCCGAAGGGATTGACGATGGTCTGACGGGCTTCGTCTGCGACACGCCCGAGCAGATGATGACCGCTGTTTGCCGCCTCGTCGAAGTCGATCGCGCTGAGTGCCGGGCGATCGCCGAACGCCGCTTCAGCAGACAGGCGATCGTCGCCAAGTACGAGGAGCTCTACCACCGACTCCGTGCCTCCTGACAGACGCCTGCTGATGATCTCCCCGCACTTTCCGCCAGACAGCAGTGCGGGCACGCACCGAGTGCGTCTGCTCGCACCGCATCTTGCGTCGTACGGCTGGATGCCGACCGTATTGACCGTTGCGGCGCAGGATTACGAAGGGCGTGTCGATCCGGAGCTCGGCGCGCTGGTGCCGCCTTCGCTCGAGGTCATCCGCACGCGAGCGATACCGGCGTCCGTGACGCGC
>Ga0070675_100001235_pt1 | contig 18618 bp, 18 predicted proteins | sample KBSM43metaG_FD_65343 | JGI IMG/M metagenome (GOLD analysis project Ga0070675, IMG submission 65343) | Miscanthus rhizosphere microbial communities from Kellogg Biological Station, Michigan, USA - KBS M4-3 metaG | ecosystem: Host-associated > Plants > Roots > Rhizosphere > Soil ... | reverse complement strand
CCGTCGCGTCGTACGTGCCCGTGCGCCAGCGCTGAAGCTGACCACCCCACAGGCCCCCGAAGTACATGTAGTGCGTGCCATCGTCGTCGCGGAACACGCATGGATCGATGCTGAAGCTGCCGGGGATCGGCTCGGGCTCCGGCGTGAACGGCCCAGCGGGTGAGCGGCTCGTCGCGACGCCGATGCGGAAGACGTCGTTCTGGTCCTTGAGCGGGAAGTACAGGTAGTAGGTGCCGTCCCTGTACGCCGCGTCGTTCGACCAGAGCTGGCGTCCCGCCCACGGGATGTCCTCGACGCGGAGCGCGACGCCGTGGTCGGTGACCTCTCCTCCGACCTCATCCATCGACAGCACGTGGCAGTCGCGCATGTCGAAGTGATCCCCTTCGTCGTTCTCGGGGATCCCCGCCTCGATGTCGTGCGATGGATACACGTAGAGCCGCCCCTCGAAGACGTGCGCGCGGGGGTCGGCGGTGAACATGTGCGAGACGATGGGCTGGCTGGCTGGCATTCGGGGCTCGAGTGGGGGTGAGCGGGCGCTCGAGGGGAATGCTACCCTCCGATCGGGGCGTCCCGGTAGAGCGATCGACGGGGCACTCGTGGCGGTCGTCGAGCCGTCCGGGTACGTCGTGGTGTCTCGTACCAAGTACAGCAGTCCCCTCCTCCAACCATACCCGTGCTCGAGGTGTCCGAGGGTTACGCACCCACCTCGAGAGCCCTCCGATGCGCCTCCTCCGCCACGCCACCGCGCTTGCCCTGCTCCTCACCCCCACCGTGCTCCTCGCGCAGCGAGTGGACCGCGAGTCCGACGCCGAGTGGCTCGAGCATTGTCGCGAGAACGGCTACTGGGGAAACGACGCCCGCGGCCGTGCCTGCGAGGTGCGCAACGTTCCGGTGAAGTTGAGCGGCCGGTCGATCGCGATCGACGGCCGGCAGAACGGGGGCGTGCGCGTGTTCGGCTGGGACCGTGACGCCGTCGAGGTCACGGCTCGCATGCAGGCCCAAGGCCGCAGCGACGCGGACGCGCGCGCGCTCCTGTCGCGGATCAAGATCATCGCCGACGACCGCGGCGTTCGCGCGGACGGGCCGTCCATGGACGGCGACTACGACGGATGGTCCGTGAGCTACTACGTGAACGTTCCGCGCCGGTTCGATCTCGACCTCGAGGCGCACAACGGTGGACTGACCGTCGAAGGCGTGTCCGGGAAGCTCGCGCTCGACACCCACAATGGCTCGGTCGCGCTGCTCGGAGTCGGAGGCGACGTACGCGCCAACACCCAGAACGGCTCGCTCAACGTCCAGCTCACCGGCACCAAGTGGGACGGCACGGGCCTCGACGCCGAGACCCGGAACGGCTCCGTGCGGCTCGCCGTGCCGGAGCAGTATGCCGCGCAGCTCGAGACGGGAACGGTGAACGGGTCCATCCGCACCGACATCCCGGTGACGCTGTCGGGTCGCATCTCGCGCCAGTTGAGCATCCCGCTCGGCGGGGGCGGGCGGACGATCCGCGCGATGACGACGAACGGATCGGTGCAGATCACGCGGCGCTGAGGATCGCGACGCTGAAAACGAACGGGGTACGCCGGCCTGATGAGCCGGCGTACCCCCGTTCGTTCACGGCCGCTTCGCCTGCGCCTGCCGCGCCATCTTCGTCTTCACGGCGATGAGCGCCTCCGAATCGTTCGCGCCGATCTTGGCTGCGGGACCGGATTTCGCCTCCAGAGGCTCCATTTTATCCGAGACCACCCGCAGCAGGGCCAACTTCCCCTTGTAGACGGCCATGGAAGCGATGTCGCGCTCATCGAGCGCCGCGAGTTGCGCCTCCGTCGCGATCTTCCCGTCGATCGTGATCGTGGGGGCCGGCTCTCCGGTCGATGGCGTGCGCCGCAGCGATACGCGGGACTCGCGCGACCGCGCGCCGGCCAGCTCGCGCTCGACGTGTGCGACCGTGTGCTCGGTCGAATCCGCGACGATCTTGCGCCGAAGCGCCGTCTCGATGCCTGCCTTGTCGACGGCCTCGCGCGGATCTGACCGCAGGGCGGGACGCGGCATCCGGTCGGACGTCGTGACGAAGATCGTGTCGCGCCCCGTCGGGAGCTCGCTTCTCACGACTTCGATGCTACCGATCTGCCGCGCCTCCAGTGCGCGAGCCTGCTCGCCGCTCACCCGCACGCCGTTCACGAAGTAGTCCACCTCCGTCTTCCACGGCGTCCGCAGGAATCCTCCCTCGGCCGCGCTTCGCTGCGCGCTCGCCACGTCCATCTGCGCGATCTCCGCCGACGTCGGAATCTTCGCCTCGCACGCCACGAGCACGAGCACTGCGCCAACTGCGCACGCGACAGTCGCGGACACGGCTCTGTGTCGCTTCTTCGATCCGTTCATTGCCCTGATCCTCCGCTCCAACTGTGATGGGCCGTCCGCCAGCGCGAGCGCGCCGATGCGGTTTCCTCCGCCCCGTGTGGCCACTTCGATGAGCAGCGTTCCGTATCTCCTCGGCGAGGCGCCGGCGCGCAGCACGCGAGCGTCGCAATCGAGCTCGATGGCGAGACGAAGCCGCGCGAGGATGTACCAGACCGCTGGATGCCACGGCAGCGCGACGACGACGAGCCACGCCGCGGCCAGCAGCAGGTGATCGAGCGCGCGCACATGCTCGCGCTCGTGTGCGAGAATGAGACGTTGCTCGTCGTCGCTGCGTTCGAGCAGTGATCGCGGGACGACGATCTCCGGGCGAACGAGCCCGATGACGGCTGGCCCCGACGTCGGGGCGACGCGGGCCGCCATGCCGTGCAGTCGATGCATCGGCCATCTCCGTCGCAGCCTCGCCGCTCGCGCGTTCACGAGTGCGAACAGCGCGAGGAGCAGCGCGCTCGTGGCCGCCCACGCGACGAGCATCGACGTCGCGACCGTCTTTGGCACGCGCCGATCCAACGATCCGATGAGCGACGTCGATGCCTGGCCGATGACGTCCCACGCGGCACGCACGGCGTCGTCCGCGCGCGCGTGCGCGGCCGTTCCAGGAGTCGACGCAACCGTCAGTGACTCGCTCGACTCGAGTGGCCCCGGAATGAGCTTCCGCTCGGGAGCGATCACGCCGAGCGCCACGATGCCGGCGAGGGCCGCGGCCCAGACGCCGCGCGATGGCCGTCGGAGCACGACGGCGGCCGACGACACCACGGCAGCGCCGGCGCACAACAGCGTACCCACCAGCAGCACGTATACCAGCCACGCGATCGTCATGACTTCCCCTCCTCGTCCAGCCGCTCGGCGAGCAGGCGGCGCATCCGCTCGAGCTCCTCGCGCCCCAGCTTCCGGTCCGACACGAACTGCGCGAACATCCGCTCGGCCGAGCCGTGGAAGATCGCGTCGCGGATCCGGGCGAGGGCGCTACCCCCCGCGCGCTCGGCGCCGATCGTCGGGAAGTACCGGTAGGCGCGCCCCTCCGGCTCGTGGCGCACGTAGCCCTTCTCCTCGAGCGTCTGGAGCGCGGAGAGGACGGAGGTGTAGGCGAGCGACTCGTCCAGCGCGTCCCGCACGTCGGCGACGGTGGCGGAGCCGAGTCGCCAGAGGATGCTCATGACCTCGAGCTCGCGGGGCGGGAAGTAGATCTCGTTCATCGGGCCTCTCTACTGGTTCTTCCGTAGTATGTGGCCCGCCGCGGAGGTTGTCAACTGGTTTTTCCGTAGTTGTCGCGCGGTGGCGCTCGGCGGGGTCTTCGGGGGTACTAGCTTCCGCGCGCACCCGCCGGGTGCGCGCCGGTACCCTCACGCACGAGAACTGACTCGATGATCACGAGACTTCGGGCGCTCGTTGTCGCCATCGCGGCGGCCGCGGCAGCCCCGCTTCATGCCCAGACCGCGCCGGCCACGACGGGCCCCGCCGGCGGCCCTGCGCCCGCCCCGGCCAGACCGGCTGCAGCGCCCATTGCCTACGACCGCACCGGCGTCGGCGACACGTCGATGTTCGCGCCGCTCGAGCTCACCGCGCCGAACATCTATCGTGCGGCGTCCGGAGCGCCCGGACCGAAGTACTGGCAGAACCGCGCCGACTACGACATCAAGGCGTCGCTCGACACGACGACGAAGGCGCTCGCCGGCTCGCTCCGCCTCCGCTACACGAACAACTCGCCCGACACGCTGCGCTTCATCTGGCTGCAGCTCGAGCAGAACGCGTTCAAGGACAAGTCGCTCAACTCGTACATCTTCCCGCAGGACTCCCGCTTCGGCGCCCGCGGGTTCGAGGGCGGCGACGTGATCGAGCGGTTCGACCAGGTCCTCGGCGGCGCGCGACGCGTTCCGCTGAAGCGCCGGACGAACGAGACGGTGATGAAGGTCGATCTCGCCGAGCCGCTCGCACCGGGCCGCGCCGCGACGTTCGACGTCGCGTGGCGCTTCCTCATCCCGGAGCACGGCGCGGATCGCATGGGGCGCGACGGATCGCTGTACGAGCTCGCGCAGTGGTATCCGCGCGTCGCCGTCTACGACGACGTGCGCGGCTGGAACATCGAGCCCTACCTCGGGCAGGGCGAGTTCTATCTCGAGTACGGCGACTACACGGTCGAGATCACGGTGCCGACCGGATACATCGTGGCGAGCACGGGGATGCTCACCAATCAGCGCGAGGTGCTGACCCCGACGCAGATCGCGCGGCTCGCGCAGGCGCTCAAGTCGCCGACGACGGTGAACGTCGTCACGCTCGACGAGATCCGCTCGGGCGCGGCGCGGCCGAAGTCGAAGGGATCGACGCTCACCTGGAAGTTCGCGGCGAAGAACGTGCGCGACGTCGCCTGGGCTGCGTCGCCGGAATACATCTGGGACGCGAGCGGCTGGAACGGCATTCTCGCCCAGGCGTTCTATCGTCAGAGCGCGGTCGATCCATGGAAGGACGCGGCGGATCAGACGCGGATGTCGATCGACGAGTACTCGACGCGCTGGTTCAAGTATCCCTGGCCGCAGATGAGCGCCGTCGAGGGCCCGATCAGCGGCATGGAGTACCCGATGCTCGTCATGGAATCGAAGAGCGAGGACAAGTACGATCTCTACAACGTCGTGACGCACGAGATCGGGCACAACTGGTTCCCGATGCTCGTCGGCTCGAACGAGCGCGTGCACATGTGGCAGGACGAGGGCTTCAACACCTTCATCAACACGTTCAGCGAGGGGCGCCGCTATCCGGAGCGTGGCGATCAGATGACGCGCGCGCACGAGGAACGGCGCTACGTCGAGGCGGCGATGAAGGCGAACTCCGACAAGACGGTCGACGTCATGCCCGACCGCATCGATCCGCGCATGCTCGGCATCGCCTCGTACGTGAAGCCGAGCGTGGGGCTGCAGCTGCTGCGGCAGGAGATCATGGGCCCCGATGCGTTCGACGATGCGTTCCGCACGTACATCCAGCGGTGGGCGTTCAAGCATCCGACGCCGACCGACTTCTATCGCACGATGGAGGACGTGGGGGGCCGCCGGCTCGACTGGTTCTGGCGCGAGTGGTTCAAGGAGAACCCGCACTTCGACCAGGCGATCGACACGGTGCTCACGCGTCAGAGCGGCGACGTGCAGCAGGTGGTCGTCGCATTCGGCAACCGTGCGCGCGGCGTGCTGCCGATCCACGCGCGGTTCACGTTCAATGACGGATCGACCGAGCGCTACGACTACCCGGCCGAGGTCTGGAGCACGAACACGACGCGCTACGTGCGGCAGTACGCGTTCAGCGGCAAGACGCTTCGCCGTATCGAGCTCGACCCGGACGAGCGCCTGGTGGACATCGACCGGTCGAACAACGGCTGGGGCACTGCCGCGATGGTGGCCCCGCAGCCGTGACGTGACGCAATCGAGGAAAGCGGAGTGAAGTAAGTATGGGCGGTGCACGTTGACCGCCCATACGCGCACCAGCCTGCTTGGCGTCGTTTTTGCTCCATTTGCTACTAGCAGACGATATCGCCCCTTGCGGCGAGCGCGGCAATGGCAACGCGACGACGCGAGCTCCAGCAGAGCAAGGGCCAGTCAGCCGAGTCCGTATGCGACACCGATTCCGATCTCGAACCACGGTTCGACAGCAGCACGTCAGCCCAGCGCCGTCGTCGCGAAAGCGAGCGGCCGGTGTCGCGAGAGGCGAAACCGATGACTGACGAGCGACGATTCGAGGAGCTGCTGTCCGAGTTCAAGCGTGTGGGAGTCGACCTCGACGCCTTCCCTGCCGGCATCGGAGTTCATCGCGACGACGCGTTGCGCATCCTCCGCTCCCTCCCAGACGGCGCCGGCCCCGCAGCTTTCCTCAGCCAGGTTCGACACGAGCAACAGGCCACTGCGCGTTGAGCGATGCGCTTTGCGCGAAGTGCTACGGCCTCGGGAAGCTCCTGCTTCCCGAGGCCGCTCCTCACCCCCTCACCATCCGACCAACTAACTCACTCTCGAGCCCAGTGCGTCCAGTTCCGTCACCAGCTCCGGACCGAAGTAGTACGCCAGCTCGCTCCGGGCCATCTCGTACGCGGTGGGACCGTCGCCCGCGCAGACGAGCGATCCGTCGTGGAGCTCGTCCGAGCAGAGGAGCGCCCCGCCGCCGAAGGTGACGGGGAAGAGCGACGAGACCATCGGCTTGAGCGCGTGATAGTCCTCGCCGGAGGCGAGCAGCGCGCCGTGAATCAGGCAGCCGCGCCCGCCGCGCCGCAGGAACACGCACGCGCCGTCGACCACTGCGGTGCGTGTGGCGGCACCTCCGGGGAAATCCGCATCCGGGGTGACCTCGTCGACGAACCAGCGCTCTCGCGGCACCGCGACGACGCGCGCGAGCTCGTCGGCACGCGCGAGGATGCGGTCGCGCTCCACGACGGACACGTCGACGCCGTGCGTGCAGCACCAATCGGCGCAGAACGAGCAGCTCATGCAGTGCCCGTAGTAGTGCCGCGTGAAGATGGCGTCGTCCACCTCGTGCACGACGGGCGCGCCGTCGCGCGCGACGTAGGCGCGCGAGAGCTGGTGGTACGTCAGGCGGCGCTCGGGTCCGCGGTGCCACCCGGCTCGCCGGGCGGCGCCTCGTCGGTACCGCCGCCACGTCTCGTCGAGCCGCGCCGGCGACCGCGGCCGCGCTTGCGCGCCCCCGCGGGTCGGGGGGCGGTGACCCCGGCCTCGATGTTCGGCGCGCGGCGCACGACCGATTGGCGGCACGCCTCGAGCACGGCCTCGAGCGCCTCGATGCCGTCGTCGGTGGCCTCGAGGAAGAGATCGTGCACGACGGACTCCGCCTTCTCGAGCTGCTTCACGAGGGCGAGCGCCATGGCGCGACTGGCCATCGTGCCGCAGAGCTTCGCGTCGATGCGGTTGCCCGCCGGACGGCGAAAGACGGTGACCGCGCCCTGCTTCCCGGGCTGCAGGAAGTAGGGTGACTTGGGGGCGGACCGCTTCTTCGGCGGTCGGCGCTTCTTCTCGGTCATGATTGGAGCATCGTCATGTGCACGCTGAAACGTACGACGGTCGTTGGCGAGGCGGGAGGCCGAGCGATGCACTCGCGTGGCTGCGGTCGCCGCGCATACCTTGCAAGAGCTCGCCCTCGAACTCCTACACGAGAAACCGTGTCATGACGTCACCTTCCACCGCCTCCGAGCAGGACCTGCGCTACCCGATCGGCCCGTCCGACATGACCACGCCGCTCGCCGCGGGCGTGCGCGCACAACGCATCGACGCGATCGCCGCGGCGCCGGCGCAGCTTCGCCTGGCCGTGGCCGGACTGTCCGACGAGCAGCTCGACACGCCGTACCGCCCTGGCGGATGGACCGTACGTCAGACGGTCCATCACGTGGCCGACAGCCACATGAACGCGTTCGTCCGCTTTCGCCTGGGACTCACGGAAGACAACCCGACGATCAAGCCGTACGACGAGAAGGCATGGTCCGAGCTGCCGGACATGCGGCTGCCGGTCGAGGTGTCGCTGCACCTGCTCGACGCGTTGCACGAGCGATGGGTCCATCTGCTGCGTGCCCAGCCGGGATCCGCGTTCCAGCGGCAGATCTATCACCCCGAGAACGGGCCGATGACGCTCGACGCGATGGTCAGCCAGTACGCGTGGCACGGCCGGCATCACACGGCGCACATCACGGGGCTTCGTCAGCGGCAGGGCTGGCGCTGATGCGGCACGTCGGCCGCGGTGCGGCGCGACGCGCGCATCTTCGGACGATCGCGCTGGCCCTCGCCGTGAGCGCCTGCACCAAGGCCGACTCCCCCGCGGCCGACTCGGCGCGATCGGCGGGCTCCCCGTCGGGCGCGCTGGGGCAGTCCACCGGCGCCGGCGCGGCCACGCAGGAGACGCGCGCGCAACCGTGTCCCAAGACCGGACACTGGCGCGACTGTCACGTGCGCGAGCGTCTGATCCGGTCGGGGCTGGCACCGCACGACACGACACGCGAAGCACTGCCGGCGCTCGGACCAGCGCCGATCGTGTACCGGCTCGGGAAGGGTGGGCTCGCCGTGTACATCTTCGCCGATTCGACGGCCCGCACGCGCGCCGCGGCATCGCTCGACACGGTGAAGTACGTGCGCGCCCCGCGCGGACCGACGATGCTGTCGCAGGCGACGGTGATCGAGAACGACAACCTGATCGGCCTCCTGTTCAGCAAGAACGAACAGCAGATCGAGCGAGTGTCGGACGCGCTCACGGCCGGCGCGCCGCAGCCGTGAGCCGTCAGCGCGCCGGTTCGGCGGTTCGCGGGTTCGCGCTCGCGGGGATCCTGACATCGATGCTTCTCGCCTGCAGCGTGAGCCAGGACGAGGAAGTGGAGCTGGGCCGACGCAACGCGGAGCAGGTCGATGCGCAGCTCCCGCTCGTGCGGGATCCGGTCGCGTCGAACTACGTGCAGGCACTCGGCACCTCGCTCGCGCGCGCGACGACACGGCAGGATCTCGAGTGGCGGTTCCGCATCGTGGACAGCCGCCAGATCAATGCGTTCGCGCTTCCGGGCGGGTTCATCTACGTCAACCGCGGCCTGATCGAGCGTGCGGAGCGGCTCGACGAGCTGGCTGGTGCGCTCGCCCACGAGGTGGGCCACGTCGCGCTGCGGCATTCGGCGCGACAGATCGAGAAGCAGACCAAGACGGGTGTGGCCGTCGAGCTGGGATGCCGGCTCACGGATCTCTGCAACAGCGACGTCGCGCGCGCGGCGATCCAGGTCGGTGGTGCGGCGCTGTTCGCGCGGTACAGCCGGCACGACGAGGCCGAGGCCGACTCGGAGGCCGTGCAGCTCGTCATCGACGCGGGGATCGATCCGAACGGGATCCCCGCGCTGTTCCAGCGGTTGATCGAGGAACGTCGTCGGTCGCCGGCGCGGATCGAGGTGTTCTTCGCCTCGCATCCGCTCGAGGAGGACCGGATCGTCGCCACACAGCGCGAGATCGAGGCGCTCGCGCCGTCGCTGCCGCCAGGGCTACGCCAGGACGATCCGAGCTACCAGGCGTTCAAGGCGCACCTGGCGGCCCTGCCGCGGGCTCCTGAGCGGGAACCTGGTCCGCTCGGACCGTAAGGCTCTTTCTGTTGACGACGGAACGCGGATCTTGAAGTGCGATCTGGCGGAAAGTGCCGGATTCGCTCCGTGTGGGCGCAGAGATCTCTGCCCCTGACCGTCAAAGATCTTGTAGTCGTGGACGAAGAGGCACGGTGTGCGGTCTGCGCATCCCGACCGGGAAAGGAGCAGATCCGGCCCTTTCCGTAAATCCGGCTGTGATCCGCGTTCCGTCGTTTCAAACAAGCAGCAGCGCGACCCGATGAGCCTACGGCGCCCCCGCGATCCGCTCGGCTTCGTCGGTCACTCGTGGTGCCGGAACGAGATCGCGGCGTACCGGTGGCACCGTGACGCCACCCGAGACGATGAACGCCATCACGTCGGCGCTCTCGGCGTCGAGCACCGTGACGGCGCTGGTCGGGAAGATCAACAGCGAGCCGGCGAAGTTGTACGACTGCGGGAGATAGACCGCGACGTGCTCCATCATGCCCATCGAGCTGAGCGTCTCCTGGGTGATGAACCCGAGCGCGCGCGCCTCTCCCGAAGCGAAGGGCGCGACGAGCACCGGCTTGTCGAACCGTCGCTTCTCCCCGACGAAGGCATTCAGGAGGTCCTTCGTCGACGAGTACAGCAGCCGCACGAAGGGAAGTCGCTCGAGCACGCTCTCGACGACGGAGAGCATCTGTCGCGTGATGAAGCTCGACGCGAGGAACCCGAACAGCGTGATGAGCGCCACGGTCGCGACGAAGCCGACGCCGGGGATCGGGATGCCGAGCCAGCCGTCGATCGTCGCGAAGACGCGCACGCAGACGTAGACGGTGAACGCGAGCGGCGCGAGGAGGACGACGCCCCTGAAGAAGTTGTTGAGCAGTCGAGACATCAGCTCACTTCGGCGCGACCGGAACGCTCAGCCGCTTCGTTCCCCACGTGAGGTTGAGCAGCGCGCCGGTGCCCTGCGGCTCGACGTCGATCGTGAAGCGCTCGACGGGCGCCGCGACGCTGCTCTCGCGCAACGGTACGCGCACGAGATCGCGCTTCGCGTCGTAGTCGTTTCCCGCCTTCTGATTGATCACGAGCCGATAGCCACTCGGCGTGGCCGCCGTCCAGAGCGTGTATGTGCCGGCGGGCACCGTCGCCCCTCCGACGACGAGGTCGACGTCGGACCGAAGCTGCGTCGCCTCGTTGGCACCGGTGCGCCAGAGCGTATCGCCGAGCACCCCGTTCACCCACACGTTGCGTCCCCGCAGCGCGGGTCGGCCATAGTCGATCCAGACATGGGCGCTGCCGACGGTGGCCTGCACCGTGTCACGCGTCGAGGCGGGTCCTGACGGCGTGCCGGCCACGTCGCGCTGCGCCCACGCTTTCGCGAGCGCCTCGAGGTCGAGCGAGTCGACGCGTGTCACGAGAAGCTTCGCCCCCGTGCGGGAGCCGTCGGCCGCGACGATGCCGCCGCGACCGTCGTGGCGCACGTAGAGCGGACCGCCATTCGAGATGATGCGCACCGAGTCGCGCCCCAGCACACGCACCGCCTGGGGGGTCGCTTCCCCCGCATCGAAGGTGAGCGGCACCACGGCGAACACGACACTGTCGCGTCCGAGGAGGCTCATTCGCGCCAGCGCCAGCTCCCACAGACCGTACGAGCTCTGAATGGAAGGCAAGATCGGTCCGCGCACGGCGAACCGGTGCGTGGTATCGCTCGCGCTGCGGTGGCCGACGAACACGGCGGAGTCGTGACCGTAGCGTACGGAGAGCGACTGCAGGCCCGCGGCGAGCGTCGCCCCGGTACCGTCCCGCGTGGACACGTCGGCCTTCGTCGGCGCGCCGTTCGGTCCGAGATCGACGGTGTAGCGGGTGATGCGCGTGGTGGGGAACCGCGTCACGATCGTGCCCACCATGTGATTCGCCGTTCGCGTGTACTGCTCGACCGCCGCCGTGTCGACGCCGAGCCGCGCCATCAGGGTCGTGGTCGCGACGGGCACCGGAGTCGGGATCGCCGTCGAGGCCGAGGAACAGGCGGTCACGATCGGCAGCGCGGCGAGCGCGACCGCGGCGACTCGAGTGGCGGATGCGGCGAGCATGGTGATCTCCAGGAGCGCGAATGACCGACGTGGTCTATGGTAGCGCGGTTCGCGGCCCTGCGCACGGGCCGGCTGGCCCGGCGATTGCCCGATGGGTAGCACATGGACCAATAGCCGGACCTGGATCTCACGGTGGAGGGGTCGATGCAGACGCGCGATGGACATCAGAAGGGCCCGCAGGAGCACGCCGAAGGACAGCACGGGGAGAGGACGCGCTCGCGCTTCCTGGAGCAGATCCGTCACCCCCTGTACAGCGACGACGACGAACCGTCGGAACGTGACGGCGCGAGCGAGATCGGCCGAGGCGACCGGTAGCGCCGCTGACTTCCTTCCCGCTCGCCGCACCCTGCCGTCGCTCCGGCGCGCGGCAGCCGGATGCCGCGGCTGTCACCTCTGGAAGGTCGGCACGCAGACGGTGTTCGGCGAAGGAGCACGAGCGGCAACGCTGATGTTCGTGGGAGAGCAACCGGGCGACCAGGAAGATCGCGCCGGGCATCCGTTCGTTGGTCCATCCGGCCGCCTGCTCGACTCGGCGCTCGAGCGCGCGGGGCTGGACCGGGCCGACTCGTACGTCACCAACGCGGTGAAGCACTTCAAATGGGTGCCCGACGGCACCGGCAAGCGCCGTATCCACAAGACGCCGTCCTCGTCGGAGGTGCGCGCCTGCCATCCCTGGCTGGACGAGGAGATCGCGGTCGTGAAGCCGCGCGTCATCGTGGCACTGGGCGCCACGGCGGCGAAGGCGCTGTTCGGGCCGGCGATCCGGGTGACGGCGCAGCACGGAAAGGTGATCCGCACGGAGCTGGCCGAGGCGGGGTTCGCCACCGTGCATCCGAGCTCGATCCTCCGCGCGCCGAGCGACGTCCGGGCGGAGGCCGAGAAGCAGTTCGTGGCGGATCTTCAGAAGGTGAGGAGGTACCTGGCCAGGTAGGCACTGCTGTACTTTTACCGGGTACGGGACCGTACCTGGACCCGGGCGAACACCCCGACGAAGGCACGGCTGAAAGCTCGCTCGGGATGCCCTGATCAGCTTCAAGGGGGTCAGAGTCGCGACTCTGACCCCCTTGATGAGCGGCGTCCAAGCATTCGTGGGGCCAGCATGCCAGTCCAGGTACGGTGGCGTACGTAGTACGTAGTTCAGCAGCGCCCTCCCCCCAAGTCCATGCCCCGCTCCCAGCATCGCGCCGCCATCGCGCACCTCAAGTCCGTCGACGCCACTCTCGCGACGATCATCGACCGCGTCGGCCCCTGCCGGCTCGAGGCGCGGCGCACTGGGACGCACTACGATGCGCTCGTGCGGTCGATCGTCTTCCAGCAGCTGTCTGGCAAGGCCGCGAGCACGATCCATCGGCGGTTCCTCGAGATCTATCCGCGCAAGCGACCGCGCGCCGAGCACGTGCTGACGACCGAGGACGTCGCGCTGCGCGCGGCGGGGCTCTCGCGGCAGAAGATCGGGTACCTGCGCGATCTGTCGGCGCGCGTGGCGGATCGCTCGTTGCCGCTGGCGCATCTCGGGCGCCTCTCCGACGACGCGATCATCGAGCACCTCGTGCAGGTGAAGGGGATCGGCCGGTGGACGGTGCAGATGTTCCTCATGTTCCGACTCGGCCGGCCCGACGTGCTCCCCGAGCTCGACCTCGGCGTGCAGACCGCCATCCAGCGTGCGTACGGCCTGAAGAAGCGCCCCACGCCGAAAGACGTGCTGCGCATCGGCGAGAAGTGGCGGCCGTACGCCTCGATCGCGAGCTGGTATCTCTGGCGCTCCCTCGAGAACGGAGACGGTCAGGCCTGAACGGGCACGCATGATGGAGCGTCGCCCACTCGGCGCGACGGGAGTCGAAGTGCCGGTCGTCGGCATGGGGACGTGGCGCACGTTCGACGTCCGTGGCCGCGACGCGGAAGCGCGCTGTCGTGCGGTGCTCGACGCAGCGTACGCGGCCGGTGCGACGCTGTTCGACACCTCGCCGATGTACGGCGCCGCCGAGCGCGTGCTCGGCGAGGCGATGGGTGCGCGCCGAGCGGACGCGCTCGTCGCCGACAAGCTGTGGACCGCCGACGACGGCGAGGCGAAGCGCCAGGCGGCGAACGCGCTCCGGTTTTACGGCGGGCGGGTGGACATCTATCAGGTGCACAACCTCGTGCGGGTCGACGAGCGGCTCGCACACCTGCGCCGCATGCGCGACGAAGGAATGGTGCGCGTGGTCGGCGCGACCCACTACCAGCACGCCGCCTTCCCTGCCCTGCTCACGCTCGTGACGTCGGGAGCCGTCGACCAGATCCAGATCCCGTACAACGCGCGTGATCGCCTCGCCGAGCGAGAGCTGCTCCCGGCGGCGGCGGACCATGGTGTCGGAGTGATCGTGATGCGACCGCTCGGCGAGGGCACGCTGGTCCGCCACTCGCCGCGGCCTGAAGCGTTGGCGCAGCTCGCACCGTACGGTGTCCGGACGTGGGCGCAGGCATTGCTCAAGTTCATCCTCAGCGACCGCCGGGTGAGCTGCGTGATCCCGGCCACGTCGAGGGCGGAGCGGATGACGGAGAACGCTGGCGCCGGTTCGGGGCCCTGGTTCGATGATGGGGCGAGGGAGTACGTGGCCGGGCTCAGTCGGCTGTCGTGAAGGCACTGCCGTACTACTTCGTACCTCGTACGACGACGTACCGGGACTGGAATACCGGCCCCACGAATGATTGGACGCCGCACTTCGAGGGGTCAGAGTCGTTGATCCGATCAAGGGGTCAGAGTCGTTGATCCGAGGTGTCTGACCCCTTGATCGCCCTGATCCGGCAACGTGTGACATGCCGTGCCCAGCGGGTCGCGCAACGTGTTTCACGCGGAGGCTGCGGAGGTGCGCGGAGGCGCGGAGCACTGCAACAGCAACCGATCGACGCGGAGAACGCGGAGGGCACGACGAGGGCGCGGAGCGCGGCGCAGCGATCTCGCCGCCGGACCTCAAAGACTTTGAAGGCGTGGCTGGAGAGGGACGGTGCGCCCGGGCGTGGCGCTCGACCCGGAGAGCAGTCCTCCGCGTCCTCCGCGATTCTCCGCGCGCTCCGCGTCGATGTGTTGGGTAAGGCGTCGGACTCCTCGAACCGATCAACGACTCTGACCCCTTGAACGAAGACGCTCGATCAGAACGTCCCGGTAGAGCGGCGTCGGTGCATTCGTGGGGCCGTTCGCGCGGGTCCAGCTACGTCGTGGCACACAGTACGAGGTAGTACGGCAGTGCCTTTCTGCCACCTCACCCTAACTTCCACCGATGCTCGTCGTAAAAGAGGACCAGGAAAAGGTCCGCCAGTACGCCATCATGCGCCGCCGCGCGACGGGGTTGCTCGCGGGGTTCGCGCTGCTGTTCGTCGGCCTCACGGTGCTCGTGCATCTGCGGCCGGACTTCGCGCCCTTCTGGGTGCGCCTCGCGCGCGCGACCTCGGAGGCGGCGATGGTCGGTGGCCTCGCGGACTGGTTCGCCGTCACCGCGCTGTTCCGGCATCCGCTCGGCATCCCGATCCCGCACACGGCGATCGTCGCGCATCGCAAGGACCGCATCGGCCGCAGCCTCGGCAACTTCGTCGGCAACAACTTCCTCGCGCGTGAGGTCATCGCGCGCCAGCTCGCCGGGATGCGGCTCGGCGAGCGCGGGGCGCGCTGGCTGGCCGACCCGGCGCATCAGGCGCGGGTCGCGCGCGCGATCGCGGGCGGGGTGGCGCGGGCGATGGAATCGGTGCCCGACGACGAGCTGAAAGACAGCGTGCACGCGACCCTCGTCACACAGCTGCGAAAGGCGCAGATCGCACCGCTACTCGGCGACCTGCTCACGATGGCCACCACCGACGACCGCCATCAGGAGATGCTCGACCGGCTGGTCCTGCTCGTGGGCCGGGTGGTGCACGACAACAAGGAGCTCATCCGCGTGCGCATCGCCGAGGAGAGCCCGTGGTGGGTGCCCGACGTCGTGGACGACAAGCTCTATCAGAAGATCGTCGCCGGCATCGAGCGCACGCTGGACGACGTCTCCGCCAACGACGCGCATCCGCTGCGCGCACAGTTCGACCACGCGCTGCGCGATTTCACGGACAAGCTGCACAACTCGCCGGAGATGATCGCCCGCGCCGAGGGGATGAAGGAACGCCTGCTCGAGCACCCGGCCGTGTCGGAGCTGTCCGGCGCACTGCTCGGCGCGACCCGGCAATCGCTGGTGAAGTACGCCGGTCCGGACGCCCCCTCTCCCGAGCCGCTCGAGCGCGCCCTCGCCGGGATCGCCGAGCGGGCGCTGTCCAGCGAACAGCTGCTGCAGGACATCGACGATGCGCTGGAACGCCTGGTCCTCGGCGTGGTAGATCAATATCGGCCCGAGGTCGCCGAGCTCATCGCTCGAACGGTGGAGGGCTGGGACGCGACCGACGCCTCGCGAAAGATCGAGATTCAGGTCGGCCGCGATCTGCAGTTCATTCGTATCAACGGCACGCTGGTGGGCGGCCTCGTCGGCCTCGTGCTGTATCTCGTCACCGTGCTCGTCGGCTGAGCGCGGACATTCCCCGAAAGGAGGCTTCGTGATCCGCCGTCTCGTTCCTTCCCTACTGCTCGTGCCCGCGCTGTTGAGCGCGCAATCGCAGCAGGAGCTCGCCGCCCGCCGTGCCGCCGTCGTGGCGGACATGCCCGATGGCGCGCTCGTCGCGCTCGGTGCGCACGAGCCACCGCAGGACTACCTGACCTTCGTGCAGTCGCCGTCGTTCTATTACCTCACGGGGTTCAAGGAGCCCGACGCCGCGCTCATCGTCGTGAAGCAGGGCGGCCGCGTGGTCTCGTCGACGATGTTCGTGCAGCCGCGGCTCCCGAGCCGCGAGGTGTGGACCGGCTCGCGGGTCGGTGTGGAAGGCATCGCGAGCCGGACCGGGTTGAAGGGACGCGACGTCGCCGACCTGCCCAAGGTGCTCGACTCGCTCGCGGCGGCCGGCGTGGCGATGTCGGTGGTGGGCGAGCTCGGCGAAACGGCCGAGGGGCCTGGTGCGGCCGCACTGCTCGCGGCGCACACTCCGGACCGGCAGATCTTCGAGCGACTGAAGGCGGCGCACTCCGGCCTCAAGGTCACCCCCTTCAACGAGGCGGTCGAGCGGGCGCGCGGCAAGAAGAGCGATCTGGAGCAGCGCTACATCAGGCAGGCGGTGGACATCACGGTGCTCGCGCAGCGCGAGGCGATGGCCGCGCTCGAGCCGGGGATGAACGAGTTCGAGATCCAGTCGCTCATCGAGTACACCTTCCGCCGCAACGGCGCCGACCGTCCGTCGTTCTCGACGATCGTCGGGTCGGGCCCGAACTCCACGACGCTGCACTACAACGCGGACGACCGGTTCATCCAACCGAACGACGTCGTCGTGATGGACATCGGGGCGTCGTACAAGGGCTACGCGGCCGACGTCACGCGCACCGTGCCGGCGAGCGGGAAGTTCTCGCCGCAGCAGCGCGCCGTGTACGAGATCGTGCGTGCCGCGCAGGCCGCGGCCGAGCGACAGGCGAAGCTCGGCGCCACGGCGCGGCTGATGACGGATTCGTCGAGTGCCGTGCTCGCCGCTGGGCTGGCGAAGCTGGGGCTCATCGAGTCGCCGACGGCGACGTACGACTGCGCGGTGGGCGACGCGCCGCGCAAGTGCCCGCAATACCGCATGTACTACATGCACGGCATCGGGCACGGCATCGGCCTCGAGGTGCACGATCCCGATCAGTACTACTTCACGAAGACCATCGCGCCGGGCAGCGCGTTCACGATCGAGCCGGGCATCTACGTCCGCGAGCAGGTGCTGGAAGAGATGCCGGACTCGCCGGGCAACCGCGCGATCGCGGCGAAGCTGCGTGCCGCGGTGAGCACCTACAAGAACATCGGCGTGCGCATCGAGGACGACTACATCGCCACGGACAAGGGCGTCGAGTGGATCTCGCGAGCGCCGCGCGAGATCGAGGAGGTCGAGGCGGCGATGCGGGGCGGCTACGCCGGCCCGCCCAAGCGCGATCCGGCGCTGGTCGACAAGTACAAGGGCGAGTAGCCTTCGAGCGCTCGACTCCCGGGGTCCGGCGCCGCGTTCACCGACGCGGCGCCGGACCCTTCAGCTTCCGTAGACCTCGAAGATCCCGGCGGCGCCCATGCCGCCGCCGATGCACATCGTCACGAGACCGTAGCCGCCGCCGCGGGCCCGGAGCTCGTGAACGAGCTGCGTCGTCAGCTTCGATCCGGTCGCGCCGAGCGGATGCCCCAGGGCGATCGCGCCGCCGTTGACGTTCACGCGGTCCTCCGGCATGCCGAGCTCGCGCACCACGGCGAGAACCTGCGCGGCGAACGCTTCGTTGAACTCGATCAGATCGATGTCCTTCATCTCGAGCCCGGCCTTCTCGAGCGCCTTCGGCACGGCCTTGATCGGCCCCACGCCCATCACGTCGGGGTCGACGCCGGCCACCGCGAAGCTCACGAAGCGCGCGAGCGGTGTGAGGCCGAGCTCCTCGGCCTTCGAGCGCCGCATCAGCAGCACGGCCGCTGCGCCATCCGAGTAGGGGCTCGCGTTGCCGGCCGTGACCGTGCCGTTCGCCTTGAATGCCGGCTTGAGCTTGGCGAGCGCCTCGGGCGAGGTCGCGCGTGGAAGCTCGTCCCGCGCGAAGGAGCTCGTCTCGACCTTCTTCTCCGTGCCCTCCCAGGTCACCTGCTCCACCGGAACCGGTACGATCTGATCGTCGAACGCCCCACGCGCCACCGCGGCGGCGGCCTTCTGCTGGCTGCCGAGCGCCCAGGCGTCCTGATCCTCCCGGCTGATGTGCCAGCGATCGGCCACACGCTCCGCGGTGAAGCCCATGCCGATGTACGACTCGAGCGCCTCGGGATCGAGTCGCGCGTGGTATCCCGACATCGGCACCTGGCTCATCATCTCGACGCCGCCGGCGAGCACGACGTCGGACATCCCGCTCATAATCTGCATCGCGCCGTCGGCGATCGTCTGCAATCCCGATGAGCAGAACCGATTCACCGTCTGCGCCGGCACCTCGACGGGAAGCCCGGCGCGCAGCGCGGAGAGTCGCGC